>ENA-OQAS01001069-OQAS01001069.1-human-gut-metagenome-genome-assembly--contig:-NODE-1069-length-13324-cov-5.274684_pt1 | contig 13324 bp, 16 predicted proteins | sample MGYA00242733_ERZ504523 | MGnify/ENA primary metagenome ERZ504523 (study PRJEB26092, sample SAMD00036239) | human gut metagenome | host: Homo sapiens | study: EMG produced TPA metagenomics assembly of... | reverse complement strand
TCGCGGGTTGCGGTGGGGAGTATGCCGAACGTTTGGATGAGGGCGAGCAGCAGCAATTCGCTGCGATGACCTTCGATTTGGGTGCCGATTTCGGCTTATATGTTGCGTTCCGTGGCACTGACGGCACGCTCGTCGGTTGGAAAGAGGATTTTAATATGGCGGTGCGCTGCCCAGTGCCGTCGCAAGAATCGGCATATCGATATGCGGACTCGATTCTGGACAGGACGGAACGTTTCCTCTCGGCGAAAAAATCACCCGACATTATGATCGGCGGGCATTCCAAAGGCGGCAATATGGCGGTATATGCGGCCATGCAAATCACGCAAAGCGATATTGAAGCGACCAACGAACGCGCGCAACGGCTCGGACTGCTGCCGGCGCTCGGAGGAAGCGTGCCGGGACGCAACTGCAGAATCTCCCGCATCTTCTCGCATGACGGTCCTGGAATGTCTCAAGTCATGGTGCATAGCCGCGCATATCAGGCAATCGCGGCACGAATCGACAAAACCGTGCCGGAATCCTCCATTATCGGCATGCTGTTGCAATCGCAAATCAAACCAACCTTCGTCAAAGCCGACGCCATAAGCATTCTGCAGCATATGGGATCAAGCTGGCAAGTGACGCAATCCGGCGAATTCGAGCAGGCAAGCGAGCTGACAGGCGGTGCGCAACTCATCGGCAAAACCATTGACGGATGGTTCGACCGCGTAAGCCAGGAACAACGCGAACGGGCCATCAACCAGATATACGACATCTTCGCAGCCGCGGGGTACGGTAATATCGCTGATCTGGTGGCGCATTGGACGGATTCGCTGCCGAAAATCGTGGCAGCCGCCAGAGGTACCGACGTGCAAACGCGCGAACTCATCAAAGACGTGTTCAAGGCGATTCCAGCCAGCGCAGCGAAAGTCGCTGTCGGGGAACTGCGCAACGACAAGGAGGGGGATGCGTGATGGGCAATATTATTGACTATGCGCGCACGGAAACGCGCAGTTTCGAGGCATTGCCGTTCCGCGAGGCCGACGCATTGGTGTTGGCGCAGCTTTCGTACGACGAAGTACCGGAATGCGTGCTGCGATTGGACGATTTGGTAGCGAAATACGGTACGTTGCAGGCGCGTGCGAAGCAATTCGATATTCGGCGTCCGATCGCATCGTTGCGTATGCTGCGCAAGCCCCCGTTTGGCGGCGTGACGATTGCGCGTGCCGATGACGAGCTGAACCACGACAAGCCCGTGGCCGACCATGATGTGGAGAACGTGGGATTGGTCGATCCGCAGGTGACGCACGACTTCTACCATGCTGTGGCGGCGAATCCGCGGTTTTCCGACGTTGAGATGAGCGCGTATTGCGAGCAGTTCGATGGTGGTGCGCAAACGCAGTTCGCGGCAGTGACTTTCCGGCTGCGTCGGGAACGCTGGTTGTGGCGTTTCGGGGTACTGATGATTCGCTGGTCGGATGGAAGGAAGACTTCAACATGGCCTTCCAATACCCGGTTCCAGCACAGGTTTCCGCAGCTGAATACCTGAAAAAGTCGCCTCGCTGTGGGATGGACCGATACTGCTGACCGGTCACTCCAAAGGTGGTAATCTGGCCGTATATGCGGCCATGAACGCCGCAGACGAGATCAAGGACCGCGTTGAACGCATTTACTCGCTCGACGGGCCGGGTTTCCCCGAAGAAGTGGTGAAAAGTTTCGAATATGCGAGCGTGAGCGACCGCATTGTGAAAATCGTGCCGGACTCCTCGGTGGTGGGCATGGTGTTTGAAACCCCCGAACGTTGCGTGGTGGTGAAATCCGACGTGGACGCATCATGCAGCATTTCGCCTTCTCGTGGCAGATGCACGGGGGTGAATTCGCCAAGGCCGAAGATGTGGCCGACAGCTCGGTGGTGTTCAACAAGTCGCTGAACGGCTGGCTTGCGGGACTTCCAAAGAACAGCGTGAGCATGCGGTCGACGCGCTGTTCTCCGTGCTTGAGGCTTCCGGTGCGGGCAGTATTTCTGCGATCGTGGCGGCCGGTCCGAAAGTGATTCCTGAAATGCTCGGCACATATGTTGGCTTGAGCAGTGCGGATCGGCGCAACATCAATCAGGCGTTGGTGATTCTGTTGCAGGCGGCGCTCGCTCGCAATCCGAAAGTTCAGCGAAAGTGAAGCGCGAATGAGGCGTGAGTACTGTGCGAACGTGGGCGGGCACTGTTCGCGTAGCGTACTTGTGTTGTAAGCGTGAATTCGTATACGACATTTGCCGAAATTCGGTCTAGACAACTTGTACAATAAAACGTGGTTATGAGGCAACGTGACTAATTATTAGGGGGTACTGATGCCACGACCACGTAGGGATTCGGAAATCCTGCCAGCAAAAGATCGTCTCGAAAACGCCTTCTGGGAGCTGCTTTCGGAACGCGAGTACAACAAAATCACCGTCACCGACATCGTGCGCACGGCCGACGTGAATCGCAATTCCTTCTACTATCATTTCTCCGGACTGCCGGAATTGGCCGACTCCGCCATTCTGCACGCCGTCGAAGACACGCCAATGCCGGGCGTGCCAGGGCGGGATTTCAATCCTGACACCGAATGGCGCAAGCACGTCACCGCGTTGCTGCGCGATCCCGAACAGCGTCAGCGTCTCGACCGATTGGCCTTGCTGGCAGGTCCGCACAGCTCGCCGAACTCGTTTCGTCGTTGAAGGAATTCGGGCGACTCACCATGATTTCCGTACTTGGACTGGATGCCGACAACCTCGATCTGAAAACCGATCTCATGCTCGATTTCACCGTCGGAGGCATGCTGGCCGTACTGCAGCGCTGGCCGAAACTGCATGAAAAACTGCCGCTCGACACCGTATTCAACGAGGACGTCGCCGTACTCGCGGCGGGCATGTTCATGTCAATGTCGAAAGCGGACATGCTCGAATACTGGCGCAGGATCTTCAGCGAAGGATTCGTACCCGGCATGGCGATTTCGCAACAGCAGCCGCCGTCTACCAAGTGACCATCGAAAGCCGGCTGTGACAATCCGGTGGTAGAAACGATATAGCGGCGTCCGCGGATTGTCCTGCGGAAAACGCGAAACGTGCGAAATGAACGAACGACGGGGAGGTTGTCCATGATCAACGAAGCTTACAAGGCCATGCTCGGCGGAAAATCCGTGATCCGCGAGCTGAGCGAATACGCGACCGCGCGCGGTGCCGAAATCGGCTACGAGAACGTGTTCGACTATTCGTTGGGCAATCCGAGCGTGCCCTGCCCGCAAAGCTTCACCGACGAAATGATCGCCCTGTACCAAGAGGCGGAACCGGTCGCGTTGCACGGATACTCGCCGTCGCTGGGCATTACCTCGGTGCGCACGGCCATTGCGGAAAGCCTCAACCGCCGCTTCGACATGGACTATACGACCGACTACATCTTCCCGACCACGGGTGCGGCCGGCGCGCTGGCCCACGCACTGCGCGTGGTGACCAAGCCTGGAGACGAAGTCATCACCTTTGCCCCCTACTTCCCTGAGTACCAGCCGTATGTCAACGGAACCGGCGCGCACCTGACCGTGGTGCCGGCCGACACCGAAAACTTCCAAATCAACTTCGAAGCGTTCGAACAGGCGCTGAACCCGGGAACCGCGGCGGTGCTCATCAACACGCCGAACAATCCTTCCGGAGCCGTCTATTCCGCCGAAACGCTGACCCGACTGGCTGAAATCCTGCGCGCCAAGCAGGTCGAATACGGGCACGACATCTTCCTGATTTCCGACGAACCATACCGTGAAATCGTGTTCGATGGGGGTGTGCAGCCGTACCCGAGCAAGTTCTACGACAACACGCTCTCGTGCTACTCGTACTCCAAGTCGCTGTCGCTGCCGGGCGAGCGCATCGGCTACGTGGCGGTGAACCCGCGCGCTACCGATGCCGAACTGATCGTGCCGATGTGCGGGCAGATCAGCCGCGGAACCGGCCACAACTGCCCAGGATCCAGCGTGCAGCTGGCCGTGGCCAAGGTGGTGGACGAAACCAGCGATCTTTCCGTGTACGAGAAGAACATGAACCTCTTGTATGACGCGCTGGTGCGCCTCGGATTCGACGTGGTGCGCCCGGGAGGCACGTTCTACATCTTCCCGAAGGCGCTTGAGGATGATGCGAATGCGTTCTGCATGAAGGCCAAGGATTACGACCTGATTCTCGTGCCATCCGACAGTTTCGGCGTGCCCGGCTACTTCCGTATGGCGTACTGCATCGATACGGAAAAGGTGGAGCGTTCCATCGCCGCATTCGAAAAGTCGTGCACGAAGTCTACGGCCGCTGAGCCTGTGTGCGCTCGCTGGAGGAATTCGGACGCAAATAAGCCAAAGGGGTGTGTTTCTGCCTTATATATGGCAGAAACACACCCCTGTCCGGAGCTATCTCGCTTATATATGGCAGGTCGGTTGGTTAAAACAGCCAAAAACGTACCCCCGAAGTGGCGTTTTGCTGAGGACGTCTGCCATATATAAGCGAGATAGGCGTTCTTAAGCTGTGTGGAGTGTCCGTTTCTGCAGAATCGGACGTTCATAGGCTGGTTTTTGGTGTTTGGATGTCCGTTTCCGGTGAATCGGACAGTTGGGCTGATGTTTTTGGGTCCTGTTTGTCCGTTTCTGCAGAATCGGACATTCAAGCACTCTCAGTGGGTGGCGATTTCGTCGATCTTGGTGACGTGGCCGCCGAACTGGGCGCGCATGGTGGAGACGACGCGCAGAATGTCGTCCGCGCCGCCGCGGGAAGTCTGGCGGGCATACAGCGCGGCCGCGGTGGAGGGTGTCGGCACGCCCAGTTCGAGCGCAGCCTCGATCATCCACTTCGCCTCGCCGGATTCGTTGGCCACCGGCGGCATGGATTCCAGCGTCGGATCGGACTTGAACGCGATCGCCAGCAAATCCAACAGCCAGGACTGTACCACGGAACCGTCTCGCCATGAAGTCATCACGGCCGCCGGATCCTTGATGAGATCGGACTTCACCATAGTGGCGAAACCCTCGCCGAACGCCTGCATCATGCCGTATTCGATGCCGTTGTGCACCATTTGGCGAAATGGCCGCCGCCGACCGGGCCTGCGAGCACCAGTCCGGAATCGCCTTCAGGCTTGAGTGCTTCGAAAATCGGGCGAGCGCGTTCGAAATCCTCTTCGCTGCCGCCCACCATAAGCGCGTATCCGCGGTCAATGCCCCATACGCCGCCGGAAACACCGCAATCCATGAAATGGATGCCCCTCGGCTCAAGTTCGGCCGCGTGGCGCGCGTCATCGGTGTAACGGGAATTGCCGCCATCGATGATCATGTCGCCGGGCTCCAGCAGCTCCGCCAATTCGTTGATGGTGCTGTCGGTCGCCTCGCCTGCGGGCACCATCACCCACACGATGCGCGGCGCGGTGAGCGCTGCCACCATCTCTTCGAGGCTTGCCACGGTGCGATCCGATTCGGGGGAGCGGTCGTATCCGACCACCTCGTGCCCGGCCGCCGCGATGCGCTTCGCCATATTGCCGCCCATTCGGCCCAGACCGATCATTGCCAGCTGCATGATGTTCTTCTTTCTTTGAAAAATGTGTGCGATTGATAAGTATTGGTGCCGTCTGTCGGCTTCCCGCGCCTTCCGCAACGCAGAAAAGAAGGTTGCGGAAAGCTTCGTGGACGGCAAGATTTGGTTATGTGATTGCGATTGCGTGGCGATTGTGTAAGCCGCGGCCTACGCAATCGCGGATTAATATGTCGATATGTGGTTTGCTCTTGAGCTCTGTCAAAGCACCAGCGAGAGCAGCATTACGCAGCCCAAGCCGACCACTGACAGGATGGTTTCCATCAGCGACCAAGTCTTCAGCGTCTGGCCCACGGTCATGCCGAAGTATTCCTTGACCAGCCAGAAGCCGGCGTCATTCAGGTGCGAGAAGAACACGGATCCTGCGCCGATGCTAGCACCAGCAGCGCCAGGTGGGTCGGGTTCATGCCGGTGGCGAGCGGCACCATAATGCCGGATGCGGTGACGGTGGCGACGGTTGCGGAGCCGGTTGCCAGGCGGATGAGCACTGCGACCAGCCAGCCTGCGATCAGCGGATTCATGGCGGATTCGGTGATCGAATTGGCGATCACGTCGCCAATGCCGGAATCGACAAGCGTTTGCTTGAAACCACCGCCGGCGGCGACGATCAGAATAATGCCGGCGACGGAGCTGAACGACTGCCGACCATGCCATTGACCGCGTCGCGAGTGAACTTCTGCATGTAGCCGAGCACAACCATCGCGAAAATCGTGGTGATGAGCAGAGCCACCAGCGGAGTGCCGATGAAGGCGAGCGCGCGTCCCCACACGGTTTCGCTCTGGCCGGTCAGATCCACGATGGAAGATGCGAGCATAAGCACGACCGGCAGCAGGATGACGGCGATTGCGGAAGTGAAAGACGGGCGGTTTTCCGCGGATTTCGGGGCTTCTGTCTCAGCAGTGTTTTCTGGGGCCGCGATCGGCACCCACTTGGCGGCGAGCTTGCCGAACAGCGGGCCGGAGATGATCACGGTCGGAATGGCGACGATCAGGCCGAGCGCCAGGGTGATGCCAAGGTTTGCGTTCAGTGCGCCGATGGCGGTCAGCGGGCCGGGGTGCGGCGGCACGAATGCGTGCAGGGTGGACAGGCCTGCGAGGGCTGGAATGCCCAGCAGTACGACCGGAGCTTTGGCGCGGCGGGCGGCGAAGAGCACCACCGGAATGAGAATGACCACGCCGACTTCGAAGAACATCGGAATGCCGACGATGAACGCGATCAGTGCCATGGCCCACGGCAGACGCTGCAACGGCGTCTTGAACATGATGGTGTCGACGATGGTGTCGGCGCCGCCCGACTTGAACAGGATCGTGCCGATGATCGAGCCGAATGCGATAAGCAGGCCGACGTTGGCGATGGTGGAACCGACGCCGGACGTGAAACTGTCGAATGCCTTGTCGTATTCCACGCCCGCGCACACGGCCATCGCGAATGAGCCGGCAAGCAGGGAAAGGAACGGATGCACTTTGCATACCGCGATAAGGAGAACGATGATGCGATGCCGATGATCGCCGCAGCAATAAGGTTCATGAATCCTCCTCGATTCATGGGTTTCGTGTGCCAAGTATGTCCGATTCTGGTGATTCGGACATATGGAAGCCCATTTTGGGTGCGTACATGTCCGTTTCTGCAGAATCGGACACTCATAGGCTGGTTTTTGGTGTTTAGATGTCCGATTCTGGTGAATCGGACAGTTGAGTTGCTGTTTTTGGGTTCTGTTTGTCCGTTTCTGTGGAATCGGACAAACATGCACCGGTTTTGGGTTTTGTCTGTCCGTTTCTGCCGAATCGGACACATGTGGACTGGGGGATGGTGGGTTAGGCGGCCTGGGTTGCGGTTTGGGCTGCCACCGTCGCGGCTACGGTTGTCGCATAGGCGTTCAGCGCTTCGATGGCACGGTCGACCATTTCGTCGACGCTGCCTTCGATGGAGATTTCCACGCCGTTCTCTTCGGAGGCAAGCGGCTCAAGAATGGCGAACTGGCTTGGCAGGAGCGCGGGCGGCATGAAATGGCCCTTGCGTTCGCTGAGCCTCTGCTGAATGAGCTCGTGGCTGCCGTTGAGGTGAATGAAGAATGTGGGCACGTTTTTGGCGAGCACCTCGCGATAGCTGCGCTTCAACGCGGAGCTGGACACCACGGTGTTTTCGCCGAGCGCCTCGCGTGCCACCATCCAGGAGTTGATGACGTTCAGCCATGGCCAGCGGTCCTCATCGGTGAGTGGAATGCCGGCTGACATTTTGTCGATATTCGCCTGCGGGTGGAAGTCGTCGCCTTCCGCGTATACGTATCCGAGTCGTTCATGGATGGCTTCTGCGACGGTGGATTTGCCACATCCTGCAACGCCCATCACCACTACGTGAATGCTCATGTTGCTCTCCTTGCTATTGATGATCCTGTGCCGCTTCGCACCAGGAATGAGACTACTATAAACCGTAAAAGTAGTATCAGTCAAATAAAAAGTACTACGAATTGGAAAAATCGTGTGACTTGCTATGCTGGAGATAGTGCAAAATGGCGGTAAATCACGCAATCGCAGATACGCAATCATCTGCGATTGGTGATTGCCGTGCGTGTCGCAGAATACGTGAAACATACCGTGAAACAAAGCAGGCATGTTGTGAAGTGGGCAAGGGAGGAGCGATCGATGGCTGAAGGCACGGTAATCGCAGAAAATACCGTCGGTGAGCTGTTGCAGGATTCGGTGAGTCGAACGCTCGCCATCGAAATGCTCGACGGCGTGTGGAAGGCTGGCGAAAGCCTTACGTTGGAAGCCTTGCAAAGTCGTTTCGGCATTTCCAGAACCGTGGCGCGAGAAGTCGCGAAAACACTGGAATCCATGAATGCGGTACTCGTCAAACGTCGCATCGGACTTGTTGCACGTCCATTCGGCGAATGGCAGGCGCTCAACCATCAGGTGATCGAATGGCGTCTCCACTCCACGCAACGCGAACGGCAGCTGTCATCCCTCACTGAGCTGCGACTGGCCGTCGAACCGGCTGCGGCCGCCTCCGCCGCGCGGCTCGCTCCCATCGACGTCAAGGCGAAATTCCCTGTGTACGCGGCGCGAATGCGGCAAATCGCCGAAGCCAACGAAGAGGGCGAAGCGGGGCTCGCGCAATTCCATGATCTTGACGTGGAATTCCACACGTTGATTCTGCGCGAAAGCGGTAATGAGCTGTTCGCGGCGCTTTCCGACACCATCGCCACCGTGCTGCGCGGGCGTGTGGAACTCGGCAAATACCCGATGAAGCCGAAGTCCGACGCGCTCGACGCGCATGATGCCGTAGCCGACGCGATTGCCAAAGGGGAGCCTGAACGTGCGCGCAGCGCCATGCTCGACATTGTCGACGAAGTGGCGCGCGCCCTCAATTTCTTCTGATTTTCGCGCCAAACTTGCTTTCTTCGGTGAAAAATCGCAATTGCGATTACTATGCGGCCGACTCTTGCCATGCGCGACTTTTCAGACGTAAGGCGACATCGGAAATACGGCATGAAGGCAGCTCTGCCAACGTTTCTTTCGGTGAATATGAAGATGCCGGGGAATACCCCCGGCGGCTTGGAGCCTTCCTTGTTGCCAAGAGAAAGCTTCACTATTGCAGCAAAATGCGCATGCAGAATCAATCAGTCTTGGTGATTGGATTTGCATGCGCAGTTGCAAGCAAGTGTTACTTTACGCTACTTGCGGGTGGGGTCTTTTTGCAGGAGGAGGAAGATGAGGGCGACGATCAGCAGGATTGCGATCGAAAGCACGCCCACCGAAGCGTTGCCGGTCAGCGACGTGGTGGTCGCAACGAGGAAAGTGCCGATAATCGAAGCGGTCTTGCCGAAAATATCATAGAAACCGTAATATTCGTTGGCACGATTCTTTGGAATGATCTTGCCGTAATACGAGCGCGACAACGCCTGAATACCGCCTTGGAACAGGCCTACGAGAATCGCAAGAATCCAGAATTCCGTTGCGGAACGCAAGAAGAACGCGGCAAACAACACAATGCAGATATAGGCGACCACAGCGTGGTGATCATGGTTTTCGCGCCGAAATGCCCAGCCAGCTTGCCATAAGCGATCGCGCTCGGGAATGCCACGAACTGCGTGACCAGCAGCGCCATTACCAGATGCGTGGAGTCGATGCCCAGCTGCGTGCCGTATGAGGTGCTCATGGAAATCACCGTGTTCACCGCGTCTATATAGAAGAAGAACGCAATCATGAACATCCACAACGGCTTGTTCTTGCGGATTGCACGAAAAGTGGAGCCGAGCTCTGCGAATGTGCCGCGGATGGCCTCACCGGTCTGACCCGCGGTAGCGCGGTAGTGCACCTGCTTATAGCTGGTGAGCAGCGGAATGGTGAACGCCACCCACCACAATGCGGTGATTACGAACGAAGCGCGCGTGCATGCCACCGTGGACCATCCAAGCAACGACGGACCGCCGAAAATCAGCGCGATACAGGCGATAAACGGAATCGTGGAGCCAATATAGCCCCATGCGAAACCATGCGAGGACACGCGGTCCATACGTTCATTCGACGTGATATCGACCAGCATGGAATCGTAGAACGTGAGCGAACCGTTCAGGCCGACCGTGGCGAGAATGCACACCACCAAGAAAACGAGCCAGCTGAGCGGCAACGCCATCGCACAGCAGGCGACCACGCCCGTCAGGAAGAATCCGGTAAAGAACTTCACCTTCATGCCCTGCACGTCGGCCATGGATCCAAGCACAGGCATCATCACCGCGATGATCAGCGACGCGATGGTCTGCGCGTACCCCCATGTCGACACGATATTCGATTGGCCGGCGGACTGCAGCAGCGAGTTTGCGTAGATTGGCACGACTGCGGTCGACAGCATCACGAATGCGGAATTGCCGACATCGTAGACGATCCACTTCTTTTCGCGGGTGGTAAGTTTTGCGTTGGGGTCCGGCATATGCTCTGGGGCAGTCTCTGTGGCCATGTCGGACGTAGGTGCGGATGCGGGCGCTGTTGCGCGTTCGGACATGATTGTTGACTCTTTCGAATAAACCGTCAATTCACTATTGTATATATTACAGTTCATCTTAAGCGGCTGTAAGGGGAGCGCTCTGCCGTTACGCATGAACATTGCATGAACATTGCGACTGATGTGTGATCGACATAAAAAATCTGAAATATCGAAATGCTGCAAATAATACTGGGAATACTGAAATGACGGAGATGAACATGTGCAGATTGTAGATTGCACCATCTGTATGTTGATGTCGTATGTTGATGTCGTGAAAAACGTTCGCAGAACGGTATATTGGAACGTGTCAAAATACTGGGAAAACACGAACTAAGTTTGCTGTGTGTGACTGCCGCCGCGCTGTTGCGTCGGCATATTTCTGCGAAGAGTCGAGGAGTCTGTATGAGTGGGGAAGTTCCGGACATGCTTGGTGCGAACGCTGAAATATTGCGCTCGATATTGAGCCAGCCATTGCCTGACACGCTTGACATGATCATCTGGCGTGGCATCACGAACTCCGCGCAAGCGTCGCCATTCGAACGATTCGCGGCACGACTTTTGGTGGAAGCCGGTGCTGCGGGCATCCGAGACATTGCTGCCGAAAACGATTTTGATGTGATCCGACTGAGCACGACGAAACGATTCTGGCTGCGCTGCAACGGCAACGATCTTTCCAATGAACAATTCAATGTTGTGCAGGCGGTCGAATCGGCGCTTAACCGCATCGACTATGCCGACGACGAAGCGCGCAGGGCGGTGCACGGAGGTATGCCGGAAGCGTGCATCGACGAAAACTTCTATATTGCGAAATCGCAACAGTATCTGCGAAACGTGTCGGGTGCGATCGTGGCAATCGACGGTCTGCAGGAAGGTGAAAACAACTTCCGTAGAATGAGGGGTACGGAAGGGGCGCGCGGCGGAAATTGGGATATCAGCACCAGATTCGCCAATGTTTGCGAAAATCTCGAATTGCCTTTCCGCTTGCATTACCGATTTGACGTCGATGCGTCCAGCGGCGTGATGGTAGTGCGTTTCAGCATACCGAACACGGCGATCATGCCGGTTGCGTCGCAATATCGCGACGGATTCGCCTCCGCGTATGCCGTGCGATTGGCGGGCATGCTTGCGTGGGCGGCGTTCTCGTCAAGCGTACGACTGACGCAAGTCGATCTGACCGGTTGCGTGGGGGATGCTGACGGCATTCCCGTGATTTCCATGGGATTCGATCGCGTGCCATTCATGATGGGTGCGCTGCCTGCCATGAAAAACGGACAATGCGACGTGGTTCCGTTGGATGTCGATCCGCTGGCGCTGCTCAATTTGCTGCGCCCGGTGCGTTATGTGGGTTTCTTTGATGGGAACCGTGCCCTGACGCCAATCACACCGCTGGCAACGCCAGCCGTATTCTTGGAGAAACGTGTTTCCGAATGGCAGGATCAACGTGCGCTGCCTGAAGGATTGCGGGGATTCCTACGTGCCGACCGTGCCTGCGAACTTGACGTGATGCATGACGAATCGCCGGTTTCCACCGATGATGTGAACGCGATTATGGAAGAAAACGAAGGATCCCCCATGGTTGCCGAACTCCAATTGGAAGCCGCGTTGGCGCAACTTGGCGAAAGCGGTGAAGCAGGTGGGGTGTGCGAAGCGGGCGGAACTGATGAGACAGGCGTAGCGAAAATTGGCGAAAATGGCGAAATTCCGCTCTACTGCAGCCGTCCAGGCGTGCGACTCATCATCTCCCTGCTAGACGGCGACGAACACACGCGCTACTGGAAACTGCCGGATGCTGTAGTCGACGTACACCAGAATCTTGGGGAACTCGCCAAAAACAATGGCGACTATGAGCGCGCGGAACGTGAGCTGCGCGCCTGCATCAAACTTGCCCCAACCAGCGTACGTTTCTACGAGGAACTATCGCAGGTATACGCAAGAACCGACGAATACGGCAAAGCGGCCGACGTGCTCATCGGCGCGTTGAAAATCGCAGTGCTGCCTATCGATTGCGAAGTACTCTACTATCGACTTGGCTACGCATTGTGGCAGTTGGGACGTCTGCCGGAAGCGCTCGCCTGCTATGCGATGATGGTCAACGGCGGCACGCCATTCCGTACGGCCGCGCGCGATGAGGCCGAAGAAGTGAGTAGCAGATGGGATTGCCTTCGCCGGATATGAAATATGGGGATGCGTGCGATGCGCTGCGATCCGGCGGCGTGCCGGTTGCGCCGGAAGACAAGGTGTTAGATACGATTGCCCGCGCCGCGATTTGCCTGACGGATGCTGGTTTCCCGCTACTGGCTCAGGATGCGGCTTGGATGCTTGGAATGCGCGATGGCGGTGATGTGATCGGCGCGGTTGCGATGAGCCTGCGTTTTGGAGCCGAAGGACGTTCGAAGAACTAGCGCGACGACGCCGGGTGGGGTGTGCTGGGCGGTTTGACTGGCTGGCGGCTCGGGCTATGACTGGCTGGCGACGTCTATGCGCGGGCAAATGGTGGTTTGGATGCGCTGTCTGCCGACCTGACGCATGTTGACCAGACAGCGGCATTCCGGGGAATTTAAGGCGATTGCTATCCACAAATTTGCGATTGGCTGGGGCTGGTTGTATAGTTGAGAAGTTGTGTGTTCTGCCTTGCATTCAGTTGCGGGGCATCGAACGCGCAGACTTGCAAGTCAATAGTAATTATAGGGAGTCCATTATGGCAGCTCGTTGCGCAGTGTGCGGCAAGGGACCGCAGACCGGTTTCACCGTTTCGCACTCACATATTCGCAATAAGCG
>ENA-OQAS01001068-OQAS01001068.1-human-gut-metagenome-genome-assembly--contig:-NODE-1068-length-13330-cov-2.794744_pt1 | contig 13330 bp, 11 predicted proteins | sample MGYA00242733_ERZ504523 | MGnify/ENA primary metagenome ERZ504523 (study PRJEB26092, sample SAMD00036239) | human gut metagenome | host: Homo sapiens | study: EMG produced TPA metagenomics assembly of... | reverse complement strand
TGTGTCAAAATCCAGGCTTATAAACCAGAGTCCAAGCTCATGTGTCGAAATCAAGGCTTATAGGTCAATATTTAGGCTCATAAGCCAAATCAAAGCTTGCGTTAAATCCACACCTATAAGTCAAAATGCAAGTTTATAGGTCAAAATCAGGCTTATAGGTAAATCCAGACTTTGCAAGCAAAGATCCAGGCTTAAAGGTCAAAATCCACGCCTATACCAAACCTATAAGTCAAATCCAGGCTTATAGATCAAATCTAAACCGCGCTTAGAACGATTTGTTAGAACCGCACCCATGAAAAAGAGCCCAACAAATGTTGGGCTCTCGTCGTTAAAGAATCTAGCGCGAATGCGCTTATCTTGGCGCTTATCTTGGTGCTATCTAGGCGCTTGCATTAGCAATCGCCTTCAGCATAAATACTAACCGTATTGGCCAGCATTGCAGCCGTATCAGCCGATATTACATCTGCATTGCTACCAAGTAGCCGTCACGAATTGCCTCGAGGAGACGCTTGAACTCAGGCGTACCATAAGGATCGTTTGCAGCAACGCCTTCCCAGTCAGTGTGAGGAGAAGCATTACCGATGAGGTGAAGATGCTCTTCACCAAGAACACCTTGGCCTCATCATAGAGCTGAGTGTTGTCGATCATGGTAGTACCGTAATGATGGTGTCAGCAGGAACCGTGAATTCCTTGCCCTCAGCATCTTCGCAAAGTACGCCTTCGTCGGTGTAAGCCTTTACCTTGGTCAAGGTAAGAATCTTTACGCCTTCCTTCTTCAGCTTGCGAAGCTCAGGGTTCTTGTCGATGATGCCGATTTCAGCGCCAGCCTTCTTAGCAGGCTCGATAACGGTAACCTCACGGCCTCGTTCATGGAGGATGCTACCTCGATACCAGCGAAGCCGCCGCCGATAACAGCCATGCGCTTCTTAACCAGCAAGTGAGTACCAAGACCCCACTGCATAAGTCCCAAAGGTGCGCCGAGGATGCCCATGCCGAAGCAGGAAAGACCCCACATGAAGCCCTTACCAGGGGTGCCCTTACCTTCAACGAGCTCCTTCAATGCGTGAGAATCGATAACGTTCTTACGATCCTTACCAGGAACATCAGGAGAAGTGGTTTCAGGACCAACAGCCAAGATTACTTCGTCAGCACCGAAATCCTTGAGGTAATTTACGTCTACCTTGGTGTTGCAACGAACATCAATGCCAAGACGCTTGATTTCGTTGTTGTACCAATCAACCATTGGAGGAAGTTCTTCGTTCAGAACCTGAGCAAGGTTCAGCAAACCGCAAGGCTTCTTCTTCTGGTCAACAACGGTTACGTTCTTGAAGCCACGCATCTTCAAGTTACGAGCAGCTTCCAAACCAGCAGGGCCAGCACCAACGATGAGGATCTTCTTTTCTGCCTCTTCGCCAGTTACCTGATGATCTGCAGGCAAGCCGTACTGAGAGAAGTATACGTTGGGGTTAACCGAGCACTTGCAAGGCTTACCAATAAAGATGTTGTCAAGGCAGCGAGAGCAAACGATGCAAGGACGAACTTCTTCGCTGCGGCCTTCAGCAACCTTGATGCCGATTTCAGCTCTGCAATCCAGTGACGAGCCATACCAGCAGCATCGCCAGAACCGTCTGCCAAAATCTTTTCGCAAACATCCAAGTGATTAATACGGGTACCAGGGAAGCAAGGCAAAGTGGTGTACTTCTTAGCTTCCTTGGACAGATAAATGAACTCGCCTTCAGGAACGAGCTGGTTAGCAACAGGACGAGGAGCCTCGTGGAAGCCAGCCTGGATAGACCAAGCATCTACGCCGTGCTTCTCAACGCATTCGATAACCTCTTTGAGGTCTTCAACGCGCTGACCACCAGGCATAAGGTCGTCTGCAGAGTAACGAATCAAGATAGGCATATCGTCGCCGCAAGTCTTGTGAATCTCGTCGATGATCTCAGTGAGCAGACGCAGCGGTTTTCAGTGGATCCACCATATTCGTCAGTACGATGGTTGGAATACTTGGAGATGAAGCGCATTACCATGTACCGATACCAGCATGAATCTCGATGATGTCGATGCCAGCCTTCTTGCAGCGAAGAGCTGCTTCGCCGTACTGCTTAACTACGATAGCAATTTCTTCCTTGGTGAATTCCTTTTCAGGCATGCCTACGAAGGGGCCAGAAACTACGTCCTTAGAAGGAGCGTAGGAGTGAAGTTCATCTTCACCAGTTGCGCGCCACTCGTAGCAGAGCTGAAGCTGAGCAGCCAGCTTTGCGCCATGCTTGTGGCAAACTTCTGCGGTGCGGGTAAGACCTGGGATAAAGCAGTCGTCCCAAACACCTACTGCACCAGTGGTGGTGTGATACTTAGGATGCGTATCGAATACGTCGCAAACATAGCAAGAGCCCAGCTCGATCAGAGCGGCACCGCCCTTTGCACGCTGCTCATAGAAGTCCACCAAGTCGTCGCCAACATGATAGTTGTCGGTCTTCTCGATGGTCATTGGCAGCATAACAAAACGATTACGCAGCTCAACGTTGCCGATTTTAAACGGCTTGTTTAACAATTCGTACTTCACTTCGCGGCCCCTTTCGTAAGACAAAAGTGAAATTCCATTCCAGCATCTATGAGAGCAGATTGAACGTATCTGAGGCAACCCGTTACCCTTAGCCTTATTTCGCTGGCTCGCTAATCATCTAATCGCAATTCGTCAGAACGAAGTTGCATTAGCAACGCGCGAAATTAACAAAGCGTCAAATTGCTATACTGCCAACTTCGCAAACGCCTGCTGATAGCTTAAGGCTGCATCAGTAATGACCAATCGTATGCACTCCTTCGCATTAAGATATTGTAAAACAGAACACCTTGCATTTTGTGTCAATATCCATTGATTGTTCTACCGATTAGCAGAAAAATGGATAGGCTCAGGCGCATTTGTCGCCAGTTATAAGGTTAATGCTACACATTTTTGAACTTTTGACCTAATTTTAACGAGAGCACGATAAAATAGCTTCGAAGTCATTTCGAGACTCAAACTCTGCTTTTTGGGACTACGACCGCACCTGTGAGAGGTTGTAACTGCACCTCTTAAAGGTTGTAACTATAAGGCGGCTATAGGCGAAAGGAACGATACGGTGGGCACCTTTGATACTAAACTACTGATCTCCCAGGCCTTAGTTGACCTATGCCAAGAACAACCACTAAAAAAAGTTTCTATTAGCGACATCGTAGAGCGCACGGGAAAGAACCGAAAAACGTTCTACTATCACTTCGAAGATAAGAATGCTCTTATTATTTGGAAGTTTCGATACGACCTTGGCACCGAGCTCCAGCGCCGCTTCCCAGAAAACATCCTGGTATACGAAAAGGAAGGCGAAGGTACCTATCCTGAACTTCCTTTCTATATCACGCAGAAGTCGGGTGTTCGCTCGCTTGATCATTCTAAATTTTTCGACACGTTCGCCATCGTGCTTGAACGAGAACGAAACTTTTATATGCAGCCTTCGCCGAAACAGGTCCTGCCGCCCTGCGCAATTATCTCTACGAGCTTTATCTGCCCGCCCTGCGCAACGACATAACTATCATTTTGGCCAATCGGTATTTACCTGAAGAAAACATCGATTTCTTGAGCGAATTTTATACCTGCGCTTTTCTGTCCTATTTCACCCGCAAATGCGAACAACCTGGAACGAAGCACCTCATCAGCAACGCTGGTCCCTTCGCTAATATCATTCACAGCTCAATGGAAAGCGAAATCAAAGAAGCGCAGCTACGTAGGAATTTATAGGCATCCCAGCAGATCAAACCGAATTCTTTAGCTGGTCGAATTCTTTAGCTGATTTGCCTTGCAAATTTACCTCGCAAACCAAGGCTTATAGTTACGTAGAAATCCGTAGATGCTTCAGCTGTATTCCTGTATTACGATCAGGCATTATTATTCCGCGTAACTTTTCATAATAAGAGGCGCAGCGATGTACACCATAATCTGGTCGGTGCCTTCTGCTATCTGATTACCACGACAGTCTTCCCAAATGGTACTTACTCGTGCACTTTCGGTGTATCCAAGGCCACCTAGGATCTGCATCGCATCACTTGCCACTTGAGTAGCAGTTTTGGAATATAGCGTTTCATCAAAGCTACCGCTAAACGCTTCTCGGGATGGTTGGTTTCTATAGACCACGCCGCGTGGTAGAGCATTGCGCGCATGGTGCGCAAACTTACTTCCATATCGGTAAGCATCTGCTCGATTTGCTGGAACTGCCCAATAGGCACACCAAATGCCTTGCGCTCCCGAGCATTTTCGACGGCATCTTCCATTGCTGCTTGTGCCATACCAAGCGATGAAGCGCAAGTAAACACTCGCCCATATTCTAAAAGTCTAAACAGGTGACGGAACCCGCCCTTATGACCAATCAAGCGATATTCGGGTTCAATCTCCACTTCGTCAAAGGAAACTGAAGCGAACGGCACCATCGATTGACCAATTTTGTTAATAGGAATTGCGCGAATACCAGGCAGATTATGAGGAATAAGCCAAAATGAAAGAGGAGGATATTTGTCGTTGCCCACATTGTCTTTGTCGATGGCTGCAACCAAAATACTTGGAGAATACTCGCCGTTGTTTACATAGGTTTTCTTGCCGTTAAGAATGATTTTGCCGTCACGCGTTTCGACCGAGGTGCTCATGCTCATGGTATCCGATCCGGCGTTGGTTCTGAAACTGCAAGTGAAAACATAAGTCTTCCTGTATTGCGATAGTTCTCCAATACCTCCGACACAACACCTTCATCAGCAAAGCCACTTAATATCTGCAGATTAAATAGGTCGTTTTGAAACGGCAAAGCAGCGCCAGCGCATCTTGAAAGTTCTTCCAAGATGAGGGTCTGCCCCATAATGTCGAGCCCACGATGACCATCACTTTGCACCTTATCAAGAGCAAAATAGCGATCAACAAAGCCCTTCACCACTTCATCGGGTAAGCCTTGATCTCGCCGCCACTGAAATACATGATCGGAAGTAAATACTTCTTCGCCAAAAGCGCGGAATGTCGCGATGATATTTTTTTGGCTTTCTGAAAGCTCGAATTCCACAAAGACCCCTCTTTATTCTTTAAGGTATAGCGCATAAACCCTTACATGATAAAAAGGATACGGCACTTGGTGGTAATATCCCATCATCAAGTTTTGCAATCTGTCGGAAGTCAAGCTTGCACTCAAGCGCGATTTTTCTAATTGCACGCAGTAACTACAGGCAATAACTAGCTGCGATAATTAACTTAAAGAACTTTAAGAACTACGTTTCGAGATTTTGAGTTCATTGTGACCAACTCATCAATTTGTTACAATAACCAATGAGCGGTCACCCTCTGCCTAGGGTACGGCTGCTTGTGAAATCCGTAAAGCAGTCAGCCGTTCCTTTTGCCTTGGGGGCGGCTGTTGCTATTTTGTCAGCTTATGAGCTAATAAAAGCAACAACACTAAACAAAATAATTCCAAAAAAGTAATCATTTCATTCATGGCTTACCACCTCCATTCGGTAGGTAGGCAGCCATCCGCCCATTGGCTTGCGCACACAATACTATGTGTATTCTTGAAGCACAATCGACAATATAGCTAATATGACCAGGTCATATGGAGATAAAAAATAAAGAGAGCTTATTTAGCTCTCTTTATTTTTGTAATACAAGTGCCTGAATAGCTTCAAATTGCTCCAAGCAACTCAGAATTATTTAGAGTCTCAACAGTAAGCAAACATGTTTGGCGACCTGCTTGGACCAGCTTGCTGCTGGACTAGCTTGCTCGGGCAAGCGCCTGGGCAATGCTGGCTAACCTACCAAGCGAACCTGCCTGTGCAGATGCTTGAACAAACCCGCCTAGGCTCGCTTACCGAACAAACCCACCTGGACAAATACCTGAACAAACCTGCCCTAAACTCTTAACGCCCTTTCCAGACTGGCTCACGTTTTTCAGCAACGCCGTTGCTCCTTCAATTTTGTCTTCACTAGTCTGAGTAATCTTTTCGATTTCTTCCAAAATCTCCCAGCCCTTAGAAGGATAGACCACGTTTCGCCACTGGTCTCATAAGCGGTACGCTTGGTGCATTCAACAGCCAAAGGCGCACCCTTACAAATTAATTCTGCCATCTTGATAGCTTCATCAGAACCGTGCAGGCTCTACTGCTTGTTAATCAAGAAGCATTCTTCTGCCTTTTTCGCAGAGAAGGGTTCGCACGTAAGCATTAATTCCATAGCTGGTTTAGCGGGCATTGTTTGCATGATACGCATCAGTAAACCGCCACCAGCAGCTGTCAAACCGCGACGAGGTTCAGGAAGCGAGAATTCCGAATCAGTACCAGCAATTGCCAAATCGCACGCAACGACAATCTCAACGCCGCCACCTAATACACGACCATTTGCCGCTGCAATTATGGGCTTTGAAATATAGCGCTTGCACATTCCTGCAAAGCCACTCTTTTCATACCCTTCTGGTGCATGCATAGTGCCCGCAGCGATCTCTTTCAGATCACTACCCGCACAAAAGCAATCCCCCACATTGGTGATAATTCCAACTCGCAGCGAATCAGTTTGCTCTAAATGGTCAAATGCCTGACAAAGCTCGAGCCACATTGCGCTATTAATGGCATTTTTTGCTTCTGGCCTGTTCAAGGTGACGATATAAATCCCATCACGCTCTTCGGTCAGAATGTACTGGTATGACATATGATCCCCTTTCTTTCCCCTCTTTAATCATACGCCGACATGCATTACCCCAATGCATCTCAGTCAAAGCGTCTAAGCCGGTCGAAACGCTTAAGCTAGTCAAACGTTTAAGCCAGTCAAACCGTTTAAGGCTTACATAGACTTACATAAACTCCTTGAGGAATTTATCCACTGCCGAATTAAAGGCTACTGGATTGTCGTAAGCAACAAAATGATCGCCCTGGATCAAAACAAGTTCAGCTTTTGGCAAGCTCTTATAAATAAGCTCAGTATGATCGGCAGAAATCATATCGTTGGTCCCCACAATAACCAAGGTTGGCGTTTCTAACTTCGCAAGTTTTGCTGGATCAATAGCAGGCTGTGTTGCCATGAGATTTAAAAGCTCGTAGCGCCTCATGGCCTCTTCGCTTTCATCTTTCTTTTCGGCAGCTTCTTTTGCTTTGGTTGCAATACGCTCCTGAATAGGAGGAATAAGCCCTTCGAAATCCAAGTTTGCGCCATTTAAAATGAGCTTATTAACGCGCTCTGGGTTTTCAAGCGCAAACAAAAGCGCCGTAATGCCGCCATCAGAAAAACCTAGAATATTTGCCCTGAAAATGCTGTGCTCGTTCATGAAATCGAGTAAATCCTGAGCGAACTGCTCAAACGTAAAAGGCGCCGTTCCACGTGGAGATTCTCCCTGACCACGGGTATCAATAGCAATTACCCGATATTCTTTTGAAAAGTATTCAATCTGATGCCTAAAGCGTGAACCATCTTCGCCATTGCCGTGCAGCAAAATAAGCGGATAACCCGAACCTTTTTCTTGATAATGAAGCTTGATATCCATAGCCCCTCCTTTCCCTCAATCATATTGTAGCGGTCTTTACCCCTCTTCAAATACGCAACGCTACAATGGCCTGCTTTTTTAGCATTTGGTTACCTGCGGCATTGATACAATACAAAAAAGGACAAGAGAAGGAGTCCCTATGAAAATTCTTGCTATCAATGGAAGCCATCGAGTAGGCGAAAACACCAGCAAGTTGTTGCAGATGGCACTTGACGAAGCCGCCGCGCTCGGAGCGGAAACCGAAATGGTTGATTTGGCTGAACTCGACATTGAGTTTTGCGCAGGTTGTAACAAATGCCTCTTTAAGCCAATGTGCTCAATCAGCGACGACATGGACGAGCTGAAGCAGAAAATGCTCGAAGCAGATGGCATTATTTTGGGATCGCCTGACTACTTCAGCAACGTAACAGCACGCATGAAGAATTTCATCGACCGCACTCGTCCCCTTCATATGACTTCTAACCAGCTTAAGGGGAAAGTAGGCGGTTTTCTTACCATGTCTGGCTTAGACAATTGCGGAGCTGAAGCCACTAATGCTGTAATGGAAAACTTCTTTGCTACCCATGAAATGCTAATCGTACACCCACGTCCCGAAGGCCCCGTGATCGCCTCTGGCATTACCGGATCACTGATGGCTGGCATGAAGGAAGGAAAACCTCGTTGGCGTCGTAGCGTTGAAGAAGATCCTATTGCGCCGCTCTTGGCTCACCAACTAGGTAAAGATATGGTGGAGCTTATTCAGCAGCTGCAGAAATAAAACTTCAACTCGTTTTCTTGGTAACTATTTTGGTGCCCCTTGGTAGCCTTTGGCTTGCCAACACGAGCGCTATCAGGTGCGATGGCCAACAAAAAACCTACCGAAATACAAGAACAAAAAAGGCACATCCGAAGATGTGCCTTTACTTTGCTTTGAAGCAAGCTGCTTACTAAGGGATTACTAGTTCTCCCAAGTGCAAGGAGCTTCGCCAGCTTCCTGACGCTGAGACTTGAAGATGGTGTCAGGAATAGGTTCACCATGATAGATGCCTACGCCGCCTTCTCTTTCGATCTTATAAATCTCTTCGTCGGTGTAGCCGTACTTCTTCATGATTTCCTCGGTGTGGTAGCCAACAGGCTTAGCAAGGATAACAGGAGGATCGCCAGCAGAACCGAAGCGGAGAGGAGTCATAGGCAGAGCATGCTTGCCATACTCGTCATATTCAACATAACGAAGAGCGTCGTTTACGTAAGCTTCTTCGTCGCGAAGGATGTCAGGGAAGCGGAACAACTTCTGAGCAGGTACCTGGTTGATGCGGAACTGCTCCATCCAGTAATCGAATGGCTGCTTAGCAAATGCCTCTTCAAGCCAACCGATAACTTCCTTGTTCTTACCAGAAGCCTTCAAGTGGGTAAGATCCTTGGTGTCAATGTTGTCGATCTGGTCTTCGCGGCCGAAGATCTTCATCATCATTTCATAGTACTTATCGTACTGAGGCATGCAGATGTAAATCCACTTGTCGTCAGAGGTGCGATAGGTATTGTTGAAAGGATTTGGAACGTTGGTACGAGACTTAGGATAGTCAGCACCGAACTGCTGAGCACAAATACCAATGTCAGATGCGAAGATTGCAGCAGCATAGAGGTTGGTTACAACCTTTTCGCCCTTACCGGTACGGGTACGGTTGAACAGAGCTGCGCAAATACCGCCAGCCAACATGCAAGCAGCGTTGTTATCGCCGAATGCCTGAGGAGCGATAGCAGGAGACTGACCCTTCTCACGGAAAACGTTAGCTACGCCACCACGAGCTGCCCAGCATACTGCGTCGTATCCAGGGGAATCCTTTTCAGGACCATACTCGCCATAACCACGCATCTGAGCCCAAATCAGCGTTGGGAACTCTTCGTGGATGGTTTCATAGTCAAGACCAAGCTTCTTCAAAGCCTTGTCACGCAGGTTAACAACAAAAACGTCAGCATCAGCAAGAAGCTTCTTCATGAACTTCATGCCGTCTTCGTTCTTGAGGTTAATAGCTACCAGGTCTTTGTTGGTGTTGTTAAGGTCGAACGTAGGATCTTCAAAATCGTTCTTTTCGCAACCAAAGCCAGGACCCTGGGTACGCTGAGCATCGCCATGAAGAGGTTCGGTCTTAATGACGGTTGCACCCATTTCGGAAAGGCAGCGTACTGCAGCAGGAGCTGCTACCCATTCGCAAAGCTCTACGACTTAACGCCTGCGAGAGGGCCGAAGCCATTGAGTTTATCTGTAGTGGACATACAGACTTTCTCCTTCCATTGTTATTAACGATGAACCCGCTCTGCGCTGCAGCGAAAGCGCCTTTGCTTACCCCTAGTGCAGTCGGCTTATTACATCACCTTTCTAGTATGGCTATCGCAAAGGTCCATGGGGATGGTCAGTAATTCGTGTTTGTCTATTTTTTTGCGAAAATAGCTTCTTTCTTTGAATGAATCGCGAAAAATCGTGAATATTTTGGGACAAAACCACTCTATTTGACCACCACTTACCCCCAAATTGAATCCGTTGACCAATTCAGCTTAGATACAAGTTAAACGCGAAGTGAATTTCGTACGGCACGCATGAACCGCCACTACCGCTCCTCCTAAGCCTCCGACAGGCTTCTGTTAATTCTGGAGTAACCTGTTCATTTTTTAGCGACTTTCTTAACGGAGTGTTTCCGTTCACCTGAAAAATTATACCGTTCGCCTGAGAAGATCACGGGGGCTTTTTTACGCCAAAATTTATAAAAAGGCTGATAGTTTGCATAAATTTATTTGTCTAATAAAACACTCTGTTTTATACAATTACTTGAAGGCTTTTTGCGCTTACCTTGCCGCCTGTCTTCTGTTTTTGGGCAGGCGTGTTTGTGTGAATTTTGCCTACGCTGTTATTAAAAATTGTGCCCAAAAATACAAGGGAATGTGCTTGCGCATTAGAGTACGCTTCGACACCAACCCGAACAGGCACAGGCGAATACGCAGACAAGCCTTTAGCTTTGTAGCACCGAGCCCAACATAACGCTACAACTCACTCGTTCACATGTTAGGAGGATTGGATGAGCAAACTATCCGTGGCACCTGTTGCAAAAGACGATGCCAAGCAAAACGCTTTTATGCAAGAGTTCGCTCGCCGTATTGAAGCAACGCCCCCTGGAATGTGCCCCGTCGCTCTGCAGCTCTCGTTGTTACAAACAAGCGGCTGCCAGACGTGCGGAAAGTGCACTCCTTGCCGCGAAGGAATTCCTCAGCTTGAAGGTATGCTTGAAGCTGTTCTCGCGTTTGAGGGCACCCCTGATTTATTAGATACCATGCGTAAAAAGGCGCGTGTGATTCGTGATACTGCCGACTGCGCTATTGGTTGGCATGCAGCAGAAGTATTTCTTCAGGGAATGGACACGTTTGCCTCAGAATACGAAAGCCACGTAACCAAGTTTCATGTCAAGAAGGCAACACTCAAACTGTTCCTTGTGAGACCATGTGTCCTGCGCATGTAGACGTTCCTGCTTATATCGCCTGATTGGCGAGGGCGACTACGCTGGCGCAATCAACATGATCCGTAAAGACAACCCCTTCCCCACCGCATGCGCTTTTGTGTGCGAACATCCCTGCGAAGAGCGTTGTCGTCGAACCTTGATCGATGCACCTATCAATATCCGCGGCATCAAGAAGTTCGCTGTTGACAGCATGCCTGCAGATAAGGTCCAAACACCTAAGCCGGCCGATCCTACCGGCAAAAAAGTTGCCGTCATCGGCGGTGGCCCTTCTGGTCTTACCTGCGCTTATTTCTGCGCTTTGATGGGCCATGAAGTGCACGTTTTCGAACGCCGTAAGCACTTAGGCGGCATGATGCGCTATGGCATTCCTGCCTACCGCTTCCCTCGCGAGCGTCTTGATGAAGATATCCGCGCAATTCTTTCAACGGGCGATATCACCGTCCACTACGAAAGCGATATCGACACTGACACCATGGCACAAATCTCGAAGGACTACGATGCTTGCTATGTGGCTATTGGTGCACAGGGCGGTAAGAGCTTGCGTATGGAAGGCTCTGATGCTGAAGGCGTAATGAGCGCCGTTGAATTGCTTACCGAAATCGGCGAAGACAACTACCCTGACTTCACAGGCAAGAAGGTTGTCGTTATCGGTGGCGGCAATGTTGCTATGGACTGTGCACGCACAAGCGTTCGCGCAGGTGCCGAAAGCGTCACCATCGCATATCGTCGCCGCATTGAAGATATGACCGCTTTGCGTTCTGAAATTGATTCAGCTATGCAAGAAGGCGTTGAGATGTGTGTGTTGCAAGCGCCTGATCACATCGAAGTAGAAAACGGTCATTGCACCGCACTCTATACTCAGCCCCAGATGATCGGCCCAGTAAAGGGCGGTCGCCCCACACCTCAAAAGGCAAATAAGCCTCTCTACCGTATTGAGGCTGACATTATCTTGATTGCGGTAGGACAGTCTATCGAATCTGAACCTTTTGAGCAGTTTGGTATGGAAGCTGATCGCACCTATTTCCAGGCAGACGAGCACTTAAAGGCACTCCACGGTCCTGACAACGTCTTTGTTGGTGGCGACTGTCAAGTAGGACCTAAGACGGTTATTGTTGCCATTGGTGCAGGTAAAGTTGCTGCACGTAATATTGATGACTATCTGGGCTTTGACCACGAACTTGATTGCGGGGCAACCGCTCCAGCGCCTAAGCCCAACAACCGTGTTGCTTGCGGTCGTGTCAACCTCGTTGAGCGTCCTGCATATCAGCGCAAGCACGATTTTGATGCAGTCGAAGTTGAAATGAGCTTGGAAGAAGCCCAGCAAGAATGCGGTCGTTGCCTGCGTTGCGACCATTATGGCTGCGGCGTAATGGAAGGAGGCCGAGTCCAATATGTTTAACGTAACTGTTGACGGTAAAGCCGTATCCGTAAAAGAAGGCTCCACTATTTTGGATGCTGCTCATGCAGCAGGCGTTTCCATTCCTACGCTGTGTTGGATGAAGGACTTAAACGAAATCGGTTCCTGTCGCATTTGTGTGGTAGAAACCGAAGGCGACGATGCTTTAAGCGCAGCTTGCAATACTCCTGTACGCGACGGCATGAACATCAACACTCATTCACCTCGCGTAATTGCAGCGCGCCGCGAAAATATGCGCACGATCCTAGAAGGACACCGCAGCGAGTGCACCACCTGCGAACGCACAGGTACCTGCGCACTTCAGCGCACCGCAGCTGAATTAAACGTAGGCGAACTTGATTTCGATCCCGTTTTTGACTTTGAAGCATGGGATGAAGATTTCCCTCTGCAGCGTGATGCAAGTAAATGTATCCGTTGCGGACGTTGTGTTGTGGAATGCGCTAAAGTTCAGCATTGCAGCGTTTGGGATTTCAAAGGCCCTTCCGCTTTCCGTGGTATCACCGTACGCGATGGCAAAGAAATCAGCGAAGCAGGTTGCGCACTATGCGGTCAATGCATTACTCATTGCCCCACAGGCGCTCTTACCGCGCGCAATGATATTGCAAAAATTCTTGACGCTTTAGCAGACCCCGACACCATGACTGTGGTTCAGTTTGCCCCTGCCATTCGTGCAGCATGGGGCGAAGTAATGGGACTCACCCACGAAGAGGCAACTCCTGGGCGTATGGCGGCTGCCGCAAAATCTTTAGGCTTTGATCGCGTTTTCGACACCGATTTTGCTGCCGACCTTACCATCATGGAAGAGGGCAACGAATTTATCGAATGGTATACCTCGGGCAAGAAGCGCCCTATGTTTACCTCTTGCTGCCCTGGCTGGGTACGTTTTGCAA
>ENA-OQAS01001066-OQAS01001066.1-human-gut-metagenome-genome-assembly--contig:-NODE-1066-length-13345-cov-2.120139_pt1 | contig 13345 bp, 20 predicted proteins | sample MGYA00242733_ERZ504523 | MGnify/ENA primary metagenome ERZ504523 (study PRJEB26092, sample SAMD00036239) | human gut metagenome | host: Homo sapiens | study: EMG produced TPA metagenomics assembly of... | reverse complement strand
CAGAGGTAGGCCGTTTTAACCCTTTCGCAGTATCTTTTAATGTCATTCTGTTATCTATCGTACAGAGATGCTTCGTTCTATGGGTTTGAAGCTTCCTGAGCATTGCTTCTATGTAGATAACATCTTTGTGTACGTGCCTCTGCCTCACGTTAAAACGATGCGCTATTTGATGTTGATATGTATCGTTACTTTATTGGACGAGAGGACCAGTCGGTCAACGAGAAAATAATGCTTTCTCGTATAGACCAACAAATTCGTATCACAAAAGTGATGATTGATTCAGTTGATCTTTCGTCGGTTGAAAACAAGCGCTTGCGTAGCTACATGAAAAACTATTTATCTATGATGATGTGCATTTGTTCAGTGTTTTTACGTATGGAAAAGACATCTGAAAATGAGGCAAAGCGAGCTGATGTTTGGGCATACCTACGCGCAAAAGACGAAGAGTTATATCATGATGTCCGTCGATCGGTGCTTAATCTTGCAACCAATATTCCTACTGACGTAGGCCGTATGGTAGGAATTACGGGATATCACATCGCTCAAAAGATTTTTAAGTTTAATTAATCTTTATAATCTTCAGGATTTTTTGCAGAGCTACCTGTGGTATCGGAGTAGGTGCGCATTTCGTGTCCGAATCGGACTGCGCCCTCACCGAATCGCTGGGCAATTAAATCATTGGCTTCAAGCAGTTTTGAATTCTTTTTTGCATGCGAAATTAGAGCACTGCGTTTTACTGAGTGATGTTCGTTGCGAGGTGTTTGAGGATCGGCAACATCGGCGTTGTCGATCCTTTTGTATTGAGATCCCTTTTTGGAGTCCGCTGTCAAAAGAGATGCTTTAGCAAGAACCTCATCATCATCTAATCCACCAAAAAGTGTTGTTTGAACGGGCTCGCCGTCGAATCCACTTACTCCAACGCCTACAAGACGTAATTTCTCTCCAGGTGTCCAAAGTTCATCAAGCATCTCATAGAGTTGTGGCAACCAGAGCAATTCATTAGTCCCTAGATCGGGAAGCTTTCGTTGACAGGTGCGGATCGTTAAATCTTCTCGTCTAATTTTTAAGTGAAGAGTTGTTCCTTCCAGATGCTTTCTCCTTAGTCTTCGCCCAACTTTATGAGCCATAGTTGCTATGCGCGCACGTAGTTCTTCTCTGTCGGATAGGCTCTGCGCAAAGCTAATTTCATTTGAAATTGATTTTGCTGGTTCGTGCTCAGAGTTTACTGCGGTATCAATGCCACGGGCGATCCACCATAAGTGCGGTATTTTTACCAAATACTTCGCGCAAAAGGACTGGATCGGCATTAACTAAATCGCCCAGAGTATGAATGTGGTAAGAGTTGAGCTTTTTTACTGCTACAGGCCCAATACCACTCATTTCCTTAACGGGAAGAGGCGCTAAAAAAGCTTGTGAGTCTTCAGGATAAACAACAGTTAAACCACGCGGTTTATTTTGGTTTGAAGCAATTTTGGCAACTGATTTTGAAGCTCCCAGGCCAATAGAGCAAGTAATTCCCAATTGCGATACGCGCATCTGAATTCTTTTCGCTACTTCAATTGGATGAGTGCGGTTGGTGCGTGTAGGTGACACATCAAGGAATGCTTCATCGATACTTACCTGCATTAGTTGAGGGGATTCTTCATAAAGAATATCCATGACCTTTTTTGACATTTCTCGATATCGATGAAAATTTCCTGGGGTCCAAATTGCCTGTGGACACAAGCGTGCGGCAGTGGAGGAGGGCATAGCTGAATGAACACCAAATTTTCGCGCTTCGTATGACGCCGTAGAAACAACTCCCCGTTTTTCGGGACTTCCTCCAACGATAACGGGCTTACCGCGCCATTCTGGATGGTCTAGTTGCTCGACGGAAGCAAAAAACGCATCGAGATCCATCAATAAAATTGCACTTCCAATCCAAGGTTTAAATTGAGGTGAGTTCTGGATTGATTTTGCAAGGGAGCTGACGTCGGCTTTGGTGGTTTTTAAAGGTAAAGACTTGTCGAATTTTTCAGTGTTAGATTGAGCTGATTTTGTCATTGGTATGTTGAAGGAGGAATTTTCAACAAATGTTTCGTATTGGGGTACAGATTGATAAAACCCCATTTCAGAATGGGATAATCATGGGAAGAAGCGTTGATATTTGCCTGAATAGGTCTATTCTTTTCCATGAAACATAGTCTAGCATGTCCACGGTCGGTATATTTTGTGCTAGGGTAGTTGACCCAGGCTTTAACTGCTTGATTTATTTTGCAACACTTTCGAGGTTTGAATTGGAAGAAAACTTTTTAATTTGGAAGTGTGCTTTTAGATAGTATGTAAGGATTTGAGGCATTCGTGAAACCATTTGAAGCTTTAACAGAGCTGGTTAATGAGGCTGCGGCAGCTCCGCAGCGTCAAGAAACGTTGCCCTATGATATTCGTGCCGAAATTGACTGGGTAGATTTTTCATGTATCGCTAACCCTTTAGGCACACCTTCTTGCGTAAAAGAAGCTATTGCTTCTGCTATCTCTGAAGGAGATCTGTCATTTTACCCAATAGCGATGGTCAACACTTGAGTCGAGTTATTGGACGCTATTTTGAAATGCCTCCTGAGTGCATTATGGCAGGTACGAGTGTAAGTTCCATGATTGGTGCTATAGCGCAGGCGTATCGTCCTTGCAGCGTGGGTATTCCTACTCCAGCGCCAACGGGTTATTTCCTTTCAGTTGCAAATGTTGGTCATAATCCCGTTAAGCTGGTAAACCCCTTTTCTCTTTCGGCTATCGAGCCTCAGGTTGCTTTTTCCAATGGTTGTCAATTCGATGCAGCAGTACTTGCAAATCCAAGTTTTCCCTGCGCTCGTCTGCTGTCTGAGAAGATTCTTAAACGATATTTGGAAGTTTGTAATTGGGTCATTGTTGATGAATCAAATATCAGCCTTACCCTTGGGGGAGAATCTTTTGTTGAGCTAACCCAGCAGTATCGTAATCTTTTTGTTGTACGTAGTTTGTCTCATGAGCTCGGTATGCCTGGTATTCCCATGGGATATGTTGTGGGTAATGATTCGGCAATTAGTCACATTAAACAGTTTAGTGATGGTTCAGAAATCACTATGTTTAATGAAATTGTTGCTCGAGAATTTCCTCACACCAGTGACTATCTTGATGAAACGGTAGCGCTTTTGGAAAAGGAAATCCCCTGGATGCAATGCATGCTTAGTCTGACTCCAGGCATCAAAGTATTTCCCTCAGAAGCCAATTTTGTTATGTGTGCGCTCGAAGAGCGTGCTGCACGGGATTTCGGTATTTCAAGTGCAGCGGATTTAATTGTGCGATTGCAAAAGGCTGGATTTACAGTACGCGACTTGGCAGGTGTTCCTGGTATCGAAGGAAAGCGCTATTTCTTGGTTTCCATCCGAAGCCACGAAGATAACGAAAAGTTTATTTCTGCCTTGCGCGATATTATTGATGAAGCCTAAAGCCGTTTTATTTTTTAGCGTTCGCTTGCTAAGAAGAACAGTGCTAAAGTTCCTGGACCTGAATGAGCTCCAATTACTGGATCTACGTAGTTTACCAGGTAATTCTTTACTCCAAATTTTTCAGTAACAAGTTGTTGTAAGTATTCAACATCTTTTATGCAGTCACCATGTGAAATACCGATCACTTGTTCATCGATCGGCTGGGTAATGGTCGCTTCCATGTGTTTTACTAAAGCTTGAATACTTTTCTTGCGACCGCGGGTTTTTCCATGGGGATTAAAAGTCCGTCATTGTCTACATGAAGAACTGGTTTGATGTTGAGTAAGCTTCCCGCAAAAGCCGCTGTACGAGAAACGCGACCCCCGCGGAACAAAAACATTAAGTCGTCAACGGTAAACCAATGGGCCATTTTTAGACGGTTTTCACGCACCCATTGTTCAACTTCGGAAAGTGATTTTCCTTCTTGTCGCATTTTAGCAGCGTAGTATACGATTAGGCCTTGACCGACCGATGCTGCCAAAGTATCAACGGCAGTAAAAGTACGCTGTTCGTATTGTTCTGAGAGAGCTTTACCTACGTTTTCGAACTCCTTCGTAAGTTCCAGATAGCCCACTAGAGAATCCGAGATAGAGAATATCATTCCTTGTTGGAAGATTTTTTCGAAGAGTTCTTGTGCATCCGATAAGTTTGGAAGGGAAGTGGTGAATATCTTTCCTTCTCGCATCATGGTATAAAACTGCTTCAGATCAGTTACCTGCCTTTGAGGTAGCTTTGATACTCTTCGCCATCGGTCATAAATACGAGAGGAAGAACTTCCAGTTCTAATTCATCAATAAGTGATTCTGGTAAGTTGCAGGAAGAATCAGTAACTATGGTATAGGACATGAAGTGCTCCTCACGTAAGATGTTTTGCCATCGACAGAGTAACATATTTGCTGGTTGTTTCCTCTGGTATTGCGCTTATTTGAGCTCTTGATGTGGTTAAGATGACTAATTCAGTCAGTATTTTGATATTGAGGACAATGCGGCTATGCGTCACAATACCTTACGTATTTACTATTGGTGGGAAGTTAATGGGGGATTTATATGGAAGGTATCAGCGCAGGGATATCTCAAATATTAATTCTCGCCATAGTAGTTGTTCTTGGGTTTATTCTTTCTAAGCTTTCGTATCTTGACGAACATACCTCAAATAAGCTGGTAGGGATTCTGGTCAACGTAACTCTTCCTTGTATGATAATTGCTTCCACGTCTTCAGTTGATTTCCAGCAAATATCAGCGCAAATTCCGATTGTATGTGGACTCGGTGTTTTGTTGTTTGTAGCAATGGCTTTGATTTCGATAGCAGCTTGTCTTTGTTTGAGAGTTTCTGCTCATACGTTTTCATGTTTTATCTTTTCAGGCATCTGCACTCAAACGGCATTTATTGGGGTTCCAGTAATTGCTGCGGTGCTAGGTGAGAACACGATTATTTTGACGAGTCTAATCGTTGCGGTAATCAATGTTTTTCTTTTCAGTTTTGGGGTTGCGATGCTCGCTGTTGATCAACAGCTTCGAGAGTTTCGAGAAGCTAAAACGACTCAAACGAAAGCGAAAAATTTTCTTTTGTTAATGCTCTTTCTCGAGTAAAACTTACCTGGAGAAATTTTGTTAATCCAGCTTTGGTAGCTGCCCTAGCGGCACTTGCTTTGTTGTTCTTCCAAATTCCTATGCCCTATGTGCTGGGAAGCGCTTTTGATATGGTTGGCAGTCTTACTGCACCAATATCTATGCTCGTGATTGGGTTCTATGTTTCGCGAATGAAGATAAAAGAAGCTTGTTCGCAGTGGCGCGTGTTTGTGTTTGGTTTTATTCGCTTTTTCCTTGGATCACTAGCGCTTTTCTATTTGCTTTCTTTCTTCATTTCCGATGAGCTTGTTGTTGCGATTGCCGTTCTGGAATTTGCAATGCCGACGGGCGCTATGGTTCCAGCTTTAGTTGCAAGTCATAAAGGAGATGCGCTATTGGCATCGGAGCATACGGTAATTTCTGCCGTTCTTTCTTTTGTGTATTTACCCTTGATTATCACCATAATGACCTGTTGCCGTTGCTTAGAACAGATAAAACCCTAGTTCTGCCATAAGTATTCCTAACAAGGCACCAGCAATTACATCCTTGATGAAATGCACTCCTGATACAACACGTAAACATGCGAGTAGCACCCCAAGTATAAGAATGAGAATTCCAATCTCGGGAATCGGGCAGCAGAAATAGAAGGTTGTTCCTATAAGAAAAATTGAAAACACATGTCTGCTTGGAAATGATTTTCCTTTTGTATTTTTGGGGATGAGGGGAGCTGTTTCAAAAACTTCATAGGGACGCGGTGAGTTAACTGCCTTTCTGAAGATGCTTAGAACCACAAAAGAGACGAGTGGTACTAAGAAGGCAGAGCTAAAGGTACTAGAAAAGAAATACCGTATGACAAAGTCTAAACTTGGATTGAAAAATAATAAGTAGATCAAAAGACAGGGGTAAGCAATATAGATTGCTTTAGTAATTAAGTTATTACACAAGGGGATACCCTTTGCTAAGAGTGGCTGCTCTTTCATCGTTGCAATCATGCTTTCGTAGGTTTCTTTTTTCATTGAATGCTTGAATCCTTATTTCGAAGACGGTTCTGCAGGATAATTGTTATGTTTTGATTGCTTATAAGGTAATTCCCTTTTGTTGTAAATGTTTTGTAGCAAATTCTATAAAATGTCGCGCTGCTGGAGCGCAAATTGATTTATCAGGAATAGCAATTCCTACCAAGATTGATTCCGATGGTTCGATAGGTATTTTGCTCACTTTAAAGTCGTATTTTTCAGTTGAAAGACTGTTGGTGATGGTTATGCCCATGCCTGCTTCAATTAAGCCAAGAGTTGCTGCGGTTTCAATGGTTTCGTAGGCAATTCTGGGATGAAGATTATGGCGCGATAATACCCCTAAGGTATCAATATCTTGTCCTTTGCCTGGCATAATAAAGTCTTCATTACTGCATTCGCTCAGGGGAAAACTTGAGGCGTTTTGCAAGGGGATGGGTGGTAGGTAGTACTGCAATCATAGGATCATGAGCAAGAGGTATCCAATCATATGAAGTGTGAGGATCGTAACTCATAAAGCCAAAATCCACTTCTTTTTGATCAAGCCATGCAGAAATTTCTTGATGAATTCCTTCCATAACTCGTATTTCAATATGCGGAAATTTCTCACGAAACTTTTTAAGCACTTTCGGCAGCCAATGTGAAGCAACGCTTGGATATGAAGCGATTGTTACCCTACCAATAGATAACCCTCGAATCTCTGAGGTAAGCTGAAATAATCGATCTTCTTCTTGGACGATAGCGCGAACAATAGGTAAGATCCGTTGTCCATTTTCAGTTAAGCGAACTCCGTTGCGCATGCGCTCTAACACTGGAAAGCGCAGATCTTTTTCCAGGGCGGAAATGAGTTGGCTTACCCCTGAGGGTGTATAGGCTAATTCCTGTGCTGCTTTTGAAAAACTTCCTAATTCAACTGATTTTAAAAGGGCGCGATAGCGTGAGGTTTCCATAGACATCCTAAAAGAGTGCTTTAAGTAATACTTAATACATAGTTAATATATTATGGTTTTACTAATTACTCAATTATTTATATAACGTATTTAGCACTTTTTGATTTCCTTTTGTGGGGCAACTTAAGAGCATAGAAGGTTGGTACTTGATTCCGACTTGCTTTTGAGCATGAGGGGTAAATCGAAAGGTATTAATCAGGGCGAGCAGGGTGGCACGCAATTACCTGATTGTATGATTCCTCATCGTCGTTTTGGCGTTGAGGAATTCTTTTTAAGAGCGATGAAATAACTTGTTCAAAAATTGAATGGGTATATTTGAAACTTTGATTTATTTGAAAATTTTTTGACTGGTTTAGAGTAAGTGATTCCTGAGAGCTGAAAGGATTTGTCCATGAGATTAGCAATGAAGCTAGATTGGCGTATTGTTGCTCCTCTTCTTATTGTTATTGCAGGAATACTATGGGGCGTCATTGGACTCTTTTCTACAGCTCTATCTTCAGCAGGACTTAAGCCAGTACAAATTACTGTTGTTCGTTGCACGATTGCTGCGTGTTCTTTGGGGATTGTTTTAGCTTTTTTTAAACCTCATGCGTTTAAGATTCATCTTCGTCATATCTGGGTATTTCTTGGTACGGGTGTGCTGAGCATTGCTTTTTACAATGTTTGCTATTTTGCCTGTATCGAGCTGTGCGGACTATCTTTTGCCGCAATATTGCTTTATACCGCTCCCTGCTTTGTGGTGTTGCTATCTGCTTTTTCTTTAAAGAAAGCTGACGGCTCATCGGTTCGGTTCTCTGGTGTTAGCTTTTTGGGTTGCCTTTTGGTCGTAGGGGTCGGTTCAGGGAATTTTGGGCTGTCAGGATTCGGTATTTTGCTTGGTTTGGCATCTGGAATTGGATATGCCTTTTATTCATTATTTGCAAGAGTGGCCCTTAAACATTACGAACCTCTTACCGTGATGTTCTATACCTTGTATGCGCTGCGCTGGCATTGATCCCATTTTCTCATCCTGCTGTAATTGTTGATCTCGCGCTTAACTCTTCATCTTTGTTGGTAATAATGCTTGCGCTTTCTTTAGTATCAACGGTACTGCCTTTTGTTTGCTATACCACTGGTCTTGCTCACATGGAAACAGGCAAAGCATCAATTATGGCTTTTATTGAACCTATGGTTTCGCTTCTTATCGGGGTTCTGGTGTTTGGCGAGGTTCTTACCTTGCTTAATGTTTTTGGTGTCGTGATGATACTTTGTGCCGTAGTGCTTTTAAACCTTCCCGAAAAGAAATTCTTCTTGGATGCACAGACGAAATTTCGCAAGGTGCGCATTTTTGCAGAGATAAAGCACTGATTTTTTGCTTGCCAGCTGACCCTTGTTATACTGCACTGTAGCTAAAAAAGCAGGATTTCTTGCATGGTGTTAAGGAGAGTCTGGTAAATGGATTACCGTTCTTTGTATGATTTGTGGTGCGAAAAAGTCTCCGATGCTGAATTACGTGCTGATTTAGAGGCGATGTCTGAGAGCGACGAGGCTATCGAAGATGCATTTTATCGTACTCTTGAATTTGGAACTGCTGGTTTACGAGGAGTTTTAGGTGCAGGAACGAACCGTATGAATATCCATACGGTAGGTCAGGCAACTCAAGGCATTGCAAATTATATCAAGCATAACGCTCAAGATAGTAAGCTGGTACGGTTGCAATTTGCTATGATTCGCGTATTAATTCAGAATTATTTGCCCATACTGCTGCAAGTGTTTTAGCGGCAAATGGAATTACTTCCTATGTTTATCCTCGTTTAGAGCCTACGCCGGCGCTTTCTTTTGCGACACGCTATTTAGGTTGCGCCATGGGAATCAACGTTACTGCGAGCCACAACCCTAGCCAGTACAATGGTTATAAAGCATACGGTCCTGATGGTTGCCAGATAGCAAGCGATATGCAGATGCCATTACTGAATGTATTGAACAGGTAGATATATTCGACGATGTACAGTCGATGTCTTTTGAGCAGGCACAAGAACGTGGTTTGGTAGTTATGATTGGCGAAGACGTTCTTGATGCTTATTTAGATTCCGTGTACGAACAGCACGTTCCACAGAAAGCAGATGACCCTCTGCGCGTCGTTTATACTCCTTTGCACGGCACTGGTCTTGAGTGTGTGACGAGAATATTGCAGCGTATAGGAGTAACTGATATTCACGTGGTTGAGGAACAGGCTCAACCTGATGGTAATTTTACGACGTGTCCTTATCCTAATCCTGAAAATCGCGATGCTCTCGAGCGTGGGATCGCTTTATGTGAGAAGTCCATCCTGATTTATTGCTTGCAACCGACCCTGATGCCGATCGTGTAGGTATTGCGGTAAAAGATGGGGATGATTACAAGCTTTTAAGCGGCAATGAAGTAGGCGTTTTGCTTCTTGATTTTATTTGTCGTAGTCGTATTGCTGCGGGTACTATGCCTGAAAATCCTGTTGCGGTTACGACTATCGTTTCCTCAAGTATGGTTGATCCATTGCTGAGCATTACGGGGTAGAAGTTCGTCGTGTTCTCACTGGTTTTAAATACATTGGTGGAGTGATCGCTGAACTTGAAAGTGAGAACCGCGGGGATGATTTCATCTTTGGATTCGAAGAGTCTTACGGTTATTTAGCGGGTACCCATGCACGCGATAAAGATGCAGTTGTTGCTTCGATGCTTATTTGTCAGATGGCTCGTTATTATCGTGCGCTTGATAAGAACCTCTATCAGGCAATGCAGGATTTGTATGATGAATATGGTTTCTACCACAATCGTACTCTTTCCTTTACTTTTGAAGGCTCAGATGGAGCTCGTAAGATGACTGCGTTAATGGATGCCTTGCGTACAAGTCCACTTCCTTCTATCGCTAATCTATATGTTCAGACCTATAAGGATTACAAAGTTGGGGTAAACGGTTTACCCGCGGCAAATGTTTTAGAGTTTGACTTGGATAACGATCATAAAGTTATTGTGCGTCCAAGTGGCACAGAGCCTAAAGTGAAAGTGTATGTGTTTACTATTGGCGACACAGAGCGTCAGGCAAGATCAATTGATGCCCATATCGCGGGTGAAATGACTGCCTATGTGAAAAAGTTTGAGTAACTATTAGGCGCTGAATCTTTAGTAAATTTAGTTATTTTAATGTTCGAATTTAGGTAGAAAATACGTCTCATCTGGTTAATTAAAAGATCCGTATCTGTTTTAAGTCAGAATAGGTGACAAGAGCGCAAGAAGGAGTCAGTTTTCAATGAGTGAAGTTTCTCAAGATCAGTATTCCTATTCGCTTATTGTTGTAGAAAAAGCATCAGAGATAGAGGATTCAACGCTCGTTGAATCGACTCGTTCTTGCGTTTTGGATGACCATGGTAACGACGGTGCAGGAGAACTTAATAAAAACCAAGCAACTAGTTCTCGCTACTCAATAGATTCTTCTAGCGCCGAAGAACCTATTAGTTCCCAGCCTGGTGAAAAGAATTCGTTTCAAGAAGCTGATAATTCATCAATAAAGCCGCAGTCTAAAAGTTCTTCTCCTGAAAGTGCGCTCGACAATCTAACGTCAGAAGATTTAAACAGTTCTGTTCCATTGGAAAAGGTACGTAAGGTACTTATTGCTTTGTTGGTACTCTTGCTTGCAGCATTTTGTCTCTATTTTGTTTTGTTTAGATAGGGTTATAGGTAGGTTACTATGCAAAGCTACAAAGATAATCCTCGCAACAAAAAGGCCTTATGTGGCTTTTGGTTTCTGTTGTGGTGTTTGCCCTGATAGCTATTGGTTTAGGAGCTGCTCTCGTAATAAACTCCCAGTCAGAACTGCATTTAGTTTCTGCGCAAGAGGATAGCGAGGACCAAAATTCAAAAGCAAATGAGCCTTTAATTACTTCCCCTACAACTCAAGTCATAAATCTTGTTTCACTTATGGGTATGTCCGAGGATGATGCAATTCAGGCAATCGGGCATGGCGCTACGGTTCAAGATCAAGAGACGTTAAGTTCACTTGGATTTAGCAATGAAATGGTCGTTTTACTTGCTGATGAAAAAGGGGATACCTATTCTGGCACTCCTACTGTTACCTTAGGGCTTGATGCTGAGGGTAACGTTGCTGCCGCTTCCTATGAAGCTCCGTGTTCGTTGTTGGGGTATGGTGACGTAGCGTTCGCACCTGCTGTTACTCAGTTTCATATTGTTGAATTTATCTTGGAAAAATTGGCCTAACCAATACTGAGATCGGTTCGATTGAATTACCTGATTCATCTGAGTATTCAACCTATGAGTCGGACAGAAAGACTCTTTTGCGCGAGCATTATTCTTTTTTCCGGTAATACTTCCGAGAATGAACAAGCGTATTCTTGGGAGGTAACCCTTGATTATGATTACTCAGAGGCAAACGAACAGTCAAATTTGGCCTATACCGTAAAGCGTGTGAGCGTTGCGATTATGAAAGCATAAGAATCTTCTCTCCTTGATTGCAAAGTGGCGTAGTATATGATCTATCAGCATCAATAAGCTTTGGGGGACTCCTTCTACCAGCGTGAAGTTTTGGTTTGAAGGAAAGGGCATTAGTTGCTGATTGTTTCTAGTGGCAGGTCATGCAAAGAGGGGGAATTCGCAATGGATGCTAAACTTGCTCCACTTTTTACGCCGTGGAAAATTGGTTCTTGCGAAATCAAAAATCGAGTTGTGCTTACATCGATGGGCGGCACGAATCTACTTGGTTGGATGGAGCGCAACCATTTTGATGAGGCGGGAGCTCGATTTATTTTAGAAGTAGCAAAAAATAATGCGGGTTTAGTCTTGCCGGGATGCCAGCCAGTGTACAACCCAATGTTTGGGCAATGGCTACACAAAAATGAGAAGATGTATCAGGATTTAGCAGCTTGGATGCCTGAGTTTCATAAGACAGGCGCAAAGCTATTTGTGCAGTTAACAGCTGGATTTGGCCGTTCATTTACTATCAGTAATTGATGGAAACGCTCTATACCAACAAGTTACTACGCGTGATTTCAAAACCTTTTATGGATTTGGATAAAATAACTGCACCGCAAGTCCTTCTCCTAATCGCTGGTCAGACAAGGTGCCTTCACGCGAAATGACGAAAGCTGAAATTCGTGAAATGATCGACTCGTTTGCGAAGTCGGCAAAGCTTTTGAAGGATGCTGGGGTTGATGGGGTAGAGATTCATGCTGTTCATGAGGGCTATTTGCTTGATCAGTTTACGTTGAAATATGTAAATCATCGCTCTGATGAATATGGTGGTTCGTTTGAAAATCGCTATCGCTTTGCGATTGAGATTGTACAAGCTATCAAAGAAGTATGTGGTGATGAGTTTCCTGTTTCGCTTCGCTACAGCGTTCTTTCGAAAACAAAAGACTTCCGTTCTGGTGCACTTCCTGGTGAAGCCTACGATGAAGTAGGGCGTGATATGGAAGAGTCTGAACGTGCGGCAAAGTATCTGCAGGATGCTGGTTATGACATGCTTAATTGCGATAACGGAACCTACGATGCATGGTACTGGGCTCATCCGCCAATCTACATGCCAGAGAACTGCAATTTGGAAGATGTGGAGCATATTCGCAAGTTTGTAGATATTCCTGTGGTATGTGCCGGCAGACTTGATCCCTTTGTTGCAGCAGAAGCGGTTGCGCAAAATAAGATTGATGGCGCTGGATTTGCTCGCCAATTCTTGGCTGATCAAGCTTGGGTTACGAAGTTGATGGATGATCGTCCTGAAGATATTCGTCCTTGTATTTTGTGTCATAACGGATGTTTTAATATGTGTCATTACAAGGGAGTTCCAAATGATCAGGAGCTTTCGGATAGCTTGTATCTTTCGCGTTGTGCGGTAAATGCAGAAACCATGCAGTGGAACAAACACTATATAAAGCCTACCGATTCTCCCAAAACGGTCCATATCATTGGTGGTGGTATTGGTGGCATGGAGGCAGCACGCGTTTTAAAACTGCGTGGTCATAAACCTGTTATTCATGAAAAGTCGGATGTGCTTGGTGGAACCTTTATTCCTGCAAGTGCAGAATTTTATAAGGGTAAGTTACGCGATTTGTTGGAATGGTATCGTCGTCAGATGAAAGTGATGGATGTTGAGGTTCATCTCAATGATGAAGTAGCTTCGGTTGATACCTTTGCGGGTAATCCGGTTATTGTAGCGACAGGCTCTAAGCCGGTAGTGCTTTCGGGTGTTCCTGGAAATGAGCGCATGATTGAGGCGTGTGATTACCTGAATGGTGAGCCAGTTGGTGATACGGTTGCGGTTATTGGTGGCGGCTTGACAGGGTGCG
>ENA-OQAS01001065-OQAS01001065.1-human-gut-metagenome-genome-assembly--contig:-NODE-1065-length-13345-cov-2.387578_pt1 | contig 13345 bp, 14 predicted proteins | sample MGYA00242733_ERZ504523 | MGnify/ENA primary metagenome ERZ504523 (study PRJEB26092, sample SAMD00036239) | human gut metagenome | host: Homo sapiens | study: EMG produced TPA metagenomics assembly of... | reverse complement strand
CATTCCGCCGCGAAGCGCTGGCCGATTGCATTGCCATTTTGCAGTACGTCAGGCGGGTTTGTTGATATGCCACGCTATCTGAGGTACAGGCTGGGAGAAGCAGAAAGTTTCTTCCGCCTTTTTCTCTTGGAAGTGCCAACGCGCATTCTCTACATCGACTACGGTGCCGACGGCCACCCCACATTTTGCGCCGGCAGCAGCCGCATTCCGCAACTGCTCCGCAGCGCCTGTGGAATACCCGCGAACCCGCGATTTTAACCTCCGGCACGTTGGCGGCGGCTGGTGATTTCAGCCACACAGAACAGCTTTTGGGGCTGGCAGCTATCGGCCTTTGCGCCACTTTCGCGCAGATTCTCCGTTCGATTACAAGAAAAAATGTCTGTTATACTTTCCACCCCGCGCAAGAACGCGGGTAGACAATCGTCACATGGCTGAAGAAATCATCCGACTGGTTGATTCCTGTCACGGTCATGCGCTGGTGCTGTTCACGTCCTACCGTCAGATGGCGGAAGTCCGCGCACTGACGGACGGCCAGTGGCCGTACCAGACGTATCAGGCATGGCGCAATGGCGGCAAAATCATCCAGCAGTTCAAGCAATCCGGCAATGGTGTGCTGTTTGCGGCGGGTTCCTGCTGGGAGGGTATCGACTTTCCCGGTGACATGGTGTCTTTGCTGATTATCGCAAAACTGCCGTTTCCGATTCCCGACCCGGTCAGCGACTATGAACGTAAACAATATCCGAATCTGCGTGATTACATAAATGCCGAAATTATCCCCGAAATGCAGAAAAAGCTGCGGCAGGGCTTTGACCGTGCCATCCGCACGGAACAGGATTCCTGCGTGGTAGCCGTTCTGGACGAACGCGCGGGCATTGGCGGCAAGTACTATGAAGCGGTGCTGGCAGCTTTGCCAACCTGCCCAACCACTGAGAAAATCGAAGATGTTCAGCAATTCATCCGGGAGCAGAAGCGCCCGGATTACTTTTTGTGAGAGAGGGATTTGTGATGAACCTTATGCGAAACCACGATGTCTGGATTTATGTGCGATGTGCCAACAGCGATCCGCGCATTGCTTTTGATCGGCTGTATGACCTTATCGACGAAGCAGCCGGGCATGGATTCCTTGTGCGCGGCACATCTTTCGACCATTGCAGCGGCAACACCTTGAAAGACCGCATCGGTCTGCGCACCATGCTGGACGCAGTAGAAAACAATCGGATTGAAGCCGTGATAGTGCGCGACTTAGAACAAATCAGTCGCAACAGTTACATACTGGTGGGTGTCATTGAGATACTGCGCCAGAATGATGTATACCTCATCACCACCGAATGTGACTTGAATACCGAACTCATCAACAGTGGGCTGGAACGCTTTGTCGGTGACCGCTTCACGCGGGCATCCTTTGGAAAGCCGCGCTTTGATGTTCGGCTTCCGCTGATGGATCAATTCTGAGGTGCGCCCATGACAGAATACAAAGTATGGGCTTTCGCCCGCAGCGCTGCACCGAACCTGCCCGCACTGGAGGATCAGCTTGCAGAAGCCATGCGTGAAGCCGACAGGCGCGGTTATATCATCGTCAACTCCTGCATGGAGCAGAAGTACGGCACCGAGTTTTGGCGGCCCGCTCTGTTTGCAATGCTGACCGCCGTGCAGCAGGGCCGCGTCAATGCCGTCATGGTGCAGAGCCTTGACCGACTGAGCCACGACCTCACGACGCTGTATCGCATCCTGCGCTTTTTGCAAAACCACGCGCGGTGCTTATCACGACCAAAACCAATTTGCAATACGAACTCTATCTGACCGGGCTGGAGAGCAGACTATTGCGTCGCCCTAAGAGAAGAAAGCTCATATGGGTATGCGAGGAATGCAAAGATGGAAATTCTTGAAACAAAAAGAGGAAAGAGCGGCGTACAGAGCATCGTTGTTCGCTGTGGCGAGTACACCGCAGAATTGACCTTTTGCGAAAACTGTGAAACGGATGTTATGATTCCTATTAAAGAGCTGATTATGTCTGCATACGATCTGCGCAAGCAACGGGAAGAACAGGATAATTGGTAGAAATGTGGCCGGTTTTGGCGACGGTTCTTCTCCGTTTTGGTGAATAGCTTTCCTTATTATAATAGAGTATTGTTTGTGTTGCGAAAATGCACCAACCATTTCCGCAACATGAACAGCGAGGTGAAACTTATGATATGCGTAGACCAGAATGGGCAAGCCGTTGAAATCTCGGTGGCTGACCAGATGTGGCTGGACGATGCCTACTTTAAGGAAAAGCAACTGCGGTTAGGTACAAGATGCCCCGCGTGCTGCACTCGGCCTATCGGGTATCCACAAAAGGACAGGTAGACCATGACGACATCCCGATGCAGAAAATTGACTGCCGTAAGTTTGCACAGAAACAAGGATGGCGGGTAGTAAAAGAGGTCGCTGAAAAAGGTGTCTCTGGTTCTAAGGTGTCGGCTTCAAAACGTGATGCCATCCAGCAACTGAAGGAAGAAGCCGCCAATGGCGAATTTGACATTCTGCTGGTCTATATGTTTGACCGCCTTGGACGAATCGAAAGCGAAACACCCTTTGTGCTGGAATGGTTCGTCCAGCATGGAATCGAAATGTGGAGTACCACGAGGGGCAACAGAAAATCGAGACACACGGCGATAAGTTGATGAACTACATCCGCTTTTGGCAGGCGGCAGGGGAGTCGGAGAAAACATCCATCCGAACCCGCGATAGGATTCGCCAAATCGTGTCCAGCGGTCACTATACAGGTGGTTTTGTGTGCTATGGCTATCAGCTGGCAGACCAAGGCAGACGGAACAAGCGAGATAAACCGGTCATGGATTTAATTGTCAACGAGGAAGAAGCTGCTTGGGTTCGTGAACTGTTTTACAAGGTGGTTCACGAAGGAGCCAGCGGATATGCGCTGGCCGAGATGTTGAACAACAGGGGATTACGAACCGCGCCGGGGCAAAATTCCAATCGAGCAACATACTCCGCATTATTCGCCACGAGGGATATACAGGTTACATCATTACGAAAAACGCCCGCTCGGAATACATCTCGGAATTGCAGATCATCGACCAAGAAACATTCGAGAAAGCCAATGACATTATCAGCCGACGCAGTGCAAAGACAGCGCAAGACAGGCGAATCGCCCATACCAGCCAGAACCCAACGCTGCTGGCGGGTATTGTCTACTGCGCCCACTGCGGAGCGAAGATGTCCGGCTTTATGCACACAGACCGCTACAAATTGGCGGATGGTAGTATCCGGGAGAAAGTACAATCAAAGTACAATTGCTTTCAGCGGGGACAGAAGAATAAAGGGGGGAGAGATTGCGACGGACAGGCATTATATCTTGCTGAGCGGGTAGATGCTATCGTTCTGCAGGCAGTATCAAAGATATTTGAGCAGATTAGAGATACACCGTACTCAAGGATGGCAGAAAACCGAATAAGGCAGGAATCAAATCTACAAAAATCTAAACGTGCTTCGGTAGAAAAGAAAATTAAAACTGCACAGCATGCTTTGGAACGCTTTGAGGGTGAAATTCTAAAGTGTCTTGATGGAACAAGCAATTTTACCGAGGACATGATTGCCAAGCAAATTCGTCGATACCAGCAGGAACTGGACGATGCCAAGGCAGAGTACGCGGAACTTCAAAATGCCCGATTAAACGAAGCGGCTGAGATTCGGAAGCTGCATACTTACTACGATGACTTTAGAGGTTGGGCAGAAGAATTTGATGCTGCCTCGCTGGAAATGAAGCGGATGATACTGAGCCATCTGATTGATAGGGTAGAGGTCGGAAGAAAATACCAAGTCACTATAAAACTGAACATGGAATATCAGCAGCTTTTAGATGATACAGTAGAAGCAATTTGTGAGAAAGGACTTGAAACACAAAGAAAATAGCAGTGGAGGCTGAGTGGCATCCACTGCTATTTTCTTTAATGTGAAAGTTAACAGTTGTTTGATTTTCGAATGGGCAACAGCCTGATTGGAGAAGGTTTAGAAGAGACTGCTCACTATGAATGGTACGGATAATGCCAGTTTTGATTGGAAATAATGGCTGGGTTTAATTAGGAGATACAGAGTAATATTGTTCTAAGAAGTTAGAATGCAGCTTGTGGTTAATTAACATGAAGATACAGTTTCTGGAGTTAATCCAGCTATATCGTAATCTTTGAACTCTAGGGAGAATGCTTCAATATTGCTTTTTAGCAGGCTAAGTTGAGATGTAGAAATTATCTTTGTATTATGAGTTAAATAAGCGTCGTCATCAAGGTGGGTCGTTGGAATGATTAAATAGCTGGTATATTGATGACCGGGGTATTCGGTTTCAAACCACCCACAGTGTTGATCCATTTGTCCAGCCTCGCTTTTGTGAATGCCCGTTCGATCAGAAGAAACGTTACTTTTACATTCGATAAGCATATAATTCTGATGGTCATCACACCACAAATTATCAGGCCCCTGTCGAAAAGATTTGTCCGGGCGTGAGATTGAAACCCTAATAGCTTGCCAATTTCCTCAACAGCATGTTCAAATTTGTTGGCGGGCTGACTGAAAGATAGCTGCGACAAAATGTCGCGCAAAGATAATTGGAAATCTATGAAGTTTGGAAATTTGGAAACATAGTTAATTATGGAATTGGCGCGTTTCTCACTAAAAGTAGTGGACAATTTTTTGTAAGGTAATACTTCAGTGGGTTTTAATAGTTCGTTGTTTTTAGAAAAGGCAGTGTGCTGTAGTTCGGCAGAAGTTGATTTGTGGAAGAAGTGCTGGTACTTGGCAAGTAATTGCATATACCAGTATTTGTCCTCCCTAATGGTGGGTATATCAACAATTTTTTGAATGTGTAGACATGCGTCCTCGTAGTTGCCGGACACTGCGCAGTCGTACGCAAGACGTTCTTCAAGAAGAACAGTATAAATGCTACTACGATTTTCACTGGATTCACAAATTTCATCCATTTTTTCATTATAGTAATCTTTCCAGTCAGAATCACGATCAATGCATTGATTGATAGTTTCCATTAGGCTTGAAAGCTCATCAGAAGAATTGTCGCTGTCCATATTGGCAATCTCAAAACCGATATCTAGTTGTTTTTGGGTTTGAGGGGAGAAAAAGTTTCTTATTCGTGCTGGAACGAATAAATTTTATAAGATCATCGCCTAAAAGAATGATTACACTATAATCCTTTTCACCGCGAACACTTCGCCCAAGACCTTGTTCGATTTTCTGAGCAATTTTGATTTTTGCAATATCGCTATTGCTTCGGCATAATTCTTCGTAATTGTCGGCAAGGTTATCTGCGTAGGGAAGAGAATCGATAATTAGAATGCGGCATGATTCATCAGGAAGATCTATACCATCATACCGATTTGCAAAAACAATATTACGACGATGACTAGAAACAATATCAGGAGAAGCCCTAACAAAGTCTATAACAGTCGAGTACATGTTAGGTGTACCCTTATTTGCAAGTATGGCACCGTAAGATGTATATTTGCTAGCTTTCTCAAAACTTGGTACAAGGACAGCTAAGCCATATTTTTCGTGTGATGAGGTTAAAAGCAAATTTTCGATTTCTTTCTGCTTTGTATTCTTGCAAATCATAGAGGGAATTAAAATCATCTTTTCGCCAGACCAACGGTAATTTGAATCGATAAGGGGATTCTCTATAGCAGAAATAGATAGATCTAATCCTTTGACAAATAGCGTGTCCTCTTGCGTGGTTGCTGACATTAACACACGATGAGATGCAGTGTGGAAAATTCCAAATGACTTTATTGGAATGCACTCTGGAGAAATCTCTATCGCATTACTGGAAACATAGGCTCGACAAAGTGGAATTTGATCCCTAATAAGCGGCCAAGCAAATTTGATGGAAGAATCCTGAGTGCGCGTTGAAAGAAGCTGTATCACGGCCTCACCTTTATCATGCCAGGCCCAGTAGGGAATGGCGTGCGAATCGGAATCGTGCCCATTTAAAATATCTTGGTAAGTTCCTTCCCCTTGTTGTTTCAAATCATCTACAAACAGGGAGAGGAGAGTGTTGTATAGGGAGTCCTTTTTCTCTATACGGATTGTGCAAGAGGATAAAATTGAATCCATACAAGCATGAGAGTCATCAAGAATTATGCAACCAACATGGAATGAACGCCCACCAATTCCAAAAAGAGAGAGACCGTTGAATATTTTTTGCACATAGGTGATGAGAATTTTTTGACTGTTTAAAAATTCTTGGGGAATTTCGCGTTCATTGGTTCCGAGATGGCAAAAGGGAATGCCGAACTTTTCGGCGTCGGCGCATGCTTGTTGCATTAGATAAATATTGGGACATACATAAACGACAGGACCACTGTTACTATTAAGATAAGAAAGACCAATAAGAAGACCAATAAGAGTTTTGCCTGAGCCAGTGGGAAGTTTGATTATGATGTCTCTGTCTTGGCGTCGATTGCTATACCATTCGGTTAAAATGCGGTCTTGAGTGGGACGAAGAGGCCCAGCTTCACTTTTTCGATCCAAAGATTCATAGATTTTTGAAGGGACGGTTTGCTTTTGTGAAATGGTAGCTTTTTTGTATTTGGAAAAGTTTGCCATACGAGACCTCCTTAAAAGAAATACTGTTTGGTGAAAATTGAGATATGCGAAAGACGTTGACAAATTAATTATAGATGCATTAAAAGAAAAGGTCAATGATTTGTGTAAGAATGGTGGAGTGACAGCGCTATTGCAAAAAGTAAAGAAACAGCGTATAATAAAGGCAAGGAAAGGGGGCGCTTATCCCATGCAGCAGGAAGAAAATTATCTGGCGCAAAGCATATCCCAAGTGGACGCGGATGCCCGCTACGATGAAGGCGTTAAGCGTCTGCTTGCCAACAAAAGCATTCTGGCCGTTATTATGAAGGAATGCGTTCCGGAATATCGCGGCTGTACGGTGCGGGAGATTGCGGAAAAGTATATCGAGGGTGAACCGCAGATTGGTGCTGTCGGCGTGGATGCCGACGAAACCAACCGAAGTGTATCGGCCACGATCCATGGCACGAACACGGAAGATGTGACGCTGACCGAAGGTACAATTCGCTATGATGTCCGTTTTTATGCCACCGCACCGAGCGAGGATGGCCTGATTGGTCTGATTCTGAATGTGGAGGCACAGAACCGCTATAATGCGGGGTATCCGTTGCTGAAACGAGCAATTTACTATTGCAGCCGCATGATTTCGGCGCAGTATGGCACGGAGTTTACCAAAGGTGAGTACGGCAAAATCAAAAAGTGTACTCGATTTGGGTATGTATGAACCCGCCGAAGAACCGCAGAAACACCATTACGCAGTATTCCATACAGGAAAAGCATATTATTGGTGAGGCGGTTGAGCAGATCAGGAACTACGACCTTATGAGCGCGTGATGATTTGCTTGGGCGATGAGGATGACAAAAACTATGGCGGGCTGCTGAAATTCTTGGAAGTACTGCTTTCAGAAGAAAAGAGCCTGAAACGAAGAAAGAAATATTAGAAACGGAATTTGATGTCCCGATGACACAAACGCTTGAAAGTGAGGTGCGCAGAATGTGCAATTTGAGCCAAGGCGTTAAGGAAAGAGCAATGGAGCAGGGCGTTGCGAAAGGAATAGGCATTGGTGAAGATAAGGCAACTCTCAATGCGATTCGTAACGTGATGAACAGCTTTAAGGTGTCTGCTGATGTGGCAATGGATGCGTTGCATATTCCGACAGAAAATCGAGCAAAATATAGAGCAATGCTTCAAAGCTGATAAGGAATATTAGCGGCATGATTGTAAGAATCTCCTTTTTGACTTTAAAAGGAGATTTCTTGCTTTAAGTAGAACTGACTCTCTTGCGAAAAGTACTATCAAAATAGGTTGTGGAGGGTTGCTATATGGCTACTTTGGAATGGAACAAATTATTATGCACGAAGAGAGAACGAGAATCTAAAAGTGGTTCCTCAATTAATCCAGTAAGAAATGAATTTGAAGCTGATTATGATAGAATAGTAGGAAGCTCATCGGTTCGTAGACTTCAAGATAAAGCACAAGTTTTCCCATTACAACAAAATGATGTTGCGAGAACGCGTCTTACGCATTCAATGGAGGTTTCCGCATTGGCAAGATCGCTTGGAAAAGCGGTTGGGCGTAGGCTAGAGGAAAAAGAAATTTTTCAAGATCGAGAGCAAACGGAAAAATTGTCTGCACTTCTTCAAGTGGCAGGACTGATTCATGACCTGGGGAATCCGCCTTTTGGTCATTATGGCGAAACGGTAATCCGCGACTGGTTTGGAAAATGGTTTAGTGGAGAAGCGATGCTTTCGGAAGAGAGAAATTCGTAATCAGAGCAACAAAAAATGATTCATATATTTCGATGGTAATGTACAAAACCTTAGAATCGTTACAAAGCTGCAAGTACAAAATGATAATAAGGGAGCTAATATCACATACGGCACATTGGCAACCATTATGAAGTATCCTTGGTCGAGCGAAAGCAGACCTAAAGGAAAGATAAAATTTGGATATTTTGAATCTGAGCAGGAACTGGCAGAAGCGGTTAGAAGAGAAATTGGATTAGAAGCAGGTGTAAGACACCCTGCGACGTATCTGCTTGAAGCAGCTGATGATATCATTTACATTTGTGATGATATTGAGGATGGAACAAAAAAGGGATATATTGAATGGGAAAAGGAATTTGAGACTCTTTATCAAAAGGCCGAAAAAGGAAGCTATGGTGAAGAGATTGAAAAATTACTGATTAATGTAAAAAGAAAAAATGAAAACGTTGATAGCCGAATGCATGATAAGGAACAGGTTATTGCGTATGTTAGAAATTTTAGAAATATGGTTCAGTCTTTTCTCTTTAAAAAAGTTGTAGATCAATTTATGAATCAATACGAGAGAATTATGTCTAACGACCCGAAAGCTGATGTGGAAGAACTGCTATCTGTTGAAAGAGCGTTTGTCAAGGACCTGAAGAACATTACTGCAAGGCAGTGCTTTTCCTCGGATGAAGTACTTAACTTGGAACTGACGGGGGATAAAGTTATTTCAACATTGCTAGATGTTTTTGTAAGAACATTGACGGAGCATGACGGTCATGAATTGTCTGACACGAGAACTTATGCGGGAAAAATTTTCAGAAAAATTTCACGTAACTTTATTTATATTGCGGAAAGTAAAATCAATGATAGTAACTATGTGGGAAATTTGTACTCTGAAGATTTGATAAACAAACTATCAGTATATGACAGATTACATTTGGTAGTAGACTATGTTTCGGGAATGACAGACTCGTATGCGGTTAAGGTTTATCAGGAACTTACGGCGATGAAACATCCTTGAAATGAAAGTGTTGGATCTATGATTATGGATGCTTTGCATGATTATTTTATAAGCAGGCCACAGTTAAGAGAACTTTATGATTTGTTAGAGCAAGTCGGATATATATATTTGATTGGAGGCGTTTTGAGGGAGTATAAAGATCATGAATGCATAATAAATTTGAGGGATATTGATATAACTATTGATGTCCAAAGCGAACAAAAATGGCAAAACTTTTTGCAAAACTATCATGTTGAAATTAACCGATTCGGTGGATTAAAAATATTAATCGATGATACAGAAGTTGACGTTTGGCGAATTGAAAACACATGGGCATATAGAAAAGGAAAAGTTGTAGCAATAGATAAAGTTGAATCTTTACCGAAAACCGTATTTCTAAATATGGACGGTATTGTTTATGACTGTAAGCGTAATGTGTGGCTCGATAGAGAATATGAAAATGCGATGAAAACAAAAATGCTAGATGTAGTATTAGATGATAATCCTCAAATGGAACTAAATCTCTTGAGAGCGATGGTGCTGCGGAAAAAATACAATATGGTCTACTCGCAGCGCCTAAAAGATGTTTTTAGAAAAGCAATGTCCTAATGAAATGGATTACGCTGAGTTGGAAAAGGTGCTGAGTAGAGAGCAAATACGAAGATACAAGAAAGAAATGCTATCGGAAGAAGAAATAAAAGACGAAATACTGACCATTTTCAAGTGATTGGATGAATCGTAGAATTCAAAAAACCAATAGACGAACAATTGTGTATGCTGCTTAATGCACCATGAGTACGCGCAACTAAGGAGAGCAACTGACTCTTAATCAGTGGGTCCTGGGTTCGAGTCCCCGATGGTGCACCAAAAATAGCCTTACGGAAACGTAAGGCTATTTTCATAATGATTACCGCTTTGTGGAGTGCTTTCATTTGCCGCTGACTTCTGTCTAAGTCAGCGGCTCTTTTTATTTTTTAAGAGAAATTCAAGAACTTTTATTGTAAGAGAAACGGTGGCATATATGCAGCTGCCGATAAAAGTAAGCAGCAAAATTATTTCCTGAAAACTCAAGCGTTCACCTCCCTCGTAATTTGGAGGCGGACAATCAAGAGCCAATTATAGCAGAAGGGAGAGGACTGTCAAAATAGGCTCGCCAATTCCTTAATGGCGGTTTGTTGGTACAATACCAATCAGTCAGGCTTTGCCAGATTGTGGATGATATGTATCAGGATCATAGTCAGAGGATTTAAGAAAAAGCAAGCCGTCGCGGGGGAGCCATTCCGGCAGACTGGCGGCTTTTTGTACACGGCTCCAGCCGGCGGGATTTCTCTTAGCGGGCCTTCCGGGTGTGATGCGATAAACAATGTAATGCTCGCCGTTGCAAAATTGCAGGATAGCAATTTTACCGGTAGGAAAATCAGTGTCTGTGTCTGCCAGCGAAAACTGCCACTGACATTGCGTGTCAAGTTCAGATAACTCTATGATTTGTTTGGCAAGTTTATGGGCCGTATCCTCATTGGGCTGTTTAAACCTGCCATTGTTGTCGATGTGCAATTCGCCTTTCGCATACGCCTCATCAATTGTCGCCTGGGCGGCGGTCATGAGGGAGCGAGCCTGGAGCATGATGCGCTTTTCAACGGCTTTGTCGATATAGCCGGTCAGGGACGGGACCAAAAGCGCTGCCAATACGGCCAGGATGACCAGGACAACGATCAGTTCAACGAGGGTAACCCCTCTTTTTGGTTGGAATCACAGAACCGGGCCATAGCGCACGCCTCCCGCATCAGTATAAAACCGTACAAATAAAGTATATTCACATAACGATGCTGCGTCAATTGTGGGGGATGCCAAATAATTTATACATTATTTGTGAATAATGTGAGACTGTCGAAAAACTCTTGTAGGGGCGAGCATCGCTCGCCCGTGCCCGTTTGTCTGTGAAAAAACCTTCCGGGACAACGCATTGCTGCGTCAAGCTGGCGGGCGACCAATGGTCGCCCCTACACATTCAATAGGTCAGGAATGTGATTCTCTGACACACTGACATTATTTGTGAATAATGTGATATTATAATTCGATTTGAAAAAACGCAGACGTCGTCGGCGGTAAGAGGTACTGCCAAAAATCCTGCCCCAAATTTGTCGATTGTGCCAAACGAATAAGTTGCAATCAGATTTGACTTTTTGTATACTATAGCTATATATATTATACAAAATAATCGGAAATATTATAAAAATTCTGGTTGGAAAGCGGGCCGGGTGTTGAAAAAGATTAGGATACAGCGGGTGAGCATCTTTGATATTGTCGCCACGCTGGTGTTGGCAGTGGTGCTCGTCGCGTTCGCGGTGCAGGGCACGGGGGAGTTGGCTCAAATGCAGACCGCCACGGACGATTACATCCAGTGCGAGACACTGGCCCGGCAGCTGCAAAGCGGGTCGGACTACCTGATCGAGCAGGTGCGGATGTACACCGCCACCGGTCAGCGGGAGTACATGGACAACTACTTTGAGGAGCTGAACACGACCCGCCGCCGCGAGAACGCTTTAGAGTATTTTGCAGAGCATTACGGCGACAACGATGCTTTCACGCTGCTGAAATCCGCCATGACAACGTCGCAAAATCTGAGCTATACGGATCGGTATGCCATGCGGCTTGTGGCGCAGGCCACGCTGGCGGACGAGTCGAGCTGGCCGACGGAAATCCGGTCTGTCTCGCTGCATGACAGTGACATAACGATGACAGACAGCGAGAAGATGCGCAAGGCACAGCAGTTGGTTTGCAACGACCAATATCAAAATATGCGCGATGATGTGAACGAAAAAATCACCGAGAGCATGGACAGCCTGATTGCACTGACACGCAGCCGCCAGAACGGAGCCGAGGCCGTTTTCACCGGCGTGTACCGTAAAATTGAGCTGTGCGCGGCGCTGCTGGTACTGCTCATGCTGGAAATCTGCATGATAACGCGCTATTTGGTGGTAAAACCGCTGATGGACTACGGTCAGAGCATCCGACGCGGGGAAATCTTCCCGGTGGTGGGCGCGGCAGAATTGCAGGACCTGGCACTGACCTACAACGAAGTCTACCGCGAAAACCAGGAGACGCAGAAGATCATCCGCCACGAGGCCGAGCACGACGCGCTGACCGGCGCACTGAACCGCGGTTCGTTTGAAAAGATCCTGAATATCTATAAGAACGGCGAGAAGCGTTTGCAATGATTATCTGTGACGTTGACATTTTTAAACATGTCAACGACACTTACGGACATGCGGTGGGTGACGAGATCTTGAAAAAGGTCGCAAACCTCTTAAAAACGACCTTCCGCAGCATCGACTATGTCTGCCGCATCGGCGGTGACGAGTTTGCCGTTATCATGGTGGATGTGAATCAGGAATTGAGTTATACCATACGTGAGAAAATCACGGTGATCAACAATCAGCTGTACTGTCCGACGGACGACCTGCCGGCCATCTCGCTGAGCGTGGGCGTGGCCTTTACGGATCGCGCAAACCCCGGCGAAAGCATCTTCAAGGATGCTGACGAGGCGCTGTACCGTGTCAAGCAGAACGGCAAGCACGGCTGCGGCTTCTATTAAGTGCGCACGGATTTTGCGCAGCTGCGCCGTCTGCCGGACCTGCTTTTTCCGCGGCGCTGTCCGTTTTGCGGGTCATTGCTGGGGCCGGACGCACTGCAGGGCACGGTTTGCCCGGCCTGCGTGCCCGAGGAAATGCGCTTACAGCACATTCCGGCACGTCTGCCGGAGGGCGAACACGATTTTTACGCCGTGCGGGAGGCTGCCGCGGCGTATTATTACGAGGATATTGTACGTACAGCCGTTTTGCGCTGCAAGCGGGGAGGCTGCTTTTGGTATGCCCGGGAGCTGGCGGACCGTGTGGCCGTGCTGGTGTTCGGCGCACTGCCGGCCAAACAGCCCGGAAAAATGCCGCAGTATGCGGGTGTGACCGCGCTGCCGCTGTACAGCTGCATTGTGCCGGTGCCGCCCCGCCA
>ENA-OQAS01001064-OQAS01001064.1-human-gut-metagenome-genome-assembly--contig:-NODE-1064-length-13367-cov-1.698640_pt1 | contig 13367 bp, 19 predicted proteins | sample MGYA00242733_ERZ504523 | MGnify/ENA primary metagenome ERZ504523 (study PRJEB26092, sample SAMD00036239) | human gut metagenome | host: Homo sapiens | study: EMG produced TPA metagenomics assembly of... | reverse complement strand
ACGTGCAGACGAGGCAGTATACATTGGGCGATGGTACGGCAAAGAGACATACCTCGATACAAAAAGATCATAAAGGCTGCACTGGATACCGGTGCAAAAGCCATCCATCCGGGATACGGATTTTTGAGTGAGAATACAGATTTTGCGAAAGAATGTGAGGAGAACGGCATTAAGTTCATTGGACCGGATTCTGAACAGATCAAGTTATTCGGTTTGAAACATTCCGCAAGAGCACTTGCAGAGAAGGCAGATGTTCCACTGTTACCTGGAACCGGACTTTTGTCCGGAGTGGAAGAAGCAGTTACAGAGGCAGAAAAAATCGGATATCCGGTTATCTTAAAGAGCACCGCAGGCGGCGGTGGAATCGGAATGAGGATCTGTAACTCCACCGAAGAATTACGGCAGGCTTATGATGCAGTTTGTCATCTTGCTGCAGCAAACTTTAACGATGCCGGCGTATTTCTTGAAAAATATGTAACGCGTTCCCGCCATGTGGAAGTGCAGATTTTCGGCAACGAATACGGTGAGACAACAGCACTGGCAGAGAGAGACTGCTCGGTACAGAGAAGAAACCAGAAAGTAGTTGAGGAAAGCCCGGCACCAAACCTTTCGGATGAAGTCAGGGAAAAAATGTATGCGGCAGCAGAACGGCTTGCAAAGGAAGCTTCCTACAGAAGTGCCGGAACGGTTGAGTTTTATACGATGATCAGACGGAAGGATTTTATTTCCTTGAGGTAAATACAAAGACTTCAGGTAGAACATGGTATCACAGAGGAGGTACTTGGGATCGACCTTGTGGAGTGGATGGTCAAAGAGGCTGCCGGTGAGTTAAAAAATATAAAATCACTGGTACATAAGCCGCAGGGACATGCGATCGAGGTTCGTGTCTATGCTGAGGACTGCATTAACGGATTCCGCCCTGGCACAGGAAAGATCGATGCGGTTACATTTTCACCGGAAGCGCGTGTGGAGACCTGGATCCAGAAAGGTGTGGAGGTAACATCCCTTTATGATCCGATGCTTGCAAAACTGATCGTACATGGAAGTGACCGTGCCGATGCGATCGCAAAGATGGAACGTGTACTTAAAGATTCAAGAGTGTATGGAATTACCTCAAATATGCAGTATTTAGCAGCACTGTTAAAACAGAAACCTATCAGACCGGTGCATTATTTACCGGAATGTTAAAAGATTTATGCCACAGGAGCATGCAATCGAAGTACTTGACGGCGGAGTACAGACAACGGTTCAGGATTATCCGGGCATGATCGGTTACTGGTTTGTAGGAGTTCCACCTTGTGGCCCAATGGATGCTTATAACTTCCGAATTGGAAACAGCATTCTTGGCAATGATGAGAGTGCACCGGGATTAGAGCTGACATTAAGAGGCGGCAGTTACCGTTTCCGTACAACCGTAAGTTTCTGTATCACAGGTGCAGATATGAAGGCAACCTTAGATGGAGTGGAGATCCCGATGTATCAGGTGGTACATGCATCCGCCATGCAGGTGTTGAAATTTAAAGACTGTAAAGTCGGAATGAGAACCTATCTCTTAGTGGCAGGCGGATTTGATATGCCAAAGATCATGGGCAGCAGTTCTACCTTTATTGATGGAAAATTCGGCGGACACAACGGACGTACCTTACGCACCGGAGATGTGCTTCGTTTACAGGAAAAATGTGTGATCGATTCGATCGATTCCATGCCGGAAAAATATCGTCCAAAACTGACGAATGAGTGGACGATCGGTGTGATCCCGGGGCCACAGCCGACACCGGAATATTTGAAACCGGAATACTTAAAGACCTTAACAGAATCTGAGTATGAGGTAAACTTTAACAGTGCGAGAACCGGTATCCGTTTAAATGGCCCGATCCCTCAGTGGGTACGGAGGATGGCGGCGAGGCAGGACTTCATCCGTCAAACATTCACGACAATGCCTATGCGTAGGTACCCTGGATCTGACCGGTGACCAGTCCATTTTACTTGGACCGGACGGTCCGAGCCTTGGCGGATTTGTATGTTCCGTGACAACGGCAAAAGGTGAAATGTGGAAATTGGGACAGCTTCATCCGGGCGATAAAGTTCACTTCAGGCTTCTTGATTTAGATCAGGCAAAGGAAATCCGGGAAGCGGAGGAAGCAAATCTTCGTCATGAACATCAAGAAGTTGTACTGCCGGAGCAAAAAGATCTTGATTATCATTACGCAATCCTCGCGGAGGAAACGGCAGCGGGAACAAAGATCGTTGCAAGACTTGATGGTGAAGATAATATTCTGGTGGAATACGGAGAGATGGAACTCGATATTGCGATCCGTTTCCGTGTTCACGTTCTAATGCAGGAGTTAAAGAAAAAAATCTGCCGATTATTGATCTGACACCGGGCATCCGTTCCTTACAGGTACATTTTGATATTGAAAAGATTTCTCTTAAGGAAATGCTGGCAGCGGTACTTGAAACCAACCGCACATTACCGGAACTTTCCGATGTAACGGTTCCGTCAAGAATCATCTGGCTTCCGTTATCCTGGGATGATCCGCAGACACAGCTTGCAGCGAAGCGTTATCAGCAGACGGTAAGACCAAACGCACCATGGTGTCCGAGCAACCCGGAATTTATTCGCAGGATCAACGGCTTAGACAGCATAGAGGATGTAAAGAAGATCGTATTTGATGCGGATTATCTGGTACTTGGACTTGGCGATGTTTATCTTGGAGCTCCGGTTGCAACACCCGTTGATCCGAGACACCGTATGGTAACGACCAAATACAACCCGGCAAGACCATGGACACCGGAAAATGCAGTTGGAATCGGCGGCGCATACCTGTGTGTATATGGTATGGAGGGTCCTGGCGGTTATCAGTTTGTCGGACGTACCATTCAGATGTGGAATCCGTTAAAAGAGACAGAATATTTCAAACATGGAAAACCATGGCTGTTGGATTTCTTTGATCAGATCCGTTTCTATCCGGTCAGCGCAGAGGAAATCTTAAAAGACAGAGAAGATTTTCTTCGTGGCAGGTTCAAGATTAAGATAGAAGAGACAAGCTTCAACCTTGGAAAATATGAGCAGTTCTTAAAGGAACATGAAGATACGATCCGGGTATTTAAAGATCATCAGGAAGCATCTTTTGAGGCAGAGCGGAAGATGTGGAAAGAAAAAGGACTCGATGAGTTTGATTCCGAGACACAGGATGCACCGGCAATCGTGGAAGAAACCGTACCGGACGGCTGTGAGGCAGCAAGAACCAATATTCCGGGAAGTGTATGGAAGGTATTAGTCGAGGACGGACAGAAGGTCAGAGAGGGGGACACTCTTGTGATCTTAGAGAGCATGAAAATGGAATTCCCGGTTACGGCAGAGTACAGCGGAACCATTGAAAAAGTATATTTAAAACCGGGCGAACAGGTAAATTCCGGACAGCTTGCGGCAAGTATCCGCGTGTAAAAGGAGAGTGATAAATATGAAATATTTCCCCAAAAAACTGACAATGACATGGATCAGAAACAGTTATAAAGAAGGATCACTTACTCCGGAGGAGCTTGCCGGAGAGATCGTGCGCCGGGCAGAAAAGTACAGGGATTATAACATCTGGATTGTCGCGCCGGATCTGAAACGGATGATGGGTTACATTGAAAAACTTCCAAAGATATGGAATCACTTCCATTATGGGGTATTCCGTTTGCAGTCAAGGACAACATTGATGTGGCGGGATCTCCTACGACAGCAGCGTGTCCGGATTATGCATATGATCCAAAAGAAGATGCAGCGGTTGTAAAAAAACTGATCGAGGCAGGTGCATTTCCGGTCGGGAAAACCAACTTAGACCAGTTTGCAACAGGTCTTGTCGGAACAAGAAGCCCTTATGGAGAAGTAAAAACGCACTTGATCCAGAGCTGATCAGCGGTGGATCAAGTTCCGGTTCCGCAGTCTCTGTGGCACTTGGAATGGCAGCGTTCTCACTGGGAACAGATACCGCAGGTTCCGGCCGTGTACCGGCAGCATTAAACTGTCTGGTCGGCTACAAGCCGTCTCTCGGTGCCTGGTCGACCAAAGGAGTGGTTCCAGCATGCGCAAGCCTTGACTGCGTTACCGTGTTTGCAAACAGCCTGGAAGATGCAGAGAAAGTCAACCTTGCGGCACGCGGCGTGGATGAAGAGTGCTGCTGGTCAAGGGAGTACAAAGAGCCACTGCCCAAACTTCCGAAAAAAATCTGTCTTGCAAAAGACGGTGTGACATTTTACGGACCATATGCAGATATTTACAAAGCAAAATGGGAACAGGCGAAAAAGCGGATCGAGGATATGGGAATTACCGTGGAATATATTGATTACACGATGTTTTCAAAGGCAGCATCCATTCTTTATGACGGACCTGGGTGGCAGAGCGCTGGAAAGATCTCGGTGATTTCGTGGAGAGCCACCCGGGAAAAGTATTTCCGGTAACAGAAACAATTTTAAGGTCAGGCGATAAACCGGAGCACACGGCAGGAAAAGTATTCGAGGCGATGCACCAATTACAGGAATACCGGATGCTGGCAAGACACATTTTAAAAGACGCCGTTCTCATCATGCCGACGGCGGGCGGTACATTTAAAAGAGATGATGTCAGAAAAGATCCGATTTCCACAAACAGTCAGATGGGACTTTATACAAATCACTGTAACCTGCTTGACATGTGTGCCATAGCAGTGCCGGAAAATACGGCAGATACAGGCATTCCGTTTGGAATTACCATTTTCTCATTATCCGATCAGGAGGGCGAGATCCTTGGCACGGCGGAACAGTTTTTAAAGACACAGAGTATCCCGTTTGCGGTATGCGGACTGCACAAAAAAGGATTTCCTCTGGAAAGCCAGCTCACAGAGCTTGGGGCTTCTTATCGGGAAAGTGTAAACACTGCACCGCATTACAGGCTGTACCGTCTGGATACGGTACCGGAAAAACCGGGGATGGTGTATGACGATAAAAAGGCGCTGCGATCGCAGTTGATATCTATGAACTGCCGGTTGTGAGTGTCGGAGCATTTTTAGGGCAGATCAAAAAACCACTCTGTATCGGGGATGTGGAATTATCCGATGGCAGGATCGTAAAAGGATTTCTGTGTGAGGAATACGGGCTGGCAAACGCAAAGGAGATCACTGATATCGGGAAGTACGAAGTGTAACAATAAAGACGTAATAACAAACATGTAATGATAAAAGGCATAAATAAGGAATGAAGTAGTTAATGAACAATAAGCAGGAAGAAATGGAGGAAACAAACATGAAGATGATAAAAGCGATTGTCAGACCGGAAAAATCAGAGGATGTACTTGATGCACTGCTTGCAGGCGGTTTTGCAGCAGCAACCAAAATGAGTGTGCTTGGACGTGGAAAACAGAAGGGCTTAAAAGTAGGTGATACCTATTATGATGAGATTCCAAAAGAACTGATCATGCTTGTTGTAGAAGATAAAGATGTGGATAAAGTAACTGAAAGTGATCGATTGAAATGCAAGAGTCGATAAAAACGGAACCTATGGAGATGGAAAGATCTTTGTCAGTGATGTAGAACGTGCGATCACGATCAGCAGTGGAAAAGACGAGTTATAGGACGGAGGTGCCGCAATGAAAGAGGTAATGATCATATTAAGACCGAAAATGTATTTTCCAACGAAGGAAGCGTTAGATCAGGCAGGATTTCATTCTATGACGATCCGTGAGATCATCGGGCGGGGAAAATGTCCGGTACATTACGATTATGATGAGGGCGCACCGGTAAAACACAGACTGGTCGCTAAAAGAATGATCGATATGTTTGTCAGGGATGAAGATTTACAGAAACTGATCGACACGGTTGTGGAGGTTAATAAGACGAATCATGCCGGAGACGGAAAAATTTTTGTACTTCCGGTTAATGATGCGATCCGCGTAGAACCGGAGAAAAAGGAATCGAAGCATCATGTAAGCGCAGTAAGAGGAAGAGGAGGACAACCATATGAAAAAAATTAAGAGAAGTATCAGTATTCTGCTCATTGCAATGATGGCACTTGCCATGTTAGGAGGATGTGGAAATAACAGCACATCAGGAAAACAGTACAGCAAATGGTGATAGTGCAAAAGCGACGGAAAAGACCGCAGATGCAGGAGAGGCAAAAGGAACAGAGAGCAATCCGTTCATCCTTGGTGTCAGTCCGATGTCCGGCTGGTATGCATGGTATGGCGTGAAGGACACCGGTATTTTTGAACAGAATGGTGTCTATGTTGACCTCCAGTTTTTCCCGGTATACAGTGATTCGCTGACCGCATTTTATTCCGGACAGGTGGATGGTATCTGTATCGCAGCTTCCGATGCGGTAGCGCCGGTCAATGAGGGTGTGGATTTTAAAGTTGTTTTAGTCAATGATAACTCCTACGGTGCAGATGGTATCGTGGTACAGGATGGAATTAACAGTATTGAAGATTTAAAGGGTAAGACAGTTGCAACTGAGGTTGGTACCTTAGAGCATATGTTTTTGCTGAAAATATTAGAAGAAAACAATATGACGGTCGATGATGTCAACTTTGTCAATATGACGATCAACGATGCAGGCCCGGCATTCATTGCGGGAAGTATCGATGCAGCAGTGCTCTGGGAGCCGACACTTTCCACAGCGATAGGTGCAGGTGGAAAACTTTTGTACAGCACAAAGGAAGAGCCTGGTTTGATCCCGGATACACTTGCGGTCAGACAGGAAGTGCTGGATTCAAGTTCCGATGCGGTACAGAAAATCGTCGATTCCTGGTTTGATGGTGTTGAAAAATTAAATGCAAGAGATGATGATTTCATTCAGGCAATCAGCGACGGTGCAGAACTTACCAGAGATGATTATATGACCATGTTAGACGGTGTTACTATTTTGATAAGGCAAAGAATGAAGAAACTTTTAAAGACGGAGAGGATTATACCTATCTTTCTTATACGTTACAGAAATCGGCGGAGTTCCTGTTATCAACCAAGATGATCGATGAGATCCCGGATGATTTAAGCTCTATTTTGGATGATACCTACATTAAGGGGGCAGAATAATGATTCGAATTAAGATAAGAAAGGAAATCGACAGAAAAAAATATCTATTGTTTGCAATACTTTCATTTGTCATTGTACTTGCTGCGTGGCTGATTGCAAGTGAAAGTGGTGCGATCAAGGAAATTTTCTTCCGAAACCACAAAATGTGGTGAACTACTATATAGAGTCCATCAAGGATGGAAGCCTGCTTCAGAACACAGGCATTAGTATTTACCGTATCACTCTTGGTTTTGTATATGCGGTTCTTTTAGGTGTTCCGATCGGTATTTTAGTTGGAACATTCAAAAGGCAGAAGCATTTATCCGCCACTGTGTGAGTTTGTCCGTTATATGCCGGTTCCGGCATTTGTACCTCTTATCATGGTATGGGTAGGCATCGAGGAAAGTGCAAAGATCACCGTCATTTTTATCGGTACATTTTTCCAGCTTGTCTTAATGGTTGCGGATGATGCGCTTGCGGTGCCAGATGATCTGATCAATGCCGGTTATACATTAGGTTCGAACACACCGAAAACGATCTTTAAGATCTTAATTCCGGCAATGATGCCAAGACTGATGGAAACACTGCGGATGATGATCGGATGGGCATGGACTTATTTAGTCAGTGCAGAACTTGTTGCGGCAAATACCGGACTTGGGTACACTATTTGAAATCACAGCGGTTTTTAAAGACGGATGCTATTTTTGCAAATATTATTCTGATCGGTCTGCTTGGACTGATCACGGACCGCATCTTTGCATTTTTAAATAAAAACTGTTTCCGTGGGCGGCTGCGTAAACCGTTAGAAAGGTAAGGTTTTATCATATGGGATTTTTTAAGAAAAAAAGAATACACTTCCGCCTGCGGAAGATCATATTGAGCAAATCTTGCAAACAGTACCGTCTATGTCAGAGATCTGCAGAAAATATATCCATCGGCAAAAGGCGATGTCCAGGCGATGAAAGATGTGAACATCAATGTCATGGAAAATGAATTTGTGTCGATCGTAGGACCGTCCGGCTGTGGTAAATCCACTCTTTTGCGTATGATCGGCGGTCTTGATACGGCAACATCAGGAAAGATCGTCATTCAGGATCGTGACATTATAGGCCCTGGAGCGGATCGTGGCATGGTATTCCAGTCCTATACACTTTTTCCGTGGATGACAGTCGGAGATAACATTAAGTTCGGATTAAAACTGCGGAATGCCGGCGGACCAGCAGGAAGAGATTCTGAATAAATATTTAAAGATCATCAAACTGGAAAAATTCCGTGACAGTTATCCAAGAGAACTTTCCGGTGGCATGAAACAGAGGGTTGCGATCGCGAGAGCACTGGCAAACAGCCCGGAGGTACTGCTTATGGATGAACCGTTCTCTGCCTTAGACCCGCAGACCAAAGCGGACATGCAGCTTTTAATGCGCCAGATCTGGCAGGAGGAAAAGCCGACTGTTATTTTTGTCACACACGATATAGAGGAGGCAGTCTTTTTATCCAGTAAAATTTATGTGCTGACACAGAGACCGGGAACCGTAAAGGCAGAGGTTCCGGTATTGCTGCCATATGATCGTGATCTGTCACTCAAAGATACGGATGAGTTCATTGAACTTCGCAGGAAGGTGAATCAATTAATTGAACATGAAGCTTATCTTAGTATAACGCAGGATTTTCTTGTCAATTTTACGGAGTGGTTTTATAATGTGCTAATAAGAATCAGCATAATATTCCGAAAATGGAGAGAACGATGGCAGGAAAATTATATTTATGTGCAACGCCGATCGGCAATCTTGAAGATATCACGTACCGGGTGCTTCGTACATTAAAGGAAGTGGATCTGATCGCAGCGGAAGATACCAGAAATTCCATTAAGCTGTTGAATCATTTTGAGATCAAACGCCGATGACGAGTTATCATGAGTACAATAAAATAGAAAAAGCCTATCAGCTTGTAGATAAACTGCGGGAAGGAAAAAATATTGCACTGATCACGGATGCGGGTACGCCGGGAATTTCGGATCCGGGCGAAGATTTAGTGCGCATCTGTTATGAGGAAGGGATCGAAGTGACTTCCCTGCCGGGAGCGGCGGCATGTATTACGGCGCTTACCATGTCAGGGCTTCCGACAAGACGTTTCGCATTTGAGGCGTTTTTACCGCGGGATAAAAAAGAGCGTGCCGCTATTTTGCTGGAATTAAAGGACGAACGCGCACGATCATCATTTATGAGGCACCGCATCATCTGGTCAAAACATTAGAAGAACTGTATGATACGCTCGGAGACCGGCAGATCTCTATCTGCCGGGAACTCACAAAACGCTATGAGGAAAAGATGCGTACGACGTTGTCGGACAGCCTTGTCTATTATGGAGAAAATGAGCCGCGCGGAGAGTATGTGCTCGTGATTCATGGAAAAACCTTCGAGGAACTTGCCGAGGAGGCAAGAAGTCCTGGGAGGATATGTCGTTGGAGGAACATATGCAGGTATATGAAAGCCAGGGGACACCGCGCAAAGAGGCGATGAAACTGGTGGCAAAAGACCGCGGCATGAGCAAACGGGATGTATATCAGGCACTGCTGAAGGAAAGGAGTAGATTCGTCACTTCTGGTAAAAATCTTTCAGATAATCCTTTACGATTTGAAACGGTGCCGGGCCGATCGAAAGCACTGCCTGATGAAATGAGATTTCATTATAATCACTGCCAAAGATTTCCTTTGCATAGTCCTTTAATTCCAGAAACTGCAGATAACCCACATAATAACGGAGATAATTTGCCGGTTCTGATATGATATAGCGGTAAATCTCTGCAATGGTGTCCGGATCGCTGATCCCGTAATCGTTCCAGAATTTTATCGTATCGGCAAGCGACCAGCCGTCATAATGGATGCCGATATCGGTCGAGGCATAAAGGCTTAAAAGGGCAGACTGGTTTAAGGCGAGAAGCGTTGCGGCATCCTCCCTCAGCCCGGCATAATGATAGGACATCATCTCCACATAGGTCGCCCAGCCTTCCACATATCCCGGATAGTTTAAAATACTGCGTATCGCCGGTAGTCCGGACTGATAGGACATGATCGTCTGATACAGGTGGCCGGGAAAACCCTCATGGGCGAGCGTTGTGAAATACCGCATGGTGGATGCATCCGTTTTTGCATTGATATAGATAGAATTGGCATTGTAATCATCGATTGGTGCAGTGATATAATAAGCCGGTGCAAGATAATCTTCCATACATTCCTCAATAGGACTGACGGTGTAAGAGACATCCGGAGCCTTTGGGAAATCTGCCTGCATCTGTTCTTTCAGATGTTCTAAAACAGAGGCGGGTTCTGCATAGGAAAGAGAAGCTTTCTGTGCATCCTTCCAGAGAGAGGGATTTGAATCCGTCAGGGCGGCCGCTTCACTTAGATCAGAAAGTCTTTTCTGACCGATCATAGTCTGTATATCCGCAATCGAATCCGCACAGCCGGTATTTTCGTAGACAAGGTATTCGTAATAATCCCTGCCGTGTTTCAGATAGCAGAGCCTTTTTCATTTTTTCCGCTGCCAAGCAGACTGGTTAAGGAAGATGCCAGAGAAGTATAGGCAGGAAAAAATCACTTCTTTTTACAATCTTTTCATTTTTGTTTTTTTATAGGCGGTCTTCTGTTCATCTGACAGATCCTTAAAAGCATCCACTTTTTTTATTGAAGTTAAGATCAGATAATGATCGTCCCCCATCGTCTGCAAAACGGGAACACTGTTCGATCACACTTTTACAGATGGCATCGGACATAAAGAGCCCGGCGGCAGCTTTTTGTTTTTCAAAAGCAATGATCTGGTTAAAATAGGAACCGGTCAGGGGCAGCAGTTTCAGGTAAGTTTTGATGTCATCTTCGGAGGAAAAACGATACTCTTCATAAAGTACTGGAAGCTGTGCCTGAGTGCCGGAGGAAGGGTTTAAGTATTCTTCATAAAGTGAAAAATCAGTCCCCTTTTGCTCCATGCAAGGTAATCCGACAAAATATCGTAAGTCAGCTGCCGGGGTTTGGAAAGTTTTTCGCGGTCAAAACGTTTTAGGGCGCAGTCGTGTTTTCCAGGCTGCACGGTTTTCCTTTGATGCCTGACTGGAAATACTGCCAAGTGAAATTGGAACTTCTGTGATTCCGTAAGATTCCGGGGAGGAGAGGGAAAATGAAGGTTTATGGTATTCAGGGCAGCCTCCGAGCGGAAAAGCTGCAGTAAAAATTCGTCAAAGGCATTCGCGGAGGAGCTGTCAGCGCGTTGATTGTCATTGTCAGTAGATTCAGAAGAAACAGAATCTGTCTGCTCCGGTTCATATCCGGAAGAGATACGGGCAGACTGATCCGGAGCATGCCTGGAGAAAGCGCATCCGTCTAAGAAAACTGTGGGGAAAACGACCAGCAAAATGAGAAAAAGTGTGGATATCCGGCTTAAGCGTGGAAATTTGTGAAAAATATCAGAAAACCATATCAAGATAAAATACCTCAGTTCAAAAATCCAGGTGTTAGTGATATATATGTTGACATTTAGAAAAAATAACTGAAAAAGTTCTATATGAATAATGGTACATATATGGCGATATATAGAAATAAAATAAAAGAAAAACCGGAGAGGTACATATGAATTATCTCTGGGCATTTATGATCTTGACAGGCGTTGTATTTGCCGCATTTCACGGCACACTTCCGGCGGTTACGCAGGCAGCGCTTGACTCGGCAAAAGAGGCGGTAACACTCTGTATTACATGATGGGAGTGATGTCTTTCTGGGTTGGACTGATGAAAATCGCTGAAAAACAGGTATCATTGCAGGATTGTCAAGGCGTCTTGCGCCGGTGCTGCATTTTCTGTTCCCGGATATTCCAAAAGATCATCCGGCAAATAAATATATTGCCACCAATATGATTGCCAATATATTCGGACTGGGATGGGCAGCAACACCAGCCGGATTAAAAGCGATGGAGGCGCTGGCGGAATTAGAAAAAGAGCGTGGAAAGAAAGCATTTTCAGATGGCACAGTAAAAAAAGGGGAGCGGACCGCCAGCAACGGAGATGTGTGATTTTTTGATCATCAATATTTTCATCCCTTCAGATCATACCGGTAAACATTATTGCCTACCGCAGCCAGTATGGAAGTGTGAATCCGGCGCAGATCGTCGGTCCGGCACTGATCGCAACGACATGCAGTACACTGACTGCGATTATTTTTGTAAAATCAGACAAAATATTTACAAAATCTGACAAATAATTCGTTGTACTATTTGATAAAAGACATTATAATGAGAATAGATTTATGTGTAAGACAAATCCTCAGAGAAAGTGAGGGATACCAATGAAAAAAATAAGATCTTGATTGTAGATGATAATAAGCTCAACAGGCAGTCCCTGGCTGATATTTTCCGTAAAGCTTATCAGATCGTAGAGTCAGAAGACGGGAAAAAGGCACTGGAGTATCTGAAAAAGGATAAAGGACTTCGGTAGCGGCAATTATACTGGATCTTATTATGCCTGTAATGGATGGATTTGCTTTCCTGGAGGAATTCAAAAAACACAGCGAATATAAGTATATTCCGATCGTCATTGCGACAACGGAAGACAATGTGGAAAATGAAAAACGCTGTCTGGAGTATGGGGTATGGGATTTTATACCGAAGTCATTCCACCGGGAGATCATCTGGTTTCGTGTCATGAACGCTATCAAAAGGAGCAAACAGCACTTTTTAGAGTATGATTCCCTGACAGGAATTTATAACCGTCAGATGTTTTACCAGAAGACGAGGGAGATGCTAGATGACAGTAAGGATCAGACATTTGCATTTATCCGGCTGGATATTGACCGGTTTAAAATGATCAATTCTTTCTATGGTGCGGCAGAAGGAGACCGTCTGTTAAGATGTATGGCGCACAATATCTGCGGTGTACTCAGTGCATATAAGACGTATACTTATGGCAGATTAAATTCCGATGTTTTTGGAATCTGTGTTGCGGTAGAAAAAGAACAGGATGCACTGCTGATCGCCCAGAAGATCCGGGAACAGGTGAAGAAAAACGGGGAGCTGCGCTGTTATCTTGAGACGTCGGCGGGATGTTATATCATCCGGGACAAGGAGATGGAGGTATCGGCAATCTATGAGCATGCTGTAATTGCGGCACAGGAATGCAAGGGGCAGTATATGCATCATGAGGCACTCTACACGGAACAGATGGGAAAAGAGATGCAGCGGGAGCAGCAAATCATAAACGAAATGGATACGGCACTTGAGGAAAAACAGTTTGTCGTTTATTTTCAGCCGAAGTATGAGTTCTGAGCATCGATCGATGTACAGCTACGTACGTCTGAGC
>ENA-OQAS01001063-OQAS01001063.1-human-gut-metagenome-genome-assembly--contig:-NODE-1063-length-13368-cov-2.056038_pt1 | contig 13368 bp, 18 predicted proteins | sample MGYA00242733_ERZ504523 | MGnify/ENA primary metagenome ERZ504523 (study PRJEB26092, sample SAMD00036239) | human gut metagenome | host: Homo sapiens | study: EMG produced TPA metagenomics assembly of... | reverse complement strand
CCACTTCATCCAACGTCAGCATCTTCTGTGTACGCAGACCTTGCTCACGCTGCAACTGTTCGCGCTTGTTGGCAATTTCACGTGCTTCCTGTTCAGTCTCGATTACATGGAATGTATCGCCTGCAGCCGGTGCACCGTTCAGGCCGAGAATCAAAGCCGGTTCCGAAGGACCTGCCTCTTTCATGCGCTGGTTACGTTCGTTGAACATGGCTTTCACCTTACCGTAACTTGTACCTGCGAGCACAATGTCACCCATCTTCAAAGTACCGTTGGATACCAGCACCGTAGCCACATAGCCACGCCCCTTATCCAATGAGGACTCGATGATGGAACCGGTAGCACGGCGATTCGGGTTTGCCTTCAAATCCAGCATTTCGGCTTCCAGCAATACTTTCTCCATCAAATCGCTTACGCCAATACCTTTCTTGGCTGAAATATCCTGAGACTGGTACTTACCGCCCCATTCCTCAACGAGGAAGTTCATGGCAGCCAGTTCTTCCTTAATCTTATCGGGATTAGCCGTCGGCTTGTCAATCTTATTGATAGCGAATACGATAGGTACACCGGCAGCCATGGCATGGTTGATAGCTTCTTTGGTCTGCGGCATCACATTGTCATCGGCAGCCACAATGATGATGGCGATATCCGTTGCTTGGCACCGCGGGCACGCATGGCGGTAAACGCTTCGTGACCCGGAGTATCGAGGAACGTAATCTTGCGCCCGTCTTCCAATGTCACGTGGTAAGCACCGATATGCTGCGTGATACCACCCGCCTCACCGGCAATAACATTTGCCTTACGGATATAGTCGAGCAACGAGGTCTTACCGTGGTCTACGTGACCCATCACCGTTACAATCGGAGCGCGAGGCTCTAAATCTTCCTCGGCATCCTCTTCTTCGACAATAGCCTGGGCCACTTCCGCACTTACATATTCTGTCTTGAAACCGAATTCTTCCGCTACCAAATTGATTGTTTCCGCATCCAGACGCTGGTTAATGGAAACCATCATGCCGATACTCATACAGGTAGCGATAACCTGCGTAACAGAAATATCCATCATGCTCGCCAGCTCATTGGCAGTCACGAACTCGGTCAGCTTCAATATCTTGCTTTCCGCCATTTCCTGGTCTTCCAGCTCCTGCATACGGCTGGATGCCATGTCACGTTTCTCCTTACGGTATTTCGCACCCTTATTCTTGCCTTTGGAAGTGAGGCGTGCCAAAGTTTCCTTTACCTGCTTTGCCACATCCTCTTCACTTACTTCCTGTTTGATTACAGGTTTCTTGAAGCGGTCTTTATTCTTGTTCTTACCGGCTTGTTGGTTATTACCCCCTTGCTGGCCGCCTTTCAGACGATCGTTTCCGCCACGCTGGAAGTTGGATGCATTGTTGATATCCACCTTTTCCTTGTTAATGCGGACGCGCTTTTTCTTGCCGTTGGCATCGTTGCCATCTTTCGTCTTATTATCGTCACGGCGAATCTCCTTGATAATGGCTTCTTTCATCAGCTTCTTCTGATCCTGACGCTGCTTTTCTTTTTCTTCACGCTCTTTCCGCTTTTCCTCTTTCGATTTCTTCTTCGGACGTGTAGACTGATTCAGCGCAGCGAGGTCTATTTGTCCGATGACGTTAATCTTCGATACAAACTCAGGCTGATGTATTTTGAATATTTCTTCTTTTTCTTCTTTATTTTCCGAAACAGTTTCTTCGGTTGCAGCGGGAGCAGGCTCCGCGTTAGAAACCGGTACGGGTTCTGCAGCCACCGGCGCTGTTTTTTCTTCTTCTGCCGCCGGAGCAGGTTCAACCACCGGAGCAGGTGTCGGCTCTGGCTGAGGTTCGGGAACGGGTTCCGGTTTCGGAGCCTCAACAACAGGTGCAGGTTCTTCCGCCTTTACTTCTTCAACCACCGGCATCTCCGGTTCCACCGCTTCTTCCTCTTTTTCCACAGTATGTTTGCGATTCAGTTTATCCAAATCAATCTTCCCGACAGGCTTAAATTTCGGACGTACATCTTCGGGAACCACAGCCTTTACCACCTCTTCGGTTTTCGGCTTTTCCTGTGCTTCCTTGTCATAACCGTCAATAGCCACCGATGCCTTGTTGCGTTCCTTACTCTGACGTTCCTGAATGAAACGCTCCGTTTTCAATTTAAGATCCTTATCTGTACTAAACTCTTTCACAAGCAAGTCGTACTGCTCGTCGGTAATCTTCGTATTGGGATTTGCTTCGATGGCATATCCCTTCTTTTGCAAGAACTCAACTACCGTCGTGATTCCTACATTTAAATCTCTTGTTACTTTATTTAACCTTATCGTCATACTTTAATTTAATGAATAATGGAGAAAGAAGTGGTGGTTAGTGATTAGCGATTAGGGGTTAGCGATTAGTGTTTAGTGATGATTTTATTATACATACCAAAAATCACTTATCACTAACCCCTAATCACTAATTTTCCCCTTCTTCAAACTCCGATTTCAAAATGCGTAATACTTCGTCCACCGTTTCCTCTTCCAGGTCAGTCTTCTCAATCAACATCTCGCGCGGTGCATTCAACACAGCCTTGGCGGTATCAATACCGATAGCCTTGATGGCATCGATTACCCAACCGTCAATCTCATCGCGGAATTCATCCAAGTAGATATCTTCATCCTCTACCGCTTCATCCAATTCGCGGAATACGTCAATGGTGTACTCAGTCAACATACTGGCCAGCTTGATATTCAAACCGCCTTTACCGATAGCCAGCGACACCTCTTCCGGTTTCAGGAAGACTTCCGCCTTGTGCTCTTCCTCGTTCAGACGGATGGAAGATATCTTGGCGGGGCTGAGGGCGCGCTGTATAAACAACTGGATATTCGACGTATAGTTGATAACATCGATATTCTCGTTGCGAAGCTCGCGGACAATACCATGAATACGGCTGCCCTTCACACCGACGCAGGCGCCTACCGTCGATACGGTCATCGTATGACTCAACGGCAATCTTGGCACGCTCACCGGGAATACGGGCAATCTTCTTGATAGTAATCAGTCCGTCATTGATTTCGGGTACTTCCATCTCGAACAGACGTTGCAGGAAAACGGGCGACGTACGACTCAGGATAATCTTCGGATTATTGTTCTTGTTGTCGACGCGGGCTACCACGGCGCGGGCAGTCTCACCCTTACGGTAGAAGTCGCTCGGAATCTGTTCGGTCTTGGGCAACAGCAGTTCATTGCCTTCGTCATCGAGCAGCAACATTTCCTTTTTCCAAATCTGGTAAACCTCTGCATTGATAATAGTACCCACCTTATCAATGTATTTATTGTAAATACTGTCTTTTTCCAGTTCCAAAATCTTGGAAGCCAATGTCTGGCGCAAGTTCAGAATAGCACGGCGGCCGAACTTCGCAAAGTTCACCTCATCCGTCACTTCCTCTCCCACCTCGTACGAAGCGTCAATCTTCCGGGCTTCGCTCAAAGAAATCTGCAGGTTCGGGTTTTCAAGGTCCTCATCCGCCACAACTTCACGATTACGCCATATTTCGAAGTCACCCTTATCCGGGTTCACAATCACGTCGTAATTCTCATCGGTTCCGAACATCTTTGCAATCACACTGCGGAACGACTCTTCGAGTACGCTCACCATGGTGGTTCTATCAATATTCTTCAGTTCTTTAAATTCCGAAAAGGTATCTATCAAGCTGATAGTTTCTTCTTTCTTGGCCATAGTCTTATTTAAAACTAATTAAGTATTTAGTATATTTTATCTCTTCGTATGCAAAGGTCAGGTCCTCATCACCATTTAGGACGTTGGCTCCCTCCTCTTTCACTTTCTTCTGAACAGTGACGGTAAACTGCCGCTCGTCGGCATCTTTCAACACTCCGCAATGCTTGCGGCCGTCTTTTGCCAATACTTCCACTTCCTTGCCGATGTGGTTGACGTACTGTTGCAGCACTTTAAACGGTTGTCCGATACCGGCAGAACCGACTTCCAGTTCGTAATCCTCATCCTCACGATTCAACCGGGACTCTATGTAGCGGCTCAGTTCTACACAATCCTCAATCCAAACACCTTCTTTGTGGTCTATCTCTACCACAATCTTGTCATCCGGGCTGATTATGACCTCCACCAGGAAGTACTCCTTATCTTCCAGCCACTCGTCTACAATCTGACAAACTGTTTTCTTTTCTATCATAGATTAACCATTAGGAACAAAAAAGAGGAGCTCAATCGCCCCTCCACCTTTCATCCGTTTCGGTTGCAAAGATATAAATAATCTGTTCGACTACAAAATAATAGGAGAAAAAAAAGAATATTTAGCACTCCTGCCCGAATTTATCTTCCATTCAAAATTAATCACTACATTTGCAGGGTTCTTTAAACTCAATCGTCATGGCACATCACCTGAATACCAACAAACAGTTTATGATAGGCAACGGCATCCTTGCTTTTGCCGTAATATTCGTTGTCGTTATCTTCGTCTACATGAGCATGCGCCTGCAACGGCAGAAAGAGGGCGAACGCCACTTTGCCGAAACCTACAACATCACTTTGGTGAAAGGCTTTGCCGGCGATTCCATCTCCATTCTTCTCAATGACAGCGTGCTGGCAGACCGGCGCATCGGTGAAGAGCCTTTCAATATCGAGGTAAAACGGTTTGCCGAGCAAAGCGCACTGATGATAGTGGACAAGGCAACCGACAGACTTTCTCTGTTTGAGTTGAGCGAAAAAGGCGGTAACTATCGTTTTGAAAAAGACGGCGATGAAGTGAAGCTGTTGGCACAGTAGTCCGTTTCCGTGCCTCTCCCACTATAATCGGCCTGCTTCAGAAGTCTGTCCTATACTTTCTCAGCTCGCTGCGCAGCAGTTGCGCCTTGCCATCCGTCATGCCATCAAGCAACGCCCAAAAGCGCTCGCCATGATTCATTTCACGGGTATGTGCCAACTCGTGCAGCAACACATAGTCTATCAAGTGTTTGGGCAATAGAACAAGGAAATAGGACAGATTGATGTTTCCACGGGCGGAACAACTTCCCCAACGCCCGCTGCTGGAGTTTATTTTCACACTCTTATAAGAAAGATTATGCTGCAACGAGAGTGCATAAAGCCGAGGCGGAAGAATAATCTTGGCATTACGCCGCAAGGCTTCTTCAATCACTTTACGCAGCCAAGCCTGCAATTCTTTATTTGAGAAGTCTGCATCCGGCGGACAGATAATCTGCATTTCCCCCAGTTCCGAGCGCGAAAGGAAGCGGTCGCGTTCTCCGCCGACCAAACTCAACTTGAAGAATTCCGTATCAATCCGATAGTCCAAATCAATCAGCGGACGGCTTTGCTGCTGTCGGGCGGCCTCAACCGGGGACGCAGTTGCTCCACAGCATTCTTTACTTCTCCGATGGTTGTGCCCGGCGGAACAGTTACATGAATGGCATCCTCACGCGTACGAAAGGTCAGACGCCGGGCACGGACATTCACCCGTACCAACAAACGTCCCAACTCCTTATCCTCTAAAACATGCTCCGTTGCCATCTGTTCTTTCCTCCTTGAAATAAGGACAAAAGAACGAAGAATCGTCCGAAAAAGCAAACGCTTGTCTACCAAAAACGAACAATGTGTTCAAAAGCGGACACCGCATTTCCTCCATTACATCCTAATAAACAAATATTTATGCTTATGGCATGGAATTTGAATAAGAACCGGCAGCAAGAAGTTCCCGGTAAAAAGTCATAATCCCCTGCAACTTTTTGAGAGAAGACTACGTCTAACAAACAAGAACACTTAAAATACATTGAACATGAAAACATTAACAGCAATCATCGTATCAGGCATCTTCGCATTAAGCGCAACAGCCTGCACGTGCAACTCCGGTCTGTTTGGCGGAAAAACAGTCAAAGCCAGCAGGAACTATGTAACCAAGAATATCAAAGTAGACAACTTCACCGGTCTGAACCTGGCAGGCAGCCCGAATGTTACTTACACCCAAAAGGCGGGAAAACCCGAAGTGGAAGTGTACACTTCCGACAATATCGTAGACCTTCTGGACATCAATGTAGTTAACAACACCTTGAATATCAAGTTCAAGAAAGGTGTCAGCGTATCTTACAACAAGCTGGAGATACGCGTCTCTTCCGAGACACTCAACAACATCTCCGTTGCCGGCTCCGGTAATGTAGAGTTAGCCAACGGACTGAAAACAGACAACCTGAAAGTATCCGTAGCAGGTTCGGGAGACATCGACGCGGACAACATAACCTGCACCGGCAATCTTAACGTATCCGTAGCAGGGTCGGGCGACATAGAAGGCAGCAACATCACTTGCGCCAATCTCACGGCATCCATAGCCGGTTCCGGAGATTTGAAGCTTAACAACGTATCGGCCGCCGGCACCGAAGCATCCGTCTCAGGATCGGGCACGGCAATATTGACGGGAACTTCCCAGGAAGCCGATTACCGTGTAGCGGGTTCGGGCGACCTGTTTGCATCCGGTCTGCAGGCAAAACGCGTTTCGGCAAGCGTATCCGGTTCGGGAGACATCAAATGCCACGCCACCGACTTCCTGAAAGCACGTACCAGCGGCAGCGGAAACATCGGTTATAAGGGCAACCCGGAACTGGACTTCCCCAAGAAGGATTATACAAGCTTTGATTCCACATACACTGCAGGGGGGCAACTTTCCGCTCCCCCCAACAACAATAAAAGGGACGCTGCATCACGCGGCGTCCCATTTATCTTAGTTAGTTTCTATAAAATTTTGAGAGAATTGAAACTTCACAGCCTCTGTTTTTGTTTTAATAAAAGCACACTAACTATATTATATTTAAAGCAAATGAAAATGTTATTTTAAAAGCAAATGAAAATATCTACTGTCTGTTTTCCTTCTCCTTGCTTACACGGTGCAGACTATCCAATATCTGCTTCTCGTGCGTTGCGGCCTATCCCCCGAAAGGGCGACCGACGGAGCGGAAATTTGTTTGCCGATAGTATCGGCGGCAGCCACCTCTCTTACATCGGCAAAGAACGAATGTTGCATCACATTGCCCAATGAAAGCACCACTGCCACTGCGGCTGCGGCTTTAAACAACGGCATGAAGCGCGCCGTCAATGTCATGCGCCTGGCCTTCACAACCGGAGCTTCAATCTCGGCAAGCACCCGTGCATCGAAATCCGCACCCAGATGCTCTTCCTGCTGAAGTTGCTGATATACAAACAAATCCTTATAACGCGACAAGTGTTCGGGAACGTCCTCTTCTGTAAAGAAAGTACGCAACTGCGCTTCTTCCTCAAGAGAAGTCTCACACTGCCAATAACGTTCTAAAAGTTGTTCTATATATTTAAAGTCCATAACCTTCTATATCAATAAACCGTTGTTTAACCTTTTGCCTTGCCCTGAAGAGGTTCACTTTCACCTGTTCCTCTGTCAGACTCAGGACAACCGCAATCTCCTTGTAGCTCTTACCTTCATATCCCTCAGCTGCATAATCAGACGTTGCTTTTCGGGAAGTTCGTTTATCAGGCGGTGTATCAGAGCCATTCGTTCTTTATTCACCAGCCTTTCGTAAGGGCCGATGCTTCGGAAGCCTCTTCCATATCGGGGGTAAGTTCCACCGCTTGGGCGTCTTTCCTTTCGCTGCGGTCTATCGCCAGATTCCTTGCCACTGTCAGGCAATAGGCTTCGACAGAACCGAACTGCGTCCACTCGTCGCGCTTGTTCCATACCCTAATCAGCGTTTCCTGCACAACATCTTCCGCTTCCGCCCGGTCGGATGTAATCCTCAGGGCCAACCGAAAGAGCTTGTCTTTCAGAGGGAGAATGTCATTACGAAAAACTGATTTCCTGCATCTCTAATTAATTGACGGTTCAGCAAACGGAAAGTTACAGTCTGCCACCACTTTTTTTTTTGATTTTATTTTTTGATACGGGTTCCGCCATCACTGTTTATAGCTGAGGCTAAGGTGATTACAACTTCCGTGACTCCGGCATTCAAAGCCTCGAAAGAATTCTCCAGCTTGGGAATCATGCCGCCCTGGATAACCCCTTCGGCAACATACTGCTTAAATTCTTCCGGAGTAATCCGGGAAATCACGCTGTCGTCGTCATTCTCGTTGCGCAGCACGCCTTTTTTCTCGAAGCAATATACCAGCGTCACGTCAAACTGTCCGGACAAGGCTTTGGCCGTTTCTCCGGCAATCGTATCGGCATTCGTATTCAGCATGTGTCCCTCGCCGTCGTGTGTCAGCGGGGCCATTACCGGAACAACGCCTTTATGGATGAGTTCGCTCAGGAACGCTCCGTTCACCTGCTTCACATCGCCCACGAAACCATAGTCCACCTCCTTTACCGGACGCTTTGCGGAACGGATCACGTCCATGTCCGCACCCGTCAGGCCGAGCGCATTCACGCCTCGTGCCTGCAAACCGGCCACTATGTTCTTGTTCACCAATCCGCCATACACCATTGTCACCACCTTCAAAGTCTCGGCATCGGTGATGCGGCGTCCATTCACCATTTTGCTTTCAATACCCAACAGGGCTGCGATTTTCGTTGCCGAACGTCCGCCGCCGTGCACCAGGACTTATATCCTTCGATGGCGGCAAAGTCATCCAACAACTTGCAGAGGGTGGCTTCCTCTTCCACGATTTTGCCACCCACCTTGATTACAGTCAGTTTCTCTCTCATTATTCCAAATATGTGTATCCGTACAAACCGGAACGGTAATTAGACAAAAATTCCTTGCCTTCTTCCAGGGAGATGCGTCCTTCCTTTACCGACTGGCTCACCCAGGTCTCCAACGTACGCACCAGCTTCTTCGGACTGTACTGCACGTAATCCAGCACTTCCGCCACCGTCTCACCGTCGATAACCTGCTCTATCGTATACCCCTTATCGCTCACGGATACGTGCACCGCATTCGTATCGCCGAACAGATTGTGCATATCGCCGAGAATTTCCTGATAGGCGCCCACCAGGAACACACCCACATAATAGGGTTCCTTACTCTTCAAGGAGTGTACCGGCAAGTAATGGGACACGTTCTTGGTAGAGATAAAGTTGGCAATCTTACCGTCCGAATCGCAGGTAATGTCCTGCAGGGTAGCCGTCCGGTCCGGCCGTTCGTCCAGACGCTGGATAGGCATGATGGGGAATATCTGGTCTATCGCCCAGGAGTCCGGCAGGGACTGGAAGAGCGAGAAGTTACAGAAATACTTATCCGCCAGCAGTTTGGGGAGACCGCGGAATTCATCGGGCGCATGCTTCAGTCCGCCGGCTATCTGGTTCACTTCGCGCATGATAGACCAATACAGCCGCTCAATCTTGGCGCGGGTCTGCAGGTCCACAATGCCGTGACTGAACAAATCGAGCGCCTCTTCGCGTATCTGCTGCGCATCGTGCCAGGCTTCCAGCATCCTGTTCTGGTTCAGTGTATCCCAAATGCCGTAAAGCTCCCGCAAGAGTTCGTGGTCATTTTCGGTCACCTCTTCATCGTCGTCCCATTCGGGCAGATTGGTGGTTTCCAGCACCTCGAATATAAGTACGGAATGATGCGCCGTCAAAGCGCGTCCGCTCTCCGTAATGATATTGGGATGGGGAATGCCGTTCTTGTCGCTGGCATCCACCAGAGTAGAAATGGAGTCGTTCACATACTCCTGGATGGAATAGTTTACGCTGCCCTCGCTGTTGGACGAGCGCGTTCCGTCATAATCCACTCCCAGGCCGCCGCCGATGTCCACGAATTCCACGTTGAATCCCATGTTGTGCAACTGCACATAGAACTGCGACGCTTCACGCAGAGCGGTTTTGATACGACGGATTTTCGTTACCTGGCTTCCGATGTGGAAATGTATCAGCTTCAGGCAGTCCTGCATGCCTTTGCTTGCCATGAAGTCGAGCGCTTCGAGCAATTCGCTGGACGACAGTCCGAACTTGCTTGCATCACCGCCCGAATCTTCCCACTTGCCGCTTCCCGACGAAGCAGCTTGATACGTATGCCGATATTGGGCTTTACATTCAACTGTTTCGCCATTTTGGCTATCAGCTTCAGCTCATTCATTTTCTCTACTACGAGAAAGATGCGTTTTCCCATCTTCTGCGCCAGCAAAGCAAGCTCTATGTAGCTCTCATCCTTGTATCCGTTGCAGATAATCAGCGAGTCGGAGTCCATATTGATGGCAATCACCGCATGCAGTTCGGGTTTGGAGCCTGCTTCCAGTCCGAGATTGAATTTCTTGCCGTGGCTGATAATCTCCTCGACCACCGGACGCATCTGATTCACCTTAATAGGATAGATAATAAAATTCTCCGCCTTGTAGCCGTACTCTTCCGCCGCTTGTCTGAAACAACAGGAAATCTTCTCAATCCGGTTGTCAAGAATGTCGGGAAAGCGCACCAGCATGGGCGCCGTCACGTCACGCAGTTGCAATTCGTCGACCAGGTCTTTCAAATCGACGCCGACGCCGTCTTTACGCGGTGTTACTACAACATGACCTTTGTCATTGATACCAAAGTACGAAGTGCCCCAACCTGTAATGTTGTACAGCTCTTCCGAATCTTCAATACGCCATTTTCTCATTTCTTGTTACTCTGCTGTTTTAGTAGTTTATTTATAAAAAAGGGGTACAAAATACATATAAATCTGGAACATCTTGCCTTTTAGGGCGAAAAACACACATTTACAAGAGATTAACGCCCAGCAGGCTACGCAACTGCTGCACGGACCCGGCAATCTGCGTCTGCTTTCCAGATGTCCTGCATCGAAACGGTAGCGGGCTTGCACGTAGAAAGGGGCGCGTTTCTCCAATGCGTCCGCAATAAAGGCGCGCAGCTCCTCGTCCGTCTTTCCCTGCAGGATGGGGCGCTGATGGGTTGCCACCCGCAAACGGTTGAACAGTATATCGGGATGTACATCCAGGAACACGGTCTGCCCGCGCCCGTTCATGTAGTCCATATTGTCGAAGAAACAGGGCGTGCCGCCGCCGGTCGAGATAATGACATCCTCAAACTCGGACACCTCGTGCAGCATATTCCGCTCCAATTCACGAAAAGAGGCCTCTCCCCGCTCGACGAACAGTTCACGGATGGATTTGTGAAAACGTTCTTCGATGTACCAGTCCAAATCAATGAAAGGTACATTCAGTTCGCGGGCAAAAGCCTTTCCCAAAGTTGTTTTACCGGCTCCCATGTAACCGGTCAGAAAGATACGTATCATAGTTGCTTACCGTTTGTGTACAAAGATAAGCAATTCTACAGTGAGACTACCTCACAATCAGCGGAAAATTTTAATCCGCTCGCTCAACTCCCCGAACTCCTTTTCGCCGGGTTCGGCAGTGGGCGTGCCAAAAGGCATTTCGGCTATCAGCATCCAGCTCTCCGGCAAGTTCCAGGTACGTCGCACCTCGTCGTCAATCAGCGGGTTGTAATGCTGCAAGGAAGCTCCCAAACCTGCGTCTTCCAGCATGGTCCAGACAGCCAGTTGATGCATGGCCGATGTATGCTGCGACCAAGTCGGGAAGTTTTCGCTGTAAGAGGGGAACGCATCCTGCAATTTCTTTACAACCGTCGTGTCCTCAAAATAAAGCACAGTGCCATGCCCGGCAGCAAAGCAGCCGTCAATCTTGGCTTCCGTCTTTGCAAAAGCCTCAGGCGAAATGCGCTGCTTCAACGTATTTTTACAATATCCCATAGTTTCTTATGCTCGTCGCCCAGCAGCAGGACGATTCTTGTTGACTGCGAATTAAAGGCCGACGGCACGTTCTTCACCGCCGTACGGATAATATGCACCACTTCCTCATCCAAAACAGGAGAGTCGCTACCTATGGAATAATAACTGCGCCGGTGTTCCAACGCTTCTGCAAATGTTCTCTTCATATCTTTTTATTTTATTGTCTGTTCTTCTTAAGAATAAATGAGTTATATAAAATTACAAACTCAAGGAATTGGACCGATACTCTTTTTTTACTTCCCACTTCTCCTCAATTTAAAAGAACAAGCGAACGGAGCCGATTGTTCGCATTTGTGAAATATATTCGTACCTTTGCCGCAGTTATGAAAAAAGAGAAATTCTACGTTGTATGGGCAGGCGTCACTCCGGGCATTTATACATCCTGGACCGAATGCCAGCTACAGACCAAAGGCTATGAGGGGCAAAGTTCAAATCGTTCGACACCCGCGAGGAAGCAGAGCAGGCCTTTGCCGCTTCACCCTACGATTACATCAAGCGCAATACATCCGCAGGCAGCACGCCATCCAAGCCGTCTCAAAATGCAGACGCTCCCTACCCCGCCGCCGTCCTTGAAAACAGCCTTGCCGTAGATGCCGCATGCAGCGGAAATCCCGGAGCAATGGAGTACCGGGGGGTACACGTTGCCAGCCGCCAGCAGGTTTTCCACTACGGTCCCGTGTACGGCACCAACAACATCGGAGAGTTTCTTGCCATCGTGCACGGCCTTGCCCTGCTGAAGCAAAAGGGCTTTGACATGCCTATCTACAGCGACAGCGTCAATGCCATCGGTTGGGTGAAACAGAAGAAATGCAAGACCAAGCTACCCCGCGACTCCAGAACCGAACAACTTTTCCTGCTGATAGAGCGCGCCGAGAAATGGCTGCGTGAAAACACCTACTCCACCCTATCCTGAAATGGGAAACCAGGCAGTGGGGAGAAATACCCGCGGACTTCGGAAGAAAATAGCAGGCGGAACACCCATATCCCCATGACAAACCCTCGCATACACGGGGGATAATGTCGTTATGCCACTACAGAAACATCCTTATCCTTCTACTGAAACTTCGTCCCGCAATTGCGCCCGACAGCCGCATACGGCAACCGTACGGCCCGCAGCCGGCAACCGGGGAGCCCGCAGTTGGAAAACGAGGTTTTGCATCAGGCTTTCCTATATTATACATGCGCCAAAACGACAAAACCAACGGGCAACAGTCGCATTAAAACGCAGAGATTGGGATGCTCCGCCCCTGAAAACAGAGGATTTAACCGCTGTTAACACGTTCTGCGCCACACGCATTTTATAGCTGTATATAAGCATTTTACAACAGAAAAGAAGGGTAAAAATGACGACAGAGGGTGACGACCAACAATTTGTCATCACGCTCGTCACCGTTGTCAACAGTTCCTCTATCTTTCCGGGACAGGGATAGAGCGCTATAGGTGATGAGTGACGAGAAAAAACGAAAAACAACACAGAGGGGGTATTATCCCAAAGATTGCATATCATTCAGCTTTTTATAGTAGCCGTCTTTGGCAAGAAGCTCCTCGTGCCTGCCGCGTTCTACGATTCGCCCTCGTAGAGCACGCAGATTTCATCCGCATTCCTGATTGTGGAAAGACGGTGCGCAATGGCAATCGTGGTGCGGGTTTTCATCAACCGCTCCAAA
>ENA-OQAS01001062-OQAS01001062.1-human-gut-metagenome-genome-assembly--contig:-NODE-1062-length-13384-cov-4.176133_pt1 | contig 13384 bp, 13 predicted proteins | sample MGYA00242733_ERZ504523 | MGnify/ENA primary metagenome ERZ504523 (study PRJEB26092, sample SAMD00036239) | human gut metagenome | host: Homo sapiens | study: EMG produced TPA metagenomics assembly of... | reverse complement strand
GGTGTGGGTGCCCTTCTCGTAAGCGGCGCGAAGCTGCTTCTCAGAGATGCCATACTGAGCGCGAAGACGCTGCTTCTCGCGCAGACGCACTGCGTAATCGGACTCAGTGCGACGGCGGGTGCGGCCGTGCTCACCCGGAGCGTACGGACGCTTTTCGAAGATGCGCTGAGCCTTAGGGGTCAGAGCGATGCCGAGGGCGCGGGAAAGGCGCACCTGACGGCGAGAACGCTGAACGTTCGTCATTGGTTTAATCCTTTGTTTGTTCTGTCGTTGTCTGAACGGAGCGCACACCGGTTTCCGATATGCGCTGAGCCAGCCTCTCCAGTGCTTCTTCGTGCATGCGCACGAACGACTTGAACACGTGCCGTAAACAGCTCGTATCGGCCGCCGACCCACTGATGGGCTAAGACTCCAGACGGTATGCTCCCTTGCGGGCGCACACCAATCGTTAATAATACACATGAGGGCGGGACGAGCTCGTCGTTTCGCCCTCTTCGGCATGTCATGCATCATGGCGCCGCTATGCTTCAGCCAGCACTCCCCTGTCCATGCGATAGATTCGATCCACATACGTCAAGGCATCCGATCATGGGTGACCATCAACACTGCGGTGCGTCGTGCGCCACTTCCTGCAGCAGCCGCATGACGATGGCAGTGCTTTCGGCATCCAGATCTCCGGTGGTTCGTCCGCTATCAGAAGTTTCGGACCATTCATCAGAGCTCGCGCTATGCTGACGCGTCTCATTTCGCCGCCGGAAAGCTCTTTCGGGTAGCATTCCGCCAAATCGTCGACCTGCAGTCGGCGCAGCAATGCGTGCGCACGTTCCATGGCATGGTCCTGAACGGGATCGTTGTGTGTTTTCGATACCGGAGCCGCCGCGATGACGTCCGGAAGTCCGTCGTCAACCGTCTGTTCGGAAGATGCGTCGGATACGGTTTCTTCCACTGATTTCGCATCAGACGAATCCGCAGGTATCTCAACATCGCGCTGCGCCGTTTTGCCGTTGCACAGCACGGAAGGAAGAATCACATTGTCGAGTGCCGTGAGATTCGGCAGCAATGTCTGGCTTTGCGTGACGAATCCGACGATCCGATTGCGTACGACTGACATTTGTTTGTCGTTCAACCGCGTCACGTCATTGCCGTCCAAGTCGATAGAGCCCGATGTGGGTTTCAGCAGTCCGGTGATGAGATTCAACAATGTGCTTTTGCCATTGCCCGAGCGGCCGACGATCGCCACGAACTCGCCTTGGTCCAGCCTGAAATCCACATGGTCCACGGCTGCGAACGGTTTGCCGCGACGGGTGAACTCGCGAGTGAGCTCTTGTACTTCGAGAACCGTGTTTTCCGCCATCATTCACCTTCTCTCAAAGTCAGATAGGTTTCGGGAGCGGAAAGTTTCACCGCCGTCGCCACGGAGGCGAGCAGTCCGGTAAGCACCGCGAACACGAAACTCACTGCGATCAATGCCAACACATTCCACATGTTGGTTTGCAGATACGGCAACTGCAGCTGCGTCCGATAAGCGTGCTGAACGGGAAAATCGCCAGCGACGCGACCGCAATGCCTATCACACCGCCCAAAGCTCCGATCATGGCCGATTCCTTCACGATGATGCCGACCAAAGTGGAACGATTGGCACCAAGAATGCGATACGCGGCGAATTCACGTTTGCGTTCGTTCATGGCGGACGAGAACACAGCAAGCAGCACGATCAGCCCCATGACCCAGAACACCGCGACGAAAAGGGTCACGTAGCGAATGATCACGTTCAGATTGGATTTCGTTGTGGCTGTGATGCCCCCCGGATATACGTATCCGAGGCTTTTGATTCCTGTTGTTTTGGTGATGTTCGAAGCGACCTGCTGGGCGGAGTAACCGTCCTTGACCTTGATGAGCACGGCAGAAACGGCTTTGTCGGCATATTCTTCCGGAATGGCGGCATGCCCCACCTTGGCGGAATATCCGACCACGTCGGGAACGGTCTGCATGTTCACGAACACGGAATCGTCGAGCGACGTGCCGGTATTAGCGAGTTGCGCCGCCACGGGGAATTCGTGCCCATAGAGTTTGACCGTGTTGTTGCCCGACACGCTGATGCTGGCTCCTGCAACGATCTGGCCGCGCTGGAGCGTGCCGTCGAACCGCGATGCGATCCAAGGGGTGATCACGAAGTCGGTATCGGGGTTGAATCCGATGATCTGGACTTTCTCGTCGCAGCATGCGGCGGCCAACGATGAGATATATGTTTGTTCCGTGATTTCGTCGATGCCGTCGGCTTTTGCCACTTCGTCGGTGATCTCGTTGGTGAAGTAGAACGTGCTTGCCGATCCGTTGGTCAGCAACGCTTCGGCTTCGTTTTTGGTGTTTTGCGGCGTGACCATGAGATCGGCGCCCATACGTTCCTGCATGCTGTTCAAGCCGGCTTCAAGGTTCATGGACAGCAGTGAACCACCATAGAAGGCCACGGTAAGCATGGCGACGACGATGGTGAGCGCCGCGGTACGAAACGGTTTGCGTTTGAGATTGACCAGGGGCAACCCGCCAAGGGTGATGTGTTGCGTCATATTGGGTCAGGCGCGCTTCGCCGGCTTGAGATCGAGATATGCTGCGATTGCCGCAAGTACAGCCAGCAGCACGCCGAGCACGATCAGCGTCGGCAAGGTGACCATATGGCAGCGCATCATGGCACCCTTGCACACGCCGATGAGCACGGTCGGCACGGCGATGGTCAGCACGCCGAGCACCGCATTGGCGAGGTCGAGACCGGCGCGGGTCTGATCGGATACGAACAGGCCGACAATGCCAAGCGCCACGATCACGATGCCGATGCCGAGCGCGGCCTGAGCCGTGTAATGACATGCCATCGGCGTTTCTTTGACCGCGCATACGTGAGCGAAGGTCTGCGGCGCGATGACGATCAAGATGCCGAGCACGATCTGCGAAATGCCTGCGTACAGTTTCTTATTCATAGCTTCCTCTCAAAAAAAGACAAACACCGCCGATTATTGCAGGGTCTTTTTGAAAAAGAAAGTCTTGTTTTTTCCTCCTTTTCGTGCTACAGAGGAGATTTCATCCGTTCTTCATCTCCGTCATAGCATTTCAATGGGTGCCATACGCAACAGCAGACGCTTGACCTCACCATTGCCAAAATCAACGGTAATGACCGAATTCATGCCCTTGTCCTGCGTTTCAATGACCGTACCCAACCCGAAATGATCATGCGTAAGCTTGTCGCCGACATGCACGTCTGCAATGTTCAGATCATTATGGCTACCGGCCGGGCTTGCGGATGAGGATTTGGTTAAATCCACAGGCTTGTTTTTCGGCTTGACACGTCGCGTGGTGACCTTGCCCGATTTCCCTCCTGACTTGCCGGAGCCATACGAACCATACGAGCCGTATGAGGAACCGGTTCCCGATCCTCCGCACGAGCGCCGGGATGTGGAACCATACGAGGATGATGAGCTGCGTAGCCGGGCCGCCGTACTGCGAGCGCCCTGCCCCATATGAAGACGATCCGTATGAGGAGCGAGACCACCGCGAGCCGGAACCGTATGAGGAACCATAATCCGACTTCCATACGAGGAACCGCCGAATGACATCGATCCGAAATCGTCATCATCGTCCCAGCCGCCGAACTCGTCGTCGTCATCCTGCCAGCTGGCACGCATGCGTTCGGCGCCGGCTTCGCGTCTTTTCCAATCAATCAGTTCGTCTGGAATCTCATCGAGGAACTGACTGGGCATCATGTCGCTGGCTTGCCCCCATTGCGCGCGTACGGCCGCGCGTGTCACATACAGGCGTCGCTTCGCGCGAGTGATGCCACGTAGGCGAGACGGCGCTCCTCTGCCAGTTCGCTGGTGTCTTCCATGGCACGCTGGTGTGGGAATGTGCCTTGCTCCATGCCGGTCAGGAACACATACGGGTATTCCAGACCCTTTGCGGTATGCAGGGTCATCATCGTCACCTTGCCGGAATCTTCGTTCTCCCCTGGCAATTGGTCGGAATCGGCCACCAACGCGGTGGTTTCCAAAAATCCCGCCAATGTGGCGTCTGGCGTGTTCTGCTCGAATTCCGCCGCCACTGATTGCAGCTGGGAAAGATTATCGACGCGGGAAGCGTCCTGCGGATCCTCGGAGCGCTGCAGCTCTTCCAAAATCCCACTCTTGGCAAGCACTTCGGCAACCACTTCGGATGGCTTCGTGTCATGGCCCTTCGCAAAAGCCGCAAGCTCATGCATCACGTCTCGGAACGCACTCAACGGTTTCGTCGTGCGCGTGGACATGCCTTCGATCTGTTCCATATGTTCGATCGCTTCGAAAAAGTGGTGCCATGGGCATCAGCATACGAGGCAACGAGTCCTTCCGCACGAACGCCCAGTCCGCGCTTCGGCACATTGAGGATACGTCGAACGTTCACATTGTCCGCAGGATTCACGATGGCCTGCAAATACGCGAGCGCATCCTTGATTTCCCTGCGTTCGTAGAATTTGGTGCCGCCGACGAGCTGATACGGCAGGTTGGCATTGATCATGGCCTCTTCGAGCGAGCGTGATTGCGCGTTGGCTCGATACATGATGGCGATGTCGCGATACGCCACGCCTTCCTCGTTGTGGATTCGTGCGATTTCGTTGGCGATCCATCCGGCTTCCTGTTGCGCGTTGTCGGCCGCGTATCCGACGATTTTGTCGCCTTCGCCAAGTGCCGTCCACAGTTTTTTCGGCTTACGATTTTCATTTCTTGCGATCACCGCATTGGCTGCGTCGAGAATGGTCTGCGTCGAACGATAATTCTGTTCGAGCATGATGGTTTTCGCGTTAGGGAAATCCTGCTCGAAATCCTGAATATTACGAATATCCGCGCCTCGGAACGCATAAATCGACTGGTCGGAATCGCCCACCACCGTAATCCAAGACGGTCCGACACGGCCTGCCCCTCGCATATGTGGATCGGGCTGTTCTCCCGAATCAATGCCGGAAAGCTCACGTACGAGCACATATTGCGCATGGTTGGTGTCCTGATACTCGTCCACGAAAATATAACGGAACTTATGCCGGTAATATTCGCTCACCTGTGGGCAACGCTGGAACAATTCGACGGTGCGCATGATCAGATCGTCAAAATCCACGGCATTCGCCATGGCCAGACGGTACTGGTACTCCGCATACATCACGGCGACCAGCTCGTCGACGTCGCCGGCCGAAACCTGATATCCGCGCTGGCCTGGCTTGTAGTCGCAGTTCACGCTTTTCAGCTGGTCCTGCCATGAAATCAACGAATTCTTGCAATCCGAGATCTTGCCCAATAGCATGCGCGGCGTATACCGCTTCGTATCGATGTTCAAATCGCCGCTGATGAGCTTAACCAAGCGTTCGCAATCAGCCGTGTCATAAATGGAAAATCCTGAGGTAAGACCGATTTCCTTGCCGTCACGTCGGAGGATGCGCACGCACGCGGAATGGAAAGTGGAGATCCACATGTGTTCGGCTTCAGGCCCTACGAGGGACGCAAGCGTTCGCGCATTTCGGCCGCGGCCTTGTTCGTAAAGGTGATGGCGAGAATGCTGCTCGCCCAAAAACCATGTGCCAGCAGCCATGCGATGCGTCTGGTGAGCACGCGGGTCTACCGGATCCGGCACCAGCTCCGATGAGCAGGGCTTGTCCGTAGTACTTCACCGCTTCCATTTGCTGCGGATTGAGGTCCTTGATCAGACTTTGCGGATCGCACAGGACTGGTCCCATATTCTGCTCCACCGGTTCCTCTTTCCATGAAGATTCGAAGTCGATTACTGCGAAATTCATGTCTATCACACATGCAGGTCAGCGCAACACTCGCATGGTCAATTGACGCGCGTATGCTGAACGTTTATATGCGGTTCACCGTATGTCAACATCAACGCCGCCTTATGCGGCCAACAATCTAAGGGGATTCATGAAGGAGCTCGAAGAGCGCATTCGCCTGCAGGGTACCGTCAAGCCAGGTAATGTGCTGAAAGTGGATGCTTTCCTCAACCACCAGTGCGATGTCGAATTGTTCGACCACATGGGTGCCGCTTGGGCGGAACATTTTGCCGGTAAAACCATCAACAAGATCCTGACCATTGAAGCTTCCGGCATTGGTATCGCCTGTGTTGCCGCGCGTCATTTCGGCAATGCGCCTGTGGTGTTCGCCAAGAAGGCGCAGTCCATCAATCTCGATGGCGACCAGTACACCACCACCGTCTACTCCTTCACCAAGCAGAAGGAATTCCCCGTCATCGTGTCCAAGAGGTATCTCAACGAGGGCGACCATGTGCTATTGCTTGATGACTTCCTGGCCAACGGCAAGGCTCTGAAGGGCCTGATCAATCTGTGCCATGATGCCGGAGCGACGGTCGAGGGCATCGGCATCGCGGTGGAGAAGGGTTTCCAGGGCGGCGGCGATGAGCTGCGCGCAGCGGGATACGACGTTGATTCCCTGGCAATCGTGGAGTCGATGGATCCGGAAACCGGTACCATCGAATTCCGCTCCTGATCGTCGCATCTCACGGGCGCGCATCAGAAACCATTACAACCTGTTACTCATCACAGCATGAATGAGAGAGGATTCATTGTGAGAGAAGAGAAGAAGAAAGACAACACGAACGAGAAGAAGGGCGTTTCCTTTGAAGCGCTTAGCAGCTTGGACGCGCCTGTTTCGTTCTGGAAGGGCATCCCGTTCGGCCTGCAGCATGTCATGGCGATGTTCGTGGCCAATCTGGCTCCGATTTTCTTGGTGGCTTCCGCCGCAACATGAGTGCCGAGCAGTCTGCCACGATTATTCAGGCCGGTCTGCTGGTGGCAGGTCTGGCACCTGCCTTCAGCTGTATGGCGTGTGGCTGATCGGCTCCCGCCTGCCGATGGTCACTGGCATTTCCTTCACCTATGTGGCTGCTGCCATGTCGATCGCCCAGAACCAAGGCTACGGCGCGGTCGCCGGCGCGGTTGTGCTTGGTGGCCTGTTGGAGGTTGCGCTTGGTTTGACGGCCAAGTATTGGCGTCGCTTCGTGCCGCCGATCGTATCCGCGATTGTGGTTACGTCGATTGGTTTCTCACTGCTTTCCGTTGGTGCCACCAGTTTCGGCGGCGGTTCCGGCGCTGAGGATTTCGGAAGCTGGCAGAATCTCACGCTCGGTCTGATTTCGCTGGTCGCCTGCTTGGCGTTCCAGCTGCTGATGAAGGGTACTGCCAAGCAGCTTTCCGTGCTGTTCGGCTTGGTTGTCGGCTATGTTGTCGCGATTTTCATGGGCAAGGTCGATTTCTCTGGTTTCGCGAATCTGCAGGTTGTGTCCGTGCCGCATTTCATGCCGTTCCAGCTTGAATTCGATCCGGGCGCGATCATCTCCTTCGCCCTGCTGTATGTCGTGTCTTCCGTTGAGGTGCTGGGTGATACCGCTGCGCTCACCAAGGTTGGTCTCGACCGTCAGCCTACCGATAAGGAGACTGCGGGCGCCATTGCAGGCGACGGTCTCATCTCCTCCGTCTCCGGCCTGTTCGGCTGCTTGCCGTTGACGTCGTTCGCACAGAATATCGGCTTGGTCGCCATGACCAAGGTCGTCAACCGTAAGGTGATTCTTTCCGGTGGTCTGATTCTGGTGATAGCCAGCTTCGTGCCTGCCGTGGCGGAAGTGTTCAATTCCCTGCCGCAGGCCGTGCTTGGTGGCTGCACCATCATGATGTTCGGTAACATCATCCTGTCTGGCTTCCAGATGATTTCCGAGGCCGGCTATACGCAGCGCAACATCACCATTGCGGCGTTGAGTCTCACCATCGGTATCGGTTTCACGCAGGTCGGCGACATTTTCGTCAACTTCCCGCCGCTGTTCCAGTCCATCTTCGCATCCAATTGCATCGCCGTGGCGTTCGTTGTGGCCGTGCTGTTGAATGCTCTGCTGCCGAGTGAAGAGCATTTTCTGTCGGCTCCGCAGCATCAGGAAGACTGAGTCCGTTCAGATCCTAAAAGGTTATGAGGAATCCCCCTGCTCAAACGAGTCAGGGGGATTCCTCATATTCATCGCAAAACTGCTTTGCCGCGATTCGCAAGAAGGATGTTTCAGTGCCCTTGCTTGATCCAGTTCGCAATCGCATCCTTGACAGCCTGGGCGTACAGCGTATTGGACATGCCAGGGTGAATACCATCTCCGGCAAGCTCATCAGGATGCGCCGAAATCGTAGCGTCCCAGTCAACGAGAACAACGTTGTCGGAATGGGCGGCCGCGAAGTTGCTCAACGCGTCGTTCGTTCCGGGGACCCAAGACACGGGGGCATGCGCATTAATCAGCACAAGCACATGATCCGGTCCAATGTCGTTCAGTATGTCATTGAGTTGGCCATCGGTCACCGCTGAATTCGTAGCCAAGCCGACCAGCACCCATTGGCGCAATCCTTCCGGCTGGCTTTTGGCTTGGTCTATAAGTCCCAATGCCTTGGTCATCGAACGTGAGGTTTCCGCATCAACAGTGATTCCGGGAAAAACGGATTGCAAACCTTTACTGGAGGCAAGCATCACCGAGTCACCGAATGCGACCATCTGCTGCCCGTCAGGCATGGTGTATGCGGGTTTCTTGGGCGCTGGCGGATGCTTCCTATCGAAGTCGAGGTGCATGCCCTGCTGCTCTTTCAGCATTTTCGCATTCTCTTCCAACGCGCGTTCCACACTGGTCTGCTTTGGTGCGTTGACTACCGCGTATCCGGACATCAAGCATGTACTCAATACCACGGCGATCGTAATCCAGCATCTGGTTACATCCCACATTCCGTTTTCTGGCAGCGGGCGAATCATGCGATAAATCCGCCACGGGCGACGGGCTGTTCTACCAACTTCCACGACATGGCGGTACAACATGCGGTAAGAGCGAGTGTGATTAGCAGCATCCATCCAGATGCCGAGCACCCCACTGGGGGAACATCGCCTTGGTGAACAACCATAAAGCCAATGCCACAGGTAAATGCCGTATGAATATCGGCCGGCCACATCAAATGGTTTGAACACCAGCAGATCCTGCATCCAAGATCCGAAAGGAATGGAACCGGCGACCAGAACCACTGAAAGTAGCGAAGCCGCGAAAATCCCTCCATAGAAGGCAGCAGGACCCTGCTCAACGTGCTGCATCATCCATAACAGAATCAGTAATGCCACAAAAGCCGCCGCAGGGCCGATCTTGCTCCAGACCAGACGAGCGCGTTCCATGATCGCCGTTTCTTCCGGACGACCGTTGCCACGCCGTATGATCATCAGCAGCCATGCCAGCATGGCACCTAGCCAAAGTCCCATGGCATGTGTGTCCGAACCGAAATACACTCTGGTTGGATCGGTTCCCGGGTGATACTGCAATCCCATGGAAAGCGCACTGCACACGGCAAGTCCGGCAAGTACCGCCACCGGCACCCAACGTACCAGAATTTTTCGAAGCAGGTAGATCAGCAAAGGAGCCAACAGATAGAACTGCATCAGCACCGACATGAACCACAGATGACGGAACATGTCTGGATTCATCTGCGAGAAATAGCTGGCGCCACTGCCGATGGCATACGAGTTGTAACAACCCAGCATAGCCGTCACTATCTGGTTGTTAATGTCCACCAACATGTCTTGGTTGATGAACCATGCCAACGATACGGTGACGGGAATCATCAGAATCAGCGCCGGGTATATTCTGCGCAGACGCTTGAGGTAGTATTCCTTGAAACCTATTCCCTTGCCGGAATCAATATGATTCAGCAACGACGAGAAAATCAGAAAACCTGAAATGGTGAAGAATATGTCAACACCTAGGAATCCGCCCCGCAGAGTGCCCTGGTCGCAGTGATACAACACTATCGCGATCAAGGCGATGCCCTTGAGGCCATTCAGACCGACAAAACGACGTCTTACCACAACAATCAACCGCTTCTCTCAACATGCGACGTATGCGCGTTAGGCACAACGTTTCGTATCGTACTACCAGCCCCTCCCCCATTATGCGGACCATGAACAGATATGGAAAGTCATTGTCTGGGACGATTGGAAACGTTCGGCGATCGAAGCCTTAAAAGCGGTGAAACATAAGGATTATTCGAAAAAGAAAGGACCATACGTCCCATTGGCATTGGATTTGATTCCAATGGAACGTACGGTCCTCTTCATACGGTCCCGTCAATCATTTGACTGCGGGATCTCCTTGCTCACTTGGAGAAGACGTTGCCGTAAGTGTCTTCGCCTGCTTCTGCGATTGCCGCGGACTTGCGGGCGATTGCCAGCTCCTCGTTGGTCGGAATGACGCAGATGGTGATCTTGGAATCCGGGGTGGAGATGATGCGCGGTTCCTTGGAACGGGTGGCGTTCTTCTCTTCGTCCAGCTTGACGCCGAACGGGGCGAGCTTGTCGCACACCATCTTGCGGACCACGTCATCGTTCTCGCCGACGCCTGCGGTGAAGGTGATCACGTCTACGCCGCCCATCTGAGCGGTGTAGTTGCCGATGTAGCCGACGATGCGGTGTACGTAGACGTCGAGAGCCAGCTTGGCGTCCTCGTTGCCTTCGGCGACCAGACGGTGAACCTCACGGAGGTCGCCGAAGCCGGTCATGCCCATCATGCCGGAACGCTTGTTGAACAGAGCGTCGAGCTCGTCCACGTTCATGTGGGCGTTGCGGATCAGGTGGAAGACGACGGCCGGATCGATATCGCCGGTACGGCCACCCATCATGAGCCTTCGAGCGGAGTCAGGCCCATGGAGGTCTCGACCGGCTTGCCGGAAACTTCGGCGGAGGCGGAAGCGCCGTTGCCGATATGCAGCACGATCTGCTTGAGGCCTTCAGCCGGCTTACCGATGACGCTCGGCACCACGGAGGAGATGAACTCGTGGGAGGTGCCGTGGGCGCCGTAACGGCGGATGTGGTACTGGTCGGCGATTTCCTTGTTCAGCGCGTAGGTGCTTGCGGCCTTCGGCAGCTGGAAGAAGAAGGAGGAATCGAACACGAAGATCTGCGGGACGTCCGGCAGGAGCGCGCGCATGACTTCAGCACCCTTGGCTTCCGGACCGTTGTGCAGCGGCGCGAGCACGGCGAGGTCCTTGACCTGGTTGATGGTCTTGTCGGTGACCAGAGCCGGGTTCGGGAAGATGGAACCACCCTGCACCACGCGGTGACCAACAGCCACGATGCCGGCCTCGTCCAGCTTCGGACCGAACTCGTTGAAGAAGCCGAGCACGCGCTTCAGACCCTGCTCGTGGTCGTGGATCGGCTCTTCCAGCTCATGCTTCTCGCCGTTGAACTCGTGCTTGTAGTGGCCGTCAACCGGCTCGCCGATCTTCTCGACCAGGCCGGAAGCAATACCTTCACCGGTTTCAAGATCAACCAGCTGATACTTGATAGAGCTGGAACCGGAATTGATGACAAGGACGGTTTTCGCCATTGTGGGCATCCTCCATGTGTTAATCGATGTGCCGCTTGCGCGACTTTCCAAACTTTAGATTACTCTTTGCTTGCTACAAAATAGCGTTTTACTGGGCTTCGATGGCGGTCAGGGCAACCGTGTTGATGATGTCCTGCACGGTTGCGCCTCGGCTCAGTCGTTGACCGGTCGGTTCAGTCCCTGCAGCACCGGACCGACGGCCACTGCGCCGGAGGAACGCTGGACGGCCTTGTACCCGATGTTGCCCGCGCACAGATCCGGGAACACGAACACATTGACATGGCCCGCCACATCGTTGCCTTGGCCTTGGTGGCTGCAACGGTCGGCGACCAAGCCGCGTCGAACTGGATGGAACCGACGACCGCGAGGTCCGGAGCCTTCTCCTTCACGAGTGCGGTTGCTTCCTCCACGAGATCGACGTCCGGTCCCTTGCCGGATCCCAGCGTGGAATACGACAGCATGCCGACCTTCGGATCGAGGCCGAACGCCTTTGCCGTTTCGGCGGACTGGATGGCGATTTCCGCAAGCTGCTCAGCGGACGGGTTCAGGTTGATGGCGCAATCGGAGAACACTGCGACATGGTCCTTGAAGCACATGAGAAACGCACCGGACACGAGGGAGGATCCCGGCTTGGTCTTAATGACCTGCAGGGCCGGGCGTACGGTGTTGGCCGTGGAGTTGATGGATCCGGAAACCAGACCGTCAGCCTTGCCGAGCACCACAAGCATGGTACCGAAGTAGCTGTCGTCGGCGAGCTGCTTGCGAGCCTGTTCCTCGGTCATGCCCTTCTTGGCGCGCAGCTCACACAGCTTGGCGACCATCGGAGCGAGCACTTCCTCGTCGTCCTTGGCCTGGAACTGCGCTTTTCAAGGAATTGAGTCCAAGCTCCTCGCCGCGGGCGAGAATGCTTTCCTTGTCTCCGACGATGATCAGATCGACGATATCACGCTCAAGCAGATAGTCGGCCGCCTTGATGATGCGGTCTTCGGTTCCTTCCGGAAGCACGATGGTTCTCTTGTCTGCCTTGGCCTTGCCCAGCAGACTGTACTGGAATGCGTATGGCGTGGTCGGAGCCTTGAACGGGGCCTCGACAGCGGAGATAAGCTCTTCGGCGTGACATTCGCCTCGAATGCCTCCGTGGCTTTGGTCACGGCGTCTTCCTCGTCAAAATCAACGGCGGGTAACGTCCACACCGGCACCTCGTAAGCTGCGAACTCCTCCTTGAGAGGTTCCACCTGTTCGTCTTTGCATCCGGTGATGAACACGCCGGCGACCTTGCTGCCTGCATTCTCGATGATGGTCTTCGACGCCTCGACAGTGCCCAGGACCTGTTCCGGAGTGCGGTTGATGGTGCATACGGCAAGAAGCACGACGGACTTGAGATCAGCGGCTACGTCAGCATTGAACGCAAAGATAGACGGGTCGTTGATGGCGGATTTGTCCGTTCCGACAACAACCACGGCTTCGGGCTGGGCGGTTTCGATGGCTTCCGTGTAGGCGGCCACGATATCGGCCCTGGAGCCTTCCTTGTCGGTGCGTGCACGCTTCGGGCAAACACCGACGGATTGTTCACGGCTCAGCCCCGAGTTGCTTGCTTCAAGAAGAACGTCGGTGAAGGTTTCCTTGCGGCAAACCGCCGGACGGAACACGGCCGTCTTCTTGGCAGCTGCGAATGCCTTGGTGACGCCAAGGGCCACGACGTTGCGGCCGTTTGCTGCTTCAGGCTGATAATGGTGACGCTGGTTAGACTCACGATGTCTGCTCCTATTCGTTGTTTTTAAGGTGTGTGACTGCGCTGTTTCGCACCATGTGCCATTGTAATGCGTGAACGGTAACAGACACGCATCTCATGAAACGGTGTTGCGAACAGACGGTGAAGAGTAAACAGAAAACCCCAGAGGACGAATCCTCTGGGGTTTTCTTCAAGCGATCAGCCTATAGAGGCTAGACTCACTCGTTATCGCCAGCGGTT
>ENA-OQAS01001061-OQAS01001061.1-human-gut-metagenome-genome-assembly--contig:-NODE-1061-length-13398-cov-2.269008_pt1 | contig 13398 bp, 16 predicted proteins | sample MGYA00242733_ERZ504523 | MGnify/ENA primary metagenome ERZ504523 (study PRJEB26092, sample SAMD00036239) | human gut metagenome | host: Homo sapiens | study: EMG produced TPA metagenomics assembly of... | reverse complement strand
TCTCCGACCTTTTTATCTCAGTCGTATAGCCTTTGCGCGCACAATAGTTTATAGCAGCAATACCACTAAATACGCCTCCTAGTAGACCAAAAGTAGCAAACGTCTGCCCAATTGTAATAGCGTCAGCCCAGCCAGCATCTTGGAATACCGCACCCATAGCAGCAGCGGTACCATGACCACCGACAAAACCACCTGGCATCATTATCGCAAACCATGAAATTACATCTGGAAATATGAATGCAAACAAAAACGCTCCGATAAGTAACGCGAGGCCATATTGCATTATTTCTGCAGCACTGTTCAATAGAAAAGTATCTCCTACACTTTTGAACATTTCTCGGAAACCAGCTTTTTCACGTTTTCCTAGATACATAGTGGCGAACAACACTGCAATAAGAATGCCTGCATAATTAGAAGCCTGATCACTTAACGGCAAAACATTAAAGCCATATTTGCGAGAATCACTCCCAAAAACCCGCAATAAGAGCTGTAGGAATAAAAAGATTTTGAAACAGCGCTACTCGAGCCCGAATAACCTTTGCCACAACAATTAATGCTGAAATAATGCAAACGTCATATACGAGAGAAAGCGGCGTAAATTCCATCCCAATAGCTCCTCTATGCTTAAATACTTATTTTTATTTCAAATAAATCCAGTAGTTTAATAGCGCATCATTTGATTTTGATAAAGCAAGTTTACCCCGCTTTCATCAAGTACTCTTACTTGATGAAAAGTTGTTCGGTAATCGCATCTAAAGTGTCCCGATCTGGTGCAGTAATGTAATAGCGAAGTGCATACGGCTTTGCCCCTACACCATGCATAATCCGCTCGCCAGGCAAATAATACCTAAGAATCTCTCGTATGCCATCGCTTTCTTCTGGAGCGATAACTTCGGCTACTTGACCTTCATATCCATGAAATATAGCCCAGCACTGCAGGATTCAAAAAATGGAGAATGATCAGATAATTTTTCGCGGAGTGCTTGCTGGTCATACACATAATCAATGAGTAATTCCTCTATCGAAAGGCCACTTGCGAGTGTTACTAACTCATGTTCATAGCCGAACAACCTACCAGCACATTCACAAACTTGAATTCCTTTTTCGGAGGTATAGAAAAATTGCATCGAAAGAGGACCTGAGGTCATTCCAACATACGAAGCTACTTTTTTAACGATTTCGCGAGCATCCTCATAAACTGCATTGATTAGCCTACTTGGGTATGCGCATCTACTGACATGAGGAATAGCATTAGGTATTTCAACAGATTTCTCTCTGTCCGCAATACTTAAAACTTGCGGCTCGCCATCAACAAGCCAGGTCATCATATTAAATTCAAAACCATCATTGTATTCTTCCGCCAATATGTAATCAAAATCAGAATAGGAAGCAATTTTGTCAAAATGGTTTTTATATCATCTAAATTATCAAACTTGTAAATTCCTCGCGAGCCATATCCATTTACCGGTTTCACAACACAGGGAAGTCCTATAGACGAAATATCGCTCTCAAGCGTCTCTTTACGAACAACAACCGAATGCGGCGTATCCACACCCAACTCCGAGAACATTTTCTTCATGAGTGTTTTTTCTCGCAAAACGGAAAATTTTTCAGGAGTACAGTAACAAGGCAATCCTGCTTTTGCGGCAATCTTTACTAAACATTCCGCAAGCAAGTCAGAAAAAGAAGCAATGATGCCATCAGCACCCTCTTCTTTGCACATAGCAGCAATTTTGTCTGTATCGCGGACGTCAATCGTGTAGCTTTTATTTGCTACTTGTTTTGCAGGACCATCTTCATACCCATCACAAACAATGACGTAAATTCCGCGCTTTTGGGCGGTTTTGACCAGTTCTACAAACTCATCCATAGAGCCAAGCACCACTAGACGATGACTCTTCTGTTCGTATGTCATTTCGCTGATCCCTTTCCTATTTATGATCTTTTTGATCCGCTTCGATACTTGTCGTGTTTCCGCCAACAACCTCTCGCTGAACATATTGAGGGGCTTTATTAATTGTCATAAAGAGCCTGCCTAGATATTCGCCTACTAACCCCAAAAACAGTACGATTATTCCTGAACAGACCAACATGGTCACCATCAGAGAACTCCATCCCTGTTGAATCGTTGGATCCGTAATCCGTTGTATAGCCAGAAACAAAGCACCTAATAATCCAAGTCCGCCCAAAACAGCACCTACTACTGCAGCAAAACGCAAAGGAGCCATAGAGAAATTCAGGACGGTTGACCAAAGCCTAATCAAGCTTTTGAGTGTATATCCCGAGACTCCCACTTCACGATCAAAATGTTTTACTGGAATATTTACCATTCGGTTAGTTACTCTGAATAAGAGACCTTGAATATAAACATAAGGACCATCGTATTGCGTGATTTCTTTCGCGATGAAACCACGCATCAACATAAAGTTGCTAGGCTCGATTTCTTTTGGACGCTTTGTTAGTACACGCATGCTCCATACCGTAAATCGCGAGCCAAGCCTTCTCCACCACGATTCGCGATGATCTGGGAAGGTAGCAAAAACTACGTCTGTTTCGTCGGACATCGCATCAAGAAGCTTAATGCACTGAGAAGGATGAGTCTGCATATCGTCGTCCATTAGCATGACTAAATCCCCTGAAACATGGCGCAGACCCGCCATAATTGCACTATGCTGACCGAAATTCCGAGCAAGATTTACTCCGATAACTTTTTCGTCTTCCTCGTGGAGTTTTTTAATCTCGTCAAAGGTGCCATCCGTCGAACCATCATTTGAAAGGACGAACTCGTAGTCATAACCCGCTTTTATAAGCTCATCGCGAGTTAAACGTACTACTTTTCCGATGGTTTTCTCGGAATAGTAGCAAGGAATTACTACTGATACCTTGATAGGGTTTTTGGTATTACTCAATTCAGGATCCATTTCATTGTTACTAGTTTTTAGAAGCCACAAATACGCGCTACAGTGAATTTTTATTTTGTTTGATAAAACTCCAACACTGCATCAATAACGCTATCGCAATCAGCTTTTTTCATGTTGTAATAAAGCGGAAGTCGGACGAGTTTTTCGCTTTCCGCTGTAGTCATTTCATCTACTCCATCAAACCTTCCAAAACGCATACCCGCCGGAGAAGAATGTAATGGAATGTAATGAAATGTTGAAAGAATTTCTCTTTCTTTAAGAAAGGCTATAAAATCTGTTCGTTCCTCTAAACTTTTGCACTTTAGATAGAACATATGAGCGTTATGAGTGCAGTCATTAGGAACGACTGGGAGCATGACTTTGCCCTGTTTTTGTAAAGCTTCAAACGCCTCGTAATATGCATTCCATGTTGCCAAACGATCGTTATTTATTTTGTCAGCAACCTCCAGCTGCCCCCATAGGTAAGCCGCATTCATATCGCTTGGAAGATAGCTACTGCCGTAATCAACCCATGTATATTTATCTACCTGACCTCGGAAAAAACGTGATCGATTCGTGCCTTTTTCGCGAATTATTTCTGCACGGTCGTTATATTCTTCTTTATTAATTATGAGAGCGCCACCTTCTCCCATAGAATAATTTTTCGTCTCATGAAATGAAAAACATCCAAAATCTCCAATGGTACCGAGCGCCTTACCTTTATAAGAACTCATCACGCCCTGCGCTGCATCCTCAACAACCTTTAAGTTGTGACGTTTTGCTATATCCATAATGGTGTCCATTTCACATGCAACGCCCGCGTAATGGACAGGAACGATTACGCGCGTTTTTTTCAGTAATAGCGGCTTCTATTTTATTTTCGTCAATATTCATAGTATCCGGCGAACATCAACAAAAACGAGCTTAGCTCCTACAAGGACAAACGCTGTTGCCGTAGTGGAAAACGTAAAGCTTGGCAGAATTACTTCATCTCCGGGTTGGAGATCGCACAAAATAGCAGCCATTTCGAGAGCCGTTGTCCCGCTAGTTGTCAAAAGGGCTTTTTGGCATGGAAGGTTTTCTTCGAGCCAAGCATGGCATTTTTCGTGAAACTACCATCGCCGCATATCTTGTGGCTCTTCACTGCCTGCTCTACATACAAGAGCTCCGTTCCGACAAAGGAGGAACGTTGAATGGAATCATTTTGGATACCTCTATTTTCTAGCTTTCCTTGCGAACTGTACGAAGTCACACTTTCTTTGCGCGATTCAAGACCAAATTCCACAACGGCGAACCCGTTCTCGAACAAGAAACGACGAGGAAATTCGTGCTCATAATTCACTAAAAGTGCAGCAACGGATCGAACGCCTAACACAAGCTTTTCTTATGCTATCTCGCTCAAGCATTCGAAACGACACAGTCCTACACAGTTAAACCATGATAGTCGAATAATCCGAAAAACCATAGAGATAAGAAGTATCGGTTTTTTGTTGGCGCGTCTAAAAAGCCTTTTTGGTTTACAAGTTTTATTGCTTTTAGGCAATCAATAAGAACCCTCTTTTTTAAGTCGCTCCGACACAAACGTTCTCAGAGTAAATCAACTAGGAATCAAAACCACTATTCTTTTGGCTCTTATCCCCTTTATTTGTTGGATTCCCTATTTGCTTATTTACTGGCCTGGATTCATTTTTGGCGACACGCTTTCCTCTCTTGCTCAAGCAACAGGACTCGCTCCTATAGTAATCACCATCCATTTCTCTGCACGATGTTTATTAAAGCGTGTCTAAAGATTGGCAATATTTTAGGTATTGGGAACACGGGTGGATGCGTTTTATATTGCCTAGTTCAAATGGGATTTATGGCATATGCCTTCGCTTATTTATCTAGATGGATTACCACCCGCTGCTCGCTAAAAAACTACTGGACCTCTTTGTTGTTCTAATCTTTTCTCTTTCGCCCTATATCGCCACTTACTCTATTGCAATGTGGAAAGATCCGTTCTTCTCCACCGCCCTTGTTCTCACAACAGTTTTGTTAATGGATTTTATCCTGTCGAAAGGAACTATTCTAAAAACCAGCAAATCATGCTACCTTGCCTAGCTATTCTGCTTTTAATCGTTATGTTTAGCAGAAATAATGGGATTTATGTTCTGTCTGTACTGAAATCATTTTGCTGGTTTATTGGTTGATCACCAGAAAAAAGTTCAAGCACAGCTTCGCCCATATTGGTAAGTTAACTGGAGCCATTGCATGCACTCTAACATTATGTCTTGTTGTGACAGGTCCCGTATATAGAGCTTTAGACGTTGCTTCGTCCCCTAAAGTCGAAAGCGTCGGAATTCTACTTAATCAGATGGCACGAGTAGCAGCACTCGATGGCGACATGACGGAAAGCGATAGAGAATATTTAAATTCGATAGTTCCCCTAGACGAATATAAAACTCTTACTCCCCACATGCACCGACAGCCTTAAATGGAGCGCCTCATTCAACAGCACTGCATTAGAAGTCGATTTCTTTGGGCACTGGCTTTCTTTATTTATCCAAAACCCTCGCGTTTATTTTGAAGCATGGGAACTACAGACTTTCGGTTTTGGGTGGTTAATCAACCTGACGTTATATGCAAGGCAATATTAATAGTGGGGTACCGCGCAATACCGTTGAGGCATATGCTGCCGATTTGGATGTTTACCAAATTAACGCTGAAAACAAGCTGGGGCACGATTCTTTACGTGATGTGTTTCCGCAAGACAGCCAATCAATTCCAATAAGCGTCATTTTCTGGTCGGTTGCGTTCTTGTCTATTTGTTTATGTCTTAGCGGGCGAGCTCGCTGGGTTATTGCATTGGTGCCGTCGCTCGCATTGCTGGGTACACTGATTGTCGCATCGCCTATCTGGTATTGGCCGCGCTATGGCGCCGCTGTTCAATTTTTGATTCCGTTCTATGTGGCGTTGGTTGTGATGGGGAGACGTGATTCAAATACTGCCTACTAAACCCCAATCATTCAGTAATTCGCACAACAATAACAAAGAGTTGATAGAGTTACTGTCATATCACTCTCATTAAAGACCGTTTTTGGCGCTTGCCTACAAACCCCAAATTATCAAACCATATGAAGCTTAAAATTCTTAAGCACCACAGAGCAATAATATGACAATGGACAGCTGTATTGAAGAATATGGAAGTAATAAAGAAGATGGATGAAAAATACGTTCTAGAATTTGAAGATGCTCTTGCGATCATGAAAGCAATTTTAGGCGAGCGTTTCATTGAATACTTATTCCCTGTCGACGATGATGGCAATGTGGTTCTAGACTTTAAAGATCAGAGAATCAACTTTACGGCGCACTGCCTTATACAAGTTTTTATTAGCGGACTATCTTATAGCTTACGCGATCAAACTTATTCTTCCTATGCTCGATATTTTTCCCAAATAAAATATGGTGACATACCTGTAGTAGAAGCATATAGAAGATCATTCGGAGTATCTTCCTATTCTTTACCCGAGATGCAGGATGCTTTGGAAGCATTCCTTTCGTAAACAGCTTTTATCTTTTTATCCCTCTACTCTATTAAAACCTCAGCAAAAACAAGTTCCATATTTTGGATTGATCGCTCTGTTATTCATTACAGAGCACGAAAGCCATAAACAATACGAAAAGCTCTTTTATGACGATTCCACCGTTAGAGCTCTTCTCCTACAGCATGGCATTGACCCAGACGATGACAAATCGCGTCAACTAGCATTGGTAAGCTACAACGTTCCTTGTCAGCTTAATTTTTTCCGTTATTAGTCGAACAGGCAACACTACTCAACTCCGTATACTCTGCTTGGTTAAAAAAGAATAATCCATCGTATATAGATGTAGCCAACGAGCTATCACATTCCCTAAGCATTGCTAGGGCAGTATTACGTGGCGAACAATGCCAAATTCCAGCTATTTTAGTGTTCTCGGGAATAAATGCCAGGGCACTTGAATATGCGCAGATTGACAATGGAATCTTCCGAGATCCAAACCTATTCGAGAAAAACTATTTATTACCTGTAGACTTAAATAATGTTGCTATATTTGAAACGCAGTGCCCTCTATATACTATTCAAATTTCAAGTCAAAGCACCAGAGACGACGCTTCTTGTCTTGATGGTATGACTAAGGCCTTAATGAACGATCCAACTACCCAAAACTTATGGAAGACAGCCGAAAAAATAAGGTTAGCCATTTTGCTCGCTAGCGAAGGGGCTATGAATCCAGTATATTGCGGCAGCTATATTTCAAGCCCCGTCTGCTTATGTTCTCCATCTATCTCTTCACCAGGATTAACAAATCAAGGAAATAGCGAAGAAAACTTCGTCATAAATACCGAACAGTTTCAATACTGGTATGAACTGCTAGAAAAAGTACATTTACCAGAAATTTCTATTGAACGTTTTTTGCGGGCATTTTCTGAACGATCCAATATTGAAGACTCAGTAATTGACCTCTTTATAGCCGTCGAATGCGTTTTTGGAACTAAAACGGAATTACAATTTAAGATCTCCGCAGTTGTCGCTACTATCCTTTTTCCTTGCAATGAGGCAAAACGAAAAGAGACTTTTAAAGCCTTCAAAATGCTGTATAACTTACGAAGCGAAATCGTTCATGGCAATTCAGGAAAACGCAATGATGATAGATTCGATAATGTCAATCTTCTTAAAAAGTACGTTCTGAAGCTATTCAAAGCGTTATTAACTGATTTTTCGTGGGTTCTTGAAAGAAAGCCCGAAAAGCGTATCGAAGAAGTCCTTTTAAGAGATTACACGACAAATAATTCACCACAAAATTAGTTATCGGCGGTATATGTTTGTATAAAAAGTAAATCAGTAACGCCACACAAGATAGGTAGACGATCTAGCTACTTTCCACATGTTTTTTCAATAATGTAAATCCTAGCATTCAGAATCTCAACAGCGCTTTAGCACACTCTTTGCTCAACACATCAGTAAGTGGGATCATTGCAGAAAACGGCCTCCAACAAATCTCTGTAGCACTTTGGCGATATTGGTTGCAGATAACTTCACGTCTATACCTTGGAGTAAACACGATATGGTATTTGCATAGCCATTTCGTATGGGACAAGCTGTTTGCTTGTTGAGCCATAATTTCGCCTTTCTCTCGAATTAATAACGACCTGAACAATCACTATTGTAGAGAGGAAGCTATTTTTGTATAACGCCTATTGGGATCTACGCATAGCGGGTAGATTTTTATTTCGGATGCTTACGCATCCTCAACTGGGTTGAAAACTCAGACTAAGAGCAGCTATTTCTACTAGGCACATGCTATGAATATGCCCGGTAAGTATGTTGAACTAAGTGAATCGATAACCAAGATCTTCCAAAAAAAACAATGCAACCTGGGGTTATCGTAAGATATGGAACGCTCTTCAAACATCAAAAAAAGTCCGTGTTCGTGTCCGAAAAAGTCGTACGCAATATTATGCGAGATGAGAATCTATAACTGTTATATATTATTCGAGAAAAAGAAATCGAAGCTCGTATAAAGGCGCAGAATCACCTGTACTTTTTTCACTTAGTCGGCCGCGATTTCAATATTGGACTCCCAAATTTATTATGATTCACTGATATTGCTCAGCTCTCTTTGACTCACTCCAAGTGCTATCTCTCACCATTTATCGATTGTTTTGATAGAACGGTTGTGCCTGAAAAGCATCACGCAATCCCAGCACAGAACTTGTAAAGCAATGTTTGATGACGCAATAGCCAGTCTTTCTCCTAGTGAAAAAACCCGCACTTCACGGCGATCGCAGGATTCACTATCGCTGATCAGAAAGAATAAAGCACTGCGATGCCGCAGGGACATTCGCTCCATGTCAAGGAAAGGATGTTCTCCGGATAATTCGGCAAGCGAAGACTTTTTCAGCAAGCTTAAAAATGAATTCTTCTACTACCGCAACTGAGAAGGTGTCACATTCGAGAAGTTCGTCAACGAACTGGATGCATACATTCGTTACTATAACGAAAAACGAATCAAACATCGTTGAATTGGAAAAGCCCAATGTAATATCGCAAAGAAATGGGATTGGTAGCATGAGCGCCATGAGGATCACTAAACAGGAGCTGGATGATCAATTCTGCTTGAGAGAGTGGCCCATTACCGACAAGTTTATCGACTGTATCTATAAAACGCACTATAGAGACTCTGATCTATAGCAATACTCGGATCAGGATATCTATGATCTATCAAGAAGGTTCGTCTATTTCTACAAGAAACCATCGGTTACCGAAAACGTTGGAGAGTGGATGCCGGGCTAAGAATAGACAATAGACGGTCCAGGATTTTGTCCGCATCCCCCGGCGTTGCACTTACTTTTTCATTTAATCGAAAGTTTAAATACGGTAAAAGCTATGGGCTAAACACCTATCGCATTACGCAACGCATTATTATTAATATTTTTCACTTCGCAATCTGCAGCAAAAATAACCTCGGCCTTATTAGATAGCTGAAAATAATAGAAGTCTCTGCTCTCTGGAATTTCTGCACTATATTTTCCATTTCCTAAGTCACAAGCTTCCACTCCTACAGCATAATCATTTTCGTATATTGTCAACACGCACACTAACTCATCTTCTCCATCCAGCTTAACTATTGGTTTTTCATGATTGATAGTCATTATCAGAGAAGTAACTGAAAAGCAGAAAGCCATCGTAAGCGCAAATAGTACTGAAGTTAAAAATGCTAAAACCATCTTACCCAATAAAAGAAATATCATGTGCTCTTTGCAGGTTACGTTTTATTGAAATTTTTTCTAGCTCATTAAGAGTGAAGCCGGATGGAACAACAAGCAAAGCAATAAAACAGAGAAAATAATAAGCGAGCATATTATTTTCAGTGACCGTTAATAAAAAAGAAAGAACAACTAGACAAACAAGACCTATAAGAAACTTTTTGTTTGTCTCGCGTATGCAAGTTAAAAAAGGAATTAGGGTTTTGTCACAAAGTTTAACCTTGCTGCTTTTATTTTGCGGAAAAATGCTGCCAACAATTATCAATCCCGACGATAGAAGAAATAGAACTAATGATAGAATGTCTAGATTTTCAAACTTCGCCCCTTTAATTTTGGAAACTATAGAAATTAATGATATTAGGAAAAATAGATAGGTGCACACAACACCAATCATAACAATAAGATAAGAAATAGTTGGTTTATGTGACATTTTTTTGATCATCGATATTGCAATCGAAATTGTTATCATTGAAATCAATAATGCAGGGATTAAATAACGAAAAAAGTCCGTGATTGTAACAGTAACCAAAGAAAAAGGTATTCCGTAGTATGCCGCTTCACCTAACCGCAAAGCATAAGTGATCAAATAAGATAAAGGAGCGATTATAAATACAAGCACAGGAACGATACGTTTTTTGCGGCTATTATTTTTTATTTCCGACCAAAAATCAGACACAAACAACACCCCGTCCCGGAAGTAGCTATTTCAAATACGCCAATCTTATGAAATGAAATAAATAAACTAACCGCAAGCAAAAGCGCTCGAAGTCACACTTATATATATTCTGGCTATACCAAACACTCATCAGTCTTTATAAAAGCACTACATCTCCAAGGATACTTCTTGATAAATTTCAGAACAAATATCATCTAGATACCTAATGTAAAATAAAGCATCTAGACTGACAATCTCCAAATATCCATTTCATTCCTTTTGATTACTTGAATCGATCTAGCTATTGAAAACGTAAATATTTCCCTGCGCACTGCTTACTTCAAACGATAGAATCGTTTGACTCCCCCAAGCACTAACCCTCGAAAACCCTAGATAGCAAGAGATTACGAATGTGTTTAGTGATGCTGATGGTGTCGGAGATCACATGGACAAAATGCAAAACAGGACAATTGTTCTAATTGAAATTAACTTAAAAGTTAATTAGAATCCTTCTTGAAAGGGGTTAAATGGATCTAGGTGAATGGTATTTAAAGCCTATTAGTGATTTCTTCTTTTTACTTGATAGGCGCTCAAACAATGGAATCAAAAATATTCTTACCAAGAGATTCAAAAAGAACGAGGATGCAATAGGAAATCTATTGTCTCTTATCGGCGAAATAGATTCTCTTGGTTATGAAGACGGAATTGATTTTGCTTTTAAAACTGAGCGAATAAAGACAATCAAAAACCAGAAATTATCTCTAATCGAAATTAGAAAGTTTTACGAAAAGTGGCGCATAATTACCTATTTCGACAAAGACAATAAAAGATTTATTATGATCGACGCTTTTAACGCCCACAACGGAAAAGACCTAGACAAAAAGGTTAAGGAAATAAAAGACCAAATAAATATTGCAGTAGAACTATCGAACAAGGAGGCTATGTAACATGTCTATGAAAGTATCCCTTTTAGATTTCATTGATTCCGAAAAGCTCCCTAAACCATCCCCTGAAAATATTGCGTATAAAGTGGTCCTTGATTTTGAAGCAGAAGTGTTTTTAAAGCTCAAAGAAAAAGGGTTGTCTCAAAAAGATATTGCAGAAATCCTAGATATTAGCCCTTCTGCAATTTCAAAGATGCTTACTAAGGGAACAAATTTGACAATTAAGACTATGGCGAAAATCGCATATGCACTTGACTGCTATCTATCCCCAATTGAATTAAAAGAGATGGATGAAAAAGCATTTTGGGAGGTTATCGAATCTGAAAGCGTCTCGGCTTCAATTTCTTTTGCGAGCTCCTATATGTCCAAATCAACACATGTTACAAGTGGACATATAGAAATACCAAGATATCAAGCAATCAAACCAATCTAAATAAACATCACACCCGTATGCCATTAGACAAACTTGAAAGGATTGCCGCATGAGTGCACCTCAATGGATATCCCCAATACAAGTAACAAAACTTGCAATTCTTAACATCGCTTTTGACACCAAAGATTCATACAAAAGTAAAGAGATTGATTTTAATTTAACTTTAAATTTAGGCAAGGGAACTCCGGTAATTAATGAGTCGGAATATAGATGCAATTACATTCTTGAGGTTGTTCCTTTTTGGTTTGACCCTAAAACAAAAGATGAAGCGTTTTCAGCACGATGCAAAATAGGAATAGAGGTGTCGTCTCCTATTGAAATCCTTAAAGATTTTGACGAAGAGCATCGGGATAGATTTATAGCTGCTAACGCAGTATCTCTTGCGTATGGAAAGATTAGAGCAATACTTGAAAGCATTACAGCAGAAAGCCCTGTTGGGAGGCAAAGCATTCCAACAGTTAATCCTTATGAAGTCGTAGAGTCAATGGAACAGGCAGACAAAAGCAATAACGATCTCTAGCTTTTTTGATTAATATTAAAACCCCTTATCCCGTATTACAGGAAGGCTAAATAGATGTTTGACTAGAGAGGTTAAAAAATGGAAGCGCTCGAGATGTTTTTGAGTTTTCTATATTAAACTGCAAAAAATAACCCTCTACAAAACATCAATTTTAAGCACTTGCTTAATTTAGCCACCGTCATTACTCCACAAAAACTGTTCCACTATCGGGCTTGTAATAAATACAGCTTTTCTGATCTTGAGCAAAACACCATGTCATTTTCGGCTCCAGCTACTTTTGAAGATGACACACAGGATGCCTTTTGCTTGTTGATGATAAACAATTCAAGCAAATGAAGCAGCAGATTACTGATTATTCAATTCCGGTTCTTTTGCAAATAGTAAAAACCGGAATTGGAAAGAAAAACCTTACTGCAAGTCAATTTATTTTTTGTCGGAAAACATTCTCAAACCTTTTCGGGAGATTAGTTTTTATTCGAAGAATTCACAACCAATAGACTTTTCAACAATCACCAAACAAGAAATAAAGGACGATTTCTAGAAATAATTGACTCGTCGTCGGCGGAAATCAAGCAATTTAGCATTCTGCCCATCTACACCGCATAGTTAAGTTAAAATATTTTGTTTATGTCAATGTAACGATTCCGAATACATGTAAAAAACACCGATAGAAAGTCGGGCTTTCGGCTTGAATACAGTAAAATGAACATTTTTATATTAGATCAAACAGCGCAGACAAACGCTAATTTGATTATTTATGCGTGTTAGCGCCGCTAATATTGCAAAATAGTACCGGGAGCGACGCGGTTGAGCACCACGCCCTTGATTTTTAGCTATCTATCTCGTTCATTCCAAACTTCTGGCGCATATTAAGCTCGTTCATTTCTATCCATGCAGTGTTATAAGCAATTCCGTCTATGATCGCTTCAGTATGAACACCGCCTCCGAGTCGGGCATTCCAGTCATTCTTCCGGAACTGGATGCAAAATATTGTTGAGTTTATACCGTAGCGGACTTCCACTACTTCCATGAGAAATGGATATTGCACCTAGATCAGTCCGCCATTCCATCATTAAACAATCCAGCGCTCCGCGCTAGATCAGTCCACTTATGTAGCCCAGTTTTTCTAGGCTTCCTTTTTTTAGAATCGAACCTGGCG
>ENA-OQAS01001059-OQAS01001059.1-human-gut-metagenome-genome-assembly--contig:-NODE-1059-length-13443-cov-8.930760_pt1 | contig 13443 bp, 14 predicted proteins | sample MGYA00242733_ERZ504523 | MGnify/ENA primary metagenome ERZ504523 (study PRJEB26092, sample SAMD00036239) | human gut metagenome | host: Homo sapiens | study: EMG produced TPA metagenomics assembly of... | reverse complement strand
AAATACAGTGCGATTCCGTATGGCTGGAAAGAAATCGACATTGCTGCGGTTGCGGCACAGCTGATTTATTCCCAGAAGTGACCATCAAGTTTGCTGGCAATACCATTCAGCCGGATGACCCGAAACTGCCGGATATGCTCCGCAAAAAGAGTGAGATAGGTAAGACTTCTATCAGCAAGCGTAAAACCATTTCAGCAACGATGATGCGTGATGTGAAATCAATGCTCCGGGATTATTTCGACATCATGGATGTACCGGATGATGAAGATGGTCTGATTCGCTTTGTGACTGAGAAATTCAGTGAACAGCGTGATTACTATGCTTCTCTGGACGCCCGTTATGACGGACATAAATACCCAGACCGTGCATTAGTTCAGGAAGCCATTCATCTGATGGATGATGTACTTTCCCAGAAGAAAGACAATATTGCTCTAATTGAGCGTGTGCTGAAAAAAGAGGATGCTCTCTTTGATAACAAAGAAGCCATGAGCAACGGCATTGAAAATTTCTTCAAGACTCAGGTGACGGTATTCGACCAGGCAGTACAGTTTGAAAACTCTCTGCATGATGACCTTGACCGAATTGCGGAAAATGAGGAAGCACACAAGGCACTGAACACTATTCGCCTGATTACGATGATTCAGACCGGAAGCAAGTTCAACTATAACCGGATTCATGAACTGAATCGTTGATGGATATGGTTCGTACCGCCCATGATAAGATGCTGGAAGAAAAACGTGCTGAGGTTCTGGAAACGGTTCGTCAGTGTATGGAAGCAACCCACACTGCCGCAAACGGCGATTCTAAGGCATCCCATCTGATTGAGAAATCAGACAGGTATTTCAGCCAGTGCAAGGAGAAAATCGCAGAATTAAAGAGCCTTGCCCTTCTGGATGCTATGTTCCTGCCGATGTGCCAATATAAGGATGATACCGTCAGCAATATCGAGTCTGTTCTGGCTCCGCCTGCACCGAAGCCGCCAGTACAGCCGACGCAGCTGGGAAAAGAAGCAGCTCCAGCAAAGAAGAAAGTGGTTCGTGCCTATAACCGTCAGGTTGTATTCCAGGCAAAGACCTTACAGACGGATGCGGATATTGATGATTATGTAGAGAAGATTCGTTCTCAGTTGAAACAGTTATTGAAGAATTGTGATGAGATTAAGTTGAATTAAGTATTATGATTAAGGAAGAATAATGAATAATTATGAAAAGAAAGAGAAAATAATAGATGAAGCTAAGAAAGAAACGGACACAAAATTAACGGATTCAATAGCAAATGAATCAATAAAACAAATACAGAAAAATCAAAATAAAATTCTTGAGTCATTTCAACCAATATTAGAAAAGCAGACTAATATGAAAGTGGGGCTAGAAAATTTTAAGAAATCGTTGGGTATGTCTGTTTCAAAATGGAATCAAATGCAAGAGGTTATAAAAATCTTAAAAAAATCATTTAAATTTTCTCATAATATTGAAGTTGGTGAATTTTCAAAAGCTATCTATAGAATGACAGCAGAATTTTCAGAAGTAATTCGAAAAATTAAAATTCCATCAATTTCTGAGAAAAAAAGCAAGAACTTCTTGAAATACATAGGTTGTGGGGACATTATGGATGGACAATAAATCCTTGTGCAGATGAAGAAACGCTATTTAGTAGTATGCCAGCTAATAAAAAAGATGCTGACATTATGGCATTAAAACAATGTCCTAATAAAATAATGGAACAAATATTTGAAGTTTTATTAGAAAACAAACGAACGAAAAAGACAGATTTTAGAGAAGCAGTATTTGATTATAGACATAAGCAGTATAAATCATGTGCGTTTATTTTGTTTGCTTTAATTGATGCGATATTGATTAGATTGCAGAAAAAATCGACTTTAGATGGAAAAAGGCGTAATGTTGGGTTAAGCGCTGTGCGAGATGCAAAGAAACGAACGGAAATAGATGTGAATACAGAAGTGCTTTATACAGCATTGTTTTGTACAAATCTTTTTGCTTGTCTTCAAAAAGTGTTTGAAAGTGGAAACGATTTTAGAAAACAACCGGAGGTTATAAATAGAAATTTTCTTGACCATGGAATGCTTACAAGAAAGGTTACGAAGAAAGACTGTATGCAATTGTTTTTGCTGTATTACAATATGCTCAAGCTGTTAGAGTTGATTTATTAAGAGGATGAATATAATGGATAAGAATGCGATTAAAAAATTTGCTGTCTGGGCAAGAACAGAGCTGATCGCCCGTGTTTCCCTGAAAGGTGTGGAATACGGTATCACAGAGGGCAACATTGAGGATGCTAATGTGGACAGCGTTGGCGGCAAAGTCCTTACTGCCGATGAAAAGAAGCAGCGTCAGGCTCTGATTGCCGAGATTAATGATAAAGGATATAAGCAGGTCATGGAGGAGGTTGCCTACACTTGGTTCAACCGCTTCTCTGCTCTGCGATTTATGGAAGTCAACGGCTACATTCCTTCCCATGTGCGTGTATTTACGGACGAGGAAAACAATTTTAAGCCGCAGATTATAACCGAAGCCATTCATCTGGATTTGGATGGACTGGATATGGAAAAGGTCTATGAACTGAAAGATGCCGAAAAGACCGAAGAACTCTATAAATATTTGCTGATCGTGCAGTGTAACGCTCTGAATAAGATTCTGCCGGGAATGTTCCAGAGACTCTCAGACTACACTGAGCTTCTTCTGCCAGACAATCTGCTCCGTGAAGGTAGCGTGATTCAGAAGATGATTGAGCTGATACCGGAGGATGATTGGAAGGATGCTGTCCAGATCATCGGTTGGTTGTATCAGTATTATAACAGTGAGAAAAAGGACGATGTTTTTGCAGCACTGAAAAAGAATGTGAAAATCACAAAAGAAAACATCCCTGCAGCAACTCAGCTTTTCACACCAGACTGGATTGTTCGCTACATGGTAGAGAATAGTCTTGGTCGTTTATGGCTGGAGGGACACCCAGATGTTAAGAGTCAGCTTCTTCCTACCGAGGAAGAACAGTCTGCTTATGCTGCCGGAAACCGTGACCCGGAAGATACCAAATGGCACTACTATCTGGAAGAAGCCGAGCAGGAGCCGGAAGTGCAGACACAGCTTGCAGAGATTCGCAAGGAATACGCTGCACTGACACCGGATCAGCTGAAAGTCATTGACCCTTGCTCCGGTTCCGGTCATATTCTTGCATATATGTTTGATGTACTGATGAAGATTTATGAATCCTACGGCTATACCACCCGTGAAGCAGTGTCAAGCATTGTAGAGAACAATCTTTACGGTTTGGATATTGATGACCGTGCGGCACAGCTGGCTTACTTTGCGGTAATGATGAAAGCCCGTCAGTATGATCGCCGCTTCTTCAGCCGTGGCATTCAGCCCCATGTGTATGCTATTGTCGAGAGCAATCATGTAGATAAATTTGCAGTAGATTATTTCTGTAATGGCGATATGAAGCTCACAGCTTCTATGGACACCATCATCAAAGAGCTGCATGATGCAAAGGAATACGGTTCTATTCTGACTGTGACACCGCAGGATTGGTCTGCTCTGTATGACCGTTTTGCTGAGATTACGGAAGATATAAATATGTCTCGTGAGACGGCACTGAGAGAATTACTGCCATTGGTACAGGTGGCAGAAGCATTGGCACAGAAGTATGATGTGGTTGTGACAAATCCACCGTATATGGGTGCATCAAGCATGGGAAGCAATCTTACAAATTATGCCAAGAAACAATATCCAGATAGTAAAAGTGATTTGTTTGCAATTTTTATTGATCATTGTGAACAAATGACGAGAAAAAATGGTTTTCAAGCAATGATTACACAGCATACATGGATGTTTTTATCAAGCTTTGAAAAACTAAGAGCAAAATTACGAAATATATGTGTTGTGAATATGGCTCATTTGGGAGCAAGGGCTTTTGAAGAAATAGGTGGTGAAGTAGTCCAGACAACATCGTTTGTGTTTAGAAAAGCTGTTTTAAATAACCATAATGGTGTTTATTGTCGTTTGGTAGAATCTACTACGCAACAGGCAAAAGAAGATCGGTTCCTTTCTAAAAGGAATAGATACATTGCACAACAGATAAAATTTCTAAAAATACCTGGAAATCCATTGGCTTATTGGGTTAGTGATAAGTTTGCAAATTTGTTTGAAAAGGAATGTGTTCGAGACGTAGCTACTGCATGTATTGGAATGCGTACTGGGAATAATGACCGTTTTTTAAGACTTTGGTATGAAGTGGAAAATAAAAAAATAGGCTATAAGTATCCTTCAGCTGCATCTGCTGAAAGAGATGGAATGAAATGGATTCCTTATAATAAAGGCGGTGAATTTAGAAAGTGGTATGGTAATCATGATTATGTTGTAAATTGGGAGAATGATGGATGTGAGATTAAAGAGAATACTCGCAGAGTATATCCACAGCTTGGAGATAATCTTGGTTGGAAAATAAGCAATGAAAAATATTATTTTAAAGAAGGCATTTCTTGGACGGTAGTTACGTCTAAAGTTTGTTTCCGTAGATATTATCAAGGACATATTTTTAGTAACAGTGGGCAGTCCGTTATTTCAGATAATTCGGTATTACTTGATTATCTAACAGCAGTCCTTAATAGTCGAATTTCGGAAATGGTTTTAGCAATGATTTCACCTACATTAGGATTTGAGTCAGGATATGTAAATAAAGTGCCTGTGGTTATAGATAAAAACAGAGAGTGTGAATGCTGTACTATTGCAAACAGTAATATTTCTATTTCAAAAATAGATTGGGATTCCTTTGAAACCTCATGGGACTTTCAACACCATCCATTGCTTCGCAAAGTTCCTACCATTGCGGAAGCCTTTGACCAGTGGCAGAGTGAATGTGATGAGCGTTTCAATCAGTTGAAAGACAACGAGGAAGAACTGAACCGTATTTTCATTGATATTTACGGTTTGCAGGATGAGCTGACACCGGATGTTGAGGATAAGGATGTCACTGTCCGCAAGGCCGACCTTGGCAGAGATATTCGCTCTTTTATTTCCTATGCGGTTGGCTGTATGTTTGGTCGCTACTCTCTGGATGTGGAGGGTCTTGCCTATGCAGGCGGCGAATGGGACAACAGCAAGTACGATTCTTTCGCTGCGGATAAGGATAACATTATCCCAATTTGCGACGATGAATACTTCGAGGATGATATTGTTGGTCTGTTTGTGGAGTTCGTAAAAACGGTTTACGGTGAAGATACACTGGACGAAAATCTGAAATTCATTGCTGATGCGCTGGGCGGCAAAGGTCAGCCGAAGGATGTGATTCGGAATTATTTTCTGAGTGGCTTCTATTCTGACCATTGCAAAATTTATCAGAAACGTCCGATTTACTGGCTGTTTGACAGCGGCAAGAAGAATGGCTTTAAGGCTCTGATTTATATGCACCGCTATCAGCCGGACACCATTGCTCGTATTCGTACCGATTATGTACATGAACAGCAGGCTCGTTATCGTACTGCTATTGCCGATTTGGAACAGCGTATTGCTAATGCTTCTACCGGCGAGCGTGTGAAGCTGAACAAAAAGCTGACCACTTTGCAGGCACAGGATACTGAAATCAGAACCTACGAGGAAAAGATTCATCACCTTGCCGACCAGATGATTTCTATTGATCTGGACGATGGCGTGAAGAAGAATTATGCAATTTTTCAGGATGTTTTGGCTAAAATAAAGTAGGAAAGAGGATGAGAAAGTGCAGTCAAAAGAGGATGTTTTAAATAGAGAACCATTTGTCAAACAGATAGTTGATTTGACTAAGATCCTTTCAGAAAAACGTAAAAATTGTTGTTTTGCTATTGAAGGAGAATGGGGAAGTGGTAAGAGTTTTGCACTGGAAAAGATTCAAGAATGTCTTCAAGTGGAACAATCGGAAACAACAAACACGGATCGTTTTTTTGTTGTTCGATATGATTGTTGGCGGTACGATTACTATGAAGAACCGATAGTTGCTATTATTTCTGTATTAAAAGATCAGATTGAACAGTATGTGAGTTTATTATCAAATGAGACTAAGAAAGAAATGTTAGCCATTGTTAAAAATACAATAACAAAGATTGCTGTCGAAGCAATCAAATCAAAGACGGGATTAGATTTGGATGGTGTTGTTGGAACATCTGAAGATGATGGAAAAATATATGATAAATATTTTGACTTCCAGAATATATTTAAAGAAGTACAAGAGCAAATTAAGAAGATATCAGAAGAACAAACAGTAGTTATCATGGTTGATGAATTAGATAGATGCTTGCCCTCGTATGCGATTAAAGTGTTGGAACGTATTCATCATGTATTCAATGAGTTGGAAAATGTAGTGGTTATAATTGCAATGGAGAAAAAACAAATGTCGAATTCATTGCATCAAATTTATGGTGATGAAATGGATGTTGATCGATATTTGAAAAAAATAATCTCATTAAGTTTTAAACTGGATAATGGATCGGCTAATAATTTTATTAAGAAATATGAGAGTTTTATGAATATGTTTATCATCCAAGATCAAGAAAGGGATGAGTTGGAAAAATTTTTAAAGGAAATTACTTTTGGAATAGAAATTCGCGCACAGGAAAAAATTTTTGAAAATGCAGAAAGTATACATAGACTGATGGCAGAGCAAGAAAAAATGGATAGTGCTATATTAGCGTTTGAGGTGCTTGTTTTATGTATAAAAGAAAAAATGTCAACAGTTAGTATGAAGTGGATAGTTGATACATCAGGTTATCCAGATGTCGAAACTAGAATTGGAAAAGATTATTTTGATTCGATAAGGGATTATGCAAAACATATTAGACAATATCCTAAAAAAGTAAACTACAAATTTGTATGTAAGGAAAATGATTTTGTTGACAAAATGATTTTTATAATTTCTGGATTGTATAATGAATATAAAAACAACGAATGCGATTCGTTTTATTGTGCAGATAAGGAAATACAACAAAAGTTGAATTTTTCAAAAAAAGTCTATGAATTATTAAAAATATAGGAAAGGTTGACATATGATGACGGATGAAAAAATCAAAAATTCCAGTGAGCTGGAGTTTGCTGTATTTTGCATTGAAAATGTAGCAGCAAAGCTGGGGGTGGATGCAGAGCGTGTCTATCAGGCATTTACCGAACAAAGCGATATTCTGAACGGTTATATCGTGCCGGAATATGAAGTGCTGCATACCCAGAGCCGGGAATATATCGTTGATGATCTCCTTGATGTGATGAAAGAAAGGGGTGTGGAAGTATGATTCTTTATCATGGTTCTTTTTTAGAGATTGCAAAGCCGGATTTGGTTCATTCCCGCCCCAATGTAGACTTCGGGCGTGGCTTCTATGTCACGCCGCTGTATGAACAGGCAGCGAAGTGGTGCGGTAAGTTCAAACGCCGTGGGAAAGATGGCATTATCTCTCGGTATGAATACGATGAAAGCCGGGAATCTGAACTGAAAACGCTGAAATTCGATTCTTATTCCGGAGAATGGCTGGATTTCATTCTGAACTGCCGCAGTGGAAAAGATTCGACAGATTACGACCTTGTTGTAGGCGGTGTTGCCAATGATAAAGTGTTCAATACCGTGGAGCTGTTCTTTGACGGACTGATTGATAAAACGGAAGCTATCAACCGCCTGCGTTATGAAAAGCCGAACCTGCAAATATGTTTCCGCACAGAGAAAGCACTGTCTCTGTTGCATTTTGAAGGGAGTGAAACATTATGACAGCAAATCCGATTTTGCTTCAGAAAAAATATAGCCGTGTTATTGAGTGCTTTGCCAAACAGCAGGGACTTTCACTGGATGCGGCATTGGATTTCTTTTATCATTCCCAGGTTTATCAGCTGCTCCGTGATGGTGTTTCCGATATGCACTGCATGAGCGATGCGTATTTGGCAGAGGAATTGAAACAGGAATATGAGGAGAAAGTGCCTGAAAAAGCGGTAGTAAAGGAGAGAATAAAGTGAGACATAATATTTTTGATTCAATACCATCCGATATAGTTTCCAGTAAAGATAATGTATTTGCAAATTTTTTTGCAAACGGCTGGACTTTATGATTCCATGAAAATAGATGAAGATAATATTGCTGACTTAATTGAGTTGCTTAAAGGAAACGTTAAAATTAGTGCTTATTGTAAAGAATGCAAACAAGAACGTGTTTTTAGCATGAAACCTATTGAGTATTATTTTGAAACGGGTCCAGAGGGGGATGAAGAAATTAGTTGTGCATCTCTTGGTGAGGAAATAGAGTCACTTCAAAATATGATATTTAGTACCAAATCCAGACAAGAAAAGAGTCCTGCCGAAGAATGGAAATGGATAAATTGGCAAATAGCTGATACTACGAGATTAATGAAATTGGAATATATTTGTTCAATGGATGAGAAGCATCATCTTGATTATATTGTTCTGACAACGGACAATTCAATGATGAAAATTGGGCAGTATCCATCTATTGCAGATATGACATTTCCAGAATTAGATGCGTATAAACATGTAATTTCGAAGGAAGATCGTAAGGAACTTGGAACTGCAATAGGACTTTTTGCAAATGGTGTTGGTGCTGGTTCATATGTTTATTTGAGACGAATTCTTGAAAGACTTGTTTACAAAGCAAAAGAAGCTGCGGCTGATGTCATTGATAACGAGATGTTTGAACAGGCGAAAGTTGCTGAAAAAATTAAGATGTTGGAAGGATATCTTCCAGATATACTGGTCAAAAATACAACTATTTATGGAATCTTGAGCAAGGGTATTCATGAGTTAAGCGAAGAAGAATGTCGAAGTATTTTCCTGTTGTGAAAGAATGCATTTATCAGATACTCGGTATGTGGGAAAGTGAGAGAAGAAAGCAGGCTGATGAAGATGCTTTAAGCAAAGCACTGAGCTCAATTTCTTCATCAATTAAGTAAAAATATGGCAGTAAAGGCTGCCAAAGAGAGCGAGGTGTTATGATGACCATAGAAGAAATTCTTGCAGGCGAATCGAAGAATGTAGAGTTTAAAGAGAACCTGCCGGAGAAAAGCATCAAATATATGAAATCTGTGGTTGCCTTTGCAAATGGAACCGGAGGAAAAATCATTTTCGGAATTGCCGATAAAACCAGAGAGGTTGTCGGCTTTGACAAAGAAGATGTGTTCAAGAAAATGGATGCCATTGCAAATGCTGTATCAGACAGCTGTGAACCGGCAATCATCCCGGATATTACTTTACAAACGGTTGATGGCAAGACTGTTATTGTGGTAGAGGTTTCAGAGGGCAGACAGCGCCCATATTATATCAAGGCTCTTGGCAGAGATGGCGGTGTATATGTCCGTGTTGCCGGAACTACCCGCCTTGCCGACGAGTATATGGTAAAGGAGCTGCTGTTTGAGGGCAGTAACCGCTACTACGATCAGGCTTTATGTACTGGGTTAAATGTTACAGATGAAGATATTGATGTACTTTGTAAAGCTATGAAAGAACAGGCTGTTAAAAATGCCCGTACAGAGGAACAGAAAGCAGCGATTAAAGATGTCGGTAGACAGCAGCTGCGTTCCTGGGGTATTTTGATTGAGCGTGATGGAAAAGATTATCCGTCCAATGCGTTTGCTATTTTGACAGGCAATGGTGGACTTCATGTTGCAACGCAATGTGGCGTGTTCAAAGGGACAACGAAAGCGGTATTTGTTGACCGTAGAGAATATACCGGACCGCTTTGGGAACAGATAGACGAAGCATTTCAGTTTGTCTTGAGAAATATTCATCTGGGCGCTGCTATTGTGGGAATTTATCGCCAGGATGTTTATGAGATTCCACCGGATGCCATTCGTGAGTTGATTATAAATGCTATGGTACATCGTAGTTATCTGGATCATGGTACGATACAGGTAGCGGTATATGACAACCGATTGGAAATTACTTCTCCAGGAAAGCTGCCAATGGGACAAACGATGGAGCGTATGAAAGAAGGCTATTCTAAAATCAGAAATGAAGCTCTTGCCCATGCGTTTGCTTACATGAACCTGATCGAGCATTGGGGAAGCGGTATTCCGAGAATTATTGATAAAGTAAAAGCTGCCGGGCTGCGGGAGCCGGAGTTTATTGGTGGCGAAGTTGATTTGCGTATCAATATTTATCGAGGACAGGTTGACGGCACTGTTGACCTCAATAACGCCATTAAAGTGCCGGATACTATTGCAAAATGCCGGATAGTGGCAATAAAGTGCCGGATAAAACAGAAATAGTGCCAGATAATATGAAAAAAATGCCGGATAGTGGCAACGAAGTGCCAGATACGACTGAGAAAATACCGGATAGTGAACGGGAACAACAAATCTATAAATATGTATTGGAAAATGGCTCTATTACTACTGCTGAAACAGTAGAGATTTTAGATGTAAAACATCGTAGAGCCAGAGCTGTCTTGCTGAATATGGTTAAGGACGGTTATTTGAGAAAAGAGGGTGCGGCACGAAGCACTATTTATGTAAAAAATACGGAAGGGAGATAATGCAGCATGGATACAGATAAAATAATACAAGATTTAAATCGCAGATTTGCTGCACCTCTGCCTGAGTTTTATCAGCGTCGTATCATTTTCTGGTATGATGAAGATAAGGAATTTCAGGATAAGCTGGATGAAGTGGTTTTGGAAAATGCAAAGGTGATTGCGCTGACTGGAAATAATGCGTTTTCAGTAAAAAAACTGCTTTCAGTAGATGATTTGACTACAAATTATCTGGTTTACAGTCCGTGTGTCTATAACCGCCCAGATGATAACTGGCTTCTGGATGTGGAGCTTTACAGTGAAGAGTTTCGGGCGGATCTGATTTCTATCTGGATGGATGAGATGGGACTTATATCAAATCCGGCAATGAGAAAACAGGTTAAAAATTATCGTGCTTATTTCAATGCGAAAGACCGTCGTTTGAAAGTCAGCATGCAGAATAAAGTTCCGGAAACACCGGCACAGTTACATATGGCTGTCATGGCGGCAATCTGTGGATTGAAAGATGCACAGCCTAATATGATTCTCCGTAGTGTGTTCCAGGAGGGACTGGATTTGAATAATAATACGGTTTATCAGGATTTTGTAAAATATCATGCAGACGCAGCTTTTTGGGCGATGGTTCGTCAGGGATGTGGATTTGTGGAGGAAGAACCAGATCTTGGGCAGTTGGCAATTCATCTGCTTTTAACTGCAGCGACCCGTACCATGAGGCAGGAATATCTTGCCGGACTGGACAGTTTTATTTCCATACCTCATCAGGCATACTGCTATGATTTTATTTCTGAATGGCTTCATAGTGATAACATTACTCAATTATATGATGTGGCACGTTATGTTGAGGATGAAGCTCGTCTGTATCAGCGTTTTGAAAAGCTGACAGTAGAAGATTTGGTAGGAACAGAGTGCTTTCCGTGTATTAACGAAGTGATTCTGACAAAGCTAATGACAGAGATTAGTGACCATATTATTGATGTGGATACCATTACGAATACCGTTGAAAAACGTAGAACTTGTGTATGGTATGAGCCATTTGAGAATTTTTATGACGGTATCTTACAAGTGGCGAATATGCAAAGTTTCTTTAAGGAACATTCTGCCGGATTCCATACCGCAGAAGCGAAAAGTATCTGGAAAGAATATACTGAGAGTTACTATCAGATGGACACTTATTATCGTTTGTTCCATCTTAGTTTTCAAAAGAGTTTGGAGACTTCCAATATTCTGCTAGATGATTTGTTCAAGCATGTTGTCGATAAGGTGGAAGGACTTTATACGCACTGGTTCTTAGGTGAGTTGGGCAATAACTGGTCAGATGTATGTGCGGATGAACTGGCAACTTACGGTAAAGTTTTGGAAGTACCGCAACAGGAGGATTTTTACCGTTCCCGTATCCAAACTTCGGATACGAAAGTATTTGTAATTATCTCAGATGCCATGCGTTATGAAGTAGCGGCTACGATGGCAGATCAGCTTCAGCGAGAAACGCAAAGTAAGGTTTCTATCAGCAGTATGCAGAGCATCTTCCCTTCTACTACAAAGTTTGGTATGGCAGCTTTGTTGCCGCACAAAGAATTGACAGTAGAGGTTTGGAACGATATTTTGACGGTTTTGGCAGATGGACAGTCTACGGCAAGTACTTATAGGGACAAGGTTCTGAAAACAGAAGATTCAGCAAGCGTGGCCTTAAAGTATAATGACATCATTGCTATGAAACGAGCGGAAAGAAGTGCTTTGGTAAAAGGTATGGATGTGGTCTATATTTACCACGATACCATTGATGAACCAGCCACACTTCGGATACTGCAGTTTTGCTGCGTGTGACAAGGCAATTTCAGAATTAAAGAATCTTGTGCGTATCATTGTAAATGAATTTGGCGGAACGAATATTCTAATTACGGCAGACCATGGATTTCTTTATACATACAGTCCTTTGAAGGAAGAGGACAAAGTAGATAAAAGAGGCTTTTTTGATGTGAATGTAACAAACTCTGACATTACAAAAAAAGAAAGTATCAAGCGATGTGTGGAGTATGGCAGAAGATATGCAATTATGCAGAAGGGGGTGCAACCAGATTACTTGATGCCTGTAAAATTCTTGGGCGGAAATACGGAATTCGATGGATTTGCACCGAGAGAAGTATTCGTATCAAAATGAATGGCGGTGGTATGAATTTTGTGCATGGTGGTATCAGTTTACAGGAAATGGTTGTTCCGGTGATTGAGTATCATTATCTCCGCAATGATTCTATGGAATATAGGCGAAATAAGCAGAAATATGATACCAAGCCGGTAACGGTCAATTTACTGTCCGCAAACCGTAAAATCAGCAATATGATTTTTTCATTGAACTTTTATCAAAAGATGCGGTCAGTACAAATCGTGAAGCTGCAATCTATCAGGTTTATTTACAGATGAGGATGGCAAGCAGATTAGTGATATTCAGAAGATTATTGCAGATAAGACCAGCGATAATGGTGCAGAAAGAACTTTCCGTTGTCAGTTTAATCTAAAATCTCTAAAATACAGCAATACAGCTACTTATTATCTGGTAATTGCAGATGAACAGGGATTACAGATGCCACAGCGGGAGCCATTTCAGATTGACATCGCCTTTGCGGTGGACGAGTTTGATTTTTTAATTAATGCCGCAGGAGGAGAGAAAGATGGAGCAATTTGAAGAGGGTGAAAGTACCCGTGAAGAAATAAAGAACAAGCTCCGTCAGAACTTTGACGGTAAGATTGTTCGGAAAGACCTGACAAAGAAAATTAAAGAAGGGGCGAATGTCCCGGTGTATGTTCTTGAGTTTTTGTTGGGACAGTATTGCAGTTCAGATGATGAGACTGTTATAGAGAAAGGCGTACAGAATGTGAAGCGTATTCTTGCTGACAATTTTGTACGCCCGGATGAATCACAGAAGATTCTGTCTCAGTTGC
>ENA-OQAS01001058-OQAS01001058.1-human-gut-metagenome-genome-assembly--contig:-NODE-1058-length-13446-cov-3.893911_pt1 | contig 13446 bp, 20 predicted proteins | sample MGYA00242733_ERZ504523 | MGnify/ENA primary metagenome ERZ504523 (study PRJEB26092, sample SAMD00036239) | human gut metagenome | host: Homo sapiens | study: EMG produced TPA metagenomics assembly of... | reverse complement strand
GGCACGCAGCTCTGGCAGTGCTCCATGCTCCAGTCCAGCACGGCCTTGCCCACGCCCTTGTGCTTTCCGGCCGATGCCAGGACGGTGCACCGTGCCGATAGGGCAGGGTATCGTCCAGCCACTGGCCGTCCTCAATAGCGGCGTAGGTGGGGTCTGCCCCCAGAATAAATGCAAATACGGCCTCGATCTGGCCGTTGACCACATAGAGGAACAACCGGTTCGAGTCGATATCCTCCTCCAGCAATTCCTGCGGCGGGAATTATCCCCCCACTGGTCGGGTTGCCAGATGCCTTCATGACTGCACGTGCATGGGCGTAGATCTTCAGGATCTGGGGCAGATCCCCTCTCACTGCTCCACGAAACATTCATTCCACCTCGTCTTTTCTGCGCTGCGCTCGGTCCGGCACAGCACTTTGAGAATTGTTCTTATTGTACTACAAATTACCATAAAAATCCAGTTCCCGCACCAAAGTACCTTAAAATGCTCCAAAACGGCAAAAAGCAGGGGCTGCTGCACTTTCGGCTAAAACGATGTGCAGCAGTCCCTGCTTTTAGAGCAAGTACCTTATGCGCTGGCGCGGCCATGGCCGGTGCGCACCAGCCGGTATTCCCGCGGGCTGAGACCATACCGCTCGTGGAACAGGCGGTAGAAATAGCTGGTGTTCTCGTAGCCCACCAGAGAAATGATCTGCTGGATGTTCATGTCGCTGCGGCGCAGCAGGCGGGCAGCGGTCTCCATACGGTGCTTTTGCAGCAATTCCTTATAGGTGCGTCCGGTCTGGGCACGCACGCACTCGCTGACATATGCCAGCGAAACGCCGTACTCCCGTGCCACGTTGGAAAGGCTTGCTTCGCGGTAATTCTGGGTGATCTCTTTGAGTGCCGCCTGCACCAGTGCTTCGCGGCTGACCGTCTCGCTGCGTGCTTCCAGCGGAAAATGCTTCATCTGTGTCATTTTGATCTTCCTCCATAAAGGTGCGGCGGGCGGGGACTGGGGGAAGCCGGACACCCGCCGCACAGAGATCGCAGGCCCTTTGCCGGCCCTTACACTTCTGATACGAACCGGCCTGCCGGAATATTGCAGAAAGCTAAAAAATTTTTAGTCAATTTTCGTTGTAGGAGTCAGACCCCTCTCAGTCACGCCTAACGGCGTGCCAGCTCCCCCGAAGGGGGAGCTTTATCGGCACGAACCGGTAGATGCTTAAAAGCTCCCCCTTCGGGGGAGCTGGCGAACGCGGTGAGCCTGAGAGGGTTTTCGTCCTGCAGAAAAAGACCGCTTCTGCACCGGGCAGAAACGGCCTTTTTCAGGAGAAATAAAGAAAACACGAACCCTCAAAAATGAGGAAGGGAAATGCTCAGAACATGCTCTCGTCCTTATAGCGGCCGGTGCGCACGAACTGCACCCACTCGGCCACATTCACGGCGTGGTCGCCGATGCGCTCCAGATACTTAATGACCATCAGCAGGTCCAGCGCTGCGTCCACCTTGCCGGGGTCTTCGGCGATCTCCTGCGCCAGCTGATGCTTGATGGCATTGAAGTCGTAATCCACCTCGTCGTCTGCGGCGATCACCCTGCGGGCGGCATTTTCGTCCTCTGCCGTCAGGGCATCGAGGCATCCAGGATCATCTGGTGGGCCTTTTGCCCATGCAATGGCCTGACTTACCGCCGGGTCGCCCTCTTTGCGGACGGTGACAAGGTGGGGGATGATCTCGCAATGTCGGCGGCATGGTCGCCGATGCGCTCAATGTCCGTGACCACCTTCATGGCAGTGGAGATGCGGCGCAGATCGCCTGCCACCGGCTGCTGACGCAGCAGCAACGTCATGCAGCGGTGCTCGATATCCCGCTCCATATTGTTGATGCGGGCATCCCCCTTCACGATGGCCGCAGCCGCATCGGCATCAGCAACGCAGAGCGCTTCCAGAGCGTTCTCCACGGCATCGGCAGAGTTGCGGCCCATTTCGGTCAGCGAATTTTTCAGCGATTCCAGATCGGTGTCGTACTGTTTACGGATACTCATAGCTGTTTCCTCCTTTAACCGAACCGACCGGAAATGTAGTCCTCGGTGCGTTTATCCTGCGGTGCGCTGAAGATCTGCGCCGTGGGGCCCACTTCCACCAGCTCGCCCAGCAGGAAGAAGGCGGTGCGGTCGCTGATACGGGCCGCCTGCTGCATGTTGTGGGTAACGATGACCACCGTGTAGTTCTTCTTCAGCTCACTCATCAGCTCCTCCACCTTCATGGTGGAGCCGGGGTCCAATGCGCTGGTGGGCTCGTCCATCAGCAGCACTTCGGGCTTCACCGCCAGTGCGCGTGCGATGCACAGACGCTGCTGCTGGCCGCCGGAAAGGCCCAGCGCGCTCTTTTTCAGGCGGTCCTTCACCTCGTCCCACAGGGCCGCGCCCCGCAGGCTGCTTTCCACCAGCTCGTCCAGCTCAGCCTTATTGCGCACGCCGTGCAGCTTGGGGCCGTAGGTGATATTGTCGTAAATGCTCATGGGGAAGGGATTGGCCTTCTGGAACACCATGCCCACCCGGCGGCGCAGGTCTGTAAGCTGCATTTCCCGGGCAAAAATGTCCTCGCCCTTCAGCCGCACATCACCCTCGATGCGCACATTCGGCACAAGGTCGTTCATGCGGTTGAGGGTCTTTAAAAAGGTGGACTTGCCGCAGCCGGAAGGGCCGATGAGCGCGGTGATCTCCCGCTCGCCCACGTCCAGCGAAATGCCTTTCAGCGCCTTGAAGTCGCCGTACCAGAGGTTCAGGTCTTTTGCCGATATCACCGGCACATTCGTGTTTTCCATAGAGTACCTCATTGTTGAATTGGAACGAACCCTCTCAGTCACGCCTGATGGCGTGCCAGCTCCCCCGAAGGGGGAGCTTTTGATCATCTGCCGGTCAGCACCACTCTAGCTCCTCCTTTGGGGGAGCTGGCATTGCGCAGCAATGACTGAGAGGGTTTCTTCTCTTTTTACTGTTTCTGTTTCAGCTTAGTCTTTGCCAGCCGCGCCGCAAGGTTGATGGCCAGCACCAGCACCAGCAGCACCGCACCGATGCCCCATGCGGAAGCAAAATCGCCGTCCTCAAAGGCACGCAGGTACAGCAGCACCGACAGGGTGGCACCGTTGGAGGTGTAGGCTTTGGCCACGCTCTTGGCAATGACCTCTGCGGCACCGGCGGTGAAGAGCAGGGCGGCACTTTCGCCCACGATGCGGCCCACAGCCAGAATGCAGCCGGTCACGATGCGTCGATGCTGCAGGGCAGCACGATGGTGCGGATGATGTGCCACTTGCCTGCACCCAAGCCCATGGCACCCTCACGGTAGCCCTGCGGCACCGTCTTGAGGGATTCCTGCGTGGTTCGGATGATGGTGGGCAGGTTCATGACCACCAGCGTGAGTGAACCGGACAGCAGACAGGTCTGGAAGCCCAGCGCCTGACTGAACACCAGCATACCCACCAGACCGTAGATGATGCTGGGGATGCCCGCCAGCGTTTCGTTGGTGAACTCGATGACCTCGATGAGCCGCCGGTTGGAGCATACTCGGTCAGGTAGACCGCCGCGCCCACGCCCAGAGGCAGTACGATCAGTAATGTCAGCACAATGACATACAGTGTGTTGAGGATGGCAGGCAGGATGCCGTCGGTCTTTTTCAGCACACTGGCAGTGGTAGAAAGGAACTTCCAGCTGATGTGGGGGATGCCCCGCACCAGCACCATGCCGATGATACCGGCCACCAGAACCATCACCAGAACGGCGCTGGCCCAGACCAGTGCGGTCATGACCCGGTTCCACATCTGACGGGAAGGCGAAAGGCCCTTATGCATCGCGGTCGCCTCCCTTCAGCACAACGTTCAGCACAACATTGATGATCATGATAAAGACGAACAGCACCAGCGCGATGCTGAACAGCGCCTGCCGCTGCAGACCGCCGGCATAGCTCATCTCCTTGGCGATGGCGGTGGTCAGGAAGGTGACGCTGCGGAAGGGACTGTCCGGCATGTTGGGGCTGTTGCCTGCCACCATCATCACCGCCATGGCCTCACCGATGGCGCGGCCGATGCCCAGCACAATGCCTGCGGCAATGCCGCTTTTGGCTGCCGGAATGCTGATCTTGAACCATGTTTCGGTGTCGGTGGCACCCAGTGCCAAACTGCCCTGCTCATACTCCGGCGGCACGGCGTTCAGCGCCGTGACCGACACGGACACGATGCTGGGCAAGATCATGATGGAAAGCACCACGATGGCGCTCAGCAGGCAGGCACCGGAAGCCTTGCCGAAGGTCTTTGCCACGGCAGGCACCAGCACCTGCATGCCCAGCAGGCCGAACACCACGCTTGGGATGCCGGACAGCAGCTCGATGGCGGTGACCACCACGGTGCGCAGCTTGGGGTCGGCGGCCTTGGAGAGGAACACCGCCGTCAGCAGGCCGATGGGCACACCGATGATGGCAGCGCCCAGCGTGCCGTAGATGCTGGAAAGGATGAACGGCAGGATGCCGAACAGCGGCTGGGCTGCGTGGAGGCCCACTTTGTGCCGAACAGGAATTGGAACAGGCCGATCTTGTGGATGGCCGGCACGCCGGAGATCACCATGTACACCGAGATAAGCACCACGCAGCCCACCGCCAGCATACCGCACAGGAAGAAGATGAAGTTCATCACCGCTTCCAGCCATTCGGCGGGGGTGCGGGGCAACCGCACCCGGCTCAGATAGGATTTTTTGTTCATAGCTGAAATCCTTTATAAAAGCCGCGTCGGCCCGCAGAAACGGCAGCCCGACGCGGCAGTTTTCTTGTTCAGATGCGGGGCAGGCGGTTCACCGGGGAAACTCCCCGGCAAACCACCCGGCAATTACTCGTTCACCGGCACAGCGCCTGCGGTACGGATGAGGTCGGCAGCGTCCTTGCTGGTGGCAAAGTCCACAAAGGCTGTGCCTGCTCAGACAGGGTCACGCTCTTGTTGGTGACGAACACGAAGGGACGCTGGATCTTGTAGCTGCCGTCCTTCACGGTGTCCTCGCTGCACTCCACACTCTCCACGGTGACCATGGCAACGGTGTCGCCCACAGCGGACAGGGAAGCGTAGCCGACAGCCAGAGGGTTGGCCTCCACAGCGCTGATGACAGCGCCGGTAGCGGTCAGCTCCTGTGCGTACTTGCAGCTGTCCTTCACGTCCACGATGCTCTCAAAGCCATCGCGGGGTGCCGGAACCGGCTCGCGGCCCACCAGAACGATCTCGCCGTCGTCGCCGCCCACATCCTTCCAGTTGGTGATCTCGCCGGTGAACATCTGCTTCAGCTGGTCCACGGTCAGGTCTGCCACCTTGCTGTCCTTGTTCACGATGATGGCGATGCCGTCCAGAGCCACGACAGTGCCGTCCACATCGTTCTTCTCGTCGTCCTTCAGGGCGCGGGAGGACAGACCGATGTCCAGCGTCTTATCGGTAGCACCGGTGATGCCTGCGCCGGAACCGGTGGGGTCGTAGCTGACGGTGACACCCGGCTCCACCTCGGCAAAGCCTCGGTCAGGGCAGCGATGACGTTCTTCATAGAGGTAGAACCGCCGGTAGCCACATTGCCGGACAGGGTGCCTGCAGCGGTCTCAGCAGCGGCAGAAGAAGAGGTGGACTCTGCAGCAGAGGATGCCACAGTGGAAGAGGCGGCGCCGCCGCAGGCGGTCAGAGCCATAGCCGCAGCAGCAGCGCCGCAGACAGTGATAAACGAACGACGAGTGATCTTTTTCATAACCCTTTTCCTCCAATAAATGCCGAAATGCATTTTCGGCCGATGTTTTCTTGTTTCTATGTGTTTTCCTTGGGAACGGCCTTATTGTACCGCACCGCCGTGTGCGCTGCGACCATGTACGCGCAAAATGGAGGTAAAGCTTTTGCACAGGCTCCGGCGGCTGTGTCAAGCCTGCGTAAAGCCGGTATGAAAAGCCTGTACTCAAATTTTACAAACAGGATAAATATGCCGAAAATGCCATTTTCCGGCTGGGCAGAACGACAAAAAGCCCCGGGCACTCTTTCAAAGAATGCTCGGGGCAAAAGGGTCTGCGGGTCAAACCGTGGTAAGGGAAGGCAGGGTCTTGGTGGCTGCATAGCCGCCATTCTTCTTGACAAGGAACAGCGTCTCGCTGATGCCGTTGATGACGATCTTCAGCACCGCAGGCTGACCATTCCGGTAAGCTTCCTTGATTTCTGCATCGGGGAAGTTCAGTCTCAGATCTTTTTCCTCTGTGGCAAAGGGCTTGCCCAACAGCGTGTCGGAGACAAAGAAAGTCCCGGCGGGGGATACCTGCTTCAGCTTTGCTTCGCCCACGGAAGCTTGGAACATGTCGCCGTACTGTCCGCCCTGCCAGCTGCCGCCGCCGGCGTCATAGCGCAGTCTCACCTTGCCGGTGATGGCACCCTTGTCCGTGCCGGATTCCGTGCCCAGATCCACATCCAGACCAAAGACCTTCACGGTGAAGGGTCCGATCTGGACCTCGTCGTCTGCCAGCTGACCGCTGCCGCCGCAGCCGGTCAGCACGCCGGACAAAGAGATTGCTGCAGCCGCAGCTGCTGCGCTCTTCATAAAGGTACGCCGGGTCATTTTTTCTGCCATAATATTGCCCTCCTCTAAAAGCGTTTTTCTGTGTTTTTAGCGTACCACTTTTTGGGAGTCTGTCAACAAAAATATGGCAAAAAGGCGCTCTGTACACATAATTTGCATAGAGCGCCTTCTGCTCAGCAGTATTTTGTTCCGTCCGGGCAGTAGAACTGCACGTACTTCTGCCACTCGGTCTCACTGATGGTGCGGCGGTAGCAGTCCACCAGGCATCCACGGCCTGCCGGTCCGCAAAGGTACCGGCACCCGGGCAGTCCAGCACCAGAATGCGGAACCATGCATCGAACAGGTGCTCGGTGAAGCCGGTGTCCCGCGCGCCGCACCGGGCATAAAAGCCCAGCCGCCGCACAGCCATCGCTTCGTCCTCTGCCTTATCCGGCATTCGGCCTCAATGAGGATAGCCTGCGCACCGCGCTCGTGCTGCGGCAGGTCGGCCAGCAGCTGCGCGCCCAGCCCTGCAGCACGGTATTCCGGCAGCACGGCAAAGTAATCCAGCTGGCTCACCCTGCTGCCTGCCGGGCGCACCATGAGCAGGTACGCCGCCAGTGTTTCGCCGTCGAACACGCCCCATGTGTGGGCTGTGCCGTCCGCTTCGCTGTTCAGGATCATGCTCAGGGGCTTTAGCTCCGTGGGCGGAAAGTCCCGCCGCATTTCGTCCAGATAGACCCGCGTCAGTTCTTTTTCGTTCAGTTTCCGCCAGCTGTACACTTTGCTCATGGTTTTTCCTCCCGTATCTGCCTTTTGAACCAGTATAGCACACTCCGCGCGGGAACGCAAAAAGCCGCCGGGAGCGGCAGGCTCTGCCCTTCTCCCGGCGGCTTTTATGGGAATGCAGGAGCAACCAGTCTCCCGCACAAACTCCGTTCAGAATGCTGTGTGCGTTACAGCATCTTCTTCAGCTCGTCGTACACGAACTGAACCTTGGTGCCGATGATCACCTGGCAAGCGTTCTTGCTGGGGCGGATGACACCGGCAGCACCAGCGGCCTTGACAGCCTTCTCGTCCACCTTGGCGTTATCCTTGACCTCAAAGCGCAGACGGGTTGCGCAGTAACCAACTTCCTTCACGTTCTCCTTGCCGCCGACAGCAGCCAGAACAGCGGAAGCAACTTCGGTATAGTTGTTGTTTGCCAGAACGACCTTCTTCTCGGCCTCTTCGTCCTCGTCCTCACGGCCGGGGGTCTTCAGGTCGAACTTGGTGATGGCAAAGTAGAACACTGCGTAGAACACCACGAAGGCTGCGATGCCCAGAGGAATGATCATCCAGGTCTTGGCAGCTGCGGGCAGGGAAGCAGAGAACACCAGGTCGGTAGCACCTGCAGAGAAGCAGAAGCCGGCACGGAAACCGGAGTAGTAGGTGATGATGGTGAAGATGCCGTACAGAGCAGCGTACACAACGTACAGGGGGAAGCACAGGAACATGAAGCCGAACTCGAAGGGCTCGGTAACGCCGCAGACGAGGCGCAGATTGCAGCGGACAGAACCAGGCCGATGGCAGCCTTCTTGTTCTTAGCGGTCTTGACCATAGCCAGAGCAGCGCCCAGGACACCGAACATCATGCAGGGGAAGAAGCCGGACATGTACATACCAAGCTCCAGCCACATCAGCAGAGGTCTCGCCAGCCCAGAAGTGGCTCAGGTCGCCCAGACCGATGGTGTCGAACCAGAACACGTTGTTCAGAGCGTGGTGCAGACCGGTGGGGATGAGCAGACGGTTCAGGAAGGCGTAGATGCCGGCGCCGATGCCGCCCATGCCAGCGATGCCGTTGCCGATTGCGACCAGAGCGTCGAAGATGACGGGCCAGACGAACAGCAGAACAACGGACACCAGAATGGAGATCAGACCGGTAGCGATTGCAACGAAGCGCTTGCCGGAGAAGAATGCCAGCCAGTCAGGCAGCTGGATATCCTTGAACTTGTTGTAGCAGGCAGCGCCCACAACAGCGGCCAGAATGCCGATGAAGGAGTTGCCGGCGACCTTCTGGAAGGCGATGTAGGTAGCAGTGCCTTCTTCCAGGTGACGGACCATGCCGACCACACCGGGGTTCAGCAGCTGCTGCATCATCAGGAAGCTGACCAGACCGGCCAGACCTGCGGTGCCGTCGTTGTCTGCAAGGCCGACAGCGGCACCAATGGCAAACAGCCATGCCATGTTATCGATCAGAGCGCCGCCTGCCTTGACCAGCAGGAAGCCAACGGTGTAAGCTGCACCGGAGGTTGCAGCACCGGGAACGCCCATAACGCCCGGAGCAAGGGCATAACCAAGACCCATCAGGATGCCGCAGATCGGCAGGACCGCGACGGGAAGCATCAAGCTTTGCCCAGTTTCTGGAGATACTTCATCATAAAGCACATTCCTCCTTAAGAAATGTTTGTGTTTACAGACGCCTCTGGTTGCAGGCCGTCCATAATTCCGTAATAGAATAGTAACATATTTCCGCAAAAAAGAAAGTCCCTTTCGTCTTTTTTCTATCAAAATGCATCAAAAGTCCTCATTTGGCCGTTTTTCAGTCGATAATTTTGGGTTTTCCGCACAAGGGTCGTCTTTGTGTTGAAATTCTTTTCTTTTTACGTACATTTTGCCCAAAGGCTTGCATCCCACAGCCGAATCGGTACTATACTATTATAAAGAACATGCGCCCTCTCAGGCCGCTTCGCGTCCAGCTCTCCCAAAGGGAGAGCCCTTGGCAAAACCGCAAACTTTGCATGGACTGCCAAAGCTCCCACTTGGGGGAGGTGGCATTGCGCAAGCAATGACGGAGAGGGCGAGGATGCAAAATAAAAGGAGACAGCATTATGGAATGGACTGATATCCGCCTGACCGTGGCCAAGGCCGACGCTGACAACGCCGAAGCCGTTGCCACCATGATCGCCGAGGGCGGCATCTATATCGAAGACTACAGCGACATCGAGCAGCAGGTGGCCGAGATCGCCCATGTGGATCTGATCGAGCAGGAGCTGCTGGACAAGCCCCGCGATACCGTTATCATCCATATGTATCTGGAGCCGGGCGCTTCCCCCGTGGAAACGCTGGCCCTCATTGCCGCCCGCATGGAAGCTGCAAACATCGCCTACACCGTAGAGACCGAGGGCGTGGAGCAGGAGGACTGGCAGAACGGCTGGCGCAAGTATTACCACCCCCTGGAGATCGGCAAACGTCTGGCCGTGGTGCCCTCGTGGCAGCAGTACGACACCGACCGGGTAAAGCTGATCCTTGACCGGGCCTTGCCTTCGGCACCGGCGGCCACGAGACCACCAGCCTGTGCATGGAAGCGCTGGACGAGCGGTTGACCGGCGGCGAGCGGGTGCTGGACATCGGCACCGGCAGCGGCATCCTTGCCATTGCGGCGCTGAAGCTGGGCGCTGCCGTGGCCGAGGGCGTGGACATCGACCTGTGGCGGTGCGCACCGCAGGCGAGAACGCCGCGTGAACGGCGTGCAGGACAAGCTGACCGTGCTGGTGGGCGACCTTTCCGATAAGGCCAGCGGCAAATACGATATCATCACCGCCAACATCGTGGCCAACGCCATCCTGTCTCTGGCTCCTGCCGTGCCGGGACTGATGGCGGAGGGTGCCACCTTTATTGCCAGCGGCATCATCGACAGCCGCAAGGACGAAGTGATCGCCGGGCTGGAAAAGGCCGGCCTTGCCGTTGTGGAAGTGAAGGAGAAGCGCGGCTGGGAGTGCATCGTCTGCAAGAAGGCGTAATAGGAGGTTTTATGCCGCACCGTTATTTTACCACCGAGATCTCTGACGGCACCGCCACCCTGCGCGGGGCCGATGCCCACCATCTTGCCCGCGTGATGCGTGCAAGGCTGGGCGATACTGTCATTCTATGCGACGGCAACGCCGTGGAATACACCGCCACCATCACCGGCTTTGGCGATGAGTGTGTGGAGTTCCGGGTGGAGCCGGGCTATCCCAGCGCCGCCGAACCCAGCGTGGAGGTCACTCTGCTGGCCGGCTACCCCAAGCAGGACAAGCTGGAACAGATCATCAAGCACGGCGTGGAGCTGGGCGCAGCCCACATCGTGCCCTTCTTCAGCCGGTATTGCGTGGCCGCGCCCAAAAAAGAGGAGCAGAAGAACGAGCGCTACAACCGTATTGCAGCGGAAGCCGCCAAGCAGTGCGGCCGGGGCATTCTGCCGGATGTGGCCCTGCCGCTGGCAAACTTCGGGGCCGTGTGCCGCACCTTTGACCAGTATGACCTGGTGCTGTTCTGCTACGAGTGCGGCGGCGCGCCGGTGCGCCAGCTGCTGGCCGAGGCCGCACCCGCCGACGGCAAAAAGCGGAAGATCGCCATCGTGACCGGAGCCGAGGGCGGCTTTGCCGCCGAGGAGGCCGAAATGGCCGCCAAAGCCGGAGCCAAAACGGTTGGCCTTGGCCCCCGCATCCTCCGGTGTGAGACAGCGCCGCTGGCAGTGCTCGCCGCCGTGATGACCCTGACCGGCAATCTGGAATAACCGGGGCCCCGGGCGCGCACCTTCCATCCAAGAAAAATTCCGACCCACGGGTTCGGGAAAGTCTGCGGCTTTCCCGGGCCCATTTTTTATTTTTTGCCCCGTATAAAGATCTCCCGGATTTTTGTGCAGGTTTGCCCTGTTATTCTGTCGCAATTTTCGGCTTATTTTGTGCTCGTTCCACATTGCTACCCCCCGAAATTCAGCATTTCGTCTTGACATTCTCCACGGCACAGCACTATACTTGTGCTGCAAAGAGACGCCGGGCATGAAAATGTACGGCTATGTGTTTTTCTGCCCTGAAACCCTGGGGTTTGCCGGTTTTCGGTATCGTTCCCGGCAACGTTCACGGTAACGTTCACGTCTCTGTAAGTTTTTTTGTTTGGAGGGTTTTGCAATGCGGAAAAATGTGAAAAAACAGCTTGCCTTGCGGGTGCTGTCCACAGCGGCTCTGGTGGCCATGGTCTCGTCCATCGCCACAGCAGCCTTTGCGGCAGAATACAATGTAAAAGACGGCAGTGTGGAGATCGTGGCCAAAGATGGTGTCCAGCGCATCACCCAGTGGGTGAATAAGGACATAGGCATCTATGTGCAGGATGGCAAGGGAGAAGATATTCGTGACCGCGAAGATTCCGACATCGTCCTGACCACCAAAGGCGAGACCACTTCCAACACCGTCACCATTACCGCCGAAGAGAAGGGCGACACCGCCAATGTGACCCTGGAGGATGTGTTTATCAACCGGGAGGGCGCATGGCGCAGCGATTCCGAGGCTGCGCTGACCGTGAAGGGCGATGGCAACACCAGCATTGAGCTGAACGGGAACAACACGCTGTCCAGCACCGGTGCCCACGCCGGTCTGGAAAAGACCGATGCTGAATGTTCCGGCACGCTGACCATCACGGACGATAAGAATGACGATGGCTCTGAAAAAGAAGAGAAAGACAAGTACGGCTATTCTACCGGCGGCGATACCGGTACGCTGGCTGTAATAGGCGGTGGCAGTGGCGGTGCCGGTATCGGCGGACAAGGCGGATCCTACGCTGATTCCCGTGCTCAGGAGATCCACGATGCTTCCAACATCACCATCACCGGCGGAAATATCAATGCAGGCCATACTCCCGAGGGATGCGATTACAATTGTCATTATTCCACCGGTGCGGGCATTGGCGGCGGAAGCCATGGCGGTGATGGCACCAACATCACCATTACCGGCAATGCCAATGTGGATGCCTATGGCAGCTACTATGCCGCCGGGATCGGCGGTTCTGATTACATTACGGATCATCGTGAAGACAAATCGTACCTTGCAGGAGGGAATGGTGAAAACATCACCATCTCCGGCAATGCCAAGGTTACCGCTCGGGGTTGGGATGCTGCCGGGATCGGCGGTGCTGAATATGGAGCCGGAAAGAACATCCAGATCAAAGACCACGCCGATGTGCATGCCTACTCAGGCGGAAACGGAGCCGGTATTGGCGGTGGTCGTGGCTGCGGCGGTGAGTGAGCATTTCCGGCAGTGCCACCGTCTTTGCACAAGGGATAACGGCGGTTCCGGCATCGGTTCCGGCAGTGAAATCCGTAATAAGGAGGTCGCCCCGGAGCGCAGGGATACTACCGTCACGATCTCGGACAACGCCACGGTCACGGCCATTGGTTCTTACCACTCTGCAGGCATCGGAAACGGTAGTGATCATAGGAATGTTGGCAAGACGGATATCACCATCACCGGCGGTACGGTCAATGCTATTTCCGGTTCATATTCTGCTTCTGCGATTGGCGGCGGCAAAGACTATGAGGACGGTAGCCCGGCGCAGAATGTCACGGTTACCATCAATGGCACTACGGGCAACACCACCATCAATGCTTCCTGCACGGAAGATATGGAAAGTGCTATTTCCAAGGGCAACGACACTGCGGACATCATCGGCTATGATGCGGACGGTGTTTCTCCTTTTGGTGAGGACCACAGTGTTGTGGTCCGGATGTATAAAAAGGGTTCTCTTACACTCAAAGACTACGACCAAAACACCCACCGTTATAAGAGCATTGATTATAACCACGGTGAGCTTTACCAGACCGTCCACAACCGCAAGTACATGGACGAAAACCTTGACACCACCAAGCTGGAGGACGAGGACCTGCACGACTGGAAGCTGGTGGGCGAGGTCGTACAGCCCACGCTGGAAAAAGAAGGCTATGCAGACTACATCTGCAGCATTGACAAGTGCGGCCAGACCAAGCATGTGGTGCTGCCCAAACTGACCCCGGAACCCAGTGAACCGGACGTGCCGGGCGACAATACCCCGAATACGCCCAACAAGCCGGACACCCCCAAACAGCCGGAGGGCACCACCCCGGCCCCTGTGACCCCGGATGCC
>ENA-OQAS01001057-OQAS01001057.1-human-gut-metagenome-genome-assembly--contig:-NODE-1057-length-13463-cov-2.671866_pt1 | contig 13463 bp, 20 predicted proteins | sample MGYA00242733_ERZ504523 | MGnify/ENA primary metagenome ERZ504523 (study PRJEB26092, sample SAMD00036239) | human gut metagenome | host: Homo sapiens | study: EMG produced TPA metagenomics assembly of... | reverse complement strand
TGCCTGACGGCACAAGAAAAAAAATCCGTAAACCGGGATAAACATAAAAAACAAAACCGCGGGACACGCGGGATAGCCTGTTTTAGCTTTGCCCTAAGGGTAATCGAGCAGGAAGCCCCCACTTCAAAATCGTAAGATTTAAGTGGTGGGAGCATGTCACCGCCGTGAGTAAGAGCAAACATGCTCGCACTGAAATGAAATAGAACGGAGCATAGCAAATGGATAACAGGATCATTACAACAGATGTTACAGAAGAGGATTTTTCCCTGGAGGGAAATTTAAGGCCTCAGAGTCTGGATGAATATATTGGTCAACAGAAAACAAAAGATACCCTGAAGATTTATATCGAAGCAGCAAAGCAGCGCCATGATTCACTGGATCATGTGCTGTTTTATGGACCTCCGGGGCTGGGAAAGACTACACTTTCCGCGATCATTGCCAATGAGATGGGAACACATATGAAGGTAACATCAGGTCCTGCGATTGAAAAGCCAGGCGAAATGGCTGCGATCCTGAACAACCTTCAGGAAGGAGATGTGCTGTTTGTAGATGAGATACACAGACTGAATCGACAGGTAGAAGAGGTTCTTTACCCGGCAATGGAAGATTTTGCTATCGATATCATGATCGGCAAGGGAGCATCCGCCCGTTCCATTCGTCTGGATCTTCCGAAGTTTACATTGGTAGGTGCAACAACGAGGGCAGGTCTTCTTTCCGCGCCGCTTCGTGATCGTTTTGGCGTAACACAGAGACTGGAGTTTTATGATAAAAAGAACTGACGACGATCATTCTACGTTCGCTCAGGTGCTTGGCGTGGAAATCGAACCCAATGGAGCTGCCGAGATCGCCAAGCGTTCCAGAGGAACCCCCCGTCTGGCCAACCGTCTTCTGAAGAGAGTACGTGATTTCGCCCAGGTGAAGTATAATGGTGTGATCACCTACGATGTTGCCTGCTTCGCATTGGATCTTCTGGAAGTAGATCAGTATGGCCTCGATAAAACAGACCGCCGCATTCTCCAGACCTTGATCCTGAATTTTCAGGGCGGCCCCGTGGGGCTTGAAACACTTGCCGCATCGATCGGAGAAGACTCCGGAACACTGGAAGACGTGTATGAACCCTATCTTTTGCAGACAGGTTTCCTTAACAGAACTCCACGTGGAAGAATGGCTTCCGTGCTGGCATATACCCATCTTGGATATCCTCGTCCTGATTTATCGACAAAGTAAAGGTCATAAAAAAAAAGTGAATTACTCGGTAACTGAGTTACCAGAGAATCTGAATTGAAGACTATTAGCACAGGTGAAAAAAACGTTCTGTATAATGCGGTAAAAAAGAAAAAGCGCCAGGCAGGAAACTTTATTTTTGATATAACGGATTGCCCGCTGAAAGAGGGCGAAATAATGGAGCAGGTCAATAATCTGTTCAGATCAACACATCTCTCCTTTTTTGGAAGAGATCGCATTGTACAAGGATAGAAAAATAATTGGTGTTTATCAAAGAAATAAAAAATAAGAACCATTCAGCTGTACGATCTAAAAGATCATGGGTACTGCGAATGGTTCTTATTAAGATATCTTATGTGTATTTTACGATAATATACACAAGAATGCAAGACTTAAAATAAACAATAATTATCCACCAGTCAGAAAATGACAGGTGGTATTTTTATACACTTTTTTAAGAAAGAGAGGACAAGAAATGAAGAAATTATTTATCAGTCAGCCAATGAGTGGCAAAGCAGACGAGGAGATTCTTGCAGAGCGAAAGGTGGCAATCAAAGCGGCAGAAGAGTTGTTGAGAGAACCTGTAGAGGTTATTGATTCTTTCTTCCAGTCAGCACCGGTAGGAGCAAAACCTCTGTGGTTCATTGGAAAGTCCCTGGAGTTTTTATCTGATGCCGATATCGCCTATTTTGCAAAAGACTGGCAGAAAGCAAGAGGATGCAAGATCGAACATGAGCGTGCGGTTGAGTATGGAATTCCGAGAATTGACCATGTGTAGGAGGTAAGGAATGGGAAATGAAGAATTTTTAAGACTTGCAAAGTAAAAGTAGCTGAATATACCAATTCACACATGGATAAGATCGATGGAAAACAGATCACAGTACAGTATGTGTACGTGGTATGGAGTTGTAAGACATTACAGAACAGTAAAGCACTTCTGAGCACGACTGTGCCGGATGGAATGTATTATGAGCTGACATATAACGGAGATAAGCACGAGTTATACTTTGATGCTTATAAGAAATTTCAAAACATGTGCTTTAAACTGTAATTGCGCCGGTGCAACAGTCGGAGAAGGGAAACACTACATGGAAACAATCATTTGCTCATGTCATAGAATAGAAGATCTGGAAAGAAAAGGAGAATGAACATGAATGTAAATGTAATGATGCAGTATGTAACATATGGTCTGGCGCTGATCGGGGTGCTGGCGTTCCTGGTATCGATTATTGTGCAGGTGATCAAAGAGCTCCCGGGACTTAATAAGATCCCGACAAGTATTGTAGCACTGGTCACATCACTGATCCTGTGTCCGGTGGCACTGGCAGTCCTGTGCACGTATTATAAGACAGCTGTCACCTGGTATTATATTTTCGCATCGATTATTGCGGCGTTTGTAGTGTATTTGGTTGCGACCGGCGGTTGGGAAAAAGTAAAAGGTATCTGGGACAGGACGAAATACAAAGATTCAGAGGGCGAGTGATCCCTTTGTGAAATTCGTTGAACATCAAAGGACGATATGATAATATAGAACACGGAGCAATCGTGTTGCAGGGTGGCTGACCTCTATTCTACATAGAATGGAGGTGGTGCTGATGGACAAGAATCATTTTGATTTCAAAGACCTCATGGCTTTTGGTATGTTCATTCTGGCATTGCTTACGTTCGTTTTGACGTTTTGTAAGTAATTTTCTACATAGAAAAACCACCCCAAAACTTGGCTGAGTGTAGGGTGGAATTTCTATTTCGCTATTCACTGAGTTCAACCCCTTGTGGGCGGTTGTTCCTTTGTATTATCAATATACCATTTCGAAAAAAATAATTCAAGTATTTTTAGGAGGCGAGTAATCGTCTTTTTTTATTGGAGGAAACATATGTTAAAGATTATGGGAAAAGCTCAGGTATCCGGCAGGAATTATGGTCAGAAGATCATCAGCATTTTGAATGGCATATTATCTATTAAGGCATCAAATAAGACATCAAAAACAGAAAAGGAGAGTACAACCATGAATATCAACACAAGTCTTATCAGTAACAACAACAGCTATGCAGGTCATAAACCGGCATATATCGTAATTCACAACACAGATAACTATGCCAAGGGTGCAAATGCGAAAGCACATGCTAAGGCTCAACATGATGGAAACTTTAAAGGCTATTCTGCACATGTATATGTGGATGACACAGAGGCATATCAGGCGCTTCCGTATAACCGTGGCGCATGGCACGTAGGGGTTAACTACGGCGGTCGGCTGTTTGGTACTGTCAACAACAGAAATTCAGTAGGAATCGAGATGTGTGTCCAGGCTGGCTATAATTATGAGAAAGCTTTCCAGAATACAGTCCGGTTGTGCAAACAGCTTATGAAACAGCTGGGAATCCCGGCTGACAGAGTTGTGCAGCATTATGATGTATGCGCAAAGAACTGCCCGTCAGCGATCCGTGCAAAAGGTGACTGGAACCGGTTCAAGCAGCTGATCGGAGCTGAGACCACCACGCCAACGTAGATAAGTATTATCGCACAAGAAAGTCCTGGGCTGACAGCAAGAGCCAGATTGGAGCATACAAGAGCCTTGAGAATGCAAAGAAAGAGTGGAAACAGGGCTACACCATCTATGACTGGAACGGAAAAGCAGTGTATCCTGTACAGACTTCAGAAAAGGCAGTAGTTCTGACAGGAAAATTTGAGACCCAGCTTCCGATCATCCGGAAAGGGAATTCCGGTGTTGCAGTTTCCGTGCTGCAGTCTGTACTTGGTGTTACTGTGGATGGCCATTTCGGAGACGATACAGAAGCATCTCTGAAAGTTTTCCAGAAAAACACAGGCGTAAAGGTAAGTGGAACCTGCGGTATTGATTCCTGGAAAAAGATGATCGAACACATGAAAGCCAACACTCATAATTGAGAAAAACATTTGCATTTTTAAAGAAAATATTGTAATCGACAAAATAATAGAAAAACTTCTATACATTTTTGCGGGAATCAGTTATAATAAAAGAAATTGTGGGTTGTAAGACCGGCAATGCAGAGGAATGTTATTGAGGAAATTACCAGTAACAGATAAATTCAGGAGGCTTTACGAATGGCGGTAAAGAATACAGCACAGGTTGTTATCGATGGAAAGATCATTACTCTGGGCGGGTATGAGTCCGAGGAATATTTTCAGAAGGTTGCAGCCTATATGAATAATAAGATCAGTGAGCTGAGTCAGATGCCGGGATACTCCAGACAGGCCATGGAGACCAAGCATACATTGCTCAGTCTGAATATTACAGATGATTATTTTAAGGCAAAGAAGCAGGCGGAGATTTTTGAACAGGATCTGCAGCAGAAAGACCAGGAGATGTATGATCTGAAACATGAACTGATCTCTTTGAAAATGCAGATTGAAGAGGCGAAGAAGGCAGAACAGGAAGCTCAGGAACAGAAGAATCTTCTGGACGGTAAGGTGAAGGAACTGGAGAAAGAACTTGATGAACTGCTTAAATAAGGATGGGGGATTGCTTCGGTAATCCTCTTTTGTTTTATGGTCATCGGATTGATTAACAGATGGGAGATGAGGGAATACTTTGAAAAATATGATAACAGAACTGCTCTCGCCGGCAGGTTCTTATGAAAGCTTTGAGGCAGCTATTGGTGCCGGGGCTGAGTGCGGTATATGTAGGGGGACCGGCGTTTTGGAGCAAGAGCTTATGCGCAGAACTTCACCCAGGAAGAGCTGATCACTGCCATTGAGACCGCACATATCCATAACCGTAAATTATATCTTACTGTGAATACACTTTTGAAGAACCGTGAACTGGATGATCAGCTGTTTGAATATCTGCTTCCGTATTATGAGGCAGGGCTGGATGCGGTGATCGTACAGGATCTGGGAGTATTTTCTTTATACGCCGGAATTTTCCGGATCTGGATATTCATGCAAGCACACAGATGACAGTAACCGGACCGGAGGGAATGCGATTTTTGGAGGAAAAGGGAGCAACTCGTGTGGTTCCGGCCAGAGAGCTTTCCCTGGAAGAGATATCTGCCATGCATAAGGCAAGTCCTCTGGAAATAGAGACTTTTATCCATGGAGCTCTCTGTTACAGCTATTCCGGCCAGTGTCTGATGAGCAGTATTTTCGGTGGAAGAAGCGGAAACCGTGGCCGCTGTGCACAGCCATGCAGGCTTCCTTACAGTGTAACCATGGATCACAGAAAATATAAAGGAGACAAGGATTTTTGTGCATTAAGCCTGAAAGATATCTGCACTCTGGATATTCTTCCGGATATCCTGGGGGCGGGTGTTATGTCTCTGAAGATCGAAGGGCGTATGAAACAGCCGGCGTACACAGCGGGCGTCACGGCAGTATATCGAAAATATCTGGATATGTATTTAAGCGGAAAAGAATATCACGTTCAGGAAAAAGACCGGAAGTATCTTCTTGAGCTTTTCAGTCGTGGAGGATCCTGCAAAGGATACTATGATATGTATCGCGGGCCGGAAATGATGGCTTTTGCCAATGAAAAAAAATCCGGTAATATCCAGCCGGAGATCAGAAAAATAAAAGAAAAAATTCATGGGAATTTAATACTTTCTCCTGAAAGTCCTGTTATACTGGAAATAACCTGCAAGGGCCAGACAGTAACTGCTATGGGCGGTGAGGTACAGTTTGCTAAAAATCAGCCAATGGAAGAACAGAGGATCCGTCAGCAGATGGAGAAACTGGGAAATACAGATTTTCAGTGGGAGGATCTGAACATTGAAATAAATGGAAGGATTTTTGTTCCGGTTAAGTTCTCAATGAAGTACGAAGAGATGCTCTGAGTCAGCTGCGAGAAGCACTGATCGGATGTCAGAAGAGAGCACAGGTTACGAAGCAGCCGACGAAATCTAAGGATCAGGCTGCCTGCCACAGAAGGGTAACAGACAGCCTGCCTGTGTATGTATCCTGTGAACGTTCGGATACTGCGGAAGTACTTTTGAACGAACCGGGGATTACAGGTTTTTATTTTCCTTTTGATACTATGGAAAATATTTTTCACCGGAACTTGCTGCAAGCAGTGAATTATATCTTTCTACTCCACATATCCATCGCGGAGAAATCCCCGAAAAGTGGCTTCAATCAGCTCAAAAATGGTTGGAGCAGGGTATGAAGGGTTTTCTGGTAAGAAACTTGGAATCTTACGCCGTACTGAAAAAAATGGGATATGGCGGAAAATGTATCCTGGATGCATCCATGTATACCTGGAATGATCAGAGTGTTGATTTCTGGCGGGAAGAGGGAGTTCTTCGAAATACAGTCCCCCTTGAGTTGAATGAGGGTGAACTGAAACACAGAGATAATACTTCTTCGGAGCTGCTTTTATATGGTTATATCCCACTGATGCTTTCCGCGCAGTGTGTAAGGAAGAATCTTTTTGGATGTACAGGAAAATATGAGACGGCTTATCTGAAAGACCGCTATAACAGTGAATTTCCGGTAAAATGCAGCTGTGATCCATGGGGAAAAAACATCTCCGAAAAAGCAAAATACTGTTATAATATCATTTATAACAGCATTCCTTACGGACTTCCGGGTGAAAAAGATCAGGTAAAAAAACTGAACCTTCACTCTTTGCGACTGGCATTTACGATCGAAGAGCCAGAGAAAGCAAAAGCGATCTTGAAAGAATTCCGGACGGTTTATCAGGAAAACGGAAAACCTTCCGGACGCAGGTATACAAAAGGCCATTTTAAAAGAGGAGCCGAGTAAAAGTGTATGATTAATGTAATTACAGAATTATCTAAGTATGTGATCCTCACATTGATGATCGTCTATACCTTTCATTGTTTTTATATGGTGTGGCGGCAGGATGAGGAAGAAAAGAGAGAACTGCTCCATCAGCAGCTGACCATGATCTTTTTTATTGATTTTACAGCATTTCTTGTGATCTATTTAAAAAGCATGGATTTCAGGGTCATCCTGTTCTATATCGAAATGATGATCTTTTTGCAGCGATCCAGATCCTTTATCGAATTATTTATCAGAATGCATCGCTGCTTCTTTTAAATAATATGTGTATGCTCCTGAGCGTAGGATTTATCATGCTCTGCCGGCTTTCACTTCCGTCTGCAACTAAGCAGCTTCTGATCGTGGCCGCAGGTAGTGCAGTATCACTGGTGATACCGGTAATGATACGAAAAATGAAATTTTTAAAGGATCTTACATGGGCTTATGCCGGAATTGGTATTGTACTTCTGGCGGCAGTTCTTGTTCTGGCAAGCACAAGCTACGGTGCAAAGCTTTCTCTTATGGGAATCCAGCCTTCCGAGGTGATCAAGATAACCTTCGTATTTTTTATGGCATCACTTCTGTGTACCAAGGTGGATTTTCGCAAAGTAGTACTGGCTACGATCGTTGCAGTGATCCATGTAGGGATCCTGGTTCTTTCCAGGGATCTGGGTAGTGCAGTAATCTTTTTTGTCACCTACCTTGTACTGATCTATGTGGCAACCAGAAATCCGAGCTATTTATTTTTGGGACTTGGCGGAGGATGCGTTGGTTCGGTGATCGCATATCATCTTTTTGGACATGTCCGTCAGCGAGTCAGTGCCTGGAAGGATCCGATGGCTGTCTATCAAAATGAAGGTTATCAGATCGTGCAGTCTCTGTTTGCGATCGGAACCGGAGGCTGGTTTGGAATGGGACTTTGTCAGGGCTCTCCAGAGAAGATCCCGGTCGTAAAAAATGATTTTATCTTCAGTGCTATTTGCGAGGAACTGGGTGGCATTTTTGCCATCTGCCTGATTCTTGTATGCACAAGCTTTTTTCTGATGATCGTTACTATTGCACTAAAGATCAGGAATCCGTTTTATAAACTGATCGCACTGGGGCTCGGAACGGAATATGCTTTTCAGGTATTTCTGACCATTGGCGGTGCAACCAAGTTTATTCCAATGACAGGAGTTACACTTCCGCTGGTGAGTTACGGAGGCAGTTCTGTCATGTGTACCATCCTGATGCTTGCGATCATTCAGGGACTGTATATTCTGAGGGAAGATGAGGACGAACAAATTGAAACGCAGCGAAAAGAAACGATTGAAAGAAGAGGAAAGAGAGCAACGCCTGAGAGAAAGAGAAATCGCCAGACTCCGTAGAAAAAAGAACCGGCCTTTAACTTTTGTATCGGCCTTCTTTATATTGATCTTTGTCAGTTTGATCGGATATCTGGTCTATTTTGACGCCATAAAAAGCGAAGATTTTATCAACAGCCCGTACAACACCCGTCAGGATACATTTTCGGACCGTGTAGTACGTGGAAGTATCCAGTCTTCGGATGGTGAGGTCCTGGCACAGACCAATGTGTATGAAGATGGAACAGAAGAGAGAACGTATCCGTTTTCCAATATTTTTGCACATGCAGTAGGATATGATACCAATGGTAAGAGTGGTTTGGAATCGGAAGCAAATTTCCAGCTTCTCACTTCCCATTCATTTTTTCTGGAACAGATGAAAATGAATTCCTGGGAAAAAAGAATCAGGGTGATACCGTGATCTCCAGTCTGAATGCAGATCTTCAGACAACGGCATACAATTCTCTGGGAGACCGCAGAGGAGCGGTAGTTGTACTGGAACCATCCACCGGACGTATCCTGCTATGGTGAGCAAACCGGATTTTGATCCGAACACGATCGCACAGAACTGGGATACCCTTGTTAATGATGAAAGTAACAGCAGCCTTTTAAACCGTGCAACCAATGGAGCTTATCCTCCGGGATCAACATTTAAGATTGTCACGGCACTGGATTATTTCAGGCAAAAGGGATCACTGGAGGGATATTCCTATCTGTGTCAGGGAAGTATCACAGTGGATGACCACACGATCCAGTGTTACAATGGTGCAGTACATGGACAGGAGGATTTTTATTCCGCATTTGCACATTCCTGTAACTGTGCATTTGCAGATATGGGACTTGGTCTGGGAGGAGGTACTCTGAAAAGTACTGCAGAGGATCTGCTCTTTAATAAGGCTCTTCCGCTGAATTCCTATAAAACCAGCCGTTTTACCCTGGATAATGATTCTCCGAACGCACTTGTGATGCAGACCTCGATCGGCCAGGGTAACACTCTTGTTTCTCCGATGCATATGGCATTGATCACAAGTGCCATCGCCAATGATGGTGTACTGATGAAGCCAACTATGATCGATAAGATCGTGAATAATTCCGGTGATACGGTCAGGGAAACAGAAAAAACAGAATACAAACGTCTGATGACAAGAAATGAAGCCAATATCCTTGGAAAACTAATGAAAAATGTAGTTGAAAACGGTACGGCTTCCGCATTGAACGGACGAGGATATACTGTTGCCGGAAAGACCGGTTCTGCGGAGTTTGATGAAAATGGCTCCAGTCATTCCTGGTTTGTGGGTTATTCTAATGTAGATGACCCGGATATCGCCATTGCAGTGATCGTGGAAAACGGCGGAACCGGAAGTGAAGCGGCAGTTCCCATTGCGCAGATGTTTTTGATGCATATTATTTCGATTAAATTGAGAACAGTATCTGCTTCTTGCCCCTTGCCTATAAGGTAAAAAAGAGGTATACTATAGCCAGTGCAAAAGACACACGCATTACAGGAGGATTGCAATATGATAGAAGCAACAAGCTGTGGCGGTGTGGTAATTCATCGGGGTAAGATTCTGGCATTGTATAAATCCTACAGGAACCGTTATGAAGGATGGGTGCTTCCCAAAGGAACTGTAGAAAAAGGAGAGACTTTTGAACAGACTGCTTTACGTGAAGTAATGGAAGAAGCAGGTGTTCGGGCCTCTATCGTGAAATATATCGGTAAGAGCCAGTATAATTTCACCGTTCCGGAGGATGTGGTAATGAAAGAGGTACACTGGTATCTCATGATAGCTGATAATTATCATAGCAAACCCCAGCGAGAGGAATATTTTGTAGATTCCGGATACTATAAGTTTCATGAGATCTATCATCTTCTCCGTTTTTCCAACGAGAAGCATATCGTGGAACAGGCCTATCAGGAGTATCTGGAAATGCGAAGTGAAGGCGTCTGGGCGAAACAGCAGAAGTATTTTTAACAACAGGACAGGGCTGTGTACATACGCAGCCCTGTTTGGCATTATAACGGAGGTGAGGGCAGATTGCTGAAATGGATGAAAAACTATTACATAGGAAATGATGTAAAAAATCCTACTAGAATAAGAACCAGGATCACTGCTGGTAAATTCGTGCCGGATATCTACGTTGTTACTTTGTCTGATAATCCCGGAAATATTTTGGAAATTCTTCCCGCAGGCATGCTTGTACAGCGAAGCGCCAGAGCCACCTGTCCTTTGATCGTTGGAATGGCTAGAGGAAAATCCGGTGCTATACAGATGGTACAGGATATGATCGAACAGGTTTATACCGAAACTGGAAATTTTAAAATAAAAGAATATCTGAAAAACAGGTGAACCAATGCTGCATATATTATGGCTGATAATAAAATGGATATTGATCCTTCTGGGGATTCTGATCGGGCTGATCTTTCTGATCCTGCTGCTTCTTTTATTTTGTCCAATCAGATACAGAGGGAATTTAAAAAAAGACCGTACGGATAGTCTTCGGGAAATACATGCTTTCGGTGAAGTGAGCTGGCTGCTTCATATAATTTCTGCACAGGTATTCTGGGAGCAGGGCGTTCTGAAAACAAAAATATGTTTGTTAGGGATTCCTTTGGAAAAATTTAAAAATCTGTTTCGTAAAAAAAAGAAACCAAGAGCTCTTTCCAACTCCGGAAATCAAAATGCAAAAAAACAGACAGAGGCTTCTGGAAGTCATGAAAAGACATCAAAAAGCGAAAATCAGAACGATACCGCAGAGCTGCAAATGTCTGAGCCTCAGGAAGATACTGTTGAAGATATAAATGAAATTTCGGAAAATGTAATAATGGAGCCGATATCGATTTCCGAAGAAATATCGGAAGATGAAAAGAGGCTTCGGACAAAGATTGCAGATTTAATTTTGAATATAGTGGGAAAAATAAAAATGACAGTTGGAAAGCTGTTCCGAATCGTACAGAATTTTCTTGGAATCCCCAAAAGGATTCTGAAAAAATTCAAAGTCTTGCATTAACAATCCGGAATTTCTGTGATAAGATAACTGGTGGAAGGAATTTTTAGACCATCCCCGAACCAGAGAGGCTCTTTCCTTTCTGTGGAAAAATGCAAAAAACTGATTTATCATGTGCTTCCGACAAGGATCACCGGAAAGATCACATTTGGCAATGAAGATCCGGCAGTTACAGGTATGGTATTGGCTGTATTAGGAATGACGATTCCTTTTCATAAAAACAAGATCGAAGCAGCGCCCCTTTTTGATAATGAAAATGTTCTTGAGGGAGAGATCATGTTAAAGGGAAGGATTTATGGAATTGTAGTTCTCACAACAGCAGCGAAGCTTTATTTCAATAAAAATATAAAATACGTCATCCACCGATGGAGACATAAGGAGGTAAATCATGGAGAAAGAGAATAATTTCAAAGATACCGTGAATTCATTATTTAAAGGAATGGATGGCTTTGTATCGGCCAAGACAGTGGTTGCGATGCCATTCATGTAGGCGATACCATTATCCTTCCTCTGGTCGATGTATCCTTCGGCGTGGGAGCCGGAGCTTTTGAAGGGGACAAGAAGAACAATGGCGGCGGAGGTCTTGCCGGAAAGATGTCTCCCTGTGCAGTGCTTGTGATCCAGAATGGAAGCACCAAACTTGTAAACGTAAAAAATCAGGATGGCCTTACCAAGGTTCTGGATATGGTGCCGGATTTTGTGAACCGTTTTGCACCAGGTGCAGGCAATGCCGAGGATACAGACGGGAAAGAAGAGTAGTATTCCATTTAGATTTCATGCATATACTGTAATAAAAAACAGGAAATGAGCAGACAGGAGTGGGAAAGCTAACTGGTTTTATGCTGTTTTTTATTGGTGTGGGCATGGTTCTTGGTATCCTTATTACAGAGAATTTTATTGTGATCGCAATGGCAGTCATATGTCTGCTATGCGGATATCATATGTTTTGCAGATAAGCGGGAAGTGTGCACCTGGCATACTTCCGCTTGTAATTTATCTGTCTTAAAGATAAAAAACAGCCCCCGCATTCTACGGGGGCATACGATATTACTTACGCTCTTTCAACTTTTCCGGATCTTAAACAAGAAGTACATACATACATTTTCTTTGCTCCGCCGGCAGTTGTTTTTACTCTGACGGATTTAACGTTAGATTTCCACATTTTGTTGGATCTTCTATGGGAATGACTCACATTGTTTCCGAAATGAGCTCCTTTATCGCAGATTGCACATTTAGCCATGAATAGCACCTCCTTTTATCAACAGTCACCATTTTAACAGATGAATTGCTCTTTTGCAAGCAAAAAAAGGAAATTTATCAAAAATTCTGCAAAGAGTTTTAAGGAAAGTATTCCATACCTCCGGGAACAGGGCGGATCATGGTGGAATTAAGCGTTGTGTGTATGGTTTAGATCAATTTGAAACATAGAAAATTACCCAGTGCGAATTAATTTATCGTTTTTTCTTTGGCCTGGTCTCTTTCCTGAAGCTGAATAGAACATATTCTTGCTGAACTGGCATATGAGAATAGGAAAACCGGGAAAATGCAAAAGAATTTGGCAGGTAGTTCGGAATCCGAAAATGTGGTATGATTATAGGCAGGATATCAGAAACGTCAGGAGTTGAATAGATTGTGAAGACGGAAGAAATCTTTAAATATGTGCAGAAACAGTACGGAACAGTCCCAGAATATTTATGGAGTAAATCGCCAGACAGTGCAGTACTCCGACATAAAAACGGAAAATGGTATGCAGTGATCATGACTATTGAAAAATCAAAACTGGGATTAGAAGGAAAAGATCCGGTTGATATCATGGATGTAAAGTGTGATCCGGACATGACGAATATGATTATTCAGACGCATGGATTTTTACCTGGATACCATATGAACAAGCAGCACTGGATCACGATTTACTGGATGGTTCGGTCAGTAAAGCAAAGATACTGGACTTTTTGGACATGAGTTATGACCTGATTGATGGCGCAGGCAGAAAGGAAAACAAATGAAAAAAGCAATCATATATGCATCGGTACATCATGGAAATACAGAAAAATTAGTAAAGAGCATAGCAGAAGAGTGTCAGGTTGATTTGATTGATGCTGTAAAACAACCCGATGCAGATCTGAGCAGTTATG
>ENA-OQAS01001055-OQAS01001055.1-human-gut-metagenome-genome-assembly--contig:-NODE-1055-length-13470-cov-2.138200_pt1 | contig 13470 bp, 16 predicted proteins | sample MGYA00242733_ERZ504523 | MGnify/ENA primary metagenome ERZ504523 (study PRJEB26092, sample SAMD00036239) | human gut metagenome | host: Homo sapiens | study: EMG produced TPA metagenomics assembly of... | reverse complement strand
TCCAACGATCGATGATTCTCCAACGATCATGATCGATCAGAACGAACTGAAACAGAGAATCCAGACAAATGATGATACACAGCCTGTGGAAGATTCAGATAGCAATGCATATCTGGAAGAGGATGATGAGGAAGAAGAAACAGGAATGAACTCAAAGATCGAGAAACTTGTCATTGTTCTTGCAGCAGTGTAGGTGCGATCATTTTGATTTCTATTGTCGTATTTGTTGTCAAAAGTTCTGGATTATTCAAATCAGGAAAATCAACAACACAAAGTACGATCGCAGCAACAACAGAAGCCAAACATCACAATACTACAGAAAAATACACAGTTGATAATTATATCGGATTGTCTTTAGAAGCAGCTAGAGAGGCGATTGATAACAAGTTCAAGATCAATGTGACAGAAGAATATTCCGATACGTATGCAAAAGGACTGGTCATGCAGCAAGATCCAGAAAGCGATACGGAATTAGAAGAAGGAAAAACGATCAAGTTAGTTGTGAGCAAAGGACAGAAGATTGAAGATAAAGTTTCAGTACCTGATGTGCGGAAGTAAGACGAAGTCTGGTGCACAGAGTGAATTAAAAGCAGCAGGACTCAAAGTCTCAATAAAAGAAGCTTACAGTGATGATGTTGCGAAAGGAGAAGTTATCTCTCAGACTCCATCACATGGAAGTAAAGTTTCGAAAAATACAACTGTTGTGATCACAGTCAGCAAAGGCAAGAAGGAAGATCAGACGGTCAGCGTTCCAAATCTTCGTTATTACACGGAATCTGAAGCAAGTCAGGAACTGCAAAGATTCGGATTATCATTGGGAAGTGTTTTAACAGAATATAGTGACAGTGTGGAAAAAGGACTTGTCATTCGTCAGAGGATCAGTTCTGGAAGCAAGGTTAAGAAGGGAACAGCCGTTGGGATCTATGTCAGTCTTGGACCTCGTCAGACAGCGACAACAGCGGATGAAGAATCAACAACAACAGATGAAGAATAAAGGAAAAGCAGGTGCAGGAGATATTTCATGCAAGGAAAGATCATAAAAGGAATCGCAGGATTTTATTACGTACAGACAGAAGATAAATTATATGAATGTAAGGCAAAAGGAATCTTCCGAAACAAGAAGATGAAACCGTTAGTCGGAGACAATGTAGAAATCGATATTTTAGATGAGGCAGAGCAGGAAGGAAATATTACAAAGATCTATGAGAGACATAACGAGCTGATCCGTCCGGCTGTGTCAAATGTAGATCAGGCACTGATCATATTTGCAGCAAAGAATCCAAAGCCAAATTATAATCTGTTAGATCGTTTTCTGATGATGATGGAGAAACAGGATGTTCCTGTAATCGTCTGCTTTAACAAGGTAGATCTTGCAAAAGAAAAAGAACTGAAATTATTAGAGAAAGTCTACGAAAACTGTGGACATATCGTTCGTTTTATCAGCGTTAAGGAAGAAGAAGGAATTGACGAGATCAGGGAACTGATCCACGGTAAGACGACGGTTCTTGCTGGACCATCGGGGGTCGGAAAATCATCTTTGATGAATCTTCTGCAGCCAGAGGCACAGATGGAAACAGGGGAAGTCAGTGAGAAGATCAAGCGAGGGCGTCATACAACAAGACATTCAGAGCTGATACGTATCGAGAAAGATACGTATGTCCTAGACACCCCAGGGTTTAGTTCTTTATTCATTCATATGTTTGAAGAAGATGAGATCAAAGACTATTTTCAGGAATTCGCACCATATGAAGATGAATGCCGATTCCAGGGATGCAGTCATACACATGAACCAGACTGTGGAGTGAAAAAGGCATTGGAAGAAGGAAAGATCTCAAAGATCCGTTATGATAATTATGTAAATATTTATACAGAACTAAAAGAAAAGAGAAAATGGTAATGCGAGTATTGATTTTAACAGGCGGAACAGTCGAAGAAAATTCGCGAAAGACTATATCAGTAAATGGAACCCAGATCAGGTTATTACAGCTGATAAAGGACTGCTTTATGCTAAGAGACTGAATATAAAACCAGATATTATTTTAGGTGATTTTGACAGTTGCAGTAAGGATATAATGCAAGAATTTTCAACAGACAAGAAGATTATCGTACCATGTGAAAAAGACGATACTGATACAGGACTTGCAATACAAAAAGCAATTGAGACAGGTGCAGATGAAATCCTTATGATAGGTGGAACTGGAACAAGACTCGATCATGTTATGGGCAATTTCGGACAGTTGTTTTACGCACACAGCAAAGGTGTGAAGGCAGAACTTGTTGATGCAAACAATCGTATCAGGGTTTTAAATCATGAAGATACAATATCAAAGAAAGACCAGTTTGGTAAATATGTATCTTTGATACCAATATATGAGGCACGAGGTGTCACACTAACAGGATTTAAATATCCATTAAAAGACCATACATTAGTGTTTGAGCAATCGCTCGCGATCAGTAATGAATTAGAAGCAGAAGAAGGAATCATTTCATTTAGTGAAGGAAAACTGCTTCTGATAGAAGTAGAGATTGAGGTTATACAAGATGAAGAAAGAAAAAGTAACAACAAACAAAGTAACAAGTAAGCTTGAAAAGGTTCTCTGGGCTGTTCTGATCCTGATGTTTATCGTATCATTGATCGGAATGTTTTTAGGACAATATATGGATGGTAACGTATTCTATAAAATGTGTGTGATCATGACAGTATTAGCTGCCGCCATTTTATCAGCAGAACGTTTTTATTTTGGAAAAGAAATGGGAAGAGATATGCCAGAAGCATTTAAGATCGGTTACTGGCTGATCATCGCATGGGCAGTGATCTTACTGATCCACGCAGCAGGACTGGCATTTTTACCATTTTTAATGGAACTTGAATACAGAGTATTATGGGTAGTGGTTCCAACGGTCAGCTTATTATGGATGACAAGATATATCTTCGGAGACAACCTAGACTGGGATAAGACAGAACAAGAAGGGTTGGAAAGAAGGAAGAATGAACTACTCTCAGAAGAGCAATAAGAAGAATATCGGGAGATAGAACATGAATTACAAACAGGCAAAGATCGCTGATTCAGCAAAAGTAGCAAAAGAAACTGTTTTAGTTGGGAATATTACTATAGGAGAAGAATCTACGGTACTGTTCTTTACAGCAATGCGCTGTGAAGGAGAAGAGTCTATTGTGATCGGAAATCAGAGTAATATACAGGAAATTGTACGATCCATGTAGATGAAGGGAATAGTGTAAAAATCGGCGATGGAGTGACAGTTGGACATAACAGCGTGATCCATGGATGCCAGATCGGAGATAATTCCATGATCGGGATGGGATCTGTTGTTATGAATGGAGCAAAGATCGGTAATCACTGCTTGATCGGGGCAGGAAGTCTTGTAACACAAAATACAGTGATCCCAGATAGATCTTTAGTTATGGGAAGTCCAGCAAGAGTCAAACGTACATTGACAGAGGACGAGATCAAATATCTTGAGGGAAGCAGAGAAGAATATGTAGAAGTAGGAAAGCTGCTTCGAGAAGATGGGATACTTTAAGAATAAGTTAGAAATGGAAGGTATGGAATGAAACCTGGAATAAAAGATGTGGCAAAAGTAGCGGGAGTTTCTCCCACAACAGTATCCAGGGTATTAAATAACCGAGGATACATCAGCGAAGAAACAAGAAAAAAAGTATATGATGCTATGGAAGAGATCAATTATTATCCAAATGAGATTGCCAGAGCGTTGTTAAATAACAGAACGTATTTTGTCGGGGTTATCGTTCCTACTGTAACATCACCATTTCATGGAGAAGTTGTAGAACAGATAGAATATTATTTATCACAGAAAAATTATAAGATGCTTCTGTGTAACAGCAAAAATCAGATGGATACAGAGAAAGCCTATATTGATATGCTAAGACGCAATCAGGTAGATGGAATGATCGTTGGAACACATAACGCAGTCGTAGAGACATACTCCAAGTTAAAGATGCCAGTCGTAGGAATTGACCGTTATCTTGGAGAACATATTCCAGTCGTTTCATGTGATAACTATGCAGCAGGGCAGATGGCAACTAGACATTTGATCGATAAAGGATGTCAGCACATTTTATGTATCCGAGGAAACAGTAAATTAAAGATGCCAGGTAACAATCGAAGTCAGGCTTATATTCAAGAGATGGAGAAAGTAGGGCTTCCTCAGATGATTTTAGAAGTACCGTTCATCATGGAGAATGTGGAGAAGCAAAAACTTATTTATGATATGTTAAATGCACACCCTGAGATTGACGGTATTTTTGCAGGAGATGATTCGCTTGCAGTGATTGCACTTCATGTCGCAAGGCAAAAAGGAATCAATATTCCGAAAGATCTAAAGATCATCGGAGTAGATGGAACAAAGCAGATTTTAGGATTTGTTCCAGAACTGACAACGATCCAGCAGCCAGTTAAACAGATTGCAAAGGTAGCGGTGGATAAGCTGATCGATCTGATTGAAGGAAAAACAGCAGAAAGCTGCATGGATCTTCCAGTAAAATTACTGGAAGGACAGACAACATAACAGAGAATAAAAAGGAAGAGAAAATACTACTCTTCCTTTTTTGATGCCTAAAAATATGCTAGAACGTACAAAATAAGATAAGTTTTATGCAAAACTACCAAAAATCACCCAAATATTTTGTGCAAAAATTAATATGGTAACGATTGACATATGAAAACGTTTGACATATAATAAAGCCATAGAAAGCAACAAGGTAAATCAAAGAAAGGATTAAATTATGTATCAGTTATATTATCAGCCAGAAGGTATTTGGGTAGGAGATATTATGCCTTATGGAAAAGAAGGTCAGTTTTATGTATATCATCAGAGAGATACAAGAAATCCAGGACCTTTTGGAGAACCATTCGGTTGGGCATTAGCAACAACAAAAGATTTGTAGATTACAAAGACTATGGAGAAAGCTTAAAGCGTGGAACGGATGAAGAAGCAGATCAGTCATCTATGCAGGAAGTGTTTTTGAAACAGAGGCAGGATTTCATGCATTTTATACAGGATATAATAGAGAATTCTTAAAGGCAGGAAAGACATCACAGACATTGCTTCACGCTACAAGCAAAGATGGGATCACATGGGAGAAATCGAAAGAAGCATTAGAGATTCCTCCACAGGAAGGATATGATAAGAGAAACTGGAGAGATCCATTTGTCCTATGGGATGAGGAAAGAGAAGAATATCTGTTGATCCTTGGAGCAAGAAAGGGAGAAGATAAGAGAAAACAGACAGGACGTCTCGTACATTTCACATCAAAAGATTTAAAGAAATGGGAATTTAAAGGAGATTTCTGGGCACCAGGAATCTACACAATGTTTGAGATGCCAGAGATCTTTAAGATGGGAGACTGGTGGTATCTTGTATTCTCAGAATACAGTGAGGGTAATAAAATCCATTACAGAAGAAGCAAGAACCTATACGGGCCTTGGGAAGCACCATTGATGATGCATTTGACGGTAGAGCATACTATGCAGGACGTACAGCATTTGATGGAGAACGAAGAGTACTTTTTGGATGGGTGCCAACAAGAATCGATAACGATGACAAGAACGCATACTTGTGGGGAGGAACTTTCGTGCCACACGAAGTATTCCAGAAAGAAGATGGAACACTTGGGGTAAAACCGGTAGACCAGATGATGGAAGCATTCGATGGTTGGAAAGATTTATTTAACCCTTGTATGAAAACGATTGACACAAAAGAAGAAACACTTCTTTGTGAAGATACAGGAAGCATCGCAGCATTCAAAACAACTGTAAAATTTGAAGAAGGAACGAAAGAATTTTCTATCAGATTTTACAAAGATGAAGAAACAGAAGTTTCATATGAATACAGATTCTTTGTGGAAGAAAATAAAGTTGTCTTTAACAAATGTCCAAATTATCCATGGTATCAGTGCTTTAACATTGGACTTGAGCGTCCGATCAAATTGGAAGCAGACAAAGAATATGAAATCTGTCTGATCATAGACCAGGATATTTCAACATTATATATTAATGGAACGGCATTAAATGCAAGATTATGTGATCATCCAGGAAATGGATTGGCACTGACAGTGACAGATGGTACACTAGAAGCGAAAAACACAAAAATAGCAACAAAAATAAACAAATAAAAAGAGAGAAATAAAGGAGACAAGTATAGATGGATTACAAAAAAATATCACAAGATGTGGTAGATCACGTTGGTGGGATCAGTAACATCAAAGGTGCGACACATTGTGTGACAAGACTTCGACTGATTTTAAATGATGAAACAAAATATGACCGTAAAGCATTAGAGAATATCGAAGGTGTTAAAGGTGTCTTATTTAATAGTGGGCAGCTGATGATCATTTTCGGAACAGGAACAGTTAACAATGTCTATGATGCATTTATTGAATTAACAGGTGTCAAAGAAATGTCTCAGTCTGATGCCAAGGCAGAAGGAATGAGCAAGATGGGAAAATTACAGCAGGGATTCAAAGTATTCTCTGATATATTTATTCCGATCATTCCAGCATTTGTTGCAGCAGCGATCCTGACTGGTGTCAAAGCATTATTGACAGCCAATGGATTATTTGGATTAGAGGGATCCTTAGCAGATCAGAGCAAACTTGTTGCAGATATTGCAGAATTCTTAGCGATCATGGCAACAACATTTAATTATCTGCCAATCCTTGTAATGTATAGTGCTGTCAAACGATTCGGTGGGAATCCGATCCTTGGTATCTTAGTCGGAATCGTTATGGTACATCCAGATCTTGTAAACCGTAATACATTCGTATTAGACCCATCTGCCGCAAGTTACTGGCATTTTGGACCATTAGCAATTGCAAAAGTTGCATTCCAGGGTGGAGTATTCCCAGCAATCTTAACCGCATGGTTTATGTCTAAAGTAGAAAAGATCGCACAGAAATATGTACCAGCTGTGGTATCATTTGTATTCGTACCAACAATTACTATTTTCTTTGCAAACGTAGCATTATTTACAGTATTCGGACCAGTTGGAAATATGATCGGTAACGGATTAGCAGCAGTGATCGATGTTTTATACAACAGTTTCGGAGCATTTGGAGCATTTGTCTTTGCAGCGTTATTACAGCCATTAGTAGTTACAGGAACACATCAGGCGATTCAGGGAATTGAAGCAAATCTGATCGCTACGACAGGATTTAACTACATTCAGGGAATCTGGTCTGTATCGATCATTGCACAGGGTGGTGGAGCCATCGGAATGTACTTGTTAGCGAAGAAACATTCTAAAGACAGAGATATCGCAATGTCAAGTTTCATTCCAACATTAGTAGGAATTTCAGAACCAGCCATCTTTGCTGCAAACTTAAAATATTCCGTGATCCCATTTGTATGTTCTTGCTTAGGAGCTGGATGTGGAGGAGCATTCATGAAACTTGCAGGCGTAAGAGCATTGGACAGGGATTAACAGGAATATTAGGACTTCTGATCGTAGTACCAAATAAATTAGTATTTTATGTCATTGGAAACCTGATCGCATTTATCGTACCAATCGTACTGATCGTTATTTATAATAAAACAAAAGGTGTTCCACATGGTGAAGAAGAGGAAGAAGCTGAATCTGCATTAACAATTGATGAGACAGCGAAAGTACCAGTAAAGCAGTTGTTGACGGAAAAGTTATTGCGATTGAAGATGTAAAAGATGGAATCTTCTCTGAAAAAGTATTAGGAGACGGAGTGGGGATCATCCCAACAAATGAAACAGTCTTAGCGCCGGCAGAAGGTGAAATCTGTACAGTGATGGAAGCTTCAAAACATGCCATCGGTGTCCGAACAACAAACAATAGTGTATTTCTGATCCATGTAGGAATCGAAACAGTATCCATGAATGGAGAAGGATTTGAATATCTTGTAAAGAAAGGACAACACGTGAAGGAAGGTCAGCCAATTCTCAAATTTGACAAAGCAAAGATTGAAGCAAAAGGATTAATCCAGTCGTCGTATTTGTCAAAACGGATGAAGGTAACCAGACACCTGTGGCATTTAAGACAGGAATCAATGTCAAAGCAGGAAAAGACGTGATCGGGGAATAATATGAAATTTTAGATGTAGAAAAATATACACCGATCCAAAAAAGCCATGAAGCATATTTAAAGGAGCTTATGGAGTATTGTAAAGATACTCCACGGCATCCATCCTATCATATTCATCCCCCATGTGGACTAGTGAACGATCCAAATGGACTGGCGTATTTTGGAGGAAAATACCATGTGTTTTATCAGTGGTTTCCATTTGGACCAGAACACGGAATGAAACACTGGGCACATGTGATCTCGAAAGATCTCGTAAAATGGGAATGGTCTGATCAGATGCTCATTCCAGATCAGGAATATGAGAAAAATGGATGTTATTCAGGAAATTCCATAGAAGCAGATGGTAAGCTTTATCTTTATTACACAGCAAACTATAAGACAGAACAGGGAAAGATCCCAAAACAGGCAATGGCAGTTATGAACAGTGATGGTACAATTCTTAAATCTCCAAACAATCCGATCATCGATGAACAGCCAGAAGGACTGATCGGGGAGATCAGAGACCCATTTGTCTTTGAAAAAGAAGGAGCATACTGGATGCTTTTAGGTGGTGGAAGCACCGATGGGCAGGCAAGATTGATTTTGTATAAGAGTACAGATCTTGAAAACTGGGTATATCAGGGAAATATTGAACTGACAGGAATTGACCTGGAGCTTGGTTATATGTATGAATGTCCATCTTACATTGAAATAGATGGAAAAGATGTTTTATTCTTATCATTAATGGGACGTACACCAATGGGAGAACGTTTTCACAATGAGTTTTCCAGTGTATATTTTATCGGAGAGTTAAATCTTGAAGATAAAACATTTCATGTGGAATCATTTGATGAGATCGACAAAGGATTTGATTTTTATGCACCACAGGCATTCTATGGAAAAGACAGACAACCAATGATGTTTGCGTGGCTTGGGTGTGGGGCACAGGAACTCCCATATGCAAAAGAAGATATGTGGATCCATAGTCTGACAATGCCAAGGTTCTTAACGATCAAAGAAGGAAAGTTATGCCAGGAAGTGCCAGAAAATATTAAGAATGAATATGCACATCTTGATATAGACAGTAAAAGAATTAAACCAGAAGAAGATACATGGTATATCAATCTGACAGATAAACAGATCTCAGAAATTCAGATCGGAGATCAAGAAGATCATCTAAGTATTAAGATTGACTGGGCAGCAGGACATATAGTTGCAGACCGAAGTACACTTAAGCATCAGTTTAGTACAGAATACGGAATTCAAAGAGAAGTTTCAATGTCAGAAGAACTCAAAAACATTGAGATATATTATGATAATACATTTATTGAAATTTATCTAAATGATGGAAAAGATACAATGACCCTTCGTGCATTTCCAGAAAATGTGGAAATTAATTTAATTTAGAAAAGATATGGTGGAGAAATCTGCCATATTTTTTGTTGATATATAACAGATAAGTCGAGCAATTCTTGAAAACACTAAGATTATATGATACCATTTCCATAAGATAAAAACGAATCAGTAAGAAAGCAGGGCCTATGAAATACGAGAAATGTCCAATCTGTGAAGAAAAGTTAAGAAATGGTGTCTGTCCAATGTGTGGTTATGATTTTAATCGCTTAGGCCGGTCAAGAATATTAAAAGATGGCCATTGGGATATATTAACGACTGACAAAAAGACTTCTCAGCCAAAATATATTCATGATGAAAAACGACATCCAGATTTTAAAAATATCAAGAATACAAAGACGCAGTCAATGAAGACACAGAGGAAAACATCAACCTATAAAAATAAAAAGAAAAGAAGAGATCAAAAAAGGAAAGTGGGCGGTGATCGTCTTTATTCTTTATCTGTTGTCATTTTTAGCAGATCTTGTACCAGAGGCATTCACTCACATAGAAGATTTTATAAATCAGATCCTGAATGGATTAAATTTTTTAAAAAAGTAAAGCAAAAAGTCTGTCATTTTTTAAGAAAAAAACGGCAGACTTTTGTTCATTTTTTATATTTTAAAAAGATAAAAATTATGGTAACATTAACTCTATAGGCAATTTAACAGGAGGAAGACTTATGGCAAATCATATTGATGATGCAACGATTGAATATGTCGGAATTTTAGCAAAGCTTGAATTATCTGGCGAAGAAAAAGAACAGGCCAAGAAAGATATGGAAAGTATGCTCGACTATGTAGATAAATTAAACGAACTAGATACAAGCAGTGTAGAACCAATGTCTCACGTATTTCCAGTGAAGAATGTATTCAGAGAAGACGTGGTAACGAATGGAGACGGAAGCGAAGACACATTAAAGAACGCACCAGAAGCGCAGGACAACGCCTTTGTCGTGCCAAAGACGATCATATAGGAGGCAGAAGATGAGCATTTTAGAATTAACTGCCGTAGAATTAGGCAAGAAGATCAAAGACAAAGAGATCACAGTTGTAGAAGCAACAAAGGCAGCACTTGAACAGATCAAGCAGTCGAAAGTGATGTACATGGATATGTCTCTTACGATGAAGAAAGTGCATTAAAGAGAGCCGAAGAAGTACAGAAAGGAATCGATGACGGGACTTACACAGGACCATTAGCTGGAGTTCCAATGGCAATTAAGGATAATATCTGTACAAAGGGATATATAACAACATGCAGTTCTAAGATCTTAGAGAACTTTGTACCAACATACTCCGCACAGGCAGTTGAGAACCTGATCAAAGAAGGAGTTGTATTTTTAGGAAAGACAAACATGGATGAGTTCGCCATGGGAAGTACAACAGAGACTTCTGCATATGGTGTGACAAAGAACCCATGGGATTTAGAGAAAGTACCAGGTGGATCATCAGGTGGTTCAGCAGCAGCTGTTGCAGCTAACGAATGTTTCATGGCGTTAGGATCTGATACCGGTGGATCTATCAGACAGCAGCATCTTACTGTGGTGTTACAGGGATCAAACCAACCTATGGAACAGTATCTCGTTACGGACTGATCGCTTACGGATCATCCTTGGATCAGATCGGACCATTAGCAAAAGATGTGACAGACTGTGCAACATTATTAGAAGCGATCGCATCTCACGACGAGAAAGATTCTACATCTGTCAGATTAGAATCTTATGATTTTACATCAGCATTAAAAGACGATGTCAAAGGAATGAAGATCGGTATTCCAAAGGATTACTTTGGAGAAGGTCTTGATGAAGAAGTCAAAGAAGCCGTTTTAGCAGCAGCAAAAACATTAGAAGAAAAGGGAGCGATCGTAGAAGAATTCGACCTTGGATTAGTTGAATATGCAATTCCAGCATATTATGTTATCGCAGCAGCAGAAGCAAGTTCTAACTTATCCCGTTTTGATGGAGTCAAATACGGATACAGAGCCAAAGACTACGAAGGACTTCACAACATGTACAAGAAGACTCGTTCCGAAGGATTTGGAGCCGAAGTGAAACGTCGTATTATGTTAGGATCATTCGTATTAAGTTCAGGATATTACGATGCGTACTACTTAAAAGCATTAAGAACAAAAGCACTGATCAAGAAAGAATTTGACAAAGCATTTGAGAAATATGATGTGATCTTAGGACCAGTTGCACCAACAACAGCTCCAAAATTAGGAGACAGCTTAAGTGATCCGATCAAGATGTATTTAGGAGATATCTATACGATTTCTGTCAACCTTGCAGGACTTCCAGGAATCTCTCTTCCATGTGGTAAGGACAAAAATGGAATGCCGATCGGACTTCAGCTGATCGGAGACTGCTTCAATGAGAAGAAGATCATTCAGGCAGCATATACATTTGAGCAGACAAGAGCATATGAAGCTCCAGCAATTGCTAAAGGAGGGGCTAAATAGATGAGCAAGAATTACGAAACAGTCATCGGACTTGAAGTCCATGTAGAATTAGCAACAAAGACAAAGATTTTCTGTGGATGCAGCACAGCATTCGGAGGAGCACCAAATACACACACATGTCCTGTATGCACAGGTATGCCAGGATCATTACCAGTGTTAAATAAACAGGTGGTAGAATATGCGATGGCAGTTGGACTTGCAACAAACTGTGATATCACACAGAACTGTAAATTCGACCGTAAGAACTATTTTTATCCAGATAATCCACAGAACTATCAGATCTCTCAGTTATATTTACCAATCTGTCGAAATGGTAAAGTAGAGATTGATGTAGATGGAGAGAAGAAAGATATCAGAATCCATGAGATCCATATGGAAGAAGATGCAGGAAAATTAGTGCATGATCCATGGACAGGAGATTCTTTAGTAGACTTTAACCGTTCTGGAGTGCCACTGATCGAGATCGTATCAGAACCAGATATGCGTTCTGCAGATGAGGTTATCGCATATCTTGAGAAGTTACGTCTGATCATTCAGTACTTAGGAGCATCAGATTGTAAATTACAGGAAGGTTCCATGAGAGCTGATGTGAACTTATCTGTCCGTGAAGTTGGAGCAGAAGAATTTGGAACACGTACAGAGATGAAGAACTTAAACTCTTTCAAAGCTATCAAGAGAGCTATTGAAGGAGAGATGGAACGTCAGATCGATCTGATCGAAGCAGGCGAGAAAGTCGTACAAGAAACGAGACGTTGGATGATACGAAGGGAGCATCTTATGCAATGCGTTCCAAAGAAGATGCACAGGATTATCGTTATTTCCCAGATCCAGACTTAGTACCGATTGAGATCAGTGATGAATGGATGGACAAAGTAAGAGCTGCCCAGCCAGAGTTCAGAGATGAGAAGAAAGTCCGTTATAAAGAAGAATACGACCTTCCAGATTATGATATTGACATCATCACAGGATCAAAACACCTTGCAGATATCTTTGAAGCAACGATCGCACTTGGATCAGAGCCAAAAGAAGTCTCTAACTGGTTAATGGGAGAGACGATCCGTCTGGTCAATGAATCAGAGATGGATATCGATGATGTATCATTTAAGCCAGAACATCTTGCGAAACTGATCGAGATGATTAAGAACAATGAGATCAACCGAAGCGTAGGAAAAGAAGTCTTCGAGAAAGTATTCAAAGAAGATATTGATCCTGCAGCATACGTAGAAGAACATGGATTAAAATCCATGAATGATGAAGGAGCATTAAAAGCAACGATCGAAGAGATCGTAGCAAACAATCCAAAATCTGTCGAAGACTACAAAGCTGGTAAGAAGAAAGCTATCGGATTTTTAGTAGGACAGACAATGAAAGCAACACAGGGAAAAGCAAACCCTGGAATCGTTAATAAGATCTTAACCGAGATTTTAGATAATATGTAACCATAGCATTCCAAGAGCCTTAAAGTCCTTGAGAATTGCATAGTAGTGAAAAAGATACTTTATCAAGAAGAAGATATGAAGTGTCTTTTTCTGATTTAATGCATCTTTTTTTAAA
>ENA-OQAS01001054-OQAS01001054.1-human-gut-metagenome-genome-assembly--contig:-NODE-1054-length-13470-cov-6.058982_pt1 | contig 13470 bp, 15 predicted proteins | sample MGYA00242733_ERZ504523 | MGnify/ENA primary metagenome ERZ504523 (study PRJEB26092, sample SAMD00036239) | human gut metagenome | host: Homo sapiens | study: EMG produced TPA metagenomics assembly of... | reverse complement strand
ATGCCCTCGTCGTGTGCGGGTGCAGCGACAGCACCACGGCGTCGCGCGGCACCAGATTGTTCGACACGTATTCCACCTGATCGGCGAACACGTTCGGAGTGGTCATTTCCACCGTTGCCGGCAGATTGATGATCATCGGATGCTCCGGAGTCGGCTTGATCACGTCGATCACCGCATTGCACACCTCAACGGCGTACTCCGGCTCGGTGCCGGTGAAGGATTCCGGAGAATACTCGTAATACAGGTCGATGCCCTGGGCTTCGCCCTCAAGCTCCTTGCACAGGGTGGCCGCGTCGGTGGCGAGCTTCTTGATGCCGGCTTTATCCTTGCGGAACACGACCTCACGCTGCAGCACGGACACGGAGTTATAGAAGTGCACGACGGCGCGCTTGGCACCCTTCAGGCACTCGTAAGTCTTGCGAATCAGGTGCTCGCGAGCCTGCGTCAGCACCACGATCGTAACATCGTCAGGAATGAGCTCACGCTCGATCAGCATACGAATGAAATCGTAATCGGTTTCGGAAGCCGACGGGAAGCCGACCTCGATCTCCTTGAAGCCCAACGACACCAGCAGATTCCAGAAACGCAGCTTGCGCTCGGAATCCATCGGGTTGACGAGGGCCTGGTTGCCGTCGCGAAGATCGACGGAACACCAACGCGGTGCACGCTGCAGTCGCTTGCCCGGCCACGTACGCTCCGGGTAATCAAACGGCACCTGCTTATCGTATGCGACGTACTTGTTGTACGGCATCTTGCTGGGCTTTTGCGGAGCTCCAATATAACGCGCCGGAGGCAGCAGCGGGTCGTTGTTCCCTCCGTTGGACGCTGCAGCCACTGCCGCGAGATCAAACACTGAAGATTGATCCTGACCCATCACTCCTCCTTATCTGTAAAGCTGGGCAGGCCTTCTGCCGGCCCACATTGTTACGTGCATGTTACCTACCTGCACTGCCGCCCATAGTAGCGGCAACCAATCCCATATATCGCCGGCATTCCGCCATATGACGGACAGACCACGATTTTCGTCTCTTTTTCACCTCATATCCAAATTTGCCGCATTACAGTGAGCATCATGACCTTGCGATTCAACAGCGACGGCACCTTCCGTGTGCTGCAGATGGCCGATATTCAGGACGGACCAAACGTGCGCGAAGACACGATCCGTCTCATCGAAGCCGCCATCAAGAAAACGCATCCCGATCTGATCGTCTTCACCGGCGACCAGATTCGCGGATACGACCCCGCGTACATCGACACGTTCCTGCGCCGTCGCGGAGAGCAGCCGGGCACGCACATACGAGCGGTCACCGAAATCGAAGCGAAAATCCGCGGCATCAAACGACATCCCTTCACCAAAGCGTTGCTCGAACAGCCCCCGACCGACGACAATTGGATGATCGACGCATCGGCACCGACTCGCCGAAACTCGTGAAACGCAACAAACGCGACGGACGCAACGGATCCGCCAACAAGCTTGAATCATGGGCGCAATCCATCAATCGCGCGACCGCCGCGACCATACTCGACAGCACGCGGCAGAAAGTACGAGACACGTTCGCAGCATTCCTTGGACCTGCATTGGAAGCGCGAATCCCCTTTGCCGCAACCTACGGCAACCACGATTTCCAGTGCGGCATTCTCGCCGACGAACAGGATGACATCTACCGAGAGTTTTCCGGTTGCATGAATCCCGTTGCCGGGTCGTCTCCTTTGGCGCTCGAACCAGGCACGTTTGCGATTCCGATCGAGGCTTCCGACGGGTCTGGGCGCATTGCGATGAGCGTGATGATGGTGAATTCCGGCGACTATGCGGATAATGCGTTTGACGGCGATCGCAGTAATTCCGGCGATCGCGAGCATGCTGGAGATACTGGAAATGCTGGCAAATCTGGCGATACTTCCGGAAATACTGGAAATGCTGCAGGAGGACGGGAATCGCTGACATCCTACGCAAAATACGCGTCGAATTCGCGCGGATGGGATTTGGCCGATTCCGACGGCTATGGCACGCCTTCGCCGGAAGCGATCGAATGGCTGAAGCAAGTGCAACGCGAGTTGGGCGAGCGCAATGGCGACGGTTTGGCGGTTCCGGCGATCGCGTTCCAGCATATTCCGCCGCAGGAGTTCTACGATTGCCTGCGCGAAGTGCCCGCATACACGCCGAATGCGGTGGAGGGTGCGCGAACGTTCGCAGGGCATTGCTATGTGTTGAATCGTGACGTGTGCAGACCTGGCTCGAGGCTTGGCGAGGCGATCGGCTGTGCGGATGAGAACGTTGGCGAAGTGCAGGCATTGCGCGATGCGGGCGGCTATTTCGCGCTGTTCTGCGGGCATGACCACAAGAACGCGTTCGTCGGGCACGTGCATGACATTGATCTTGGCTACGCGCCGACCTGCGGCTTTGAATGCTATGGTCCGAAATCGCGGCTGCGAGGCATTCGACTGTTCGAATTCCGCGAAAACAATCCGGTCAGCTACGTGACGCGCATGCTCACGTGGGGCGACTTGATCGGGCGCTACTCCAGCAACGAATTGCGTGTGTTCTTCGAAGACCATTGCGTGACCGATCTGATCGGCATCCGCAACGAATTGCGCCGCCCGCAGGTCACCGCCACACTGCTGGGCATCGGATCGGTAATGTGCGCCGCAGCCGGCCACGCCATCGCCAAACTATTCAAGCGCTAGGTGCGGCGACGCAAGGCGTGGCGTCGCAACAGTCGGACAATCGCCAATCTGTGGAATGCGGAAAATCTGTGGAAAATCTGCGAAATATCAGCAGAACATCAATGGAACAGGCTGACGCCGCGACGAGACACGCAAAACGCGTTGCCAAGCCAAGTATGACGGGAATTCGGCCATACCGCACCCAATCGAGGCGCATTCTGGCTCATCCAAATACTCGGCACACGACCATCCGCGGAACGCGATCCCAACAAATTGAAACCGTTCTTCTCCAACAACCATTCCGGATGCTGCGTGGCAATCGCAAGACCCTCTTCCAACGTAAGCGGCAAACGCTCGTCGGAATCGATCAGCTTGCGCGCCACATCGGGCTCTCGATTGATGTAGCACGTTCCCGTATGCGGCTCGACCACCAGGTAAAACGGACCTTCCGGAGGTTCGAAACCATCCTGCGGAAGAAAACTGGCGATATCGCGCGGCGGCATCGTGGTGAAACCAGCCATACGGTTGATCGACGTACGCGCGATCAACGATTCCGGGGAAACCAACTCGCGCGTAGGCACCAACAGAATCTGCGTGCCCAAATCGGAATCCTCCAACGCACGGATGAGCGGGCGCGCCAAAGCACGGAACGCGGCGGCCGACATATCGGCCACATCCGGGTAGCCCAACGCCACGATACGGTCCAATTGCTTCTGCGCTTCTTCTGATGCCTTCGACATGGCTTCCAGTGTACGCGAGCGATACGCCCAAAGTGCGAAAAGCCTCGCAGCCCGCGCAGCCAGTTCCGCATCAACCTCAAAGACATCGGGGCCATATACCAAAAAGTGCGCGAAGTAGACTTGCGCGCTCCGGAAGCAGAATGATTTCCGTTTTTCATATTATGCACAGCAACGGCAAACATGCTCCGCAAAAACATTCGTTGCACTATTCAGCGCCGGTATTTGTTATTGCTCCACGCGCAGACGAAAGGCTATGCAGCGTTCCTGTGAGGCAGGAAGCGTCCTGCGTTCAAACCAATCTGACAAACATACTGTTGGAACCAGGGACGTCGCGGAAGCCAAAATGCTGGTAAAAGCCACGCGAGACATCATCATAAGGATCAACAACAAGTGCGCGGGACCCGATTTGGCGGCCTACTGCAAGAGCTCGCTTGATTGCATCCTGCAGCAACATCCATCCCAGCCCCTGATGCTGAAAACGTGAATCCACGCCCAGCATTCCTAACAGAATCACAGGTATTTTGGCAGGGGCATTCCGTTTAAGCCATCCACCTCTCACGGCATCACGATCAATTGAATACGCACTAATCGCATAGAAGCCCGCAACTTCCCCACTTGTTGTGAAACACACGTATGGAACCGCCGTACCCCGCTTCGCCGCATAAGGGGCATGGCGATTCGCCCAATTGTCGATCAGTTCGACACCACACGAGAAACCTTCAAGCGTCTCGCCAGGATTCAATCTTCGCGGCTCGAGAAACCTCACTTCAGTTACGCCCATTGAGGTTCCCTCCGCATAAGTTCCTTCGTCTCAGCCGGAATAGGCTCATCGAGCGCACGAAGAAACGCATCAAACGATTCATTCTCAAGTTTGAGTGAGGAAGCCTCCTCTATTTCCCGTCGTGCGGCATCTAGTAGATGCTGCGCCGTCCATTGTGTTATCGTGGACCCCTTCAGCGAGACAGCGCGCTCAATCAACGAACGCTGCTCCGCTGTTAAACGAATATCCAACCGCGATGTCCTGTTACTTGTTACTGTAGCCATACCAATAGTGTACGTCATTTTGCCACACATAACAATCGCCAAACGCATACTCGGCGCAGACCAGCATACGGATAGGGGAACCTGCTTGTTCCGCGGTTTTCGTAAGATTGAACAACGCATGTGGCCGCCCACGAAGTCGTTTGGGGCCGGCTGGTCGACCTCAAGCGTGAAATCATACGAAACCGTTCCAGCATAAGCGAGAGGTTGTTATGTCCGAAAAGATTAAGGTCGCATTCTCGGAGCTACGGGCATGGTCGGACAGCGCTTCGTCACGCTGCTCGAAAACCATCCGTGGTTCGAATTGGTCACCCTTGCCGCATCCGCGCACAGCGCCGGCAAGACCTACGAAGAGGCCATCGGCGGTCGCTGGAAGATGGAAACGCCGATGCCGGAATTCGTGAAGAACATGGTCGTCAAGAACGTGGCCGACGTGGAAGACGTGGTCAAAAACGTCGATTTCGTGTTCTCCGCAGTGAACATGCCGAAGGCTGAGATTCGCACCATCGAAGAGGAATACGCGAAGACCGAAACGCCGGTCGTGTCGAACAACAGCGCCCACCGTTGGACTCCGGACGTGCCGATGGTCGTGCCGGAGATCAACCCGGAGCATTATGAGGTGATTGAACACCAGCGCAAGCGCCTCGGCACCACGCACGGCTTCATCGCCGTCAAGCCGAACTGCTCCATCCAGGCCTACACCCCGGCGCTCGCCGCTTGGAAGGAATTCGAGCCGCGCGAGGTTATCGTGAGCACCTATCAGGCCATCTCCGGCGCGGGCAAGACGTTCAACGACTGGCCGGAAATGGTGGGCAACATCATTCCGTTCATCTCCGGCGAAGAGGAGAAGTCCGAGAAGGAACCGCTGAAGGTGTTCGGCCGCGTCGATGAGGAAAAGGGCGAGATCGTGCCGTTCGACGGCCCGCTGAAGATCACCTCGCAGTGTATTCGCGTGCCTGTGCTCAACGGCCACACCGCCACCGTGTTCATCAACTTCGGCAAGAACCCGACCAAGGAAGAGCTCGTCGATCGCCTGGTCAACTACACGAGCAAGGCTTCCGAGCTTGGATTGCCGCATGCGCCGAAGCAGTTCATCCAGTACCTGACCGACGACGATCGCCCGCAGGTCAAGAAGGACGTGGACTACGAGGGTGGCATGGGTGTTTCCATCGGCCGTCTGCGCGAGGATTCCATTTTCGATTGGAAGTTCGTGGGGCTCGCTCACAATACTTTGCGCGGCGCTGCCGGCGGCGCTTTGGAAAGCGCCGAAATGCTGAAGGCACTCGGCTACATCACCAAGAAGTGATAACGATCTGCATATGTTCTGCAGTTACGCATGATCATGCATGATTGCACATGGTGATATCTGATTTCTGCAGAACATAATATTGCGGAGGATTGTTGATTATTCAGCAATCCTCCGCTTTTTCATTTGCAGATTATCTGAAAAAATATCTGTAAAACAGATATGGGAATAAAAGACTTGGCTGAGACACCTCAAGCAATCCAGTCAAGTCTTTTTTCGATTGTTATTGCGCGGTATTGCGTCAGCGACCAGTACCGCCATACACCACGGCTTCCACCTGCTCGGCATCCAAGCCGTAGGCAGTGTGCAGCGCGCGGACGGCGTCCTGCAGCTGCTCGAGCGGGACCAGCGCGGCGATGCGGATTTCGGACGTGGAGATCATCAGCACATTCACGCCCTCGTCGCTCAGCGCGTTGAAGAACTTGGCAGCCAAGCCGGAGTGGGTCTTCATACCCACGCCCACCACGGCCACCTTGCCCACGTTGGCGTCGATGTCGAAGGACTGGTAGCCCAGCTCGTCCTGCTTCTCCTGCAACACATCCCGCACCTTGGCAGCGGCGGAACCCGGCACGGTGAAGGAAATATCGGCGGTGCCGGTGGAAGCGGAAGCCTGCACGATCATATCGACGTTCACGCCGGCCTCGGCCAGCAGCGTGAACACCTTGGCGGCCATGCCCGGCTCGTTCGGCACGCGGCGCACGGTGGCCAGCGATTCGGTGTTGTCGTGCGCGACGCCGGAAATGATCGGGACTTCCGGCCCCAGATCGGGGAACAGATCTCCCAAGGACTGGTTGTTGTTTTCGCTCATGTTCTTACCTTTGTTCGTAAAGTCTTGGTTTTCTTGCGATTGCCTGCGATGTCTCGCGATTGCCGAATGCGAATCTCAGATATCTCAGATGTTCGGCAATGTGCGCGGATCGACGTCTTCCGGCACGATCAGCGTGCCGCGACGGTGGGAGAAGGAGCTGCGCACATGCAACGGCATGTCGAATCGCTGCGCGTATTCCACGCAACGCAGGGCAAGCACCTTGGAGCCGCAGGAAGACATTTCCAGCATCGACTCGTAGTCGATGACGGGGATACGGCGTGCAGTCGGCACAATGCGCGGATCGGCGGTGAACACGCCATCGACGTCGGTGTAAATCTCGCATACGTCGGCGTCCAGCGCCACTGCCAAAGCCACTGCGAGGTATCGGATCCACCTCGTCCGAGCGTGGTGGCGTCGCCACCCTCATTCACGCCCTGGAAGCCGGCCACGATGGCCACGGAACCTTGTCGAGCGCACGACGCACGCGGTCAGGCTTCACGGCCTTGATATGCGCGGTACCGAACTGGGCGTCGGTCATGAAACCAGCCTGGGAGCCGGTGAAGGAGTAGGCGTGAGAGCCGGCCGCATGAATTGCCATTGCGAGCAAACTCATCGAAATACGCTCGCCTGCGGTCATCAGCATGTCCATCTCGCGCGCCGGCGGGTTGGAGTCGATGCTGAGCGCCTGATCGATCAGGTCGTCGGTGGTGTCTCCCATTGCGGAGACCACGACGGCCACGTCATTGCCGGCGTTCTTCGTTTCGATGATGCGTCGGGCCACGCGCTTGATCGATTCTGGGTCGCTACGGAAGAGCCGCCAAATTTCTGCACGATGAGAGCCACAACTTATCCAATCTTCTTCAATGTGTTGCCCGCCAACATACTAAGCAGGCTGGTCAATTATAGGAAAAATCCGATTTGTCAAGCCCCTGCACGCCCAACATGCGGAACAATATATGGGATCCTCGCAAATCCTCCGCGCGTTTTTCGTGCATACGTTCCGCACGGGTCTTCCATGATCGCCCGCGCAACGTTTGCGCAATCGTCAGCATATGCCGGCAATGTAACGGATGTGGCGAATATGATGTCAGACCGCGCGACGCCCCGCCAACGCGCGTCCGAGCGTGATTTCGTCGGCATATTCAAGGTCGCCACCGACCGGCAGGCCGCTCGCCAATCGCGTGACTTTAATGTCGGTTTGCGAAAGCAGCTGCGACAGGAAGCTGGTGGTCGCTTCGCCTTCCACATTCGGGTTGAGCGCGAGGATCACTTCGGTGACTTCGCCGTCTTTGAGCCGTTCGATAAGTTTGGCGATGTTGAGGTCGCTGGGCTGCACGTTGGCCATCGTTGATGACGCCGCCGAGCACGTGGTACAGGCCGCGGTATTCGCGCGTGCGCTCGATGCTCATCACGTCTTTCGGCTCTTCGACCACGCAGATCACGCTGTGGTCGCGACGCGGATCGGCGCAGACCGGGCATGGGCTGGTTTCGCACACGTTGCCGCAAATGTCACAGAATCGTATTTTCTCTTTGACTTCGGCGATGGCGTCGATCAGCCCCTGTGATTCCTCGTCGGATGCGTTGAGCAGGTAGAAGGCGATGCGTTGCGCGCCTTTCGGCCCGATGCCGGGCAGGTGCGCGAACGCGTCGATCAGTCGTTGGATGGCGCCGTCATAGGCCAGTGCCATGGTTCACCTCTCCTTGGTTTCCATAAGATTCGCGATTATGCAGTGCTTACGATTGCGTTGATTCGTCGATTTTGCTCGGTTTCGCATTTTTGCTTGCGACTGCACCGCCATCAGTCGTCGAGATTCTTCTTCTGCTGCATGTTGCGCGGGTTTTTTGCATCGTCCGGCCCGAAATCCTCGACTTTTTTCACCTCGAACAGTCGGGTCAGATCGTCCACGCTTAACGCGGTTGACGCCCCGATCGACTCGTCGCTCATGGAATATTCGTCGTCTTCCGCGGCGACCTGCGGCATTGGCTGCGCCGGCGCGGAGAACTGCTGGCTCCACGGATCGGCATTCGGCTGGCCTTGCTGCGGTGCCGCGTCCTGCCGCGGTGCGCGATGCTGGTGATTGGCGTGCTTCGGAGCCGCCTCAGGTTCCGTTGGAGCAGGCATGGGATCCACCGGTCCTGCCTGAATCGGCATGGGGTTACCCCAAGGATCGTCGTCCACCGGCGCTTGCTGCGGTACAGGTATCGGTGCCGCCCAAGGATCAACGTTATCGCTGACATCGGGAACAGCCACATGTTTCGCATGTTGTTCCGGCGCTTTCACATCGTTGACGCCGCTTGCGACCACCGATTGCGTTGCATCGGCTGTGCAGATGCAACCCAAGGGTCATCATCGGAACAGGCCGTTCCGGATGATGGACTTCCTGCGTCGGGGCCGCCCATGGATCGACTTCCTCGGCTCCACCGGCAGCAGCTCGATGGCCCTCCTCATCGCCGGAATCTCCGGCATTGCCACCGTCTTCGGCGCTCTTCGCGCTTGTGCCGGCCGGCTCCTTGCCGGAGGATTCGAGACCTGCAGCAGTACCAAGATTGGCCGTCAGCAGCGTGGCCGCTTTAAGCTGTTCCTGCACGAGTTGCGCATTGATCTTGCTCTGCTCTTCCGGGCTGAGTTTGCTCCACGGCACCGATTCGGACCCGTCCGCCAGCTTTTTGGCAGGCGCGAGCGTGACGCTCGGTCCGAACGCCTTATGCACTTCGGCGCGGACGATTTTCACCACTTCGGTATTGCCGTCCACCGATTCCTTTGCCACCGCTTTGGCACGCGTATTTGCTGAGCGCCTTGTCGAATTTGATCCACAGACGGTCGCCGCTCAGTAGCACGCGAGGCACTTTTTCACGGCTTACGTAACGTTGCACGTCTTCCGGAAGGGCTGCGACCAGCGCATCCCACTTCTGGTCGGGGGTGTGATCGTCATGAATGGGAGCGGGTACGGAAGTTGCGGCAGGCGCAGCGGAAGCGACGGAAGTCGTCGCATTCATCGCCTGCTGCACGTCAGCAAGCACGGAAGCCACGCCGGATGCGACGGCATCGGCAGGATTCGTCGGCGCCACGGACGGCTGCACAGCGCGGAAGGGGTATCGATCACAGGCGCAGAATCCTGCGCCCGCACATTTCCTGCGGCATGTCGTGCCGCACGGCGACGGGAGCCGGCCATGGATCCACGCGACGATTCGGCAGCCGCGGAAGTTCCGGCATCGCCGGCAAAATCAGGTACACCGGAAGATGACGCAACGACAGTCATCCCTTCCTCACGCCCGGCCAACAAGCGCGCGGCAAGCAATTCCAATCGCATGCGCGGCGAAATCGCACCGGTCATATTGGCAAGCGTCGCATTGATCGTGTCAGCCATCTGCGTCAGCGCAGACAATCCCAAAGCGGAAGCCTGACGACGCAAATCATCCATGTTCTCGGCGGCCGCATCGTCGGAAAGCACGCTTTCCGCACGCTCTCCACCCAACGTGAGCACCAGCAAATCGCGTACGCGGGCAAGCAAATCCTCAACAAATCGACGGGGATCGAAACCACCGACCACGACCTTCTGAATCACGCCATACAGTGCTTCGCCATTTTTGTCGGCAACGGCGTCGACGGCCTCGCCGATCAGAGCGTCAGGCGTGAAGCCAAGCAACGCAACCGCGGAGTCGTATGCGATGCTGCCATCGACCGCACCGACCATGAGCTGGTCAAGCACGGAAAGGGTGTCTCGCACGGAACCGCCGCCGGCACGCATGGCAAGGCGCAGCACGCCCGGCTCGGCTTCGATATGCTCGTCTTCGCAGATCTGCTCGAGGTACGGCCCATAACCTCCTGCGGCACCAGACGGAACGGGTAATGGTGGGTGCGCGAACGGATGGTGCCGATCACCTTGTCTGGCTCGGTGGTGGCGAAGATGAACATCACATGCTCCGGCGGCTCCTCCACGATTTTCAGCAGCGCGTTGAAGCCTTGCGGCGTGACCATGTGGGCTTCGTCGAGAATGAAAATCTTGTAGCGGTCGCGGGCGGGGGCGAATCCGGCACGTTCGCGCAGTTCGCGGGCATCGTCCACACCGTTGTGCGAAGCGGCGTCGATTTCCACCACGTCGATGGAACCGGGGCCGCCTGTGGCGAGGTCCTTGCAGCTTTCGCATTCGCCGCACGGGTGCGAGGTCGGGCCTTTCGCGCAGTTGACGCAACGCGCGAGAATGCGTGCGGAACTGGTTTTGCCGCAGCCGCGCGGACCGGAAAACAGGTAAGCGTGCGTAAGTTTGTTCTCATCAAGCGCTCGCATCAGCGGAATCGTGACCTGATCCTGCCCGATCACGCCGTCGAACGTGTCGGGACGATACCTTCTATAGAGTGCCAGTGCCATCGCAATTCCTTCCGCTGTGGTGTCACTAGGCTACCGATTAATTACGACACGTTTTTTCTCAAAGACCGGCCGCACAGCCTGCCCGTAACGGTGAAGCGCGTGTCCCCAAAGACAAGCGCCGCGGCAACGTTTAAGCTGGGAGTGACGACATCGACACTACGAAATTGACATTGTGTAATGTACGGTTTAGACTGAGGGCAGTCAAGAAATTGACAGAGTGTCAACGTGTCGCGCAGGTGAGAGACGCCACTCGAACGAAGGAGAGAAAGCCATGGACGGACAGCACAACGCCTCCGCAACAACAGTCGGAGATGCACGCCGCGCGCAAATCGTGCATGCAGCCCGCGCAATCTGCCTGGAAAAGGGCTTTTCGAAAATCACGATCAGCGATATCGCAGGTCGCGTAGGCATGACCAGATCTCTCTTCTACCACTATTTCCAAGACAAAGACCAAGTTGCGGACGCCGTGCTCGACGACGTCATCGACGAAGTCATCTCGCAATTGGAGGAGTGGAACGCCAATCGAGAAGTCGGCAACATCTCGAAAGCGCTCGATGACGTGGTGCGACTGACCCGTTCCCTCATCGCCGATGAGGCCCGTTCAGCCAACGCATGATCGAAGACGGCAACGCGGGACTGTACATCAAATTCATCGACCGCGTGGCCGATCGCATTGCGGAATACATCTGCAATTCGACAGTGCGCGATTTCGAGAAATTGCATGGCATGCCCATCACCAACGAGCATGAGACGTTCTATACGCTCATCGTTGGCCTGATTTCGCTGATCAGACTGCATCCCGACATTGAAGACACCGTCATCAGACAGGTCGCGGCACAGACGCTGCACCTGAACGAATACATGTAAACGCAGCTCACCCCGCGCGCATACGTGTTGAGAGAAAGGAAGAGCGATGTTGTTCCAAGTTTATGGCGACACCGCCATATACCAGTGGATCGGATGGATCCTCGTATTCTGCTGCCTGATCGGCGCCAATGAGCTGGCCCGTCGCACCAAGACCGGTGGCGTGATCGCGTTCCTGATCGTGCCGGCCATTCTGACCATCTACTTCATCACCATTTACGTGGCCGCCGCGATGGGTGCCGAATGGGCGCTCAGCAATCCGACCTACGTGCATATGACCAGCTGGTTCCACTATGCCAAGCTATATGCGGCCACCGCAGGCTGCATCGGCTTCATGGCACTCAAATACAAGTGGGGCAAGATCGGCAAATCCGAATGGTTCAAGTGCTTCCCGTTCGTGATCGTGGCCATCAACATTCTTATCGCCGTGGCCTCCGACTTCGAATCGGCCATTCGCGCTTGGGGCACCACATGGGTTTCCACCGAAGGCGTGACGCTATATGGCGGCTGGCACAATGTGTTCAACGGCGTTGCCGGCCTGATCAACATCGCCTGCATGACCGGCTGGTTCGGCATTTACGTGTCAAAGAAGAAGCAGGACATGCTGTGGCCTGACATGACTTGGGTATTCATCGTCGCATACGATATTTGGAACTTCTGCTACACCTACAACTGCCTGCCGACCCACTCCTGGTATTGCGGCCTCGCGCTGCTGCTCGCCCCGACCGTGGCGAACTTCTTCTGGAACAAGGGCGGCTGGATTCAGAACCGCGCCAACACGCTCGCCATCTGGTGCATGTTCGCGCAGGTGTTCCCCATGTTCCAGGATGAGTCCAAGTTCGCCGTGCAGTCGGTGAACAGTCCGAACGTGAACCTGACCGTGTCGATCATCGCGCTCGTGGCCAACGTGCTCGCACTCGGCTACATCATGTACCGCGCGAAGAAGCAGCACGTCAACCCGTGGCTGCAGGAAGTCTTCAAGGCACCCGCGACTACGAGCAGGCTCTCGCCCGCCAGGAAGTCGCCGCCTGATCGCAATCCGCATTCGATAGTTACGGCGTTCGCTAGTTACAGAAAATCCGGTATTCGTAAGATAAAGATCTTGCGGGTACTGGATTTTTCGTTATTATCGCGAAATTATTTGCGATTGCTTACGATTGCCGATCACGCAATCAGTTGCATACGTGCCATCTTCGATATGCAATGTTGCGGTTTGACCGGCATGTGCACGCACTACCGCGAGCGCTTCGCGTAGTAGGTGTCGGTTTTGCCGGTGACAGGATCACGGTGATCACGCTTGATGGCTTCCAGCACTTTCTCTTCGGTGTTGGCAGCTTGGCTTTCCGCCACGGCCGGCGGCACCAGCACGCGAAGCGCACGGTCTTGAACTACGACCTTGACAGGCAGGCGACCAACATATTCACCGTCCGCCATCAAGACCGGCGGCTCATCACCCTCTTGCGCGCGGGTGATTTCGATATCGCGCACACGCTTCCAGCCAAACACCTTGCACCCGAGGATCTTGCCGCTATACGCGTGAGACACCGCATCCACGCATTCGGCGACATTGGGCACGTGGTCGAGCCATACCAGGTCAAGCAGCCCATCCGAGAATCGTGAATATGGCGAAATCTCAATGCCACCGCCAATATGCCGTGAATTGGCCACCGTAAGCAAC
>ENA-OQAS01001052-OQAS01001052.1-human-gut-metagenome-genome-assembly--contig:-NODE-1052-length-13496-cov-14.588226_pt1 | contig 13496 bp, 20 predicted proteins | sample MGYA00242733_ERZ504523 | MGnify/ENA primary metagenome ERZ504523 (study PRJEB26092, sample SAMD00036239) | human gut metagenome | host: Homo sapiens | study: EMG produced TPA metagenomics assembly of... | reverse complement strand
CGATGATGACGCCGAATCACCGATCATCCTTTGGGAACAACGCGTCGAAGGCATGTTCCATCACGGACTTACGGCGGATCACACCGACGAGTCTGCCATCACCATCCACCACCGGCAGTTTCTTGAACTGCTTCTTGGCGAGGATTCGGGCCACCTCTCCAACATGCTGGTCGGGCGTGGCGGCAACGACCTTACGCGTGGCGATGTCCATCACCTTCTTGCCGGAGAGCGCCTGCACCTTGGAGGCCACGGTTTCGTCGTCGAACACCACCATCGTCGAACCAGTGCCGGTGGAAACCGTACGGGATTCATAGGTGGCAATCGATTTCATGACATCGCCGTCGCTGACGAAGCCGACGAGCCTGCCATCGCCGTTCACCACGGGAAGGCTGGAAACGTTGAGGCGGATGAACTCGCGCACCACATGCGTGATGTCATCGCTGTCCAGGCAGCTGTAGGGATGATCGTCCATGATCCCACTGATGGACTGTTCCTGGGTCTGCTTGAACAGGGAGGAGGCAGGGGCCACGTATGCGCCGGCGTAGTGATGCTCGGCGTGCTGGCCTTCAGTGGTTTCGGCCGCGACTTCGGCGGAGGCTTGCGCCTCGTAGGCCTTGGCGTTGCGTGCGGCCTTCTCCTTGGCACGGCTGGTGACGGTGAAGATGCAGATGATCAGGCGACCAGCGAGATGGCGGCGCACAGCAGGTAGGAGAACGCGATGCCGCTGGCCGTGGCGGACTTCACACCCTGGGACATGTGCGAGGCGGTCACGGATGTTTCTGCGGTGACCAGAAGCGAGGTCGCAATGGCTGCCGCGATCTGGCGGCCGGTGTTGGCGATAGCGTTGCCATGGGCGATCATGTCGTTCGGCAAAGCGTTGACGCCCCAAGTGTTGATCGGCATGTTGGCGATAGCCTGACCGGATGCCTGCAATGCGCAGAACACGGCGACAAACAGCACTGATGTCCTGGTGTTGATGGTGCCGAGAAGACCAAGAGAGATGGTCATGAGCGCAAGGCCGCCGATGCCCACGCCGCGCGGGCCGAATTTGTCGAATGCGGCACCGGCGACCGGACTCAGGATGATGCCGACCGCCGCGGCGGGCAGCATGACCATGCCGGTGACGGTGGCGGATTGGCCGAGCACATTCTGGATGAAGATAGGCAACGTCACGTTGGTTGCGGCGACTGCGGCGTTGATCAGAGTGACCAGAATCGCGGAGTTGCGGAAGTTGCGGGTGGCAAGGGTGTCAACGCGCAACAATGGCTCATCGAGCTTGACTTGCTTGTATACGAATGCGACGAAGGCCACAAGACCAACGACGATTGAGGTAATGACGACCGGACTGGCCCATCCCATCGTGGAAGCGGACGAGAAGCCATAGAGCAGGCCACCGAACGCGATGGTCGAAAGGATCACGGACAGGACGTTGAGCTTTGGGTTCTTCAACTCGCCAACGTTCTTGAGCATCATCGTGCCTCCGACAAGGATGACCAGTGCCACAATTGCGATGCCAATGAACATCGGCGCCATCCGAAACTGTCAATCACCAGACCACCGACAACCGGGCCGATAGCCGGGCCGGCGGCCATGACGATACCGGCCATGCCCATGGCGGTGCCGCGCTTATCCGGCGGATAGACGAGCATCGGCACTACGGCGACCAATGGCAACAGCACGCCGGAGCCGGCGGATTGCAGTATGCGTCCGACGAGCAACAGCACGAAATTCGGCGCGACGCACACAGCAGTGTGCCGACCATGAAAGTGGCAAGGGCTCCGGCGAAGAGCTTTCGGGTGGAGAATTTATCAATCAGATAGCCTGAAATCGGCACCATGATGCCCGATACCAGCATGTAGACGCTGGTCACCCACTGCACGGTGCCGGTGGTGATATTGAAATCACGCATCAGTGCCGGCAAGGCCGGTGACATGACGGTCTGGTTGAGCAGCGCGATGAACGAGCCGACGACGATCACGCCCACGACGATGAATCGGGCGTGCGAATCAATAGGCTTTACGGAACTGGCGGCGGACCCGAATTCCGCGGTTTTCTGTGAGGTCACAGCATTTCCTTCTGTTGGTAACGGCATGTGTGGGCGATCCGGCCCCATACTTGTGTCAAGACGCGGGGACACCGATGAGTCCGGGGTAAAGGAAAAGCCGCCATCCGTTCCGCATTCATATACGGCAAACGATTCGCGGCTTTGCGTAAGTTGATGGCTATGGTGAGCGATTCATGCGACGTCGACCGCGGATGGGCCATCGGTGCATCCCGGCATAAGGCGTGTCCCCGCTACACCAGCATCGAGAATAGGGCCATTTGCGGATTGGCAAACAGAACATTGCCGACGAACGACCCACGGCAGGCGTGTGCGATGAACATCGCGTAGCGATACAGGTTCATGGCATCTCCTTGATGGGTCTTCGTACGGCAGATATCGAGAAGCCTATCATCATTCAAATCGACGGTGAAACCCACGCATGCCCGACAATACACAAAATCTTTACAAAAGGATTGGGCTTACCGCATACGATCCGCCTGGGTAGCGGTCCGAGGATGAATCAGGGGCGAGCCAAGGGTTGCATCTCGTGTTTCCGTCATGATGTCTGGCAAAATAGTGAAGCCGGACATGCGAGGCATCGACCGGAATCGGAAAGGGGCAAATCATGCGAGTTCTCGGCAATATCCTGTGGATCATTCTTGGTGGGTTGGCCATCGCAATCGGATGGGCATTGGTGGGACTGATTCTGTGCATCTCCATCATCGGCATCCCGCTCGGCATTCAAGCGTTCAAGATGGCGGGACTCACCCTGACGCCGTTTGGCAAAACCGTGCAATACGGCGGCGGAGTCGGCTCTGCCTTGGCCAACATCCTGTGGGTGGTGCTGGTCGGCTGGTGGATGGCGCTCGGCTATCTGGGAGCCGGCGTACTCAACTGCATCACCATTATCGGCATTCCGTTCGGCATCCAGTCGTTCAAAATGGCCAAGCTTGCGCTCTGGCCGTTCGGCGCACAGATCTACAGTTTGTGAATTACTCGAAATCACATACCTACAAAACCAAAGATTGTTGCTGTACCAACGTCTAGTCGTTGGTACAGCAATTACGGCAACATCTCCCCTTACAGGAAGAAGTCGTCAATCTCTGCTTCATTGTGCAATATCTCGGTTTCAGAGACACCAATGAATCTTGCCAAATCAACAGATGCGGCGAAACGTAGCTGTATATTTAAATCAAGATTGAATGCATAAGTCTGCAGCTCCCCTAGTTTCCGGTATTTATCGAGAAGAGTTTCCAATATTTGCGCGTATTGCACGTCGAGATTCGCGACGAACAAGTCCGCTTTGCGCTGATATTCAGCGATGATTGCCCGCTCTCTTGCACTCAATATGTTCTTGCCAAGACCAAGCACATTCGAAGCGACAATTGACCCGATAAGCGCGCCCACAACGGGAACAGGAATAAGCGTCTGACCAATCGCCGCTCCTACCGCCGCGCCGGTAGCATCAAGGGCATTGATAGTTACCAAGCTCAAGAAACCGTCATCATCAATCTCTCCGGAACGGAATTTCATGACAGCATCTATGAGTCCAAAAGTTCCGGACGCTATCGCCCCTGCGCTCGGAGCCGAAAGATGACAGACATTGGTCAATCCATAAATTGCATAGCCCGAAAACCCGCCTTTGAAGGCACCCTCTGCTGTCTTGACGCCTCCTTCCTTCCAATCCTCAGCGGTAAACTGCCATATTTCCTTGCCTTCTTCGTGCTTTTGATACACGAAAATGCCGAAGTTCAATCCACCTTGGATAGCAGCACCCACCCCGCAGCTTTGTTAGCCTCGCCTAGATTCGGCTGAGCTTTGTGATATGCAGCAGCCTTATCCGTATTGGCCTTATTGGAGATTTCGCTCTTTTGCTCGGATGTCTGCCGTTTAATATTGTCGGTTTCTTCAGTAAAAGTCCGGTCAATCGCTTCTCTTTGGACCTGATCATATTTCAATACCGATGATTGCATCCATTTGTCCCAGGACAGTCCCCGGATGTTACTTTCCTCTTCGATAATCTGCTTAATTTTCTGCACTTGGTTACTGGTTAGCGGTTGTCCGTTGAGAAAGACTTCTTTATCGCCATGCATGACCGCACGAAAAACGTCCATGTGGTCCTTTGAAAACATCATATCCATAGAACGGTATTCCGCAGATGTCTTCAGCTCGTTCATTAGGTTCGCATAGAACTTTACCTGCACTGGCTTGCCGTTAATCAACAAATCAGCAGGACCATTATTATTAAGCGTAATTGTTGATTTTTCCAACCCTTCAAATGCTCGTCTGGCGTTAGCGATTCCCGTCTGCGCGAATTCAGCGATAAATCCATGCATACCATTTTCACCACCACGCCCACTGTTGACAATGTTCATGACATTTTGATTCGCTAAATCAAGGTTCCTTAGCGCATTAGCTTGTCGCTCGGCGAGATCTTTCAGCTGACCTGTTTCATTATTAAGAATCTGTCTCAATGTGTCCATCAGAGTAGACACACGTAGCTGATTCAAATAATCAATATACGCGGCAATGCCCTGAGCAACATTGTTATCGATGGCGTGCTTGTCAGCAGTATTCTTGTCAGTCATCGAGTTCCAGTTCCTTGTTAATCATTTGCGCTAAGGTGAGCGTCATATTGACCAGTAATCCCGCCTGCATTTTCTCTTCGTGGGAGAACTGGCTGTAATCGGCGCCTGTCACCGCAGCATTCGCACGCTGTACACCATCTATCTGAGTTTGCGTTGCCTCAGTCAATGCCGCGACTTCGGCATTCTTCACATTGAATTTGCGAATTAATACTTCCACATTCTGGCGCTCAAGCAAAAGCTTGTCAGCAGTTTCTTTGTTTTTATGATTCGCATAAATACCAGAACCAATTGCCGCAGCGCCCGCCACGCCAGCGATGGTCCATCCAACCGGACCAGCCAAGCCCAGGAACGCGGTTCCGACTGACATGCCACCGCCACCTGCAGCCAATGCACCGCCACCAAGCCAAGCCAGAGCAGCACTATTTGCTGCAGCTCCGGATAATGCAGAAATGGCAGTACCGGTCGAAGCTACACCGAAGGTGGTGGCCACACCCATTGCAGCCGTAGGTCCCATGGTTGCTACTGCGATTCCCAAAGCACTGAGGGTGGCTCCTGCTCCAGACCCTCCTTCAGCTGCTTTTGCTTGCTTTTCTGCCTCCTTAATCTCATCCTCTTTATTCTCGAACGTCGTTACTTCGGTATTGATCTTATGCAGTTCAACGGCAAATTCTTTTGGCGTATTAGCCAATTGATTGATATGTTGTTCAACATACTTGACATGCACAATAGCGATTTTTCTCAAGTCATACAGCGCTTGCGTACTTTTAGCTAAATCATCCGATACGTTTTCATAGCGTTCTACGGCATTGTTGTAATCCTCAACAGCCTTAGCTCTTAGTTTGGAATTAAACAAATCGACCTTATCGGCACTATCCTTGACGTTTTTAGCGATTGAGACGGTACCTTTGCCATGCTGTCAGCCGCTTTGCTCACTTCGCCACTTGCGACGGCCGCAAACTGTGCCACGCTCCCTGCAACAGCTGCCGTCATTTTGCCCGCATCGCCGGCAAGCTTACCCGCATCGTTGGCGATCTTACCTGCCCCTTTGGCAACATCTTTCGTGATTTTTCCCGCTGTGTCACCGATATTTCCGGCTATTTTACCGGCTTGTTTGGTGAAATCATTAAGACCTTTGCCCAAATTATCGAACATGTTGCCCATGGTTGTTGCTCCCCTTTTCACGCACCTGCCATGATGTCCGTCATCGACGGCAAGTGCTTCGTTGCACTTATAGGCCAAGTGTACTCATAATTACGTAGCTGCGGTACATGACCATACATGCACACTGCGTAGTTTGACGGATTCGCGAAGAAGCCACCATGAATGACCAAAACGTAACTTGCTTACACACACCGTGATTTGACGGATTTGGACGTAAGACCTTATGGTGTGCACACCATGATTCAACGTATCGCATTCAGCAGCAACGGCGTGAACGAACACGCCAAGCGCCAGCAGACGAACCTGCCGGCGATGCTCGAATGCGCCTTCAAACAGGGTTTGCGTACTGCTCAGTTCCAACCAATAACCGGAAACAAGCGCAGCCTGCTCGCTGCCATACAAATCTGATCAGTACACCTCTCATTGGCGCATAGCTGAATCATTGCCGGTGATATCGAGCCGGCTCGTTCGCACCATGCCTCATAAACGCACCTGTACGAGCATGTGTTCTTGGCATCGCCGCAACTCAATGCACCGCAGCAAAACCCATTGCATACCATCACATATTCAGAAAGAACAACAGATCATGAAGTATTTCACTACTGACACGCATTTCGGGCATCCGCTGGTCAGCGTGCTGCGCGGATTCACCACGTTCGACCCTGGGCACACACAGTATGACGCTCTCCTCTCCTCGCAGGGACGCAAGGCCGCCGAGGATTGGGTGAAGGGCGTGGTGCTTGACGATTCCCGGCTCAATTTCCGCAAGGCCGCAGACACCGATGCGCACGATGAAGCAATCGTGGCCAATATCAATCGGATTGTCGGCGAGGACGACGAGCTGTGGATTTTGGGCGATATCGGATACCGAACATCGGTCCGGCATCTGAAGAGCTGCCTGCGTCAGCTGCGCTGCAGGCATCTGCACGCGGTTATCGGCAATCACGATGACTGGTGGCTGGACGATGCACCCGCGCGAGATCTGTTCGAATCGATTGAGCCGAACAGCACGGCGGAGCTGACCGGTCTCGGAATTGGCCGCCCGCAGGCGACGGAGACCGTCAATCTATCGCATTTCCCCTACCGTGAGGATCTTGCCTATGGCTGGCCGGATGATGCCGTACGTTTCCGCGATCAGGCATTGCCGTTCGACGGACATCGTCTGCTGTATGGTCACACGCACCAGCTGTCTCCGGAGGGCGCACGCCACGAAGCCCTCAACGTTGGACTGGACGCATGGAATCTGCAACCGGTAAGCGAAACACAGATTGCCGACTGTTCCATGCACACGCGACCGATTCAACGCACGTATCACCGCTGGATATGCCCGACTCCCCCGGGCCGGCGCCCATTGACTCCGCCGCACAGCAGGAACCAGGCGGCTCGGTTTCGGCAGCCGAATCATAATACAAGCAATATTGGGGCGAGCAGAACCTTATGCCATCGCTGGCACCTGTCTCGCCCCACAGCACAACGAAAGGAGCTTGGCTATGGCAAAGCTCATTATTCTGCGAGGACTGCCCGCTTCGGGCAAGTCCACGTGGGCACGCTCATGGTGTGAGGACCCCGCCAACACGTGGCCGCATTGCGTGATTTCTCTCGATGACATTCGGCTCATGATCGCCGGCTCGGCACAGGTCCGAAACCGACTGCAATCCGAGCACGGCAAGCGATTCAATGACATGGTGGTTGCCATGGGACGGCACATGATTGCCGACGCATTGGATGCGGGGTGGGATGTGGTGGCGGATGCGCAACACGCTAATCCCCGGTATGCAGCCGAACTGGCGCTACTCGCTCAACGTCATGGCGCACTGTGGGAAACGAGGGATTTTGACGTTCCTCTAGACGAATTGTTGCGTCGCAATGCGGCGCGTGATACCGCTGACCGTGTTCCGGAAGATTACATTCGTTCGTCCTGGAAGCATTTTCACACCGCGATGTTCCGCCCGTTGGAACCGGGCGATCCGAATGGAAACCTGTTGGAGCGTATGCGCGCGGACCCTTACGTTCGGGTTATTCCGGTGCGCGGCGAAACAGACGTGTATGCGTGCAATTTCACTGCAGAGGCATTTCGTGAACATCGGTGGACGGATCGCACCATCAATGCGCGAGGGCTTTTTGTCGGCGGCAACGGTCAGGTGGTGCAACGCGGGTTCGAGAAGTTCTTTGCTGTGGACGAGACGGAGGAGACATCGTTCGCCCAAGTCGTCAATCACGCTCAAGAACATCCAGAGTCGTTGCCCGTGCGCGTTGAGCGCAAGGAGAACGGATTTCTCGGGCTCGTGGGCGCGGCGGGAACTCCTGGATTGTTCCGCTTCTGGTCGAAGTCGGGGCAAACGGATTATTCCGCGCTTATCGAGCGCCTGTTTCCTTCAGATTCAGCGGTACGTGCCGAATTGTGGCGTATGTTGCATGAGTGGAATGTCACGGCGGCGTTTGAAGTCATCGATCGCGAGTCCGACCGGCACATCGTTGGATACGAATCATCCGGGCTGCGCTTGCTGCATCTGATTCGTAATGCCGAATCGTTCTCCATCGATGCCGCTCACGAGGAAACGTTCACTCTTGCCGGCGGCTTCGTGCGGCCGGAAACGGTGGCGATCTGCCATTCGCCGGAAGAAGTCGCCCAGGCAATCGGCGAAGCCAAGGCAAGCCCGCGTGAAGGCGTGGTGCTATATTTTGCCGACGGTTGGATGGTGAAGGTGAAGTCAGACCGGTACAAGTTGGTCAAGGCGATGCGCCCTCTTATGCAACGCGTGCTGCTGCGTGGTCGTTCCTTCAACAAGTCCGGCGACATTGCCGATTTGGCTCGCCGTATCATCGATTACGCACACGAACACCACATCGACCTGGCCTACGAGCGGCAGGCATTCGGCGAGCGCGATATCGATATGACCAAGGTCAACGACATCGTGGACCACGTGCGGTAACTGCTGAGTTCTAGCGCAATATCTTCTGACCAACGTATGTATCACGAAAGCATGTGTCGTGAAAGCATGTATTGCGCTAGAACCAAATCATTCTCGTTGAGGCCGGATAATGAATCTCTATGCTTTGAACATGACGCACCATATGCCGGCATTTCCTTGCGCGAACAACTGTTCATTACGAACATTGTACTGATGCCGTTACAGAACAGAAGAGGGTGCTGTCCTACTTTGCTGACGACGTTGCATTGAAGCTCGACTCATGCCATGTGTTCTACACTCCGAACGTGGGGATCCGAGGCGTATCCAGCTACGAGCACAGCTTCGATTTCCTGTTCCAGCGTAGCGCCAACCATCCGACCCGGTTCTGCCAGGCACCGAACCGATTCGACAAGGACGCCGTGAAAGACATCATGTTCGGTTGGGATGACACGAAGAAGGATCCAAGCGCAGGGATTCCCGGCTGATAGTCATCGGCGACGACCGGCAGACGCCGTTGCAGCGCGGCGCGCTCACCGCGTTCCGCAACTACGGTGTGACCGTTATCCCTACTCCAAATTGGAAGAGCGGGCTCCCGTGGAACTCGCCGCGTAGCTTCCGAGCCATATAAGATCATCCCGACGACTCACCGCGAGCACCGGGATGAGTCCTTGGTTCTTGTGTTTCGCTATATGATCTTGTGTTTCGCTATATGATTGAGTCATGTCGGACGACAATGTCCGGCACGAAGGGAGACCCATCATGAAAAAGGCAATCGCACTGCTTGTTGCGGCGATGTTGCTTACCGGCCTGTCCGCTTGCGGGGGAAGCACTACGGCCGATGCGCCGGCCAAATCCGATGGCACGTCAAAGACCGAGACCAATAAGGAAGAACCCAAACCCCAGCCGGCCGATCTGACCGGCACATGGAAGCAGACCAATTCCAACGACCCGAGCTCATACATGGAAGCTACCATCAGCGGCGACACCATCGAGGTCAACTGGATCGGCACCGACACCAAGAGCCTCTACTGGAAGGGCACCTATCAGGCACCGGCCGCAGCCGGCGATTGGAAATGGACCAGCCAGGGCGACACCGAGACCATGGCCAGCGCGCTCCTCGCCTCGCAGGATGCCACCAAGGACTTCACCTACAGTGAGGCGGACGGCGTGAGCTGGGAGACCACCGCGCTCGGTACCACCATCACCGTCAAGACGGTCAAGCAATAAATCCCGTGTCGGCGGATCAAGCCTAAACACGAAACCGCCCCGGTCACTCTGCGAGCGCCGGGGCGATTCTGTTCCTGGATAAGGGTTATTTGATTCCGTTGGCCTTCATGTAGGCTTTCATGGTTTCGTAGCATTGTGCGGTTTGGAGTGCGTCGTCTGCCGCGCGATGGCTTTCCGTTTGTGCGATGCCGAATCGGCGGATGATGTCGACAAGGCGGTGTTTCGGCTCTTCTGGGTAGAGGGCGCGGTCCAGTGGCAGGGTGTCGATGGTTTTGTTGCCGATGTGTCTCATGCCGAGTCTGGTGGTGTTGGCGAGGAGGAAGGCGGCGTCGAATTCGTTGATGTTGTGGCCGATGAGGGTGTCGTTCCCTATGAATCTGATGAAGTCCGGGAGCACTTGGTCTACGGTCGGCTGGTTGCGCAGATCGCGTCGGTGAGTCCATTGAGACGTGTGATCTCCTCGGGCAGCGGACGTTGCGGGTTGACGAGCTGGCTGTACCGTTTGACCGGTCGGCCGTTCCTGACGCGGATGGCCCCGATCTCCACGATCCTGTCATCGCTTGGCGAGAACCCGGTGGTCTCCAAGTCTATGGAGGTGTAGTTGTCCACCATGAGGTCTTTGGCCTTGACTGGCTTGGACTTCATCTTCGTGACGCTCTTCGGCTTCTTCTTGAATCGCGCCTCCGGGTCGACTTTCCTTGCCGCCATGGCGAATCCGACGGCGAGCGCCACGAGGGCGATGATGGTGACGATGGTGAGAGGCAGACCGCTGTCGCGGTTGTCGTCGAATGGTGCGTAGATGGCGCTTGCGGCGAACAGCGCCGCGAGGATCCAGTAGAGTGTGCGCTTCCTCATGATTGTTCTCCTTCCGCTTCATTGGCCGCGAGTCGTCGTGCCCGTTGTTCGAGGTTGTCGATTTCGGTTTGCAGGTCCGTTATTTTCCGTTTGCGTCGGTCGATGCGTTCCCTGATTTTTTCGACCGAGACCTGTTTCCTGCTGCCGTAGGGGTCTTTGGCGTCGAGTTCGTCGGCTTTGATGCGGGCTTTCTTGATGTAGCTTCTGGATAGCGTCTCGATTGCGGAGAGGGTGGAGTCGATCAGAATGTTCCTTGGCTCGCGGCTCCGCCGGCGACGCCGAAGTATAGGGCGCGACGCTGGTTCATCCGGTCGAGGAACGACTGGACTTCATGGCATGAGTGAATCAGTGCGCGTGGGCTGTCCACGAATTCCAGATGGCAGAGCAGCACGCAGGCGTAGTTGTGGGCGACGAGCCGGTCAAGTGACTGTTGGAATGAGCGCGTTTTCGAGCCGGTCTTTCTTGGCTTGTCGCATAGGCGCATGGCGGCCTTGGTGATTTCGATATCGGAACGGCCGGTATCTTTCTTGTGCGGTGATGGGCGGCTCATGTCGGCGAGCAGGCAGTTGCCGTGCGATACGGCGTTTCGCATCTTTCTGACGATGAACAGGAGATGCTGATATGGGTGGTTCTCGTTGTGACGGTATCGCCAGTAGGTGTTGAACAGAGTCAGTTGGTCGTTGAATCCCAAGAGTTCCCAAAGGTTCCATAGGGCAAAATCGCCTTGCAGGCCGGTTTTCATGTCGTCGGTGTAGGGATTGTCGTGCATGGTGGGCAGGTTGCCGCTGAAGCACCTTCTGACGCAGATGTCGGCGATATCCGGGTTCTGATCCTTCATGATGAGCTGGTTAAACCTGACCTTGATGGAATGCTCAATGCTGGAGCACATTGACCATACCAGTCGACTGAGTGCGAAATCCACCAGCGAGAGTTCGACCAGATGACCGAAATCAAGGTTGTCGTAAACGTATCCTCCGGATTCGTCGATGGTTTTCCGGTAGTTGTTCTCGTAGGATTTGATCTTGAAGAAGTACGAGTTGTTCGAGAGGAACCTTCGGGCTTTCTCTTCATCCATCAGGTCGAAGGTGACGCCATGCGAGACGAGGGTGTTTATCTGCTCATCCAGCGTCGCTCGTTGCTTCACCTTCACCTCTCAGAATAAAAAACGGCGGCCGATGAATTCGACCGCGTTCCGAGCCGCCTCGGCGAACCAAGGCTTCCCTACGTTGTATGCCATACAATAGCCGCAATCTCCGGACTTTTCAATGATAATCAGCCGTGCGCCCAAGTCTTTCCGTTGGTTCTACGGCGTGTCGCTGGCATGCGGCGCGATGTGCCTCATCCTCGCCATCGGCGGACGGACCATCGCCGCCGGGGTCTTCGGCTACCTCGCGGGAGGAGAACGATGACCGAACGTTTCCTGAGCCTCAAGGAGGTCGGCGAGCGCCTCGCGTGAAGAATCCCGCCGCGAAGGGCTACTGTCTTTCGTCAAATAAATCTGCGTGTCGTCACCAGTTAATCTGAACACCATCGGCGTTCAAAATGGACACCGTCACCGGCGGCCGGGTTGGTTCCGCTCTTTTCGTTTATTTCATCAGGGAGTGGCTGTTGCGGTATGACTCGCCACGGAACCTGACGATCCTTCCGTGGTGCACGATGCGGTCGATGACCGCGGCGGCATGTCGCCGTCTCCGAACACCTCGCCCCACCGTCCGAACTCCAGGTTCGTGGTGAACACCACGCTCCGCTTCTCGTAGGAATCCGCGACGACCTGGAACAGGAGCCTGGCCCCGTCGATGTCGATCGGCAGGTAGCCCAGCTCGTCGATGACCAGCAGCCTGGCGCGGCCTATCGCGCGCAGTTCCGCGTCGAGCCGGTTCTCGTCCCTCGCCCGCCGCAAACGCATCACCAGCGACGACGCGGTGAAGAACCTCACCGGCATGCCCCTCTCGCACGCCAGCATGCCCGTGGCGATCGCCATGTGCGTCTTGCCGCATCCCACGTCGCCGTAGAGCACGAGGTCCTCGGCCCGGTCCACGAAACCGAGGTCCATGAGCTGCTCGCGCCCCCAGTCGGCGGGGAACGACGCCATGCCCCAGTCGTATCCGTCGAAGCCTTGACGCACGGGAATCCCGCGTTCCTGATCAGCCTGGCGCGCCTGGATTCCGTCCGGCTGCGTTCTCGGCCTGAACAGGTCGGCCAGCACGCCGAGCTGGCCGGGCGTGGCGCCCGCGACCACGGAACGCAGCACGCTCCTGGTCAACGGCAGCCGCATGCGAGCTCCATGACCTCGTCCGGGGTGGACTTGCTCACGGTCCGCCCGCCCCTGCGTCCGCCCGCCGCGGCGTCCGTCGACTCACTCATCGCCGTCCTCCCTCATGAACCTGCTGTACGTGTCGAGCCTGGCCCTCGATTCGGGACCGTCGCCCTGCGCGATCCGCCTGGCCGTCTGGTCGATCGCGGCCCTGTCGGGCCTTCTGCCCGCGGCGACGATCTCGACGACGGCCATGACGGCCGCACGGAAGCCACTCACCACGGCCGCGTGGCGGATGTCGTCGACCAGCAGGCCGCGTTCGCGCGGCTGGATTGGCTACAATGTATTAGACAGTCCGATGAGGGACGAATGACATGAGATTGGAGGCCGACGATGGCCGACCCGAAGCATCCCCGCCACTACGAGGAGTCGTTCAAGCGGCAGATCGTGCAGCT
>ENA-OQAS01001051-OQAS01001051.1-human-gut-metagenome-genome-assembly--contig:-NODE-1051-length-13497-cov-3.609050_pt1 | contig 13497 bp, 14 predicted proteins | sample MGYA00242733_ERZ504523 | MGnify/ENA primary metagenome ERZ504523 (study PRJEB26092, sample SAMD00036239) | human gut metagenome | host: Homo sapiens | study: EMG produced TPA metagenomics assembly of... | reverse complement strand
GAAAAGAAAGTTCCATATATTACTATGTAATAGCATAAATTCATGATACACCCAATCAAATAAATCACAAGTATAAGAAATAGATATTGTTTTTCATAAACCGTTTGTTTTACTAAAAACAACTTCCAATCGTTTGAATTCCACTAAATGATGTGCCAGCTAATGATAATCCATAAGATAATCCAGAAACCCATCCTACAGGTCCAGATCCTAATGAAGCAGCCGACAACACAACTCCTGCAACTCCCATTCCTAAACTTACCAATGCTCCTTTGCAATCACTTTCCAGACCACCATTGACAGATTCCATCTGTTTCAAATTTAGTTCTTTCATAAATAATAATATTAAAAAAATCCTACTCTATTATGGCTTTTCGGATGCCGCCTTTTTATGTATACTAAGGGTATCCATTAAAATAATTCTTTTATCTATCAAAGATGTATTATATGTATTTTCATATATATTAATTATGTCTAAAGCTTTGCTCTTTAATGAATATTCTGTCAATTCATTCTTGTTTATTAAATTTCTTCTATCAGATAGAGTAATTGGACTATCTAAAGACATTCCTCGTTTATAAAATATATAAGCTTTTATACTATCTCCCTTATTCTCAGCCAACTGTCCTAAAGCATACCAAGGACGGCTTAAACCACACATAACTTCCAATGATTCAATAAATAATTTTTCAGCTTCAATTTTATCTCCCTTGTATAATAATACACTTCCTAATTTAGCCATATTTATAGGATCACCCTTCCTAACAGACAAGATCTTCACCACATTTTCCACTATCTCTATCCAATAACAATAATTATGTTTCTCTAATTTAGCATATATATCCGTCTCTAATAAATAAGGTGCTATTATTAGTGCTTTCACAAAACGCCCTTTTTGCTTCAACAAATTGTTTATGGCTCTCACAAAATAAGGCCCATAATAAAACATTTTCTTCCTCATCGGAATTTTCCACTGCTTTTTCAAAGAAACTTTTAGCTTTTAAATATTTCCCATTTAGGGCATATAATAGACCAAGATTAAGACTGAACAAACGATTTTTAGGAGCCATGTTGTTTGCCAAGTGAAAATAAGCTAAAGATTTATCCAATGCTTCTGAAGATACTTTACTCAAAGCCATATAATTACGTAAATTAATAGCCGTATCCGTAGCAGCATAAAGCAATCCCATATTGGCATAATAAACAGGATTCATAGGATTTAACTTTATAGCTTTTTCTATAGTCCGCATCGCCTTCTCAGAATCCGCCATTGTACAAGCCTTATTGTTAAGCTTATTAGCATACGAATAACGAATATGCCAAAAGCCCAACAGCAAAATCATGCAACCAAGCACGCCCTGTACAGCAATTTTATGTTTACTTGAACAACTCATAATTATCTTCTAACGGTTGAACCAAACTAACCATTATCAGGAAACAAAGTATCATCATATTCTCTTTCTGAAAAAAAGAAGAGAATGTAACTTCCCTTACGCCTAATGCCAGCAAAATAGAGAAAAATACAATTGATCTCAATTCTCCTTTTTTCATTTGGTGTATTCCAATGTATATAAGCGACAAAACCAATGCGCCATATACTATAACTCCGACAATGCCTTTTTCAGCCGCGACCTGCAAATAGGTATTGGTAGCATAGGATGTAAATAGTCCTTGCCTTTCCTGTCTATAAGTATCCGAAGCAAGGGCATAGTTACCACCTCCAACTCCTGTTGCCGGAAAAAGTCCGAATATATTAATGGCTTCTTTCCATTTAACAAAACGCCCTGCCGTACTGCGTTGCTGTGAAACGGTATGATTCATAAAACAAGTAATAAGAACAGACTTCCTTTCTGGTAACATACACAACAAAGTGGGCAACCAAACACACAAACAAATAGCCAAGCTTTTCAGCATATCACGTTTATAAATGCAAAAGAAGTTATCAGCATAGCAAAAAATACGAATAAAGCAATATATGCCCCACGTGAGAAACTGACCAATATAGCAACCAACATTAAAATTTCCATACAGATATAGCATATCTGCTCTTTTCTATAACCCGACTCCAAGATAGATATAATAGGAAAAGGTACTAGGCACAACAACATAGTAGCCCAATTATTGGACAATTGCCCAAAAGGCCGATAATGGCTCCTAAAGTCAGTAAGATTCTCAAAACCTACACTATAAAACCGATCACGATGAAGCAAGAAAAAGAATAACGTAATCAATGATAAAATGCCTGCTACTATGGAAAGTACTTTATACAAAAAAGCGAACTGACTACGAAAACGAATAAAAGTTCGAATAAAAAAGTAAAATGCTATTGATAAAAGAATCTTCAGAGTCGCAGTAATACTATTAGGAATATAAACAGAAGTCAGGCAACAGAGTAACTCTACGGCACATACTGTATACAGAATGTAATCAAAGCAAGATATTTCCCCACTTGTCAAATACACAGCCCCATGTCTAATATCATAAACATAAAAACACACAACAACAGGAAGCATAATAAATATCCATGAAAAGATATCGATAAACCCTATCAGCAAGAATAACCCCATTGACAAAAATGCCAATAAATTAAACTTTTTGTTATGTATCAAACCTCCATTCATAAACTATTCTACATTTATATTTTTTATTAAGGACGTACTATCCACTCCCTCAATTATCTCAGTATATATTCCATCCGAGATACCTGTTTTCAGAAACCGTTTTTCATATTTACTTTTATCAGCTACTATTTCTACAAAAACAGAATCATAGTTAAACTGAAAATATTTCTCTTCCAAAGCCAGCACGTGCTTTTTCCGCTCCACCACTATTTCTGCATTAGCCGTACAACCGGCTTTTATCATTTGCTTATATTCTTCAGGTATAAACAAACCGGCAGTTATTTCAAAACGCGCGACTCCATCCTGCACAATTCCCTTGGGGGCGACAAGACTTAATGCTCCGTCAATAGTTATATTCTTATCCATAAGAACCGATAATGACAGTTCCATCCCTACAGCAAGTTTCAATATATCAGATTCCAATACGTTTCCTTTAAATACTAACGATTGCAGATCTGCCACTCTAGCCACGGTTGTTCCTTCATTCAATGTACCTCTTGCCATCACAGACCCACCCTCTTTTATCGGAAGCTCCAATATAGTACCTGCGTCAGTCGCCGTTATAATATTGGATATTCCCTTTTGATTATATTGCCCTTTCAACATATCCAACTCCGATTCTACGGATTCATATTCGGACAGAAGAACAGCCAAATTACTTTTCTCGCCCTCATACACCTCTTGCGCTATCAACTTTTTTACATATAACTTTTCCGTCCTCTCAAAACTAGCTTCAGCAGTCAAATACCTGGTTTCCGCTATTTCCAATTCCTTTAATAGCCGCCTGTATTCCAACGGATCTTTTACATATCGTATTTGTGCCAATGGCTGTCCTCCCACCACTTCATCTCCAACCTGCACCAACAACTTTCCAACACACCGGAGATAGTCGATTTTATATCTATTTCTTTAGAGGCTGTATCACCCCCGGAATAGTAAGTTTGCTCTCAATATCCCGATACTCGCACGGATAGTAGAAGCGGGTATCTTTCTACCTCCCTTTGCCGCCCGGTAAATGACAAATGCCAGGAATACCAGGATCAAGGATAATATAACAGTTCTTACTACTTCATTTCAATTTTCTTCTTTTAGAGCTTCTATAGGGTTCAGTTCCGCCGCATATATCGCCGGCCTCAGCCCGGCCAATGTTCCCGCTATCACTAAGATAAATATGGCGGCAACAGCTGTCGGAAATCCAGTCCCGGTTTTCATCATCGGAGTGTCTTCTGAGATGAAAGTGCTACAACCTTCAGTATCCCCCATCCCAAACCAACCCTACATATCCGGCTAAAGAAGTAAGAGCTATGGATTCCCATAAAAACATAGCCTTTATCTGCTGTGTTGGCACCTACAGACTTGCGGATACCTATTTCACGGGTACGTTCCTTTGCCGACGAATACATGATATTGCCTACTCCTATTACGCCACTGACCAAAGTGCTGATTCCCATAAACCACAGGAACTTGCGAATCATGACAAACAAGTCAGTAAATGCCTTTACCTGTTCCTCCATGCTATTAAAGTAAAAGACTTTATCATCACTTGGGGCAAATTGATATTTTCTGGCCATCACATTCCGCACATGGGTATTCACCTCCTTTATTTTGGCTCCTTTCACTGTAGAGAATACAACTGTGCCAAACCGCCCGGCAGTGGCATCAACTTGTTCATAGACCGAGTAAGGCATATAAATGACTCTTGCCTCATACGAATTAAGCATCGTATTCTTTATTGTTCCAATCACCCGGAACATCTCCTGCCCCATACGGATATACTTGCCAATGGGATTTTCTTTTCTGAAAAGCATATCCACCACATTTTCACCTATCAATACCACTTTTCGAGCTTCATTCATATCCAAGGCATTCAACATTCTACCATGCTCCACCTCCAACAATTTTATCAAGAAGTAATCAGGATATACCCCTCGCACCTCAAACCAGCCATTCTTCGTGCCGGCATAGACAGCGTTCCAACGCCCCGTTTCGGGCGACAGATGGGTTATCTCGGGTATTCTTGATTTCAACATATTCAAATCTTCTTTTTGAAATTGTATTTTTCTTCCACTAGCCGCTCCTTTATATCCCATTGATGTTTCTGACGCATATACATAAGTCGTGCTTTTAGAGAATCCATTGAAGAGTTTGAACACTCCCCGTTCAAAACCTGAACCTATTCCAACCAAGACTATCAGGATAAAAATCCCCCATGATATGCCTATACCGGTCAGAATAGTACGTGAAGGCTTTCTTTTTACAGACTCGTATATTTCGCACCAAAAATCCATGAACATACAAGATAGCATTTATTATAAAGAGAGCGTATCGGATGCTACGTACTCAAAATAACCATACCAATGTTCGCCGGATGCTGTAACAATTTCCAATGTATAGCTCCCCATTTCCAAATAATCAATAGGTATATTCATCTCACTACCTCGCTGATATCGAGATATGGGGATACGCAACATTTCACTATTTGCACTATTATAGAGGATGATTTCCGCATCCTCTGATAGGGAATGAAAGGAAAAAATTAAAGAAGATTCCAGCAACGCAACTGAACAAGGAGGGATAAGAATACTTCTTGTTTTTCTACTAACTTTTTTGTTAATGGTATTTGCTCTGATACAGATTCATTTTTCAAAGAGAATCTCTCATTAACCTTAGCCCATACAGTTACAGGATAGATACAACTTGCAACAAGGCTTACCAATAAATACAATACTAATTTGTTTTTCATAGCTACATTATTCGTTTGGTTTACATCAACAAAATTAGGAATAATGCAATTAACCACAAAAAAAGCAAAATAGACAAATAGTGACTTGATACATATTTTACAAACAGCTGCATATCAATATATTACAAGCCATAATTCATCTAGTTCCGACCACTGATATAGACAAGAACATCAACAAGTATACATCACAAATAAAGTTTATCCGCATCATTCGCCATAAATTCCTGTATCTTTTTCTTCATTCTGAGTTTGGCTCTTGAAACAGATTGAGGAGTTATGCACAGAAAAGTGGCAATTGAAGCATGAGGAAAGCCCAACTGTAACAAGCACCACAACTTCCGTTCGGTGGCACTCAGACCCACAGCCTCGACACGGCTTTGAAACATGGGACCGAACAAACGGATGACAAAATACTCTATAGCATCCAATTCCTTTGGAGTTAATGCATGAGCTGTATCGGGATTATCTAAAAGTTGAATAATGAAAGTAACGGTTTCATAATGCCTTCCACTCTCGGTCTTTATATCCTTGTATTTCTTCAGTTCGTCCAGCAAAATCTTATTTTTATCCGCCAACTTGAGATTCTCTTCCTTATTCTTCTGTTGCAATTCCAGCAGATGCCGCCTCATTACCTCATTTTCCGCAGACAGACTTTCATTGTTTTGCGCATAGCGGAAAGACAAGTCCTCTATCTCTTTATTCCGCTTGATATAATCGTGCTGCAAGGTGGTCAAAACGTTTTCATTCTCCTGTATCTGCTGTTGCAGCAACAGAATACGCCGCTCTTTCTTCACTCTCTCACGCTTGTAGACCGACAGGAGGTAGAGCAAGAGCAGAACGACAAGCAATATAGCACCCACCAGCCGCCATTCATTGCGCTGCTTGTTTATGGCAAGCAGTTCCTTTTCGTGGGCAAGTTCTTGATTGTTGTATTTCACCTGGATTTCTTCCAGTTTCACCGTTTGCGTATGCTCATGTATACTGTCAGCATATAGGTCATATTTCTCTCTATAAGCCAAAGCTTTCTTCCAATCCTCACGTTTTTTTTGCCACTTCATACAAAGAAAGATAAGCACTGGCCTGCCCATACAAATCGCTATCATTCTTGATTATATATTCTGCATAATATATAGCGGAATCATATTGTTCTTGTTGTACATATACGTTAGACAAAGAATAAAAATAAGAATAATCATCCTTCTCTATATTATCTTTTATCGATAATAATAGTCCCAAGCTTTTTGATATTCTTTCCGCTCCGAATAGATAATGCCCAAATTACGGACAGCAGTCTGCTTCTCCTCCTTTGAATCAATCAACTCAGCCATTCGTAATCCTTGCAGGGTATAGTGTTCCGCACTATCAAGTTTTGCCAGCAATAAAAAACTATATCCGGCATCCAATAAAGATATGGCATAATTGGTACTGTCCTTTATTTCCTCAAAAGTGCGGACGGCATCTTTATAATACCTCAAACCCTTGGCATACAAGCCTTGTCTGAAATTGGCATTTCCTAGATGCGAATAGCACAAGGCCTTGTATTTAGGCTCATCCAGTTGCTTCATAGCCGTCAGCGCACACAGATAGCAACGAACAGCCGCGTCATATTCTTTCGCCTCACTATATTGCCTCCCCTGATAGAAGAAGGCTTTTGCTTTTTTCAATGAGTCTTCACTATGCCGATAGAATGCCAAAGCCGATGTGATAGGAGCATCGGTTATAGAACGATACGTTTTATCCAAAGCCTGCGTCAGCAAAAGGTTGTAGTATGCTTTCTGCTCCCTGTCTCTGCAATCATCGACAGAAAATTGCTGTAAAAAAAGTAAAGCACTATCAGGATGTCTCTCCATATACGCCTCAGCCTCTCTTAAATAGTCCTGATGAATGGAATGCCGGTTGACACAAGAAACCGATAAGAATAATCCAACAAATAAAATTAGATTTCTCATAATACAAAATTTAAGGTTTATGCAAATATAACGGAATATTTTTTCCCGAAACAAGAATATGCTATAAAAACATATGAAAAGCCGGACAAACATCTCTGTCGCCCGGCTTTCTTAATTATCAAAACAATCAAAGAAGCATCAATTGCCATTTCAGAAATAAACTTGATGCGGACCAACCGGATTTCATCCTCCGTATAGTCATCACCCAATTCATCCATCGCGTCATCTATTTTGTCTGTTGTAGACTCCTTGAAGTAATCATAAATATCGTTCAAATGGTCTTCATCCATAATTTCCTCCAGGAAGTAATCAATATTCAGCTTGGTTCCTGAATAAACAATAGCCTCCACTTCATCCAATAATTCACCGAACTCCAACCCCTTTGACACTGCAATGTCGTCCAAGGCCACCTTCCGGTCAATAGCCTGAATGATGGATACCTTCAGTTTGGATTTATTGGCCACCGTACGGACACGCAAATCCTCCGGACGCTCTATTTCATTTTCCTCACAATGCTTCTTTATCAATACACAGAACTCCTGGCCATAACGTTTTGCCTTTCCGGCACCTACGCCCGGAATATTCTGCAATTCTTCCAAAGTCACCGGATAAATGGTAGCCATCGCCTCCAAAGAAGGATCCTGGAAAATAACATACGGCGGCACATCCAGTTTCTTGGACAGCTTCTTGCGCAAATCCTTCAACATAGAGTAAAGCACGGGGTCTACTGCACAAGAGGCACCTCCCCGAACCGGAGTTTCTTCTTCCTCCTCCTCAAAATCATTGTCTTCAACAATCTTGAAGGATTTCGGTTTTTTCAAGAATTTATGTCCTTCGGGGGTAACCTTCAACAGACCGTAATTCTCTACGTCTTTACTTAAATAACCCGCTATCAAAGCCTGACGGATGACAGCATTCCACATTTTTTCTTCTTCTCCCATGCCTGAACCGAATACTTCCAGTTCTTCATGTTTATGAGCAAGTACTTCTGACGTTTCCTTACCCAAAAGAATATCAATTATATAATCTGCTTTAAAGTTTTCTTTCACTGCTATGATTGCTTCAATCACAGCGCATAATGAATCCTGAGCCTCCACTTGCTTTTTAGGATTTAAACAGTTATCACAATTTCCACAATTCTCCTCTGTATATTCTTCCCCAAAATAATGTAACAATGATTTACGACGGCATATAGAAGACTCTGCGTATGCAGCTGTTTCCAACAGCAACTGTTTACCGATTTCCTGCTCTGCCACGGGCTTTCCCTGCATAAACTTCTCCAGCTTCTGCAAGTCCTTGTTGGAATAGAACGTAATACACTGACCTTCCCCTCCGTCACGACCGGCTCTCCCCGTTTCCTGATAATAACCTTCCAGACTTTCGGAATATCATAATGTATCACAAAGCGCACATCGGGCTTATCAATTCCCATTCCAAAAGCGATGGTAGCTACAATCACATCTATATCCTCTTTCAGGAACCCGTCTTGATTGGCTGTGCGTGTAGCAGAATCCATACCGGCATGATAAGCACGCGCATTGATTCCGTTAGCTTGAAGCACTTCGGCCAATTCTTCCACCTTCTTACGGCTCAAACAGTAGATAATACCTGATTTACCAGGATTAGCCTTGATAAACTTGATAATATCCCTGTCAATATTATTTGTCTTCGAGCGCACTTCGTAATACAGGTTCGGGCGATTGAAAGAGGACTTGAACTCCTGCGCATCCTGCATACCCAGATTTTTTTGAATATCCATACGCACTTTCGGAGTTGCAGTAGCAGTAAGGGCAATCACCGGCGCTTTCCTATTTCATTAATAATAGGACGGATGCGACGGTACTCCGGACGGAAGTCATGCCCCCATTCCGAAATACAGTGTGCTTCATCCACCGCATAAAATGAGATCTTCACTCCTTTCAGGAAATCTACATTCTCCTCCTTTGTCAAGGATTCGGGAGCTACGTAGAGCAATTTGGTTTTGCCGCTCAGGATATCCGATTTAACCTGGTCTATAGCCGATTTGTTCAATGACGAATTTATAAAGTGTGCTACTCCGTCTTCCTCACTGAAATTACGCATGGCATCCACCTGATTCTTCATCAATGCAATTAAAGGAGATATAACGATTGCTGTTCCATCCATGATAAGGGATGGCAACTGATAGCATAACGATTTACCACCGCCCGTAGGCATCAAAACAAATGTATCATTTCCGGCAAGCAGATTACGGATAATCGCTTCCTGATTACCTTTGAAAGTATCAAATCCAAAATACTTTTTAATGCGTCCGTTAAATTTATATTCTCCGTCATTGTATCAATAGTTTTTCACGGTTTTCCCGATTTCTTGTTTTACATCTTGTTGCCTAACAAAGTTATAAACAAGTTCTCAAATTACACGAATATTTCGGGTAATATTTTTCAGAAGAATTGCATTTTTTCTTTCTCTCTCCCTTTATATCTTGATACTAAGCTGTTTGCATTCGCGAAATATTTGCCTTTCCCATCTGCTGTTTTGCAAAATCAAGTGTCACTTCGTACTTTTCGCTTTCTGAGAGGGAATTTCAAACATAACGTCCATCATGATCGTTTCCACAATGGAACGTAATCCGCGTGCTCCTAACTTATACTCAATAGCTTTGTCTACAATATACTCGAATACTTCGGGTTGAAACTCCAGCTTGACCCCATCCATCTCAAATAATTTAACATACTGTTTGATAATGGAATTCTTCGGTTCCGTCAAGATATTGCGCAAAGCGGTTCTATCCAACGGATTCAGATAAGTCAAGATGGGCAGACGGCCTATGATTTCAGGAATCAGCCCGAATGATTTCAAATCCTGAGGGGCAATATATTGCATCAAGTTGCCGCGATCTATCTTCACCACGTCCTTTGCCGCGCTATAACCTACCACATGCGTATTCAAACGTTGCGCAATTTTGCGTTCAATACCATCAAATGCCCCACCACAAATAAACAGAATGTTTTTCGTATTGACCGGAATCATTTTCTGGTCGGGGTGTTTACGTCCTCCCTGAGGTGGTACATTCACGATGGATCCTTCCAGCAGTTTCAACAGACCTTGTTGTACACCTTCACCACTTACATCACGAGTAATGGAGGGGTTATCTCCTTTACGGGCAATCTTGTCAATCTCATCAATAAATACGATGCCTCTTTCAGCTTCCGCCACATTATAATCCGCTACTTGAAGCAGACGGGTTAAAAGACTCTCAATATCTTCACCCACATATCCGGCCTCTGTCAGCACGGTGGCGTCAACAATGGTAAACGGCACATGCAATAATTTGGCAATAGTGCGTGCCAGCAAGGTTTTTCCCGTTCCCGTACTACCTACCATAATGATATTGGACTTTTCAATCTCTATATCATCCTTATCCACTTTTTGGAGCAGACGCTTGTAATGATTGTAAACGGCAACGGAAAGATAGCGTTTGGCGTCATCCTGACCAATAATGTATTGGTCAAGAAATTCCTTGATTTCCTTTGGCTTCGGAAGTTCCTTCAAGTTCAACTCACCCGGTGCACCTTTTTTTTTGATGCATGGCTTCCTGCATAATTTCATATGCCTGCTCCGAGCAACTGTCACAAATGCAGCCGTTCATTCCGGTTATCAGAAATCCGACTTCATTTTCCGAACGTCCGCAGAAACTACATTTCCTTCTACTGTTTCTAGGTGTTTTATTATCTTCCAATGTTTATTCCTTTAAATATCCAAGTTTCCTAATGCGTCTTTAAGAAAGAAGCCTGCATGAAATGATAGCGGAAACCTGGGTTGTTTTTAGTACTGTTATTCTTATCGAATGGAAATAAATACATTATAGAGCAGCCGGTTTGCGTGACAGCACCTCATCAATCATACCATATTCCTTAGCTTCCTGAGCTGTCATCCAGTAGTCACGGTCAGAGTCTGCCCATACTTTGTCAAAATCCGTATGAGAGTGGTCTGCAATAATGGTATACAGTTCTTTCTTCAACTTTTGGATTTCACGGGCCGTGATCTCAATATCCGAAGCTTGTCCTTGCGCGCCTCCCATCGGCTGATGAATCATCACACGTGAATGAGTCAACGCAGAACGTTTACCTTCTGTTCCCGCAACCAACAGCACGGCTGCCATCGAAGCGGCCATACCTGTACAGATCGTGGCAACATCACTATTAATGAACTGCATGGTATCATAAATACCTAATCCGGCGTAAACAGATCCTCCGGGAGAATTGATATAAATAGATATATCTTTACCAGACTCTACTGAGTCCAAATATAAAAGCTGCGCCTGGAGTGTATTGGCTGTATAATCATCAATCTGTGTACCCAGAAAAATAATTCTGTCCATCATCAGTCGGGAAAACACATCCAACTGAGTCACATTCAACTGACGCTCCTCCAAAATGTAAGGATTCAGATATCCTTGCGACTTGATGACATCATCCAGCACCATACTGTTCATCCCCAAATGCTTGGTAGCAAATTTTCTAAAATCATCCATAATCTAATGGTTTAGTTATTAGTAACAAAAAAGGGTTTTCAACCTCTATTTTTCAAACAAACAAAAGTACAAAAAATACGGTTAACGTATCCAATACTCTTATCTATAACGAAAATTTATGGTCAAAAACCCCTTTTTTAGAAAGTTTTAGCAATCACTTACTTCGACTTACTAAGTTATTATTCAAACATTTTGTTGAATTCTTCCATAGAAACCGTTTTGTGGTTTAAAGTAGCCTTAGCTTTCAATGCGGCAGAAAGTTTGCTTTCAGCAGCACGGTTTACCAAACCTTCTACAGATTCCTGCTTCTTCAACATTTCTTTTGCATAGTTCTCTAGAACTTCTTCAGGGATATTCAACATTCCGTATTGAGCAAACTGAATGCGAGTTGCTTCCTTGGCCATATTCATCACATCGGCTTGTTCCACTTTAATCTCATTATTCTTGAGCAATTGCTCTTTAATCAGATGCCAAGTCAGTTCTTCGATACTCTTGTCATAGTTTTCAGCGACAAAAGCTTCACCCTTCTCTTCATTATTCAGCAACATGATACGCTTCAGTAACGCATCGGGGAATTCCAACTTACCAATCTTATTAACCAAATATTCACGAACATCGATCAAGAATTTATAATCGCTATCTGATTCGAACTGCTTTGCAATTCCTTCTTTGATCTTAGCGCGGAATTCTTCCTCACTGCTTACAGTGCCTTCGCCAAATACATTGTCGAACAATTCCTGGTTCAACTCAGCGGGAACCATACGGGTGATCTCTTCCACCTGGAAGCTGAAGTTACCTTTCACACCGGCAACTTCCTCTTTCTTTATCTTCAATAAAGAAGAAAGTTCAGCTTCATTATTATCAAATGCTACAGCAGGATTAAATACCAGCACATCATTTACTTTAGCACCGTTAAATATAGTCTTTTGCTCATCATTCTTCATATAAGCCGGCATCATTACCGCACCTTCTACCTGAATACCGCCTTCTTTAGTATTTCCATTTTCATCCAATTCAGCCAACAGACCTTTAATCATGTCTTTGTCTTCATACTGCTCTACCTTATCATATTTTGCAGCACGCTGAGTATACATTTTAACCTGCTGTTCTATCAGTTCGTCTGAAACTTCGATAGTATAGTAATCCACTGTATCCGCAGCTGAGATTTCAGCTGTAAATTCAGGAGCCAAAGCGATGTCGAACACAAATTCAAAATCTTCTTGCGTATCGAAATCGATAGGTTTCATCTTTTCTTCATTAGGCAACGGCATACCCAACATATTCACTTTGTTGTCGCGGATATATTCGTTTACCTTTTCCTGCATCATTTTATCAACCTCTTCTACAAGGACAGACTTGCCAAATTGTTTTTTAATCAAACTCATAGGCACCATACCCGGACGGAATCCCGGAATATTAGCTTTCTGACGGTAAGTCTTCAGTGTCTTTTCTACTCTTGCCTGATAATCAGCTTTTTCCAGTTTTAAAGTAAGCAATGCACTCACTTTGTCAACGTTTTGCAATGAAATATTCATTCTGAACTTTATTTATTTAATTATTACTTCTTTCTGTTTTTCACCAAAGAGGTTGCAAAATTAGTGTTTAATCTTTCAATAACCAAATACACAGACTAAAAAATACTAATTGACAGCAGAAAGTATCCATTTA
>ENA-OQAS01001050-OQAS01001050.1-human-gut-metagenome-genome-assembly--contig:-NODE-1050-length-13505-cov-2.163403_pt1 | contig 13505 bp, 20 predicted proteins | sample MGYA00242733_ERZ504523 | MGnify/ENA primary metagenome ERZ504523 (study PRJEB26092, sample SAMD00036239) | human gut metagenome | host: Homo sapiens | study: EMG produced TPA metagenomics assembly of... | reverse complement strand
ATGCTTCATATGTTATATATATCACATTTTTCTATTAATACGACCGTTTTCTAAACACTAATATGTGTTCTTTTATATGTAATTGAGTCCTTGGAATACATAAATGGTTCTTCCCTGTATAACAGACACTCATATCCTGCTTCTTTGTATCTATCCAGTGCCTTAAGAGCCTTATTATGAACTATCTTATACTGTGCTTCCTCGTCACTGTTAAACGTCCTTTTGACATAATTGTCAGCTTCGTTCCGCACATCCATAATAAGCTTATCTATAAATCTGCTATGTGCCTTTCTATGAAACATAGCCGCAATAATATTACACTTAATTATGTCCGGTTTATTCAAATAGCATTTAAGCATACCTGCCATACGTTTATCGCCAACACTCACTGCCATATCTATAAGATAATTCACTGCGTCAGAATAAACTGCATCGGGATATGGCACATAATAAGCTTCTGGCACTGATTTATACTTCTTAATAGGTGGAAAATCTGCAAGCTGCATAAATATAAGCTCCTTACTGGTACAAGACGAGCTTCCAAGATATCTGTATTTATCCCTGACATCTGCAAGCTGATACTCCAGTTGTCTTAAATACTCATATCCCTTAACCCAAAAATGTCCCATACTGCCATAATTAAAATATGTAGTCTTAATACCTAGCTTATTAAATCTTATTGTAAATATATTCTCGCCGCCCTGATTAACTATAAGCATATATCCGTCACTAAGTGTTTCTATTCCAGCTACCTGTTCGCAGTCAATATCCTTATATTCTCCTGTCATTATAGAGTTCTCAAAAACAAAATAACTTTCAACTGAATCATTCATAAGATAAGCTGCATATATATCATCTTCGCCTTCCATATAAACAGGCTCGAACACACTAAGTTCAAATACCTGTGCAAGCTTTACAAACTCCTCTGGCATATCCTTAGTCAGTCCGTCAAGATATTCCATATAATATTCTATGTTATCAATCATTATTAATCTTACACCTGTTATTTACATATTTGTCATATTAATTATGTCTGATTTATTCAAAAAAATCAACTATCTTTCCATAACCACTATTTTATTAGACATACCGCACACTGCGGGAATTATTCCAAGCACATTATAAACAGGCATAATCACTTTCATACCCTCGACCAGACTTACATCACGCTTCCAGTTAAATGCTGGCACAATCTGCTGTAGATCTTTTCCATTTTTAACACCCCAGCTAAACTTGGCATTACTGCCTTCTATCGATTTTTCCTTCATATGCTTTACAAAGAATGGTGACATAGTTTCGATCATTACTGTTGACTTATTAAAGGCTTTTTCTATAATCGAAAATATCTCTCTTATGTCATTCTCGTGTAAATACATTGACAAACCTTCTATGATTACAAGCACATTTTCTTTATTATATTCAATATCATCTGTATATAAACTGTCCATTGCAGACTTGGCAATCATTCTTCGTTAGTCATATTCAGCCCTCCTCATTTAAACAAATGTCATTATTAATTTATGTTTAATTAATCCTGCGTTCTGTAATTATAACTGCAATGTTCATATACTTCACTCCTTTTCACGCTGCATTTGTTAGTTGTATCTAACTTTATTTTATAATACTCTATTTGAGGGATATTTTCAATATAACAATGCTCTGAAATGTTGCTCCGTCAATAACCATTCTGATAAATAACTAAAAAAACATATGCTTTCTTTTGATTTAGTTATTCCTTTTTTGATATCAGATAAACTTCTTTAGTGCATAAGTCCCTGACTTGTTCTTGTAAAAAGTAATATATCTAATTCATTTTCAATTTTCTTAATAACTTTGCTTAATGCCTGAGATGATACAAATAGCTGTTCAGCAGATTTTTTATATTGTGCGGGACATATACTGATAAGAAATTTCCGTAAGATTTTATGCGTTGGCTACCCAGTTGCAAATGCTAATATAAGAATGTAGGAAATATGGCATATAAAAATGTCAGAAAACCTACATTCTTATTTTATATTTTTAGGTGTATTGTTACACTTCCTTATGGAGGTGAACACTGCATGAAAAACAATCTTTTATAACTTATTCCTAATTATATTACCACCCCACAACAATGGTCTATCTCGTGCTGTATCACTTGTGCCGTAAACCCGCTATACTTCCCGTGTTGTGGCTTAAAATTACTGTCAAGATAGTCAACCTCTATCTCCTCATATCTTATGCAGGGTCTGGCACCATCTAATGATAAACAGCCCTCCTCCGTCTTATATTCACCTGACTTTTTAGTTATAACAGGATTAATCATTGCAAACTGAAATGGATCTGCTGCCACTGCTATTATTGACTTATTCACACCTATCATATTGGCAGCCATCCCAACACATATTTCCCTGTTTGCTCTTAAAGTATCTATTAAATCTGTCACAACCTGCTTGTCCGCTTCTGTCGCAGGCTGTGCCTTTCTTGCAAATATCTGCTTTCCTTTTACAATTTTCTTAACCATAATTATATCCTTCTTCCACCGACATTTTAATCCTAATATTCTTTGTCAATATTGCCTTCTATTCCATACATTTCTTTAAATTTTTCGATATCTGCTGACGTTTTTACAAGCATAATATCTTCTATTTTGCCAGTATGAATATCCTTAAATCCAGCCACCTGTTCACCCGTACATATGCTGGTTTTAATTACCGGTTTCATATGCTCTTTATCATATGAATACACTTTTGCCTTCTTTTTAAACAAACCCATATGATTTATCACTCACATTCTCTATATATTTTTTGCTTACTATTTTAATAAAATTTCGCTATATCCGAAACACTCTTTCTCTTAGGCATCTGCGCATCCTTTGTTCCATATCCAACTGCAATAACTGAAACTGCCTGCTCATTTTCTGGCAGATTAAAGAACTCTCTTATTGCCTCACCATCACGAACTCCCATAATCAGTGTATCAAGTCCTAATTCTTTAGCTTTAAGAACGAAATTCTCGTTTTGCAGTCCAAGGTCATAATAGCCCCAGCCGTTGGCACATTCATTAACTGGCTCACCTGATAATCTGTCAAATCCAACGCAGTTCTTTACAAATGTTGTTACAACAAGAGCTGCTCCCTCTGAATTGTTCTGATTGAATTCTGGCAGACACTTATGTCTGAATTCTTCAATTTTGTCGTCTGATAATATGCAGTAATATCTAGATATCTGCAAATTCTTCCACGAAGGTGCTAATATGGCCGCATTTATAATAGTTTCAAGCTGCTCTTTTGTAACTTTCTTTTCAGCATCGTAACTTCTCATACTTCTTCTGCTATTCAATACTTCCTGTAATTCCATAATAATCCTCATTTCTACGCATATTTTTGTACATAACGAGTTTGTGTCAAGTGCACACACACATAAATCTCACGTGTGAAAAATCTATTTTCACACCAATTCTCTTTTATACGCCATTTTTAATAAAATTTTGTATCAAGTGTATACTGCTGATAAAACAGCAAAAACAATAAACTATGATTTATTTCAAATATTTTTTGATAATTTTACTTCAATATCTTCTTAATCTGCTTTTCAGTCGCAGACGAATACAATATGTTCATATGTGAAACTATTTTCTGCCACGAAGCTTCCGGCTTTTCCTTATAATCAGAGGTAACATAATCATAACCATAGATATGCTCTATTGATGAATAAACAGCCACATCCCAGCCATATTCTTCACCACTTTTATTAATACGCTTCCTAAAATCGCAGTTACATATATACATCTGCATCATAAGATTAGCAACTGCGCCATCAAATCCTTTTTCACCATCTTTGCCGTAGCCAGCCTGTTTCTTTAACTCATTAGAAAATATTTCGTTATCTGCATTTTCTTCCATAAAATGCTTCATAATCTTTTTATATTTAAGCGGTGCTTTTCCATCCTCATATAACGCATCAAAATCGTATCCGTCACGCCTGTAATTTGCAAATGCAGGAACCCATTTTCTTGATACAAAACCTGCCTTCTTTCCGAAAAACTTTCCATAGATTATATCGTGCTGTCTTGCTATAACCGCACGCCACAACCACGGGTCATATAATTCATCATCACACCACCAGTACTCAGGTGCTGTCCATTCTTCCAGTGAAAATCCTTCTATTTCATTCTTAAATAAAGGCAGAAAACCTACATCATTAATGTGTTCGATTGCTTTCTCAACTGTATGTATACACGCTGGATTGTCCCACTCAAGTCCGTGCATAATCCATTCTCCAGATTCATTTCCCATATATTTTACCGCCCAGTATTTTCATATTTATGATGTCAGTGTAAAAATTCATTTTATTACACATTTTAAAACAACTTATCATTCTAACTAGCTGATATAATCTTTTGCAAAAATTCTTCAATAATATCCAACACATTATCACTAAAGAATTCACTTCCACCGTGGTCAGCTCCCTCAAGCAAATATAACTTCACATCTTTATTATATTTCTTTAAAGCCTCATATACAACAACACTGACCTTTGGATTTATTGTACGGTCTTTTGTTCCGTGAAACATTAATATTGGTGGCAATGAAACATTTTCACTTATATTACACTCAACCGACATAGCTCTGCATAACTCAGGATTCTTGTCTGTGGTGTGATAATCTGCAAATGCAGTGTCGTACCATTTATATGCGCATATTCCACATTTGAATATATATAAGTTCCCTTCTCATCTCCGCTTGTAGGAATTCTTGTAACTCCGTCTACTGGCTTATCAAAAGAATGGTATTCTTTATATGACCACTCTTTTACTTCCATAAGTTATATTACCTCTTTTTTCTTTTAAATTCACTCTAAAATCTGTCTGCTGCTATATCCCTCTTTCTTAAAATCAGAAAATAATACATCCATTTTCACTGGTGTTACACAAATGAGATTAAGCGGTGACTCCATTTTCTTTAACGCCTCTATCGGTATTTTCTTAATTTTTGCGTGTTCATTATATTTATCAGAAAATGGTTCTATCAGTCGGCTTTTCCCATAACCTGTATGCTCTTAAGCCTGCCAAATCCATCATATTTATCGAAAATAGCCAAACATACATTTTCATTCTTCTCAAGACCTATAAATTTCTCTCCACCTTCTGAAAACATCCAGAACTTATCATTATGATAACTGTACTCAATCGGCGTACATCTTACATAATCGCCAGTTCCTGTTGCAAGCGCACAGGTATTGTTAGCAGCTATATATTCTTCAACCGCTTTTTTAAGCTCTTCTTTGGGCATTGCTGTAATTCCCTTATTCTTCCAGTAATCAGCCGCCTTTTCAAATTGTTCGTGTGTCATAAAATGCCTCCCAACATAAATAAAAGAGCGTGACTATTAATCACACTCCCTCATTATAGCATTATTCACCAAATCAATATCTACTGCTCCATTTGCATATTTCATATACTCAAAAGCTTAGGTGCTGAAAGAAGTGTAAGTGGATCTCTTTCGTGCTCATCATATTCAAACATCTCAGCCGCCTGCTTTATTTCTTCATTAGAAAGTGAATTCATATACTCTCTTAATTCCATAACTGTCATATTAAAAAGTTCTTCCTGACTCTTCATTGTTTAACTCTCCTTATCTGATATATTATATTATGGCTTATTATTGCACATTCTTGTAAATACTATCAATCTCCATAACCAGTATAGATTACCTTTCCAGTATTCCATAACTCTGCTGTTTTCTTCGCAGCCTCCAGCTTATCATCATCATTTTTATATCTGAATGTGGCTGACTGACATCCACAATCCATACAAGTCACATAAAAACCGTGATCCACTTCTTCCAACAAAGAAGGTCCTAAACACCTTGGACAATCCTGTAGGTCTATCATTCATAAATTTCCATTTTGTAATACCTCTCTTAGCTGTTTAATTTTAGCTTATTAAATATTATTATATATGATATTGGGTGATTTTTAAAGGTTATCTTTATTATAAACTTAATCATTCTGCTTAAAAATCAGGCATTATAAAACACTGCCTAATACATATATGCATTATTATGTTTCTGCAAATTAATGTTATAATTAATAAATAATATATACTATATTCTTTTTATATTGATACAAATTTAAAAGGCAAAAATATTAACATTATATGAAAGAAGGTAAAAAAATGGAATATCGCAAATTACCAAAAGGAACAGCACAGGTAAGTATTATCGGTTTGGTGGCTCCGGATTACACGAATCACCTTAAAATGAAGCTGTAAAGACTGTACTGATGCAATGGATAACGAAATCAATTATTTCGACCTCGCCGTATCATAAGCCTGTTCATTTGATTATTATAAAACTGCCTTTGAGGGGTGCATGGATAAAGTATACCTTCAAATGCATTTTGGAGCATACTATTCATCTGGAAAATATGGCTGGACAACCAATCGTGATAAAATCGACCGTGAAATAGATACGCTTATGAAAAAACTTCATACAGATTATATAGATTTCGGCTTTATTCACTGTATTGATGAACCTCTGACCTTAGACAGTACATTAATGGTGATGTATTAGAGCGTATTAAAGAACTTCATAAACAGGGCGTTGTAAGACATATCGGACTCTCAACACACACTCCTGCAATCGCACATAAAATGCTTGATACTTGAATACTTGACGTTATTATGTTCAGCATAAATCCAGCGTATGATTACCAGCACGGCAAATTTGCTTTTGGCGGCACACAGGAAAGACAGGAACTTTACCGCCGTTGCGAAAAGGAAAAAGTTGGTATCACCGTTATGAAAGCATTTGCAGGTGGACAGCTTCTTGATGCAAAGCTTTCTCCATTTGGACAGGCATTATCGAAATCCAGTGCATACAGTATGCACTGGACAAACCGGGTGTTATCACAGTTCTTCCTGCTTCAGAAACCCAGACGACCTCAATGAAGTATTGGGATACCTTAATGCCACAAAACAAGAACGTGACTATTCCGTTATAGGTAACTTTGCACCTACTGATGCCGCGGGACGTTATGTTTATTGCAGCCATTGTCATCTATGTCCTAAAGGACTTGATATTGCAATGATTAACAAATATTACGACCTTGCTAAATCTGGTGATGCACTTGCCAAAGACCATTATCGTAAGCTTGAACTTCACACGGGCGACTGCATACGCTGCGGACACTGCAACAATTGCTGTCCATTTAAGATTACTACACAATCCTATAACACCTCAACCTTTCATAAAAAACCATATTTGGTGTTAAGCGGGTCAAAAGGTCAAAGAGTCTTATCGTGCAAATACGAATGACTCTTTGACCTTTTGACCCTTACATCATATAAAAGATTTAACGATATTTAAAATTTTACTATTTCTGGCTCGTGTGTAAAAGATGAAAATGTCGCAGTTGCATTCTTAAAATAGAACACTTCAGTGTTGCCATCATCTGCGGAATACATTTTCTGTAATGAAGGGTATGCATCAAGCATAGACTGTCTTGCTTCTTTTCTATCATCTTCTACAAGTTCTCCAGCTACACGCAGCCACTCTCCATCCTTAAATGCACAGATTTCAACTTTTGGATTTGCGTGAATTTGCTTTGATACATCCTTTACCTTTCCAGTCTGAATATACAACTTTCCTTCAAAAATATGTGCAGTCCCGAAAGGTCTTACCCTTGGCTGATCTCCTTCAACTGTTGCTAAATAATATGTTTCTACTTCTTTTAAAAATTTAAGTACTCTTTCCATAATATTCCTCCGTAGTTTTGTTTTTCTTATATGATATCACTTACTATATATTTTGTTAAGAACTCTGCTGTAACTGCCTTAATGAGCCACATACACATATATTTCTATTACTACTCTATCTCATATTCATACATTCTGAATTGTCTGGTTTCCACAGTATCGTAAAATATGTCTTCTGTACTTATTTATTTAAAACCAGCTTTAATATACAACTTGTCAGCTAAAAATCTATAATGTCATTCTATTCCCACAATACTCACATACCGCTGCCTGTTTTTTCACGCCTTCAATCTGTGCTCCACATTTAGGGCAGGTAATATATATCTTTTTAGCAGCTTTAGTAAACATTACATCTTTTAATGAGTTTTTCGTTTCTTTTATAGTTTCTGCAATATTTTTAATTCCTGGTAAGTTTTTGTGCCTTATTGTTAATTATAGTTTCCCCTTTAACCATTAATTGTGTAATCTTGTCAATCCATATAGGCATCTGCTTCTTTTCCGAGTCCCGAAATCTAAAAGACATTTGCTGGTTTACGGGTAAATATCTGCATTTCTTTATTGCCATCTTTGCTTTCAAAATCAATACCTGTGGCTTATTATTATACATTTTTATTTGTTCTAAAGGATATTTTTTTATTTCCTTAACTCTACCAAATACTCCTATACAAACATAAATAATATTTTTATTGGTTAATACTAATTCATCCTTAAATACAGGCAGACTGTTCGTTGTGCAGGCAACATTATTATTCTGCAATATAACTGCTTCATCTATATCCAAATTATAATCTGTCAATTTTCTCTCCTTGTATAATTATCCAACTATTTACAATTTTAAACCTAAAACTCTAATATAAAATTTTCAAACCTGAAAACTTATTTATAAATAATATAACATAAAAACCGCTAGCAGAAAACTTATAATGTCTTCCACTAGCGGTTTTATACAATCAACCCATAAAGAACTGATATTCTAATTGTATTAATTCCTATCAGACTACACTCTTATATTAATTCTGCTTATGAATAATCTTCTTAGGACACTTCTCAGCACACTTGCCACAGCCAACACACTTAGACTGGTCGATGTGTGCGATATTGTTCTCTACAGTGATAGCACCATACTCACACTGCTTTGTACATAACATACAGCCGATACATCCAACTGAACATACCTGCATAACATCCTTACCCTTGTTCTGTGAAGAACAATTAACTGCGTAAGATGCCTTGTATGGAATAAGCTCGATAAGATGTCTTGGACATGTAGCAACACACTTGCCACAAGCCTTACACTTTTCCTTATCTACTACAGCTACACCATTAACTACATGGATAGCATCGAATGGACAAGCCTTAACGCATGAGCCATAACCCATACATCCGTATGTACATCCCTTAGGACCACCATTAGGTGCTATGTTCATCATAGTACAATCCTGTACACCAGAATATACATAGTTATTCTTAGCCTTGTCACAGTCTCCGCCACACTTAACGAATGCTGTCATACGCTCCTGGCTTCCTGCCTCAGCACCCATGATAGCTGCTATCTTTGCTGCTACCGGAGCACCACCAACTGGACATGCACCACAGTCAGCTTCACCTGCTGCAATAGCCTTTGCAAGTGCATCACAACCTGCGTATCCACAACCACCACAGTTGTTACCTGGAAGCTCTGCTCTTACATCTATTTCCTTCTGGTCAACCTCAACTGCAAACTTCTTTCCCATAAATCCAAGGAAGAGTCCAAGAAGAAGACCTGTTACACCTACGGCACAAGCCGCAATAATAATACCTGTCATTATTCAATATCCTCCTTAGATTATTCCTGAAAATCCGAAAAATGCAATTGACATAAGTCCTGCTGTTAAAAGAACAATAGGCATTCCCTTAAAACTTTCTGGAACATCATTGTCCTCTGTACGCTCACGTACACCAGCCATTATTACGATAGCTATTGTGAAACCAATAGCTGTACCAAGACCACTTACAAATGATTCGATTAAGTTGTATGAATTCTGTACATTTGTTAAAGCAATACCAAGTACGGCACAGTTAGTTGTGATAAGTGGAAGGTATACACCAAGTGCCTCATATAAAGGTGGCATACACTTCTTAAGTACCATTTCAACAAACTGAACTAATGTTGCTATTACAAGAATGAATACTACAGTATTCAGGTATGTAAGGTTAAGTGGTGTTAATATAAAATCATATATAAGGCTGCATATGATTGATGATATAGAGATAACACCAATAACAGCGCCACCCATTCCGGCAGCTGTGTTTATTTTCTTTGATACACCAAGGAAAGGACACAGACCTAAGAACTGGCTTAATACAACGTTGTTAACAAGAGCTGTGCTTATAGCGATAACTAATAAATTCATCTTTTACTCTCCTCCCTTAGTTCTCTTTTTCTTCATCTGAAACATAGTCTGGAACCTCAGCAGGCTTCATTCCATGTTTTCTCTTTACTCTGTTCATAACAGCTACACACATAGCAAGTACGAAGAATGCACCAGGTGCAAGGATAAATATACTAGCTGGTGTATAACCAAAGTTAGAAAGATCTACAAGTGCTGAACTACCTGTTGAAAGGATTGTTCCGCCACCAAGTAACTCTCTGATTGCACCAAGGATTGTGATAGCACATGTGAAACCAAGTCCCATTCCGATACCATCAAACATTGATGGAAGTGCTGGGTTCTTAGAAGCATATGACTCTGCACGTCCTAAGATAATACAGTTAACAACGATAAGTGGTATATAGATACCAAGTGCATCATATATAGATGCACAAAGCCCTGTAATAAGAACTGTATTATTGTAACAAATGATGCAACGATCACGATATAGCTGGCATTCTTACGCTGTCTGGAATAACCTTTCTAAGTAATGAAATGAAAAGGTTAGAAGCATAAGAACTGCTGTTGTAGAAGTCCCATTCCGATACCATTGATTGCTGATGTAGTAACCGCAAGTGTAGGACACATACCAAGTGTTAAAACCAGAGTAGGATTCTCTTTGATAATACCATTATAAAGTCTTTCAACACATTTATTCAACTGAAACACCTCCTACTGTCTTAACATTAGCCTTAGCAAGGTCTGCATATACAGCTAATGCTGCATTAACACCCTTTGTTATAGCCTTAGATGTAACTGTAGAACCACCGATTGCATCAATAGAGCTGTCTGATGATGAACCTGTTCCATCTGTTACTACCTTATATTCTGAAGTCTTAGTTCCGTTAAACTGTGCTAAGAATGAAGGATCCTGCTTAGCTCTCATACCAAGACCTGCTGTTTCACTTATTGTAAGAATAGATGTTCCAAGATATGTTCCATCTGTTGAAAGTCCAACAGAGAACTTGATATCTCCGCCGTAACCATCATGTGCAACAACTGTTACTACGAAACCTATAATCTTACCATTCTTAATACCAGCAACTACCTCTGATACATCATCCTTAGAGAAATCTGTTGCAGAAGCTGAAAGTACTGCCTTAGCTGTTTCTGCTACCTTATCAGAAGCATAACTTCCATCAAGTGCTTCAAACTTATCAGCATCAGCAATAACCTCCTGGTAAGCCTTCTGCTTAGCCTTCTCGTTCTGCTGTGCGATAGGGTCTTTAGTTACATTATATACAAGACCAAGAAGGATACCTGCAACAAGTGTAATTGCGAATAATATACATGCGTCTTTTATTATATTCTTCATCTTATGCAGCCTCCTTTGCCTTTTTTTCCGGCTTTTTCTTGCCAAATGACTTAGGTACTGTAACTCTTTCGATAAGAGGTACTAAGAGGTTACAGAAGATGATTGCGTATGAAACGCCTTCTGCTGAACCACCAAACATTCTGAATATGAATGTAAGTAAACCTAAGCAGACACCGAATACTAACTTACCATTAGGTGTGATAGGTGATGTAACATAATCAGTTGCCATAAAGAAAGCACCAAGAATAAGACCACCACCACAGATTTCCTGTAACATATACATAGCATCAAACTGATGTCCTGGTGCGAAAAGGAATATAAGCACTGCAAATGTTCCAATGTAAGAAAGTGGAATTCTTAATGAAATAATCTTTCTTACAACAAGATATATAGCACCGATAAGAAGACATATAACTGATGTCTCACCGATAACACCGCTTGTCTTACCAATAAACATAGTAAGAAGTGTTGGTGCTGTCTGTCCTACAACCTCTGAACCCGGCTTTAATATAGCAAGAGGTGTAGCTCCGGAATATGCATCACATACGAAGTTAGTCATTGGACCTGTATATGCAATAAGAAGGAAACATCTTGCTGCAAGTGCAGGGTTCATAAAGTTCTGACCAATTCCGCCAAATAACTGCTTAACAATAATAATTGCAAATACACAGCCAACAATCTCAAAACCAATGTTTAGAGTTGATGGAATGTTAAGTGCAATAAGAAGACCTGTAACAGCAGCACTAAGGTCCATAACTGTTATCTTCTTATGCATAAAATACTCATATACTGCTTCAGAAGCCATACACACTACAATACCAACTATGATACGAATAAGTGCCTGAACTCCGAAGTTATAAATACCAAATATACTAGCAGGGGCTAACGCTATAAGTACGTCTCTCATAATAGTCTGAGTAGTATCCTTGCTACGTACATGTGGATTAGTTGATACGTTAAAAATCTCGCTCACTTTTAATCCTCCCTTATTTCTTTCTTCTGTTAGCCAGAACGATACTTCTCATAGCCTTAATCTGCTGTGTTAATGGTCTCTTAGCTGGACAGACATATGAACAGCTTCCGCACATTACACACTCCATACCATCAAACTTAACGAAACCAGCTTCATCGTTCTTAGCTGCAAATGAAGCAAGCTTAGCTGGAAGTAAATGGCTTGGACATCCTTCACCACATCTTCCACAACGGATACATGCTGTCTCTTCAAGCTTAGATACAACATCATTCTGGAATACAAGAAGTGATGAGCTTCCCTTTATAACTGGTACATCGAGACTATACATAGCAAATCCCATCATAGGACCACCCGATATGTACTTCTCTGGTTCGCCAACTACACCACCGACTGCTTCAAGAAGCTGTCTGTAGTTCATGCCAAGCCATACATAGAAGTTGCCTGGTTCTTTAACACCATCACCTGTAACAGTAACGATTCTCTTAGTAAGTGGCTTTCCTTCAATAACAGCCATATATATGCTGTATATTGTATCTACGTTATGTACGATACATCCTGCATCTGCTGGAAGCATAGTTGAGTTGATGCTTCTGCCTGTTGTAGCATAGATAAGACTACGCTCACCACCCTGAGGATACTTGGTCTTTAAAACCTTAACCTCGATATCTGGCTCAGAGGCAACTGCTGCCTGCATAACTTTGATAGCTTCAGGCTTATTATCTTCAATACCAATAATACCCTTAGCGTGATCAAAGATGCTTAATGCAACCTTTAAGCCAAGTACAATCTTGTCTGACTCTTCAAGAAGTCTTCTGTAATCGGATGTAAGGTATGGTTCACATTCAGCACCATTTACTATAATATAATCAATTCCTTCTGGATTCTTAGGGCTTAACTTTACGTTAGTAGGGAAGCTGCACCACCCATACCTACTACACCTGCATCCTTAATTCTTTGTAATACTTCTTCTTTAGAAAGTTCTTCTAACTTCTTCGGAGTATACTCAACTTCCTTAAATTCTCCATCATTCTCAATGATGATTGAATTGCAACTTTCACCTGTGGCTAGC
>ENA-OQAS01001049-OQAS01001049.1-human-gut-metagenome-genome-assembly--contig:-NODE-1049-length-13510-cov-2.030561_pt1 | contig 13510 bp, 16 predicted proteins | sample MGYA00242733_ERZ504523 | MGnify/ENA primary metagenome ERZ504523 (study PRJEB26092, sample SAMD00036239) | human gut metagenome | host: Homo sapiens | study: EMG produced TPA metagenomics assembly of... | reverse complement strand
CGAAAGTATCTCCTATTTCAGACAGATAGGAGCCGACGTAAAGAGTTATGCTATCTAACATATATCAAAAAGAGGTAAGATAAACGCCCCTACAAAAAAGGTTACGTTATCTTACCTCAACAAAGTTCGTTCCTGAATATCCATCATCACTGAAATGCTGAATATTACCAAAGCCATGTTGCACTGCATAATCTTCCAGATACTTCTTCTGGTTTGTTATGGAGTTGGATTCGCCCTGCATCTCATCATCACGGGACAGACGCTCGTAAAGTGCTGTTATTCTATTATCTTTAGCCATTTTCTCAGCTCCTTTCATAATGCTAAAAATAAGAACACACAGAAAACACTTCATTTTTTAATGACCTATTTTCTCTGTATTCTTAAAATCTACCCCTTATGGTATCTATACACTTAAAATTTAACATTTAGATACCACAAAGTCTCTATGAAATAAAAATTGCTTCTTCAGGTACCATTTTTTCAAATAATCGGTACCTGAAGAAGCAATTTTTCTCTTATAGGTGACATTCCTTTATTTTAGGCATTAAAAATAAAAATATGTCACCTTAATCACTATTTTTTATCAATAGATCCCATTTACAGAATTTATGAAAATTGATCTTTTTCTTACACTTTCCAATCCACAGAATTTGTAAGAATCGTTTTTACTTATAATTTTCCCAACCAACAGGAAAACACTTATATTTAAAACAGTTCCCGCATAGACTTACATAATCTTGTGAACCCAGCCTTCTGGTCCTTCAATCTCGCCCATCTGGATTCCGGTAAGTGTCTCACGCAGTTTCTTTGTGTATGGTCCCATTTCTTCCATTCCACTCGGGAAACAGATTTCTTTGCCATGATCAACAACCTTTCCGATTGGAGAAATAACTGCTGCAGTACCACAGAGCCCACACTCTGCAAAATCAGGTACTTCTGAGAATTTAACCGGTCTGTGCTCTACCGGCATATGCAGATACTTTTCAGCAACAACCATCAGGGATCTTCTGGTAATGGAAGGTAAAATACTGTCTGACTTTGGTGTTACGAATGTTCCGTCCTTGGTAATGAAAATGAAGTTTGCTCCACCGGTCTCCTCTACATAAGTTCTTGTAGCAGGATCCAGATACATGTTCTCAGCATATCCCTGAGCATGTGCATCTACGATTGCATGTAACTCATAGCGTAGTTCAGACCGGCTTTGATATGTCCAGTTCCGTGAGGTGCTGCACGGTCAAAATCAGAAACACGGATTGTAATTGCTTTGCGCCGCCCTTGAAGTAAGGTCCTACTGGTGTAACCAGAATACGGAACTGATACTCATCTGCCGGCTTTACGCCGATAACAGCGTTTGTAGCGATCATATATGGGCGGATATAAAGCGTTGCTCCGGAACCAAATGGAGGTACCCATGCTGCATTTGCCTTTACTACCTGCTCTACGGCATCTACGAAACGATCCTCCGGGAATACCGGCATCTCAAGTCTCTCACAGGAATCTTTCATACGGCTTGCATTTAAGTCTGGGCGGAAACATACAATATGTCCGTCCTCTGTTGTGTATGCTTTTAATCCTTCAAAACAGGACTGTGAATACTGGAATACACCTGCACACTCATTTAATGTAACGGTAGGATCTGTTACCAGTGCTCCATCGTCCCACTTTCCATCCTTGTAATTTGCAACATAACGGTAGTCTGTGGTCATGTAACCAAATCCCAGGTTACCCCAGTCAAGATTTTTTTTCTCCATTTTCATTTCCTCCATTTTCTATTCCAATTCAAGTGTTCTATAACTTTTCGTTATGGAATACTGGATATACTATTATTTTTACATATTTTAGTACAATCTGAAGTATTTGTCTATAGATCTTATGAAATTTCTCTATCAAAAAAAATTCATAAAAACCATAACCTGATTTCCTAAAGTCCCAGAAGTTCCATTGCTTCGTCCTTTAACTCCTGTGTGCGTTCTTTCAAAAGCAGAAGTTTGTTGTACTTATAATAGGCATCATTGCCACATTCACTGACAAATTTCAGACTATAATAACCGGCCGAAAGTTCGGACAAAAAGATTACCATTTCCTGTCCCTCTCCAAATACCCGTGCAAGAAATTCAAATGCATGCGTCAGATGACGGCCTGCATCTGAAATTTCCTTCTGGCGGATCTGCTCCCTCTCATCAAACAGTTTCTTGACACATAAGAAATCTCCTTTTGCATCACCGGTTCCTTCGACTGCCAGTGCCATCAGGCAGTCATTCAGTGCCTGAAGTGCCGCACACATGGCTTTTTCCTGTTCCCTGTCGATCATGCCGGCCTTTTTCCGGTGAGTGATCATGGTGTCATAAGAAGAAATCTGTCTTTCCAGAATTTCTTTTCCGCTTCCCCGTCCTTCTTTCAGATCGCTCCGCAAAAATCCCAGCTGCTCAAAAAAGCTTCCTGTGCAGCTTTTTTCCGGGAATAAGAAATGAATTCCTGTCCCAGGCTGTCCAAAAGCAGCCCCAGCAGACTCAGCTTCTCATCAAACGGTGCATTTTTGATCGTCATACTGTTTTCCGGTATACTGCCCTCTAAGATTTCCGGTATACGGTAAATATTCTTATACTTATTGTACAGTTCATAATAAGCAGCAAAATCGCGGGCAATCTCCTCGTCCTGCAGATACTGCACAACAAAGTCATAGTCTATGGCAAATCCAAGCTGTTCATACACTTTCATGACCTGTGAGAGATCTTCCCATCCACGGGCGGTCACAAACCGTTTTCCATCCAGATCCGACACAACCGAATAGAAATTGTTCTTTTTAATCTCCAGATAAGAAAGAATTGCTCCATGAATCTGCGCTTTATACGCATACTCTTTCCACACAGAAAAATCTTCTTCTATATAAATCCGCTTGACACGGTCATAAGTAACAATATCAAAATCCCGCACCGACTTGTTGTATTCCGGAGGATTTCCCGCCGTAACGATGACAAAGCCATCCGGTACCTGTGATTTCCGAATGTTTTGTACTGCAGGAACTGCAGCATCGTCGGAGCCAGTGTCTCGGATACACAGTTGATTTCATCAAGAAACAGGATTCCCTCATGAATTCCGCTTTGTTCGATCTGATCATAGATCGAGGCGATAATTTCACTCATTGTATACTCTGTGACCGATACATCCTCCCCATCATAGGTTTTCTTCGAGATAAACGGCAGTCCGATCGCACTCTGTCTCGTATGATGTGTGATCTATAAGAAACCAGATTGATTCCGCACTCCTGCGCCACCTGTTCCATAATTGCGGTCTTACCGATTCCAGGCGGCCCGATCAAAAGTACCGGACGCTGTCGTTCCACAGGAATCGCATACTCCCCGGTCTCATCTTTTGTCAGGTACGCCTGAACCGTATTTATGATTTCCTGTTTTGCCTGTTGATGTTCATAAAATTTCTCCCTTTATCTATCCTTTTGTATCCTCTGACAAATATAATTTCACTGCCCAGTCCGGCACTTTTATCGGCTCTCCCGAAAAAGTTTTCTGCGGTGTGCCATCCCCGTAAAAAACAAATACCGTCTGATAATCCGTCGGTTTTTCGGATATTCTCCATACCCGTCCGTAAAATACATCAGTCCTTTTAAGTTTTTGATTTCCCCGCTGTTTCTTAATTTCTCTACATAGGAAAATACCGGCCGAAAATCCGTTCCATACCCTCCGGAAACGGAAAACTGCTCGGTATATTTCCCGATTTCATCCAGATTTTTGATTGGAATATCTTTTTGAATCTGGTTATCACATTCGATGATGCGGATATGCACTTTATGGAAAAAACTCTCCTGGTGCTTTAAAATTGCCCCCGTCTCATTCAAAAACTGCTGCACAAGTTTTTCCTTGCAGGAGGCCGAAGTATCGATTGCAATAACAAGTTCTTCGATCTTTTTTGCCTCCCGGAATTCGTTTTCCTCGATCAGAGGCATGTTTCCGTAATGCTGCAGTCCATACATGTAAAATCCGTAATCAAACGAATCCATATCCACGGAAACTTCTTCTCTCACAACTGCAAACCTCTTTAAAAATTCTTTGTAGCTTTTTCGCTCCCGGCTGCTCAGCTTTAACATCCATGCAAGCTTTCCCGCATCTGCCGCCGCGTCTTTTGCATAGGTTTCCATATCGCTTTCGATACGCTTTGCATGTTCTTTCCACTCGTCTTCCTTTGGATCGGTTTTTCCAAGCGGCGTTGCATCAGACGTTTTCTCCCCGGCATTTTCCTGCTGATCACTGTCCATCTGCGGATTCTCCTGCGGCACCGGGGGCTGGTTTTTATTCTGCTCCTGCGGCGGTTCTTTCTCCATGCGCTGCCAGAAACTGTGGTCACAGAGCAAAAATTCCTGCCGGAGGGATTCTTCCAGATACGGATCGCGTTTGCGCAGCATAAAATACTGGTATAGTTTTTCCGCTGTAAGCACTGAAACTTCCTTTTCCAGTTTTTCATACCACTCCTGCCGGAAATCCGAAGTCACACGCAAAATGGTCGGATAATCCATGGAATCCACCACCGATTCCACTGCAATATCACAACAGAGATCCCACAGCTGTGCATCCTCGTGCTGTTTTGCGGAAAACATATGCCGGAACAGACAGTGCATGAGCATATGCATATATGTCCGGTTTAAAATTTCCGGTCGTTCAATATAAGTCTGCAGCAGATAGGTCGGATTGAACCGGATATATACCGCATCCGTGCCTACCGTTCTCGTCGACAGATCCATGGCAAATCCCAGACTTCCGAGTGCCGGTCCCATAAACCGCATCGACAGATACAGTTCTGTCCTGACACTGTTTAATATTTTATTTCCGGTTGCTTCCAGTTGTTCCCTTGTCTTCATCGTTCTCCTTTTCCTACCAGTTCAAAGACATGTAGATGCTTTCTTCTTTCCGAAATTACTCCGCTGATATTCCATCAGTATTGCTGCAATCTGGCTCATCTTTTCCTCCGATGCCAGCGGAAGGGCATCGGCAAGTGCCTCTTCCGGAATCAGGCAGGAATCACAAAGATAGGAAATCTCTTCCACCTTATTCTCCGGAATCAGCACCTTAAGGATCACCTCTGCATTCTGTTCGAGATACTGTTCGTACTGTTCCCGCAGATGGTTCTCCAGCTCAATCGGATGCATCAGCCGGTCACAGGCAATCTCAATTGCCGTGCGATAATCATCATTTACCACCTGCGCAAACAGGCGATCATAAGCCAGTAAATCCACGCCTTTTCTTGTGACACATTCCCGGTACGGATACCCGCTTCCCTCAATCTTGTGATGCAGAACCCGAGCCTCCACATCTTCCACAAAATTGTATACATATGCTGGAACGTCAACTGCAGCCCACAGGGTTCTATGCGAAAATGCAGCCTGCGGTCGGTATCTGCCAGAAGTTCTTTCATCACCGAATAGTCTCCTCTAAGCTGCGTCAGCTTCACTTCTTCCAGACAATGGCACTGTTTGATCACGCCGTCATAATAGTCTTCCACACTGTCGTACAACGAAATGCTTTTGAGTTTTTTACAGTTATAAAATGCATATCTTCCTAGCGTTTCCACCGTCTTTGGAATACTTACACTCTCTAAATCTTCCCTTGCGGAAATGCATTTTTGCCGATCGTTTTCACCGGACATCCATCCACCTGATCCGGAATGACCAGATGTCTTACGGTTCCTTCATACCCGGTAACGGTAATTGTATGTTCTTTTGTTGTTTCATATTGCAATGCCATATGGATACTCCTGCATCTGTTATGCCCTATTCTGATATACGCTTTTAATTCCCCGATAAAATACAAAGACCCCAGCGCAATCGTCTTTTCTTTTGGTGTTAAAAGTTCCGGAATCTCTGCAACCTTTGTAATTGCGTGTGCAGGCACCCCTTGTTTTCTGATATCTTCTGCCAGTGTTTCCCCTTGCAGTGCCCGTGCACTCTCTGGTGTGACGGTTACAAAATCCATGGCAAGCGGCAACAGTTCCCCGATCATCTTTCATAGTCTTTGTCTGCCATCACACCCATCACAAAATGAAACTTTTCCTCCGGATACAATTCTTCGAGACTTGTACGCAATGCATGGATTCCGTTACTGTTGTGTGCACCATCCACCATCAGAAACGGTTCTGTACTTAAAATTTCCATACGCCCCGGCCATACCGCTCTGTGAATTCCACGGGCAATAACGGTTTTCATCTTCTCTTTTTCTATCCGGCATCTGGTCCATGCCACTTGTGCCGCACACATGGCTGTAGCGGCGTTTTCTCTCTGATAAGCACCCAAAAGTCCCGGCTGCACTGCCTTTGCCCTCTGCAGGTCCTTCTCCTGTACACACCGCGCACGTACTCCCTTTGCTGCGGCCGCCCTTTGCAGCACCGCAAGTGCTTCCGATTCCTGCGGTGCAATTACCACCGGCACTCCGGCTTTGATAATTCCCGCTTTTTCCTGTGCAATCTCTTCTATGGTATTTCCAAGAATGTTCATGTGATCATAACCAATCCGTGTGATCACCGATACCACCGGATTTCCCAGTGCATTCGTAGAATCAAGTCTGCCTCCGAGTCCGGTCTCCATAATTACAAGATCGCAGTTTTGTTCTTTAAAATACAGTACCGCCATAAGCACGCAATAATCAAACATGGTCGGTGTCACGCCAAATTCCTGCTCCAGCAGAACATTGCCGATTCGTGTCACATCTTCTCTGGAAATCTGTCTGCCATCAACCATGATACGCTCTTCAAAATCAATCAGGTGTGGAGAAATAAATGTTCCGACTTTTAATCCGGCTTCCCGGAAAACTGATGTCAGGAATGCGCAGACCGATCCTTTTCCGTTGGTTCCCGCCACATGAATAAATGGCATCCCGTTTTGCGGCTGTCCCATCTGTTCTAACATGATTCCGGTAATTTCCACTCCCGGCCGTTTCCAAACCGTCTTCCATTTTCTATCTGATCCAATACTTCTTCATATGAATACATCTTTATTCTCCCTGCAGGTATCTGTAAACCGCTTTCGCAGCCGGTACCTGACTCACAAAAATAGGGAGAAGCTTATAAAAAGCTTCTCCCCGTATTCTACTTCTATATGACGGTTGTTTCAAGTGCAAAATCCTATACCGAAAGGATCACTCCGCCTTCATTTGCATACATGCTGGATACCCCGGCCGTATTGACAATTACAATCTTTTTGAATTTTGCGACTTTCTCAATTGTGTCCTTCACAAACTGTGCACGTTCCGGACAATTGCAGTGGGAAATGGCAAGCACACGGTTCTCGCAGTTTTTGGTTACTTTGAACATATCCTCTACCATCTTGGAAAGTGCCTTCTTCATGCCCCTTGCCTGACCAAGCTGCTGAATCGTTCCTTCTTTGGTGGATCCCATTACCGGCTTGATGTTTAAAGTATTTGCCACAAATGCTTTCAGTCCGCTCAGACGGCCAGCCTTGCGCAGTGTTTCAAGTGTCTCAATGACAAAAAATGTGTTCATGGAAGAAATGTAAGATTCCACCTCTGTTACAATTTCTTCAAAAGATGCACCGGATTCTTCCAGCTCCTGAATCTTTAATCCGATCAGGGTTTCCCCAATCGAGGCCGACTTGGAATTAAATACATGAATCTGCTTGGAATCCTCATGCTCTTCATGGTAAAGCTGTGCTGCAAGTACCGCACTATTGTACGATCCACTCAATTTTCCGGACAACGTCACAACATATACATGCTCCGCCTCTCCCTCATACGCACTCATATAACGCTCCGGAGACGGGCAGGAAGATTTCGGGCTGTGAATACATGCCTTTACTCTCTGCAAGAAATCTCTCTGATTAAAAGTTTCATCATCTGTGATCTGATATCCATCCACATCCAGCAAAAGCGGCACTGTGCAAAAGTGTCCATCTGCCTTTAAATCCTCAGGAAGTTCTCCACAACTGTCAATTACAATTTTATACTGACTCATATCCATCCCTCTTTTCTAAAATACGTCTATCCTTTATGAAATGCGTGTTTATCATTACTTTATAAAAAGTTTTTATTTTCTATTACATGTAGTATTCATTACTACATTCATATCATAACACGGTTTCAGATATTTGAAAAGGGGAAAAAGGCATATTTTATAGTTTCTTCATATTTTTCAGGAAAAATATGCCGTCACAGCTGATGCCAGAGCATCAAAATCCGTTCGTCCCATCAGTTCCCGTGCAGAATGCATCGATAAGAGCGGAATTCCAATATCCACTGTGCGGACCGGAAACAGCGTGGATGCAACCGATCCCAGTGTACCACCCCCGCGCACATCGGAACGATTGACAAACCTCTGGTATGCGATTTTATTCTGATCGCAGAGCTGCCGCAGAATTCCGATTGCCTTTGCATCCGTCGCATAAGACTGGGAACATGCCTCTTTGATACAGAATCCATCCCCAAGCACCGGATGATTGGTAATATCCATTTTCTCCTTATGATTCGGATGCAGTGCATGCGCCACATCCACGGAAAGCAGCATACCTGCATACATCGCACAATCCGTTTCTTCCTCACTGCAGCCAAGCGACCGTAGATGCGTTTTACCATATCATGCAATAAGATCGATGCTGCGCCCTGTTTGCTGGTATTTCCGATCTCTTCATTATCAAACAGTGCGATCAGATTGATACCATCGGTCCGTGTTCCTTCCACGATGGCTGCCAGCAGTGCCGCAACGGATGTCTGGTTATCCAGTCGCGGAGAAGACAGCAGTGTCTCTTTTATCCCCACATATGCTGGTTCTTCCACACAGTATGTATTCAGTTCAAAATCCAGAATATCCTCTTTTTTTACTGCCAGCTCTTCCGCAAGAAATGACAGGAAATAATCGGTACTCTGCTGTTCTTCTGGCAGCATATCCACAACCGGCATCAAATCTACCTGATTATTGATTGCCACTCCCTTATTCACTTCCCGGTTCATGTGAATGGCAAGGTTTGGAATAATAAGAACCGGACGACCGGAACGATACAGCATGGTCTCCGGGGCAAACACATCTCCGCTTCGAACGATCACACGCCCGGCAATCCCCAGTGGACGATCAAACCATGTATTTAAAATTGGTCCGCCATATACTTCCACGTTCACCTGCGCATACCGGTCTGTCACAAAATCCGCATTTGGTTTGATCCGCAGATATGGATAATCTGTATGTGCAGCTGCCATGCGCAGCATTGCATCCGCACGGAAGTTTTCTCCAACTGTAAATGCATAGAGCGTTGTTCCATGATGATTCATCATATAAGCCTTTCCTTTTTTCAGATTCCATGGTCTGGCATACTCCAGTTCCTCAAAGCCGGATTCCTCTAACGTCTGCATGGCTGCTTCCACACAATGAAACGGTGATACTCCTTTTTTTAAAACATCTATCAAAAATGATTCTTTCATAGTTATAGTTTCCCTTCTTTTCTTAAGTGATTGCATCGTTACGGTTCGCAGGGGAACCTGTGAGCAGTAACCGTGCATTTTCTATCAATCAGTGGCATTATAACACATTATGATTGAAAAGATGAAGTCACTCATGCTAAAATTAAACTATATCAGCTGCCGTTTTATCGGTTTCACAATGGGGAGGTTTTTTATGCTGGCTCTTGCATTAACAAACAAAAAAGATTTTATGAATAAATTTCTCAAAACTGAAATTTTTGACCATTTTCTGCTTCAGGAGGGCATTGTCGTTTCTTTTGCAAGCTATGTGATTGATGGAACTATTACCAAAGGATTCTATACAGATACAGAAGCGAAGAACTCGGTATTAAAACTTTTCATTTTCTTCCATTTTCCATGCTCCGTCCACGCATCTTTGACCTGATCAAAGGAAAAAAGCTCCATCCTCCTTTAAATTCGTCCTGATGCTGTCGCCGGAAAATCAAAAACGTACCATGAACGAATCGGAAGTTCCTATACCCCGGCAGATATTTCCGCCATGTCCATGAACATCAAATTTCAAAATCAGATGCTTACACTGACTACCGGAATTTCTTACCGCATTTTTTCCACAGATAAGACATTAGAACCGGAATGGGACAAATTTGTCAGACAATTTCTCTCACAACACGACATTTCTTTTGAAGTGCTTTAAAATCCGGCTATTTTACGAAGATTTTGCTTTACATTTCCAATTGGTTATGCTATTCTTAGCATAGTTGCAAGGCAACACAAATATATTGGAGGTACTTTCGATGAACAAAGGTACAGTAAAATGGTTTAACAACCAGAAGGGTTACGGATTCATCACCGCTGAAGACGGCCACGATGTATTCGTACATTACTCAGGACTTAACATGGAGGGTTTCAAATCTCTCGAAGAGGGTGCAGCAGTAGAATTCGAAATCACTGATGGCGCTAAAGGTCCTCAGGCAGTTAACGTAACAGTAGTGAAATAATTGCCGACTAATCTAGTTTCTATGTACCTTTTTCTTTCTTTAGAATAAGATATTGGATACAACGATTAAAAAAAAGGAATGTTGCATTTCTGCAACATTCCTTTTTGCGTATGGGAATACATCTTTTAAAATATTCTCCTATCCATTGTAATTAGTCCTCAAATACCCGTTTGATACTATCATAATGCAGGAAAATTCCCTGATCTGCGAGTTCCCTGATCTCTTCTGGTGTAGCAAACCGACATCCGTCTGTTTCTTCCGTCTGCAGATGGACATCTTGTTCCGTAACATCCATCGTGTAACGATAAACATCTACGAAATAGTTATCTCCTTCGCCCGGATTTTCTCTGTGATAGGTAAATACATAACCACCTTCCGCTTCTTTTACATCCAGTCCGGTCTCTTCTAAAACTTCCCTGCGCACTGCCTCTTCCGATTCTTCTCCTGCCTGCGCAGCACCACCGGAAACTTCCCACCATCCGGGTGCCCATGCTTTGGTCATCACACGCTTAGTAATCAGAAATCTGCCATCCGGACGCCTGATCACGCCAAGTACCGTCAGATGATACTCATCATCTGCCAGATTGAAATGATTCCTCTCCATGGTTCTTCCTGTCCGCACTTTATTTTTATCGTAGATATCCCAACGTTCCATTTCCATTCCTCCAATTTTCCTATGTGCCAGCTGCTATCATTCTTTTCTGCCATAGTTTTATAACTGCAACTCTATTCATTATATTGGTTTTAAGAAATGTTTTCAAGTTTCGTTTCTATTTATTAATTCCACTCCGTCATATATTTGCGATACCATTTTGGTAAAAGATGATTCTGACATTGCTCATTGTGACGCTCCCGGATTTCCATGGTGGCAAAATACTGTTTCCATAGCACAGCAAAATAATCCATATGCCCCTGCGGAATCTGAAGCTGCTCTCCGCTCACCAGAACACAGCTGTGTCCGGCTTCATGGACGGCAGCAAGGTTTCGGTTTTCATCGTAGAGAATAAAATTTCATCCGGAAAACGATCCGAAAAATGATCCATCATCAATGGAACCATATTGCATTTTGGTGCAAGCTGCGCCACAAGAATACTTCCCAGATCCTGAAATCTCACAAATCCCAGCAGCTTATCCAGCTCATTGTCTACCTTGCGGGACAACTCCATCACCCGAAGTGCAAACGGATCGGCAAGCTGATCGGAAATACCGCGTCCCTGTGCAAATGCACGCACCAGATATCCAAGAACTGCTGTCCCCCGGTCCTCTGCAAAATGGCATAATGCATGAAGCAGTGTATCATACACCGGATACCCCAGTCTCGACTGTATACTGTAAACCGTCTTCTGCACTTTCTGCGCATCTGTCTGTACTTCGATCTCCCTGGCAAACAAAGTCATTTCTCCTTCACCGGCCGCAATGGAAATACTGTCTGTATAAGGAGCTTTCATTTTATTTTTGCACACAAACGCATCGAAAAGTGCTGTAAAAATTCCTTCCAGAGAATCCTCACATCGAAGCACGATCTGTTCACTCATACTACAATTTTCCCCCTGTCATCAAACAGTGATAACTGCTCATAGGTCTGCACCGTTCCATCCGAAAGCAGCATCTGCATCGGACGTTCCTGATACATCAGATTCCGTGTAATATATCCTTCCTCCATACGGGTATGATACATCATCTTTCCTTTACAGGTGATAAAATACACTGCACGTTTCAGAACAACACCAATCTTCTTTAAATCTGAAAAATCCAGCTTTGCGTACCGCCGGGCCGCCATAATCCGGCGGGCACTTTTTGTTCCGATCCCCGGCACACGAAGCAGCGTATAATAATCCGCACGATTAATTTCCACCGGAAACAGTTCCAGATGGTGCACTGCCCAATTACACTTCGGATCAATCTGTTCGTTAAAATTCGGATTTTTCTCTGACAGCAATTCATCTGCGCGGAATCCATAAAACCGCAACAGAAAATCTGCCTGATAGAGCCTGTGCTCACGTAACAATGGTGGCCCAGGCAAATCTGGCAGGGAACTGTCATGATTCACATTGATAAATGCAGAATAGAATATCCGCTTCATCTCAAACTTCTGATACAAAGCTTCTGAAACCGAAATGATCTGATAATCACTTTCATCCGACTGCCCCGATCACCATTATGTGTGCTCTGTCCTGCCGGCACAAAATAATGATCCGGCCGCATCAATCCCCGCGTTGTCTGCGGAAGCTTCTTTTGCACGTTTCTCACTCTGCTGGAATTCTCCCCACCGGCAATTTCTTCTCCCCAGCTTTGTACTGCACTCTGTCGCGCTTTATGCTCCCGGATGGCAGCAATTCCGTCGTGGTAGTCCTGCAGACGGGCATAACTTTCCTTCATCTCTGCCATCTGGTTATAATAGGTTTTCTCATCCAGATACATCCGGCTTTTCATACTCGATACCCCGTGAAACTCGCGGCTTTGCCGAATTCCATTCTGTAACTGACGCATCGGGGAAAGGATGTTTTTACGCACTTTGTTAGGCGCAATCTGCCGCAGCGCATCGGCCGTGGGAAGTTCTAAATTTACACTCATGCGGTCTGCAAGATACCCCGTTAATTCCAGCAGATCCGCTGATGCTCCCGGAATTCCTTTTACATGTATATATCCGTTAAAATGATATTTTGTGCGCAATAAATAAAGGGTCTCATATAAAAGTCCCATGGTATAATCCGGAGAATGTAAAATTCCGGAACTTAAGAACAATCCTTCGATATAATTTCTGCGGTAAAATTCCATCGTGAGCTTACAGATTTCCTCCGGTGTAAAACTGACACGCTTCACATCATTGCTGCAACGGTTCCTGCAATATTTGCAGTCATAGATACAATCATTGGTATATAAAATCTTAAGCAGTGAAATGCAGCGCCCATCCCCGGTAAATGCATGACAGATTCCACTTGCATATGCGTTTCCCGTATGTGTACCATCTCCTCCACGCTGCACCCCGCTGGAAGTACGCGCAACATCATATCTGGCAGCTGCCGAAGTATGGTTAGTTTTCCATGATACAATCCATCTGCAAAATTTCTCTCATATCCAGTA
>ENA-OQAS01001048-OQAS01001048.1-human-gut-metagenome-genome-assembly--contig:-NODE-1048-length-13514-cov-2.177336_pt1 | contig 13514 bp, 17 predicted proteins | sample MGYA00242733_ERZ504523 | MGnify/ENA primary metagenome ERZ504523 (study PRJEB26092, sample SAMD00036239) | human gut metagenome | host: Homo sapiens | study: EMG produced TPA metagenomics assembly of... | reverse complement strand
GTCACATAGTCAGCACGCTGCTTTAAAACCTCACGAGCATTGCCCATCGCAATTGAAGTCCATTGAGGTAAAAACATAGACACATCGTTGTACCATCGCCAAAGACCACCACATCTTCTATGGGAGCATTAAGCAGATCCATCATGTAGCGAATACCTCGCTGCTTATCCATAGGTTCAATAAAAATGGTGTCGGAATTATAGCGAACATGAGGTACCCCATCGAGAGCACCAGTTTCTAAAACTAAATGCTCGTCTTCTGCTTTACAGGGAATATATGCTTTATAAACCGTGGTCAAACCCTCGATCGAAAGATGAGGGTCGTACTGATTGGTACATAGTAATCGCCTGCAATTTCTGCAAAGTCCTCACGTGGTGAATACCTAACCAACTCATTTGCAGTCGTTACTGCCCAAGGAATATGGTGCTCATCTAAAATGCGCAAACATTGTTTTACTGGCTCAATCGCAAGAGGTTCCATCCACTTCAAATCGCCTGCTAACGTAACGGAATAGCCCCCGTCGGCAACCAAATTATCTATTCCGATAGAAGAAATGAAATCAACCGCATTGATTTGAAGTCTCCCTGTTGCAAGAGCAATAAAGTGACCCTTCTCGCGCAAACGCGCAAGGGTTTCTTGAGTAGACAGAGGGATTTCACGCGTACGTGGTACCGCCAAGGTGCCATCATAATCGAAAAAGAAATACTTCCGCTGCACGTATATCCCATCCTTTCAAGAAAAAAGCCCACGCTCGACCTCTCCAGCGCTTTTTACCATAGCGCGTTTTGATGATTAGAGGCAAAGCGTGGGCTCGTTGTTTAAAAAAGTTTACAGAATGCGCAAGGCAACTTCTTTGAGCTGACGAGTGGTTACCTGACTTGGAGCGCCTGTCATAGGATCAGAAGCACTTGAAGTCTTAGGGAAGGCAATAACATCGCGGATAGACTGCTTGCCTGCAAGCAGCATAACCAAACGATCAAGACCAAGAGCAATACCGCCATGAGGAGGAGCGCCTAATTCAAGTGCATGAATAAGGTGACCAAACTTTTCTTCAATCTCTTCGTCGGTCAAGCCACAAACACGCAAAATACGCTTCTGTTCTTCTGCGTTGTGAATACGAATGGTTCCGCCGCCCACTTCAAAGCCGTCCATTACCAAGTCGTATGAATAGCTGCCGCACTCGAGTGGAGCAGTCTCAATCTTGTCCAAGTCCTCTTCCAGAACATGCGTGAAAGGATGATGTTCTGCCGCATACTTCTTTTCGTCTTCGTCGTAGCGGAACATTGGGAAGTTCACAACCCACAGAAGCGCATGACCCTTACGCTCAATGCCGAGAGCATCAGCCATATGCAAACGAAGAGCAGCAAGAACCGCATTTGCCACTTCATACGTATCAGCCGCAAAGAGCAGCAAGTCGCCTGGCTGAGCATCGGCTGCCTCTTTGATCTTTGCATAAGTTTCATCATCGAAGAACTTAATGATAGGGCTCTTTTCCTTACCATCAGAAGTAAAGGCAATCCAAGCCATACCCTTAGCACCATTGCTGCAGCAATATCAGCAAGCTTCTCGATCTCGCCACGGCTCCAGTCGCCAGCACCCTTTGCATTAATGCACTTAACCAAGCCGCCCGACTGAGCAACGCTTGAGAACACCTTGAAGCCGCAATCCTTAACGATATCGGTCAAGTCAACCAATTCCATGCCAAAACGGATATCAGGACGATCGCAGCCAAAGCGATCCATTGCTTCTGAGTACTGCATGCGCTGCAGAGGGAAAGCGTGTTCAACTCCAACAGCCTTTAAGGTTTCAGCCATGACATCTTCCATCATGACCATAACGTCTTCACCTTTAACAAAGCTCATTTCGATGTCAACCTGCGTAAATTCAGGCTGGCGATCAGCACGCAGATCTTCGTCGCGGAAACAACGAGCAATCTGGTAATAACGCTCAATACCGCCTACCATCAGCATCTGCTTAAACTGCTGAGGGCTTTGTGGAAGTGCGTAAAACTTACCTGGGTTTGGACGAGAAGGAACGATATAGTCACGAGCGCCTTCAGGAGTAGAATTTGCCAAAATAGGAGTTTCTACTTCTAAGAAGCCACGCTCATTAAGAGCACCACGCATTGCTTGGGCAACCTGATGACGAAGCTTCAAGTTTGCAAACATCTCAGGACGACGAAGGTCAAGGTAGCGCCACTTCATGCGAGTGGTTTCATCAGTTTCAATTCCGTCTTCGATAGAGAACGGAGGAGTTACAGAAGAATTCAAGGTTTTCACTGAACTAGCAAGAACCTCAATTTCGCCCGTTGCCATGTTGGGGTTAACGGCATCGTCCATACGAGCGCGAACTTTACCTGTTACCTCGATCACATATTCGCGACCAAGATGCTCTGCAACTGCAAAATCCTCTGCGCTTACGCAGTCAGGATCGACCACGCACTGGGTATAACCATCACGATCACGAAGGTCAATAAAGATAAGCCACCATGGTCACGGTTGTGCCATACCCAACCAGTCAAGGTTACTTCCGCACCTACGTCTTCACGACGCAACTGACCGCACGTATGAGAATGCATGCAGTACTCGTTAAGGAAATCTGTCATGATTTCACTTTCTCCTCGTTCACTTTTCCTCTATACAGGGATGCACGAAGCGGTCTGGCAAGTCGCTCGAAACATTTAAGATCTTCGAGGTTCTAGCTCTCACACCATACAATGTTTGTCGGGCAAGCGCCGCGGCATCCTTGTGTTATTCCAACCGTAATACTATAGCGAAAACCGCCTGCATCAGGAATGATTTACAAGCGGTTTTCAGAAAAAACGATAGTTTATTGACAAAGAACCTTAATTAATTCATCAAAGGCAACCATCTGTTCTTCATGCGTTTCCATATTACGCAGCTTAACGCACCCTTGAGTCACTTCATCGGGACCCAAAATTGCTACCTGCGCTGCATGGAGTTTGTCAGCTAACTTAAACTGACTCTTCAAGCTGCGCTGCTGATGATCCATTTCGGTTGCAATTCCCGCATCTCGGCATTCCTGCACCAGCGAGAAAGCGCATTCACGTACCGAGTCATCAACACATGCCACGAACAGATCAAGCGCGTTTGCCTCAGGGAATTCTACGCCGCTGCCTCAAGCGCCAACACGCAACGCTCGTAGCCCAAAGCAAAGCCCAAACCGGGAACATCGCGACCACCCAACTTCTTTGGCCAGTTTGTCGTAGCGACCGCCACCACCGATGGCATTTCTGTGAGCCCATGCCGTTATCGACCTGGACCTCAAAAACCGTACGCGTGTAATAGTCCAAACCGCGCACTAAGCGAGTATCCTCGACAAAAGAAAGACCCGATGCAGTCAAATAGCGCTTTACCGTTTCGTAGTGCTCGCGGCAATCATCGCATAAATGATCGGTGATTCGCGGAGCACCCTCCATGATTTCAGCGCAGGTAGGATTCTTGCAGTCAAACGCACGAAGCGGATTAATTTCAGCGCGGTGATTGCACTCATCACACATATCAGCTTCGTGTTCATGAATAAATTCACGCACTAATTCACGATATGCCGGACGGCATTTTTCGCAACCCATGGAATTAACCAACAGACGCATATCCTTTGTGGGGATACCAATTGCTTCATAAAAACGCATCAGCATGATAATAGCTTCAGCATCAACGGCAGGATCATCAGTTCCCAAACATTCAATGCCTACCTGGCGGAATTGACGCAAACGTCCTTTTTGTGGACGCTCTGCGCGGAACATAGGACCCGCATACATGAGTTTCGCAGGAGCGCCACCTTGAGGAACCAAGTCGTGCTCTACTACCGCACGAACTACACCAGCAGTACCTTCAGGGCGAAGAGAAAGTTTACTCTTTGACTTAAGCGATCCACCTTCCAATAACTTGGTCATGTTACCGCCTGAAATTACCGTAAACATTTCCTTAGACACCACATCGGTTGCCTCGCCAATGCCGCGCACAAAAAGTTCTGTCTGTTCAAACATAGGCGTTTCGATAGCTGATAGCCACAGCGCCCAAAGATAGAGAATGCGGTATTACGAAAATAATCCCAAAACACCGCATCTTGCGGCAACAAATCAAATGTTCCCTCAGGAGACCGAATAGCCATAAATGTAGAAGCCTTTCGCTAAAAATCATGCAAGGTACCCCTTGCACTTGCTTGATCCAGCACTCTTTCTTAGTCTTGCTGGCTTACCAAATCTTTGCCCTATAACGTAAACCACCCGCACTCCTTTAAGCAAGGAAAAGTGCGGGTGGCTTGCAATTAATTCATCTTTTAAAGATGAGCAACTACTAAATCACCCATCTTTGTGGTACCCACAATCTTATCGGATGGGGTTGTTTCATCGGCAATATCGCCCGTACGCCATCCTTCATCAAGCACCTCAGTAATGGCACGTTCAATGTCATCAGCTGCTTGGCCCATATTAAAGCTGTAGCGAAGCATCATGCCAACAGAAAGAATTTGAGCCAACGGATTTGCAATACCCTTACCTGCAATATCAGGAGCACTACCATGACTTGGCTCATACAGCGCAACGCCATCGCCCAAAGAAGCGCTTGCAAGCATGCCCAGCGAACCGGTGATCTGCGCAGCTTCATCGGAGAGAATATCGCCAAACATATTCTCGGTAACTACCACGTCAAATCAGCAGGACGATTAATAAGCTGCATTGCCGTATTATCTACCAGCATGTCTTCAAGCTCGACATCAGGATATTCTGTCTCACCAATGCGATGAACAATCTCGCGCCACATACGGCTCGTTTCTAAAACATTGGCCTTATCTACGCTGGTTACCTTGTTACGACGCTTGCGTGCAGCCTCAAATGCCTGACGCGCAATGCGTTCGATCTCATACTCGCGATACTCGAGCGTGTCGTAGGCACGCTGCCCTTTCGCGCCGTTCGTGCCTGCGCCCTCTTCGTCATAGAAACGCTCACGCTTGCCAAAATATAAGCCGCCTGTAAGCTCGCGCACGATCATCATGTCAACGCCATCAATCACTTCTGGCTTTAAGGTAGAAGCCTGCGAAAGGGCTGCAAAAATCTGAACGGGGCGAAGGTTAGTATAGAGACCAAGAGCCTTGCGAATACCAAGGAGACCCTGTTCAGGACGAGGTTTTTCTGGATCGGTGGTATCCCATTTCGGTCCACCAACTGCAGCTAACAAAACCGCATCGGATGCGTTTGCTACCTCAAGAGTAGCATCAGGAAGGGCGGTACCGCACTCATCAATAGCACAGCCACCAATTAACGCATCAGTGCACTCAAAGGTAGCCTCATATTTTTCCCCTATTGCATTGAGTACCTTAACTCCTTCAGCAATAATCTCAGGTCCAATACCGTCTCCAGGTAAGGTGCAAATTTTATAGGTTTGTGCCATACAAAATCTCCTAGGTCACTCAAGCTTTTCAATCTCTCAGCATCAGGATCGGATCAAGTTCAAAGGTTTATGCGAGACCAAGAACCTTTCGAGTGCGATTCAGCAAACCGCCCTGCTCAATAATATCGGCAATAAAAGGAGGGAACGGCTGAGCAGTAAATTCTGCTCCCGTGGTTTCATTCTTGATGGTGCCTGTATCGGTATCAACCGAAACAACATCGCCATCAGAGATTGCATCCACCGCTTCAGGGCATTCCAAAATAGCAAGACCAGTATTAATGGAGTTGCGATAAAAATACGAGCAAAGCTTTTTGCGATTACTACATCAACGCCGGATGCCTTAATAGCAATAGGAGCATGTTCGCGAGAAGAGCCACATCCGAAGTTTTCGTCAGCAACAATAATATCGCCCTGCTGCACCTTATTTACAAAGTCTGCATCCAAGTCTTCCATGCAATGCTTAGCAAGTTCAGAAGGCTCAGAAGTAGTCAGATAACGAGCAGGAATAATTACATCAGTGTCAACATCGCGACCATAGCGATGAACGGTTCCTTTAAACTGCATGTGCTTCTCCTAATCTAAATCTTCAGGAAGACCAATGTGACCAAGTACGGCACTTGCTGCCGCAACTGCAGGTGAAGACAGATAAACTTCACTCGTGGGATCACCCATGCGGCCTACAAAATTGCGGTTTGTGGTAGCAATAGAACGTTCTCAGCTGCCAAAATACCCATATAGCCGCCCAAGCAAGGACCGCAGGTAGGAGTAGAAACTGCGCAATTTGCATCCAAGAAAATATCCATCAAACCTTCTTCGATGCATTGACGATATACCTGCTGAGTCGCAGGAATAATAATGCAACGAACGTTAGGATTGACTTTATGACCCTTCAAAACCGCAGCCGCTTGACGCATATCTTCAATACGACCATTCGTGCAAGAGCCAATAACAGACTGATCGATGGTAATATCACGCGCTTCTGCTGCTGGACGAGTATTGGAAGGAAGATGAGGGAATGCAACCGTAGGAACAATGTCAGCTGCATTGATGTTGTATACCTTTGCATAAACCGCATCGGGATCGGAATGATATTCCTTATAGGGACGCTCGGTACGGCCATCCATATAGGCGCGGGTAACCTCATCAACGGCAATAAGACCTGCTTTGCCACCTGCCTCGATTGCCACATTTGAAATGGAGAGACGTTCATCCATGGTTAGGCTCTCAATAGCGCTTCCACGGAATTCCATAGCCTGATAAAGAGCACCGTCAACGCCAATCATACCAATGATATGCAAAATAATGTCTTTGCCGGTAACGCCAGGCTGAAGCTGTCCTTCAACATTAAACAGGATTGACTCAGGAACCTTAAACCAAGCTTTACCAGTTGCATAACCAATAGCAGCATCGGTAGAACCAACACCGGTAGCAAAAGCTCCCAATGCGCCATAAGTGCAGGTATGACTATCGGCACCAATAATTAGGTCGCCCGCACCAACTACGCCCTGTTCTGGTAGGAGTGCATGCTCAACACCCATGCATCCAACTTCATAAAAATGCGTAATGCCTTGCTCACGCGCAAACTCACGCGTCATTTTTGCCTGCTCAGCACTTTGAATGTCCTTATTGGGGACATAATGATCGGGAACAAGCGCAATCTTGGTGGGGTCAAATACTTTGTCAACGCCAACCTTTTTGAATTCTTTGATTGCAATAGGTGCCGTAACATCGTTCGACAAGACAAGATCAAGATCGCACTCGATTAGTTGACCGGGAACTACTTCTTCGAGTCCTGCATGCGCGGCAAGAATTTTCTCGGCCATAGTCATCGGGCGTGCCATGTTCTCTCCTTCTATGTTCGTCTTGTGATAAAACTCATTCATTATAACACCGCCCTATACACGGAATTACGGTTGGCGCGGTTAAACGTGTTACAACTTTGTTTCGCCCGCAAGCGTCATACATACAAAAGGAGCGGCATTTTTACCAACACCGATACGCTGCCCCAATAAGATGGAATTTGATATACTATTTAGGTTATTGCAACTTACGCAGATAGGTTTCTTATACGGTGAAATTCAACTTCCGAAATCTTTTTGCCGGCTTAGTAATTATCATTGTTCTGGCATTCGTCTTTCTTCGCGGTGACCAGTTAAATGAATTGGCAGCCACCATGCACAAGGTGCCATGATCCCTCTCGTTATTGCAATCTTTACTCAGCTTTGCAAATACTTTTCCCAAAGCTTTGCCTACAAATATTCTTTCCAGGCGGTCGGAGAAACCATGCATCCCAAGCATACTCTTCCGCTTGTATTCGGCACCTTTTTTCTTAACACTGTTTTTCCGAGCCTAAACCTTGCGGGAACCACTTTGGTGGTAGACGATGCACGCAGACGAGGTATTGCACCTGGTAAAGCAACCTCCGCAGCAATACTGATGCAAATTACGGTTGACTCAGCTTTTGCAACCATCATGATTATCAGCTTCACGATTTTAGCCCTTACCGTTGGTTTGTCTCCTTTATGGCTTTTGTTGGGCTTGCTGGTAATTCTTTTGGTCAGCGTCCTTATTGGCATCATGTTCTTGGAAACAAAAACCCTGCCCTTATTATTCGAGTACTCACGCCAATCTCTAACTTCATCAACAAAGTACTTGTTCGCTTTAAGAAAAAGCCTCTGGAGCCTTGGGTGGAAAAAACCATCATGAGCTTCTCTGGTGCCGCAAAACTTATTGCAAAGAATCCGAAATCTACTGCGAAAGCATTTGGCTGCTCGATTATTGCGAGCTGTTGTGAGCTTTCCGCTTTTGCTCTCGTCGGCTTTTCTTTCGGCGTGAGCGTTCCTGAATCTTTGGTTTGCGGCTATGTGGTTGCCACCTTATTTGCAATGATATCTATCACCCCTCAAGGAGTAGGCGTTGTAGAAGCAGCAGTTACGGTTGCTTTCACCGCTTTTGGTGCTTCAGCAACGGCAGGTATGGCAATTGGTTTGGTATATCGTGGCATTGTTTTCTGGATGCCCTTTATCATTGGAGCCATCCTTATTCAAACCACCAAAACCTTCCGACCTACCAAAATAAATCAAAAGCAAACACCTCTAAAGCGGGTAACTTTAACTACGAACGCAGAAAAGCTGCTCTCACCAAGGAAGCAAGCGAAAAACGAGACATAAGAAACGCGCATCGTCCGCATATACCCAATGCTTCTCCCAACGAAGCTGATTCAATTAATCAAACTCATTCGAATGCAACCAATACTTCTCAATCCAAGAAGAGTGATTGCGAAGAGGAAACAGAACCAACCCTTTAGCTTAAATACCCTAAAAGAGCGGGGCTCTAAAGTGGCATCTCGCCAAATAAGTAGCATCTGACCAAGAAAGGAAGCTGCATGCCTAGTTTTATCAAACATCTTGCCAACACCACGCGAAGCTATCGTCGCTTTCGTCAAATTTATCCCGTTACCCCCGAGCTTATGACTCAATGGGTTGATAACGCACGAGTGAGTGCTAGCGCGGAAAGCAAGACAGCCTTTACGCTATCGAATCGTAACCGACAAAGAACAGTGTGCACAGATTTTCGAAACCCTTACCTGGGCAGCAGCTCTTCCCGATTGGGATGGACGAACCGGGACAGCGCCCAACAGGTTACATTATCATGGCAACTGACTCCGAAACTTTCAAAGGAGAACTCTGGCGCTTCGATGCAGGCATCGCTGCCCAAACTATAATGTTGAGCTCTACCGAAGAAGGATTTGGTGGATGCATTATGCTTTCTTTTAAGCGTGGTGAGCTTAAAGATTCTTTCGATGCCTGAAGATTTAGAACCCGTATTGGTTTAGCACTGGGACGTCCTATCGAAGATATTCGCTTGGTAGATGCCGTTCAGGGCGACACCACATATTACCGAGACGAACAGCAGGTTCACTATGTTCCTAAGCGCAAACTTGAGGATATTTGGTTTTAACTTCATCTAAACAACAATCTCAAGAGCCACTGCGGTGGCTCTTTTGTTACTGTAAGTAAAACAAAACTTTTACGATGCAGATTTGGTACGTACATGAAAAAATCTACCGCACTAAAAACACTGGGGCTTTCCGAAGGCGCCAGCGATGAAGATATCAAAAAGGCTCACCGAAAGCTCATCATAGAAAATCATCCCGATAAATTCGGTCAGGATGCTGCCGCACGTGCAAAAGCGGAAGAAAAGACCAAACTTATTAACGAAGCACGCGATGTTCTGCTTAACCACTCCTGGGATCCGGAATACGCTTCTGCGGGAACTGCCTATGGCGCTCCTTTTTCCTATGACCCTTTTGCTGCTGCTTACGGACAAAACCCTTTTGGAGGACGTTCCGCAAGATATGCAGCAAAATCACAAGGAAGTGCGGGGAATCCACGGGGCACCAATCCTTCGGGAAATCCGTTTAATGGATGGCCCTTTGGAGAAACGTTTGTTTGGACCACTTGGGATTCCTCAGGACAACAGCATACCTACACTTCAAGCTACTTCTACCGGCAGGACTGGTGCCACGGGCGGCACTAACCAGGATCCTTTTGCGGGCTTTAATCCCTACGTTAATCCTTTTAGTTCCTCCTACACCAGTCGTGCAGGCAACGATCCTTTTAGCAGCCTGTTCAACATGTTCTTTCCTCAAGAAAAAACACTTGAAGACCTTTTGAAGGAGGCTAAGAAGGATTTAGGACTCGATGTTAAACTCATCGCAGTCAAGCTTATTCTTTTAGCTCTTGCGTTTGCCCTATCCGTTCCTGCCACGGGATTATTCCTCTATACCATTATTTCTATCGGACAAGGCGTCTGGAAACGTTTACGCTATCTGTCGCTTATTTTCTTGGTTCCCTTCGCTATGCTTGCGCTCATTTTTGCACCTGCTGGCACCGCGCATATCGGCTTGATACCTTTTATACTTTTCGGGTGTGCTGTTATTTTTGACATTCAAAATGTCTATCGTCACGCTAAGCGAATAAGAGACATCAAGCGAAGGATGAACGCCTAAGAAATACCAAACGGCGGGCCAATCAATGAAAAGCGGGCTCATCAACAAAAATGAACCCGCCGTTTTCACTCTTTAGCCTGCTAGCGCTCTACTTTGCAATGCGAGCATTTAGTGCTTGTTCGTCTTCTTTATTTTCTGGCTTCTTGTCGATCTCCAGATCGTCAACCGTCAAAGGCATATCTACCCCAGTCCAAAGCTTAAACTGCTTTGCCCCTTGATAGAACAACATTGAAAGACCATTGATGTAACGACATCCTGCTTCTTCTGCTAATTCAAGAAGTCTTGACTTAGCAGGGCTGTAAATAGCATCTTGAACCACCATATCTTTAGGGAAGAAAGAAGCATCAGGCACAACCGACTGCCCTTCGAGTTCGCCATCCCAACATTCGTGGTATTTCCAAGCATCTGAGCGTCGGCCATTTCGGAACGTAATAGTTCCTTATCGTTCAGATCGCATAACTTTGCCTTACATGAAGTCTTTTCGTTAATTAAAGCCACTACTTCTTGAGCGTGAGGCCATGATCTACCGTTAGCACGATTAAAGATCGAGATCTCACCTAAATCGTATTCCATAGCAGCGGTAAGTGCGACTGATGAACCTGCTCCACCTAAACCAAGAAGCACGAGTTTATTGCCCGCAATCTGAACACCCATTTCTTCAAAGGTATGAAGGAATCCGTAGCCATCGGTGTTGTAACCCTTAATTTTGCCATCATTGACAACAAAGGTATTAACTGAGCCAATCATTTCTGCAGTGGGATCGATTTCGTCAAGATAAGGAATGCAAGCAAGCTTATTTGGCATAGTAACGCTACAACCACGAATACCTAGCACACGTACGGCATTCATTGCTGCCTCGATTGTTTTTTCGTTTGCCGTAAAAGCTACATATACCCCATCAATATTTGCTTTATCGAAGGCTTTGTTGTGGAGTCTAGGCGAAAAACTATGCTGTACCGGATCGCCAAAAACGCAATACAAACCAGTGTATCCAGAAATCGGAATTCCCATTGCTGCTCCTTTTATTCCGCTACACCTGAAAATAGGTAGCGCTTCCCTCTCCCATGTTGCGGCATAAGCGCTCAAACTTGTCATGATGCCTAAACGTCATACCGCAAATTCCACAGCACTAATAATACTTATTTTGTTTTGAAATGTTTTGCAAAATAAATAAATTGATTCGTTTTCTGAAACGGTTTGATAGAAAAGGGAGCCCTGACGTTCATTATGTAATTCGTAAATAGGCGATTAGCTAATTCAATGCTTGAAAGCTACACAGACTATTCATATTTGTAAGCATGATTGGCAATTTCTGAAACACTGCAACTGATTCCCTAACGCTTCGGTTTGAGGTTAAATGCCAACCATTACAATATTGGCACTTATAGCAATGAAGCCCTGTCGTGCCATGCTCAGCACAGGCAATAATAGCTGCTTCAGCATCGCTTTTGCAGGAATAGCGATTCTTAGACTCACAAGCTTTTCTTCGCAGCGCAGCATCTTTTTCTGCTGCCTTCTTCGATTTTCGAGCATCTTCACGAGCAAACACGTCATCCATGCCGCCGAGACCAGCCTTGAATTCAGCAATACGCTTAGCCTTTGCCGATCCTTTTCTGCTGCCCATAAAGACCCTCCTTGTCACAGCTTTATCTCAACACCTAGAAGATTCGTGCTATTCAGAATATGCATACCAGTTTTTCAATATAAGCATTTTAACGAGCTTCGTATGCAACCTATGATTAATCTCGAAAAGAACGTTAGAAAAATCTCGAATAAATAATTTTGACATTCCTGATCAAGATTCACGAACTAAGGAGTAGGCTATGGCAGAAATCCTTCATCCCGTACGGTTAGGTCATTCTGGCATCGAGGTTTCTCCTCTCTGCTAGGCGGAATGAGCTTTGGTGAACCTTCCCCCCAAATTTCACCAATGGACCATCGGCCCCAAAGAAACAGAAGAAGTTATTGGATACGCCTTTGACAATGGCATCAACTTTATCGATAGCGCAAACGGATACGCATTTGGCACCAGTGAAGAATACATCGGCAAAGCAATTAAGAATTTGCACATCCCCCGTGAACAGCTTGTTCTAGCAAGCAAGGTTTACTTCAACGAAGGACACTTAAGTCGTAAAGCTATCACGAGAGAAATTGAAGGAACGCTTCATCGCCTAGGAACAGACTATTTGGATCTCTATATCATTCATCGTTTCGACTACGACACACCTATCGAAGAAACACTTGAGACACTCGATTCGCTCGTAAAAGCAGGTAAAGTACGCGCACTTGGTGCAAGTGAAATGTATGCTTACCAACTGCATAACATGCAAATATGCGCTGAACAGCATGGGTGGACTAAATTCACCAGTATGCAATGTCATTACAATTTACTTTATCGAGAAAACGAACGCGAAATGATTCCCGTCTGCCGTCAATTCGATATGGCAATAACCCCGTATAGTCCACTTGCCTCTGGCCATCTCACTCGTCCTACTTGGGATTCTAAGTCCAAGCGCTCAACTACCGATACGGTTATGCACAGTAAATACGATCGCGATAGAGAAACCGATATGCCAATTGTTTCCCGCGTTGCTGAATTGGCAGAAAAGCATGGGGTGCCGATGGCACAAATTGCTCTTGCCTGGCATTGGGCACGCGGCATCGAAGCGCCCATTATTGGTTGTTCAAAACCAACTCGCGTAAAAGATGGTATTCAGGCACTCGAGGTAACGTTAACCGCTGAAGAAGTCGCATATCTAGAAGAGCCCTACGTTGCCCATGAATTAGTAGGACCACTCGCTCGCCCTGGTGAGAAGCCCTTAGCAGAAACGACCGATCCTAACGCATAGTGCTATTAAGACACCAAAGAATAGGAATAATTGCCTTGGCGCATAATGTGGCGCACTTTTGTGCGCCACATAAAATCTTTCCGGTTAAAGTTACTTCCTTAATGAACGAGCAATATTCATACCTATTGCAACAATCAAAATCGCAAGTCCTATTGGCATTAAAGCGCTAATCCATTCTACGGGTGTTGGAAATACGACTGCACAATAGCAAATGCCGTTGTTTGCTTGTCGAACAAACCAGTG
>ENA-OQAS01001047-OQAS01001047.1-human-gut-metagenome-genome-assembly--contig:-NODE-1047-length-13521-cov-2.816485_pt1 | contig 13521 bp, 14 predicted proteins | sample MGYA00242733_ERZ504523 | MGnify/ENA primary metagenome ERZ504523 (study PRJEB26092, sample SAMD00036239) | human gut metagenome | host: Homo sapiens | study: EMG produced TPA metagenomics assembly of... | reverse complement strand
TAAATAATTAAATAAAAACTCTAATGAACAAAAGACTAGGACAGTCAGTTTTGGATTGTATAGATACATATCTTCCAAAACTGATTGTCCTAGTCTTTTATTGTTGTTGTATGCATGAAAAATGTGTATAAAATGTGAATAAATACATTGAATAAAGATTAATGCAGGAGTATAATTAAAAAAGTATAGTAATTGTAAATAAGGATAATAAGTTAACAGGGAGGTTTCACTTATGAAGAAGACTAAGATTCCACGGAAAAAAGTACGTGGAAAGAAAGCAACTGTAACGATTAAAATTAAATAATCTCAAAATGCGCTAAAAGAGTGATAAAATTGATCACTCTTTTATGCATTCTACACAAAAAAGTGTTATAATAAACAAAGCAATATGCAGATTCAAACATGAAGAAAAGGAGGACGAATTTCATGCAAAAAGGATGGAAAGTATTCAGCCACTTAAATGGAAAGAGCAGAAAGAAACTGTTAGCATGTCTGCTCAGTATATCCATGATACCGGTCAACGGATTTACGGTAATGGCGGCAACAGCAGATCAGGGGAATCAGGCAGCGGTGACACAGGAAGGTACAACCACACCAACAGTTACAAGTGGGATTTCATTTGCAGCAGAATCCCAGAATGTAACAGTAGGAAATTTCAAGTATTATGAATTCCAGGGAACTCAGGCAAAAGACTTTGATAAAGTCAACTTCAATATTTCTGATCAAACAGCATTAAAGATTGAACAAAAGACTTTCAAACAAGCAGATGGAACAGAAGTTGTGAAGTATATGCCGATTGCATTAAAAGACAGCGGAAAAGTTACTGTAATAGCAACATTTGAAAAGAATAAAAAGCCATTAGATGGAGTAAGTGCTCAGCTTGAATTTAATTTAAGCAAAGATGATAATATCATTCCATTTACTTCACAAACGATGTATCAGGTATTTAGTGGAAAGGAAGAAGGTGCACTTACCAAAGCAGACTTAGCAGCGAAGACAGAGATCAATCTTTCTGATAAAGGTCTGACAGATGCAGAAGTAGCATATCTTCAGTATGCAACTGGTTGTGAAAAATTAGATTTAAGCAAGAATACAAATATAAGTAAGATTGATGCATTAAAATCTATGACGAATCTAAAGAAAATCAATCTGGAAGGTACAAAGGTTTCCACAGCAGACAGAATTGCGTTGATTAAGAAAGATCCGATCACAGTAGAAAAGGAGCCAAAACAAATGATCCTATCCTCCAAAAGGAATCTTAAAAGGATGCAAAGATGTTAAGTATTCTGAGGAAGTAGCAGCAGGAACAACAGCAAAATTAAAATCAATCCAGGTTCAGTCAGATGGATCCATAAGTCTGGAAGCAGTGGATACAGCAGAAGTAGGAACGACGAATTTAAAAGTTGAAAGTACAACAACACCAACAGTATCTGCAACAATTCCAGTAAATGTGACAGCCAAAAGTGCAACAACACCAGAGTTTGATAAAAATGATCCAAATGTAAGTGTAGGAGCATTTAAGAAACAGATCAAGTTAAATAATCTGGAAAAAGATGATGTAGTAACGATCACATCAAAAGATGCAAAGATCTTAAATATTCGCACAGAAACAGCGCAGGATGGAACAAAGACATACTATCTGGAACCAAAAGCAGCAGGAAAAGCAACGGTAGAAGCGGTAGTAGCAAGAGCAGGAAAGACATATACAGCAACGATTGAGATTCAGGTAGCAGCCGTAGGAAAAGATATCATTCCACTGACAAGTTACAAAGTATACGATGCATTAGAGGCAGATGCAAATAACGATGGAATGATCTCAACAGAAGAGATCAAAAATGTAAAATCTATTAATTTAGAAAATAAAGATCTGACGAATGCAGATTTAGCAGGTTTATCCGAAGCAGTTAATTGCACAAAGATCGACCTCGAAAACAACAAAAACATCACAGACATCAGTTTCATAAAGAATTTAAAACAGTTAAAAACACTCTATCTAAGAGGAACATCTGTGACAGATTTTACAGCATTAAATGATCTGAAAGCACAGTTAGAATCATTATATCTGCCAACAACAGCAAGCACAGCGACAAGAATGTCATTCTTAAGCGACAGCCTGTATCTAAAAGAAGGACAGGAATTAACAATACAGCAGTTTACAAAAGGTGTATTCGTAGATAGCAAAGAAGCATGCACGATCACATCATCTAATCTGGCAGCAGTATCCATTACAGGAGATAAGATCAAAGCCGGAACAAAAGGTCAGATGGCAACACTGACATTAAAAGCTGGAACAACAACAAAAACGATCAAAGTTTACACAACAGATGAAACAGGTAAGATTCCTACACAGGCGGTTGTATTAAACAAAACATTTGTAACATTAAATCCAGGCAAGACAGAACAGCTGAAGATCACATATTTACCAGATTATGCAACAGCTTCAATCGGAACAGTAAAATGGACATCTTCTAACGAAGCAGTTGTAACAGTTGATGCAGCAGGTAAATTAACAGCTAAGGCTGCAGGAAAAGCAATTATTACGGCAATAACATCTGACGGAAATGTAATGTACTGCATCGTAACAGTAGAAAATATCAAAGTCAGCAAGATTACGATCACAACAACAACATCTAACAAGATCGCAACTGGTAAGAAAGTAACATTAAAGGCGACCTAACACCATCCAACGCATACAATAAAGGTGTTACATGGAAATCAAGCAATACCAAAGTTGCAACAGTCAGCAGCAGCGGTGTCGTTACAACGAAGAAGAAAATGGGTGGAAAAACAGTAACGATCACAGCGACAGCCAAAGACGGAAGTGGTAAGAAAGCATCATATAAGATCTATGTCAAGAAAGGTATTGTCAAGAAAGTCTATATTTCTGGAGTTAAATCAGTAAAAGCTGGTAAGAAGTTATATCTGAAAGGAAAAACAAGTGCATCTTCAGGGGCAAATAGAACTTTAAAATGGTCAAGCAGCAATACAAAATATGCGAAAGTTTCTTCCAAAGGAACTGTAACAACATACAAAGCTGGAAAGAAAAAATCCGTGAAGATCACAGCAAGAGCAGTGGATGGAAGCGGAAAGAGCAAGACGGTTACAATTAAAATTAAATAGTAAAGTAATCTCTGATATTTATTGAAAGAAAAAGCAGTTAGAAATCAAAATTTAAGATTTCTAGCTGCTTTTCTTCTAAATTGCAAAAGTAGTAACAAAAACTTGCAATACCCCTCTTATATTAAATCAAATGATAATGTTCAAATGCATGATAAATCCCGTCATCGTTTACGGAATCTGTAACATATTCTGCAATTTCTTTTAACTCATCACAGGCATTTCCCATAGCAATTCCATGGCCAGCAGCTTTAAACATGGAGATATCGTTATTACTATCTCCAAATGCGTAGCAGTCATCTGTAGAGATATTGAGATGATCAGCGACATATGTAAGACCAGTCCCTTTATCAGGATTTTCAACATGATCCCATGTAAATTCATGCGCCATATAAGGAGCAAGGTCAAAAGCAGTGATCATAAATCCATAATGTGGATGAAAGTCAACATTATGATCGCGGAAATAAGAACATTTTTCCCCTTCAAAGGTTCCATAGATATTGTTTTCTACGCAAATCCGTTTGATCTGCTCGACCACTGTTTCAGGAACTGTTTTGTGATAGATCGTTTCACCATCAAGAAGGATGTGAACTCCGTTAGAACAAAGATAACCGTCGCAGCCAATATCGAGAATCTCTTTTTCAAAATAAACAAGAGGTCGTCCAGTGTTGATCAGGACTTTATGACCATTTTCCTGTGCTTCATGGATTGCTTTGATCGTAGATTCTGGAACCAGACGCTGTTCTTTACTGTACAAAGTCGCATCGACATCCATAAAGATTAGTTTGTTGTTTTCACTCATATTATCATTCCCCATCTAAATATTCATAAAAATTAAGAGCCGGATACAAATGAAGATTGATGGTCCGGCTCTGTGCTGTAAGGATATAGTTGATTATTCTTCCACAGTTACAGTCTTCATAACTTGTGGTTCTAATGGTTTATCGGAATAATCTGTTGCAACTTCAGCGATCTTATTTACAACATCCATTCCTTCGATGATCTTACCAAATGCTGCGTACTGTCCATCTAAATGTGGAGCAGCTTTGTGCATGATAAAGAACTGTGATCCGGCAGAATCAGGCATCATAGAACGAGCCATGGATAAAACACCAGGAGTGTGTTTTAAGTTGTTGATCACACCGTTCTGGCTGAACTCTCCTTTGATCGTATGTCCAGGACCACCTGTTCCTGTACCTAATGGGCATCCACCCTGGATCATAAATCCGTTGATGATACGATGGAAAGTTAAACCATCATAGAAACCGTCTTTTACAAGATTTACAAAGTTCTCAACAGTGATCGGAGCGATCTCCGGATATAATTCTGCTTTCATTACATCACCATTTTCCATAGTGATCGTTACAATTGGATTTGCCATAATATGAAATTCCTTTCTATATTTTATAATCTTTTGCCATTTACGGCTATGCTTTGATTATAATGGAAATACTAAAAAAAGTACAGCAGTTTGACCAGAAGAGTTACAATCCAAAATATGCATTATTTTCACAAAATTACAAAAAAGTTAAGAATATGAACGAAAATTAATAAAAACCCTTTTATTTCTACAAAATGCGAGTATAATAGCATAGGAACACAGTATGATTTTAAAATCATACGATAATAAAAATTTGGGAGGACATCATGGATTTATATTTAGATTTTGATCATAATTCCAGAAGGCGCAGAAGGGGGCGCAGACGTGGAAGAAGAAATCGTTCCAGAGTTCCATTTGTCATTGGAGTCATCATTTTACTAGTGGTCATTGTGGCAGGAGGTATATTTGCTGGAAGAAAATATATGGCTTACAGGCAGCAGAAAGCAGAAGAGGCCAGAAAACTTGCAGAGGCAAGAAGAGTCGTCACAGTCATGATCCCGGAAGGATATTCCATTGATATGATAGCAAAACGACTAGAGAAACAGGGAGTCTTTAAAGCAGATGAATTTATAAAGGCTGCGAAGAATACAGATCAGTATAAAAACGATTTTATTAAAGACATTGACCAAAGAAGGGAACAAAGTACAAATTAGAAGGTTATCTGTATCCGGATACTTATAAGATTTACAAAGTTCCAAACCAGAAGATCTGATCCAGAAGATGCTTGATAATTTCGATAAGAATATTCAGCACTTGCGAAATCTTATAAAGGAAAGCGTTCTATGGCAGAGATCATGACGATCGCATCAATGATCGAACGTGAAGCAAGCAATATGTCAGAACGTCCGATGATCGCAGGAGTCATTGAGAATCGCCTTGCAGCGAAAATGAGACTTCAGATCGATCCGACCGTTTTGTATACCACAACAAATGGATTATATAATGCGAAGAAAGTTTATTATAAAGATCTGAAAGTGAAAACGGTGTATAATACTTACGTTATGAAAGGGTTACCAGCAGGACCGATTTGTAATCCGTCAGACACGGCGATCAAGCTGCGATGCATCCGAAGAAACATGATTATCTATATTATAGAACTGACGGAAGCAAAAAGGGAACTCATATTTTCACAAAAACATTCGATGAACATAAGAATGCGAAAAGCACAAGTACAAAAGATAAAAATAGTACAAATAGCACAAATACAACGAATTCAAAATCTTGAGTATTTTACTAAGGATTCAAAAAGATTGTTATTTTTTTTGGCGTACAAAAAAAATACCTAAAAATACATAAAAATCTCTTTAAAAACTTAGTGCAAATAATGTAGAATAAAGCTGTATACAAAAGTTATATGTATACAGCTTTGTTTATGTTTTAAGCAACTTGTGAAAGTTGTAGTGATATTTTCTACGCCCATATGCTAGGTGGACGTAGAGATTAACAATGTGTGGATATATTCACACGAGATTTTTTAGGAGGAAGAGAACATGGCAAGAAAAATGAAAACCATGGATGGTAACACAGCCGCTGCACACGTATCATATGCTTTTACAGAAGCTGCAGCAATTTATCCTATTACACCATCCTCACCAATGGCAGAGTCAACTGACCAGTGGGCAACACAGGGAAAGAAAAATATTTCGGACATCCTGTAAAATTAGTTGAAATGCAGTCTGAAGGAGGAGCAGCAGGAACTGTACATGGTTCTTTAGCAGCTGGTGCATTAACAACTACTTATACAGCATCTCAGGGTCTGTTATTAATGATCCCTAACATGTATAAGATCGCTGGTGAACAGATGCCTTGCGTATTTGATGTATCTGCTCGTGCACTTGCATCTCACGCACTGAACATCTTTGGTGACCACTCTGACGTTTATGCATGTCGTCAGACAGGTTTCGCAATGCTTTGCAGCTCTAGTGTTCAGGAAGTTATGGACTTAGGAGCAGTAGCTCATTTAGCAACAATTAAAGGACGTGTTCCTGTATTACATTTCTTCGATGGATTTAGAACATCTCATGAAATTCAGAAAATTGAAATGTGGGATTATGATGATCTTGCAGATATGGTTGATTATGAAGCAATCGACAAATTCAGAGCTGAGTGCTTAAACCCAGAACATCCAGTTCTTCGTGGATCAGCTCAGAACCCAGACATCTTCTTCCAGGCAAGAGAAGCAGCTAACTCAACATATAATGCTTTCCCTGCAATCGTTGAAGATTACATGAATCAGGTTAACGCTAAGATCGGAACAGATTATAAATTATTCAACTACTATGGAGCTGAAGACGCTGAGAGCGTAATCATCGCTATGGGATCTGTTTGTGAAACAATCGACGAAACAATCGATTACTTAATGAAACAGGGTAAAAAAGTCGGTGTTGTTAAAGTTCGTCTTTACAGACCATTCGTTGCTGAGAAATTAGTAGAAGCAATCCCTGATACAGCAAAAGTTATCAACGTATTAGACAGATCTAAAGAGCCTGGAGCAAGAGAACCATTATACCTTGATGTTGTTAACGCATTAAGAGGAACAAAATTCGAAAGCTGCACAATCAATGGTGGACGTTATGGATTAGGTTCTAAAGATACTACACCAGCTGATATCATCGCTACATTCGAAAACGTTGATAAAAATGAATTCACATTATCTATCGTGGATGATGTTACAAACTTATCTCTTGAAAGAGGAGAAACTCCAGTTACAGCTCCAGACAGCATCGTAGCATGTAAATTCTGGGGACTTGGAGCCGACGGTACTGTTGGTGCTAACAAGAACTCTATCAAGATCATTGGTGACCATACAGACAAATATGCTCAGGCATACTTTGATTATGACTCTAAGAAATCCGGTGGTGTTACAATGTCCCACTTACGTTTCGGAGATGACCCAATCAAATCAACATACCTGATCAACAAAGCTGACTTTGTTGCTTGCCATTGTGCACCATATTTAACAAAATATAACATGGTTCAGGACTTAAAAGACGGTGGAACATTCCTGTTAAACTGCAGCTGGACTCCAGAAGAAGTTGGAGAACATCTTCCAGGACAGGTAAAAGCTTACTTAGCTAAACACAACATTAAGTTCTATATCATTGACGGTATCAAGATCGGTAAAGAAATCGGACTTGGTGGACGTATCAATACTGTATTACAGTCTGCATTCTTTAAATTATCAGGAATCATCCCTGAAGAAGATGCGATCAAATACATGAAAGACGCTGCAACAGCTTCTTACAGCAAGAAGGGTGAAGCTATCGTTAAGATGAACCACGATGCGATCGACGCTGGTGCAAAAGCTATCGTTGAAGTACCAGTTCCAGCTGAATGGGCTGACGCTGAAGCAGAAAGCTTATTCGTTGAAGCTAAGGGAGATAACAAACCTCTTGTTGATTACATCAACAACGTACAGAACTACGTTAATGGACAGGAAGGTAACGCTCTTAAAGTTAGCGATTTAGTACCTTACGTAGATGGACATATGCCTTTAGGTGCATCTGCATTCGAAAAACGTGGAGTAGCAGTAGACGTTCCTTCTTGGAATCCAGATAACTGTATCCAGTGTAACTTCTGTGCTTATGTATGTCCTCATGCAACAATCCGTCCAGTAGCTATGACAGAAGAAGAAGCAGCAGCAGCTCCAGCAGCTACTAAGACAGCTGATATGACTGGAATGCCAGGATACAAATTCGCTATGACAGTTACAGTTCTTGATTGTTTAGGATGCGGATCTTGTGTAAACATTTGTCCAGGTAAGAAGGGTGAAAAAGCTCTTACAATGGCTGGATTAGATTCTCAGAGAGATCAGCAGGAAGTTTATGACTATGGTCAGAAATTACCAGCTAAAGAAGAAGTACTTGCTAAGTTCAAAGCTGATTCCGTTAAAGGAAGCCAGTTCAGACAGCCAATGCTTGAGTTCTCAGGAGCATGTGCTGGTTGTGGTGAAACACCTTACGCTAAACTGATCACTCAGTTATTCGGTGAAAGAATGTACATCGCAAACGCAACAGGATGTTCTTCTATCTGGGGTGGCTCTGCACCTGCTACACCATACACAACAAACGCTAAAGGACAGGGACCAGCTTGGGCTAACTCACTGTTCGAAGACAACGCAGAGTTTGGTTTAGGTATGTTCACAGGACAGAACACATTAAGAGAACAGACAAAAGAAAAAGTTGTTGCATTAGCTGAATCTACAGATAACGCAGATGTGAAAGCAGCAGCAGCTGAATACTTAGACACATATGCAGACGGAAGCAAGAACGGAGCAGCTACAGATAAATTAGTAGCAGCATTAGAGCTTGTGGATGTGACGCTGCCAAAGAAATCCTTGCTAAGAAAGAATTCTTATCTAAGAAATCTCAGTGGATCTTCGGTGGTGACGGATGGGCATACGACATCGGATTCGGTGGTGTTGACCATGTATTAGCATCTGGAGAAGACGTAAACGTATTCGTATTCGATACAGAAGTTTACTCTAACACAGGTGGACAGGCATCTAAGTCTACAAACTTAGGAGCAATCGCTCAGTTCCAGGCAGCTGGTAAAGGAACTAAGAAGAAAGACCTTGCAGCAATCGCAATGAGCTACGGATATGTATATGTAGCACAGATCGCTATGGGTGCTGATTACAACCAGACAGTTAAAGCAATCGCTGAAGCTGAAGCTTATCCAGGACCATCATTAGTAATCGGATACGCTCCATGTATCAACCATGGTATCAAGGGTGGAATGAAGATTGCTCAGACAGAAGAAAAGAAAGCTGTTACTTCTGGATACTGGAATCTGTTCAGATTCAACCCAACATTAGCTGCTGAAGGAAAGAATCCATTCCACTTAGATTCTAAAGCTCCTACAACAGAATACGAAGACTTCATCATGGGAGAAGTTCGTTACAATGCATTATCTCGTCAGAACCCTGAAAGAGCTAAAGCACTGTTCGCAGAAGCTAAAGCAAACGCAGAAGCTAAATACAACAGATTAAAAGAAATGTCTGATAAATAGGCATTACCTATTGTTTAGATGATCTTAATCTAATAAATCAAAATCCCCTTTGTGAGCAATCACAGAGGGGATTTTTATGCATAAAAATAAGGGGTTGTCGCTTTAACGATTAATAAATCGTGAAGCTCTAAGGATTATGTGACGATGTGCAGTGTCTTTGACAATGAGGAAGTTGGAAGCGGTACAAAACAGGGGGCAGGATCAACCTTTGGAGCAGATGTATTAAAATACAATGTTGCTCAGAAATATACGACAGACGCAAGATCGGCAGCGCCGGAAAAGGCAGCCTACATCTATGCGGGGCAGATCAGAGATGAACTGGGAAGCCGTTTGGATTTACTGGAGAAAAATGCATACCGCTTCTGCTATATCAATGATTTCCCAATGAGCGGAACTGCACAGGATTTAATGTACGGAGCCCCAAGCGAGATTACAGAACAGCAATTAAGAGAAGTACACATAAAAGTACGTGATTAAGAGGTTCTTTGAAAATTTTTTATATGAGACAAAGATCGTCTAGTGTTAACTGTTTTTTGTTGACATAGGATTGTATTCTGTACTCAGGTAGTCAGAATATGTTGGAAGTTCCCAATTGGATGCAGTAGGCTATTTAGAAAAATTGACTGAAATTATCAAAAGCAATGATAATTGTGATGTTACCGTAGCAAGGATGAAGGCATCATGTTGCTACGGTATCGGAAATGCTGTGAATACAGTTTCGTAACATAGCAGTAATATTAGAAAGATTACGATGATTTTTCAATTGCAGCTAATTCCAAAATGATTTTCATGACGCTGGAATGACTGATTCCGAATTGGTCTACTCCAGCGTTTATCATTTCTCGTACCATTTCTGCATTGCGGATTCCAGATGCGGCCTTTCTATTCGTTATATATTTTTCGGTTATATGTACTTTTAATTCCTATCTCTTCTCTATATTTTGCGACAGTACGTCTGGAAATTTTGATTCCTTTTTGTTTTAATAAATTTGATAATGTCGAATCACTGTAGGGTTTGTTAGGGTTTTCAGAAGCGATTATAGCCTTCAATTGTTTTTTTACGGTAATTGGGCTGTTGTTATCCTTTTTTCCAGCAGAAGATGTGAATAAATCTTTCAAATAAACCACTCCAAAAGGGTATTGGAGATATTTATTTTTGATTCCACGGCTGATGGTGGATGTGTGCATCGAAATATCAGAAGCGATATCGGCAAGTGTCATAGGTTTTAATGTGCTATTTCCAGTAAAATATCTTTTTGGCGCTCTAAAACAGCAGATGTAATTTTTAAGATTGTTTCTCGGCGTTGTTCAATACTATGCATAATCAATTGCACACGATTGTATTTTTTACGGAAATATTCTTTTAACTCCGGACTCTGCGAAGTATGCATCATATTTAAATAATAGTCACAGAGGGAATAATTTCCAATCCACTGATCGTTTAATCTAATAATCCAACTGCTGTCTTGATAATCTATAAGAATATCTGGCACAATATAATCTGTGGAATTAGTAAGAAATCCAGAGATTGGGCGTGGATTTAATTCTCTGATTTTTGCAATACATTTTCGGACATCCTGTGTAGACATAGAAAGTTTTTGTGTGATAGTATTAATTTTTCCAGCAGCAATGTCATCCAGATGATAACGGATGATTTGATTGAGTTCCGGTGTCAGTTCCTGCCTTGCTTCTAACTGACGTAAAAGACAGTGTGGAAGATCTTTTGAAAAAATCCCTAATGGTTCCAAAGAGGATAGTATGTCCAAGCAGTATTTTACAGTAGATATATCAATACCAAACCATTGACTGAAATCCTTTAACGACAATTTAAAATAACCACAGTCATCTAGACAGTCAATCATGGTCTGCATTGCTGTCCACTGTAAATCTGAAAAATTTCTTTGGTTTAACTGATCCAGAAGGAATTCTTTGATTCCATTCTCCGAAAAGTCAGGGATTTCTTTGTAAATATCCTCGTCTTCTTTAGCGGAGGAATAGGAAACATATTGATTCCATGAAGGAAGATTTGAATTTTCATTATAATCTAGCAAAGGATTTTCAATATATTCATTTTGAAGGAAGTTATTTAACTCAAAATTATCCAAAGACAGTATTTTTAAAGACTGTAGTTGTGTTTGAGATAATGTTTGGGTTTGCACTAAAGTAGTTTTAGGGCTGAAATTCATTTCATCACACTCCAAATCTTACTAAAAGTTTTCTTCTGTAATAGAACATTGTATTAAAGGATTACAGTATTGCAATTGTTCTTTGGCATTTTGTATTGCATTTTCAATCATTTGAACTGTGTTTTCCGATTCAAGATTCATAATTAGTTCAAAAAGTAAGGGAAGATTTACTCCAGCAATCAGGTGAATATTTGATTTTGAAAGATATTTCATAAATTCATTATTGACGCTTCCGCCGAAAATATCTGTTGTTACAATTAATTCTTCGTCATCACATAACGCATCAATAATTTCTTTGATAGGAGTTTCTACCTCTGTCATGTCATTGGTATATGCACATAAAGTAGAAACAGAATTTTGTTCTCCAGTTACAAGTTCCATAGCATTTTTGATCCATCAGCAAATACACTGTGTGTTGCAATTTAAAAGTTTTTTTCTTCATTTTTTATACACCTCGTTATTAAAAAATAGTTCAATTTAAATGATATTTTTTTATAAAGCAAGAATGATGCCAAGTGTTAGTGTGAAAATTTAGAGGGTTGCAGATGAAAAGTATTGTATATATAATAATAATACAAAAATGAGAAAAGGAGAGAGAAGTTGCTGAAAGATTCCATTATTCAATATGTAAAAGAAAATACAGCAAAAATTAGCTTGGAAGAATTAGATACTGTGCTGACAGCGGAAGCAATTGCCGGATATTTTCAAGTAAAAAGAAATACAGTCAGCTATTATCTGAATCAAGAAATTGGAAAAACATTTTTTAAAATTAATACAAGACCGGTTCGCTTTCTAGATAAAAAAGTATTTGAAAAAATTTTTTACAGTGTCAAAGGATGTTTATGCTAGTGTGAATGACCTCTTAGATGAAAATAAGCGGAAAATGGCATCCAAAAGGAAGAAAAACAGGAAATAAATTTTGTAGAAGAACAGGATGTTTTTCAAAATCTGATTGGTTCTAATGGAAGTTTAAAAAACCAATTGAACAGATGAAAACTTCTATTTTTATCCCAATACCAGTCTTTCCAGTGTTTCTTCACGGGCCGACCGGATCAGGGAAAAGTTTTATGGCAAGAAAAATTTATGAATTTGCAGTGCAAGAAGGAATTCTTAAGCCGGATGCTCCTTTTATAATTATGAACTGTGCTCAGTACGTAAATAATATTGAATTATTGTCCAGTAATTTGTTCGGGTACGTCAAGGGAGCTTTTACTGGAGCTTATGCAACAACCAAGGGATTGTTGGAGGCAGCAGACGGTGGAATGTTATTTCTAGATGAGGTGCATCGATTAAACAGTGAAAGTCAAGAAAAGCTGTTTGTCTTTCTGGATCAAGGAATTTTTCGAAGAATGGGAGAAAGTGAAGGATGGCATAAAGCAAAAGTGCGGATGGTCATGGCTACCACAGAAAATTTGGAATCAATTTCTAGATACATTTTTAAGAAGAATACCTATTGTTGTACAGATACCTTCTTTGAGAGAGAGAGGAGAGCAAGAACGTTTGCAGTTTATTTACCATTCTTTATAGAAGAAAGTAAGGTGTTGGATAAGAAGATGAAAGTGTCTGGTAATGTAATTGAAGCGTTGTTAAATCATCTTTATCAAGGAAATATTGGAGATTTAGAGAATAAAATAAAAATTTATTTGTGCAACTGCATATGCAAAAGAGAAACGAAAAAAATGAAATTGATATACATTTGGAGCATCTTCCGGAAGATGTGTTAAAGGGGATTGCAGAGAAAGCGGAAAATAAAATTGGAAATTATGATAACGGTAGAAATTTATCCGAACGCCCCAATACAGGAAATATTATCTGGAGATAAGAACG
>ENA-OQAS01001046-OQAS01001046.1-human-gut-metagenome-genome-assembly--contig:-NODE-1046-length-13524-cov-2.782489_pt1 | contig 13524 bp, 19 predicted proteins | sample MGYA00242733_ERZ504523 | MGnify/ENA primary metagenome ERZ504523 (study PRJEB26092, sample SAMD00036239) | human gut metagenome | host: Homo sapiens | study: EMG produced TPA metagenomics assembly of... | reverse complement strand
CCTCAGATGTCGGAGGCTGTACAGGCTCACCAGAAGGCGGCGCCGGTTGATCAGGCTGAACAGGTTGGGCTGGTTGTTCGGCTGGCTGCTGAGGCTGAGCTTGCGGCATTGGCGCAGTTGGCTCTGCAGGCTGAACAGGTTGCGCTGGCTGCGACTCTACTGCCTGATCAGGCTGAACTGGTTGTGCAGGCTGAGTCGGCTGCGGCGCCTGTTCTGGCTGAGCTGGTTGAGATGTTTCTTTTATTTCTTCGCCCGGTTGCTGAGGCTGCAGGATATTCTTATCTTTTTCGTCCATGGCTTCCCCTTCCAATAGGAGAAATCTTCTTACCACAAAGAAGACCCACCCTTTTAGCTTTATTAAAAGACTGCTAAGCAACCTTTTAATAACGAATTACCCTTCTTATATTCACAATTATCACACAAAGGCATCACAAACATGTCAAAAAAGCCTTAATTCTTGTAGCCAAATACGATCATTACCCAAACCCTAAGCTCGAAGTTAGTCAGACTTTTTCCAATTAATCAGCCATTTTGTGGTTAATCCTCGTCTTTTTTAAATTTGAGAAACTTTCTCAAATTCGTTGACTCTCTCTCGGTATTCCATAAAATGAGAATCGTTTTCATTTTTGCACCTAAACCTTGCGAAGGAGAAGCAGGATGTCGTCTCCGCGACAATATAAAACTAAACAAAAAGAATTGATTCTCATTGCATTCGCCTGCATCAAGCTCTTTTATCACTATCAAAGACGTAACCGAAGCCCTCAGAGCCCGACATGAGAAAGTTGGCACCGCAACGATTTACCGCAACCTTGATCGCCTCGAAGAAGAAGGCATTATTACACGTTGCGTCATCGAAGGCATCGATGGAGTTTGTTATCGCTATCTGCAAAATTCGCCCGAGAATGTCTATTTCTTTCTAAAATGCGAGCAATGCGGCGATCTTTCTCCTATTGACTGCGGAGAGCTTCAACATCTCTATGAGCACGTCATTGAACATCACCATGTGCGCATTAATCCAGCAAAAACCGTACTGTATGGCTTATGCGAAAAATGCCTCAAAGATGCGGAGGCTTAATAAATGGAACTTCTCCCCCACCTTCTCGAACACGCTTTTGAAGACACCATCTATTTGGTTCCTTTTTTGCTCGCTACCTATATTCTGCTTGAGCTTCTCGAACATAAGGCAGGCAATAAAGCAGCTGTCCTAGTACGAAAAGCTGGCATAGCTGGTCCTTTTGTAGGATCTCTTTTGGGCGCTGTTCCTCAGTGCGGATTCTCCGCTGCAGGTTCTGCGCTCTATGCTAGTCGCGCAATTACGCTTGGCACCCTTTTTGCAGTATTTTTATCTACTTCAGACGAAATGCTTCCTCTATTTATCGCTGAGCAGGTTGATCCCCTTATTATGCTTTCGATAATTGGAACAAAAATTGCTATTGGTATGATCATGGGATTCGCCATTGATGGAGCTTTGCGCTTACGCGTTAGGTCTGAAGTAAAGCATGAAGAGAAACGTTTACGTGACCTTGGTCATGGCGTTAGTTGCACCCACACGGAAAATCGCGAGTACGAACACGAACATGATCGCCAACATGAGTCCGAGCATGAGCACGAACATGGGCATGCCCACGACCACAAGCACGAGCATGGCTCAACCACGACCATGGACATGAGCGCAAAGCCGGATTCGCCTGCTCCCATGAGCATTCCATCTCCTGCGCCAATTCACACAATAATCCCGTTTCTTGCACCTGCCCCCATGGACATCACCTTACTGGGACAGAGCTCGAACAGCCCTTTTCTCATCATCACTGTCACAATCCCAGCTGCAGCGTTTCCGAAGAATCAAGCAGCTGGAAAGATATCCTGATAAGCGCCCTTAAGCATACGCTTCAGGTGACCATCATTGTGTATCTCATCTCATTTGCACTCGTAGCAGTGATGGAGCTTGCAGGCGAGGATGCCATTACAAATTATTTAGTAACGAATCCTGGAATTGCCATTTTTGGATCTGCGCTAGTAGGTTTAATTCCTAATTGCGGAGCAAGCGTAGTCATCACTCAGCTTTATCTTGATGGCATGCTGGGAACGGGAGCAATGATTTCAGGATTACTCGTATCTGCTGGAGTAGGCATTCTTGTTCTCTTCAGCGAAAATCATCGCCTTCGACAAAACATTTTTATTCTTGTCGGGCTCCTTATTATAGGGGTAGCTTGGGGAAGTTTATTTGAGCTGCTAGGCATTACCTTTATGTAGGACCGTGAGGTTTTAGCCCTCTTGCGATATACGACTCTTTAGTATTAGACCCCACCAGCGTAAGGCCTCTCTAGTGTTAGATCTCTCTAGCGTCTAAAGTTGCTGTTTTTAGCAGGTTGGTACAGAAATCGTCGCAGCAATCATCAGGCCCGCCGCTGTTGCAATCAGCAAACCTATCGCTGCAGCAATGACTCCTAAATCCACCACGCTACAACAACCACCAAATCTACCGCCGCAGTAATCGCCAGGCCCACCGCTGCTGTAATCGGCAAATTCGTCATCAAAGCAGTCACTACATCTGCCACATTTTCAGCTTGCGTGCACTTTCATGTTTGCGAATTGCAAGTTTTGTCACATTTTGGTCTTGTGTGTATAAAATTAATTTAAAAACAATTCTCAAATTCACGAATCTCTAAATATCGCTTCGAGCTCCATGAATTTATACAACATTTTCTATACTAGTGTTTATTTTTTAAATAAGATACTTCACATTTGTGGAATACTATTCTGAAACGATCAAACACAAAAATACACACGAGCCTAAAATGTGTCAAATCCAAACCGACCGCTTAAGGCGTAGTTTTAAGAAACAATATCCATCTGCTCAGCGGATGATTCGTTGTTCTGGACACTTCACATCTTCAGCAAGCTGAAGTCATTAATTACTGATCACCGCATAGCGATGATTCATTGTTTCGGACGCTTCGCGCCCTCAACAGGCTGAAACTATTAACAAAATGAGGGCGGCAGAGCACAATAGGCTCTTGTCACCCTCTACTCAATTATCGGCAAACAAAGAATTATAAAAGGCGTGTTTCTATTCAATTTGTTTCTATTCAATCCCCAACCATTCAAGCCAACGGGGAAATTCCTTTTGTGCTTGATTGTATCCATCAAAATAACTCGAACGTAGCTTTTTAATATCAGTAGTGTTATTTTCGACCGCCATTTTATCGGCATAAACAATATAAGCCTTGCCTTCTGCTGCAAGCTGCTCAAGCTTTTCCAACTCAGCGTTGTAGCGCTCATTGCGCGTCAGCAGCGCTTCGCGTACATAGGGATATTTATGGTAGCTATTTGCAATCATGCGAGCAGAACGACCAATGTCAGGAGCAGGTTTTCTGAAACCCTTCGGACGTGTCAAAATGGCAAAATCCGAGAGCAGCCTGAATCCAGCGCGAGCTGCAAAGGAATTCCTGCGCCCTGTCCCAATCCGCCATCGTAATATACATGACCATCAATATGGACTGCGGGCATAACAAAAGGCAAGGTACTGCTTGCGCGAACGCGAACCATGAGATCTTTCAACGTCGCCATATCTTCCTTGTGCCAAACGACCGTTTCTCCCGTATCACGATCAAAGCCCTGAATTGCACAAGGAGTAGGATTATTCCAAAATGCGTCAAAGTTAAAAGGAAGTACCCCTCCTGGCAAGCCGGTCTCTTCGTAAATCCATTCAGCAGAAAACATTCCCTTGCCTTGTAAAAACGTTGAGAGCCCGCCAAATTCGGCTCCATTACTAAATCAACAAAGCTCTCTCGTGTTCGCTGGATATCCCCTGAAAGGAAATTGACCGTATTGCTTGCGCCAGCAGAAATACCACAAACGTAATCAAAAGTTATACCCTGCTCCATTAAGAGAGATGCCATTGCGGAGGTATAGCTTGCGCGCATACCTCCGCCTTCAAACATCAATACGGTATCTGAAACATGCCGATTCATTTTTTTCATGTCAGCGTCCTTTTTGAATTATTACTCCATGTAAAACGCAGTGTTTTTGCTTAATTTTATCCATCTTACCGCGTATTGAAAGGGCATGCTATCTATCTTCGCTGACCCAAAATTGCCAAGCCCCAATTACAACTATTGAAGGTTCTCTCGGGTACGCATAAGCGCCTCCCCTCGCCTTTCGCTTCTTACCAGAAGAATCGCCATAATTACCGCACAGACAATAAGAGCAGAACCACCTAAGATTCCTGTTGCCATAGGACCGATAAAGCTGTTTCCGCCCGTATACGAAAAGAGCATCCCCGCTGAAACCATCGCATTAAATCCACCATGCGCCAACGCCGCCGGAATACAGCTACCCGAACGTAGCGTCACATAACTTAAAAAGGTTCCCATTACGATGCACAGTACACACATAGCAAGGATACCTGTTACGGGATATCCCCAATATCCAATCCCGTAATTGTGCCCCAGGATTGTTACTGGCGCATGCCAAAGCCCCCAAATCACTCCGCAGATTAACAGATAGGTACAATCTTGAAGCGTTGTATCATCTTAGGAAGCAGGTACCCACGCCAGCCCCATTCTTCACCAAATCCAGTAATAAGATTCAACAGGGGTCCCACCAAAATACCAAACCCAAGCTGTACTGAAATTAACGCATGTATTGCTCGGCGCTTACGTCAGTCATTCCCGCAGAAGCAAAAGAGGTAGTAATCATCAGCGCGTCGTCTAGGGTAAAGTCATTCGGATTTAATATGAAATAAACCGCCGCACCAGCCAGAACAAGAAATGAAGGACCAAACCAACCTAAAAGCCAAAACTTCCATGTTTTCTTAAAAGCAACCGGAAAAATAAATGCGGCTTGAAGCCTTCACGAGTAATCAAACGAGTGAGAACAACCGCAATTGCAGGGAAAAACATTGCAGGTGCAATAGAGAGTTGCAGCAGCGAAGAGGATGCCAGCCCTCCGTTTACTTCCTGCGCCAATGGATATGAAACACCAAACCAATAAAGCCAAGTTGGAATAAAAGCAAATGCCAAATAGAACAAGATTCGTTTCATGTTTTCACACCCCTACCAACACACCAATTACCGCAACAAAAACAATCGTCAGCACAACAAAAGAACCAATTACTAGCCAGGAAATCGGACGTGCAAAATTAAAAGTCCATCCAATGCCAAAGCGTTCAGGCAGCACCACGCTTGGATCTTGGGGATTCCAATAAAAGATACCCAACTTCCAATACGAATCATCGTCGGAAAGAATTTCGCTCGATTCGCTCAAGCGACGAATCATCCGCGCACCAGACTGGCCATATACTACAGAGATAATCACGCCCGGAACTAAGATTGCCACTACGAGCACCATGATCACAATTGCCACTTGGCCTAATGATATCCAATCAAGTGCTGACAACATAAAAAGTAACCCAATAGCTGCAGAAATCAGTACCCCCACTGCCAACAAATACATGGTTTGGGCACGAGCAAACATCCCATACGCAAGTGCAGAGGTAACCGGACGTTGCGGATCAATGGGTTGTTTAGAACGAAGAATCATTACATGACAGACCAAAAAGCAGACTGCCATAAAGGTCTGGACAAAAACAGGAAACCCCACCACTCCAAAAGACTTAGGTTCATAGTCTGTCACATTGCCAGAAAAATCAGCATGCATAGGAATCATGTCGGGCATAAGAGGGTAGCCAACAAATCCAATTAATGCAGTAGAGGCAATAACCGCCACGTAAAGCCAATTCCATTTCAAAGACAAAGGCTTTGGAATATCGCCTTCTCCTGACACTGCAGCATGCTCGTCCCGTTGTGCGACCCAACCTTCTTTCTTTTTTAAAACAGTAACTTTACGACGGTAATAGAGCATTAATCCAAAAGATATAAGGGGAGGAAGAAGTGAGCCCCCTATAAGAAACCAAACCAAAAAGGTACTGCTTTCTGACAAGGAAGCAGATACTGTCGAAAAGTCAACCGAAGCAGACGAACCCTCAGAAGAAGCTCCCAGCAAGAATATTGCTCCCACAATTACACAGTTGGCAATAGTTACAATGAGCATTATCGCTGCATATCGGTGCTTGAACATACGCAAGCGTGCATCGTTTTGAGCAAATTCAGGAACCGTAACCGCAAAGCACTCTTGCTTTTTCATCAACCAAGGGGTTGCGGCAAGAAGCAATCCCATCAAGGCAAATATGACTACAAAAACGAGAGCAATTCCCACAGACATGATCTTACCTCCTACCCCTCTTGCGAATGGAACTTATCTGATAGGCGAGAAGCACCAGAAAGAGAACCGCTACTAAACCTCTCCTGCTTAAGCATCTCCCCTTTTTCATCAAGTCCCAGTACAGAAACGTTTCGTTTTGCGCCCGCAACTCCAGGGTCTCCATACACTTGTGCCACTTGCGTTTCCGCCTCGCTTAAAAAGGTCTGCGCTGATCCTCCTAAGGCTTTATGCTCCTGAACAAGAATTCTCAGCTTCTCTCGCAATTGCTCCTGTGCAATTGACGCTTTTGCGCAGGACTCCTGAAGAGGCTCAGCAACAAAAGCACCCGATCTGCCTCGCATGATGAGATATCCTTCATCGCGCAGTACGGCATATGCTTTATTTACCGTATGCAGATTACTCCCAGGTCGTTAGCTAAAGATCGGACGCTCGGTAAGCTATCACCTGGGCGAAGAACTCCTTGTGCTATTGCAGCAATTATCTGTTCTCGAATTTGAATATAAATCGGATCTTCAGACATCTTATTTATTCGAATAATCACGTTGATCACCGCCCGAAAAACCAGTCTGTTATATCTGTTATATCTGTTATATCTGTTATATCTGTTATATATGAAGTATAACAACTAGAACAAAAAGCGTCAATTAAACACTGAGACACACTCCGTCGCATTATCGAGAGAACGAAAGGCCATTTCATAGCCCATAAATATCAATTTAGGCAGTTTTAGCGTGCAAAGAAAATACCTTGCCTCCGTTTGAAACCGAAAAGAGCGCTATACTCCTATTAATGCAAGTCAGAGGGCTTTTTATGTTGTGCAAATAGGTTTTACAAAGAGGGAATGTATAAATCTTGCACAAGCTTATTCAAACAGCATTCGGCGAAAAACTTTCCCGTTGCGTCTTTTATGTTTTAACTGAAGTCCTTTGCTAAGCATTTTCTTGCATGTCATCAAAAAGGGGATCAATGAATAACACAACGCGCGTGGTTAATCGCACTACACCATTTTTACGCAAGCTTCATTCCTTTGCGGGAGTTATTCCTTTAGGAATATTTCTCTGCTTTCATATGCTGGTAAATTATTCTGCCAATTGGGGAAGCGCCCCTTACAATACGGTAGGCACCTTCTTAGCGCACATGCCCTACAAAATAGTGCTCGAAACCTTCATTATTTTCCTGCCGTTATTGTTTCATGCACTCTATGGCGTGTATTTAGCTTTTACTTCAAGCGTTACCGTAGGCACTTTTACCTATTTCCGTAATTGGCGCTATGTCTTTCAGCGGATTACGGGACTTATCGCCCTTCTCTTTGTGGCGTGGCATATCTACGGCACAAAACTTCAAGTTGAACTTACAGGCGTAGACCCAGTTTTGCCATGGTCGCAGGCATTGTTGGCAATCCTCTCGGGCTTACCTTGTTTGCCCTTGGTCTTCTTTGCTGTGTCTATCATTTCGTAAATGGACTTTGGACTTTTCTGATCACGTGGGGCATCACCCTTACTCCCCGATCGCAAAAAATATCCGAATATATTCTCATCGTTGTATTTTTTGTTTTTGCTGCTTTTAGCATGAAAGCGCTCTTTGCGTTCGTTTGATTGTTTTACTTACCACTTTATCGATAGCCCAAACAGTCCAGGGTACCTCGCTTACCAAATGACCTTTTTATGAAAACCCCGCATTCCTAATTGATTTCCCTGGCATTTGCTTATGACTTTTTGAAGGATTTCATATGAGTAAAGGAACGATTGCCGTAGTTGGCGGTGGACTTGCCGGATTAATGGCAACTTTAAAAATTGTCGAAGCAGGACTCTCGGTTAATCTTTTTTCTCTTGTTCCTGTCAAACGGTCTCATTCAGCATGCGCCCAGGGAGGCATCAATGCCGCACTTGATACGAAAGGCGAAGGCGACTCTATAGATAAGCATTTCGACGACACAATTTATGGGGGAGATTTTTTAGCAAATCAACACCAAGTTCGCGGCATGGTTGAGGCTGCACCCCGCATTGTTCATATGTTTGACCGCATGGGAGTTATGTTTAATAGAACCCCAGAAGGATTGCTTGATTTAAGGCGTTTTGGCGGAACTCAGAAGCGTCGTACCGCATTTGCTGGAGCAACCACCGGCCAGCAGCTTCTTTATGCTCTTGACGAACAAGTACGAGCCCTTGAAGTTGAAGGCAAAGTTCATGTTTTTGAAGGATGGGAATTTGTCTCCGCCATCATTCATAACGAAACCTGCTGTGGGATTACCGCCCAAAATTTATCCTCGATGGAAATACGTTCCTTCCCAGCCGAGGCAGTAATAATAGCAACAGGTGGATGCGGAGCCGTTTTTGGGAAATCTACCAATCAACTATCAACACAGGCTATGCTGCAGCACGCGTTTATAAACAAGGTGCGCTTTATGCCAATGGCGAATTTGTCCAAATCCATCCAAACCGCTATCCCGGGAGAGGATAAAAACCGTCTCATTAGTGAATCTGCCGTGGTGAAGGTGGGCGTATCTGGACCTACAAAGACGGAAAACCTTGGTATTTTCTCGAAGAAAAATATCCCGCCTATGGAAACTTGGTGCCTCGAGATATTGCTGCGCGAGAAATATTCGATGTCTGTGTAAATCAGCATCTCGGAATTGATGGTAAGAATGTTGTATATCTTGACGTATCCCACATAAAACCTGAAATTCTCGACGTAAAACTCGGTGGAATTCTCGATATTTGCGAAAAGTTTGTCGGCCCCGATCCTCGCAAAGTGCCAATGCGCGTAGCGCCAAGCGTACATTATTCTATGGGCGGGTTGTGGGTTGATCTCAACCAGCAAACCTCTATTCCAGGATTGTTCGCCGCAGGTGAATGTGATTTCTCTCAACATGGCGCCAATCGACTTGGGGCGAATTCCCTTTTGTCTGCAGTTTACGCTGGATCAGTTGCGGGTCCTTCTGCTGTCGAATATGTCAAAGGACTTAGCTCGGGTTCTGCAAGCATTTCTTCGCAGGTATTCGACCAGGCTGTCGCAAACGACGAATCCGATTACCGCACGTTAGGTGCTCTCGCAGGACCAATTAACCCCTATGCCCTTCACGAAGAACTCGGAGCGCTCATGACCAAGAATGTAACCGTGGTTCGCAACAATAAAGATCTTGCTCAAACCCTCTCTGAACTCGACAACATAGAAGAAAAATATCATCAAATTGGCGTACAAGACCACGCCTCTTGGAGCAATACGGTAATACCTTTTGTACGTCAGCTAGGAGGCATGATCGATTTAGCAAAGGTCATCACAAAAGGAGCGCTCAATCGCAACGAAGTCGCGGGTCGCATTATAAGCCTGAATTTCCTGAACGCAACGATGCCGATTGGCTCAAAACGACACTCGCATCCTACAATGCCAACACCAATGCTCCCGATTTAAGTTACGAGGCCGTTGATATCTCCTTGATCAAACCCCGTAAACGCGATTATAGTCACGCGAAGAAGGAGTCATAAAAATGCCTGACAATAACAACCCTTCTCAAACCATTCAGCTCAAAATAAAACGACAAGAAGGACCAGAAGCTACACCGTACTGGGAAGAATTCGAAATTCCCTATCGGCCTCATATGAATGTCGTATCCTGTTTGATGGAAATTCGCAAGATCCCGTCACGCCCAAGGCAAACCTACCACTCCTGTTGTTTGGGAAAGTGTCTGTCTCGAGGAAGTATGCGGGGCATGCTCAATGCTTATCAACAACATCCCGCGTCAGGCGTGTTCTGCTTTGGTTGATTCTTTGAAACAACCCATAACTCTCGCACCGCTCTCAAAATTTTCTCTTGTACGCGACCTAAAGGTAGACCGAACCAAACTATTTGACGCACTCAAGCGTATTCATGGGTGGATTGATATTGATGGCCCCTTCGATTTGGGACCAGGACCCGAATGCCAGAACGCAGACGACGCTGGGCTTACGAACTATCGAAATGCATGACCTGTGGATGCTGTTACGAAGCTTGCCCTAACTGCAACACGCGCAATGAATTTATGGGCTCATGCCATATCGCAGGTACGTTTATTTAACGCTCATCCAACGGGAGCCATGAATAAAGAGGTTCGCCTTTCGGCCATTATGGCGCCGACGGCATCACTTCATGCGGCAATGCGCAAAATTGCGTCCGCGTCTGCCCTAAAGACATCCCTCTTACTACTTCAATTGCGCACATGAATCGCGAAACATTCAAACAAAGTCTTAAAAATACTTTTGGAGGATTTTCAGAATAATAGTCCAAGACTTTTCCCTGCGACTCATGCCTATTAATTTCATCTCTAACTGCAACAGGGACGCCGAAACATTCGACGTCCCTGCTAACTCGAGGTTCAGTTCAACCGCATGGCATCCTGACCAAAAATTGCATGCTGTACTAAGCTCGAAGCAAATCAGCCGCAACCTCCTTCGCGCAAAGAAGACCATCAGCAAGCGAATTCACCACAAGAGTAGAACCATAACGAGCATCACCTGCAGCATATACGGGCACCTTTGGTGTTTTGTTTTCCTTCATTGAAACTTGATGCGTTTCACCAACCATTACAGGGCGCACACGAGGACCCTCAGTTGTTTCTACTTCAAATGCATCGTAAACACCACGCTCAGGACCATTAAACCCACAAGCCAAAACTACAAGCTGAGCTGGAACAGTGTATTCAGTATCCATCATGCGCTTCGGAGCACCATCGCTCCAATCAAGATTAACAATACGTAAGCCAACTACTCTATTGTCTTCTTTCAGTACTTCTACGGTATCCGCCGTATATGAACGTGGATCTGAGCCATACGTTTCAATTGCCTCACGTAAACCATAATCAGTCTTTTTCACGTTAGGCCATTCGGGCCACTGATTAGAAGCCGTGCGCTGTTCAGGAGGCATAAGATTGTATTCCAGCTGTCGAATGCTCTTTGCACCCTGACGTACCGCCGTAGCCACACAGTCGGTCCCCGTATCTCCACCGCCAATAACGACAACATCAAGACCTTCAGCAGAGACAGTTGTAGCGCGGTTTTCCAATTGACTGCGCGTTTGTTCAGTCAAATAATCAACCGCATAAACCACACCTTGCGCATCTGCACCAGGTGCAGACAATCCACGCGCATCAGTTGCACCTACTGCTACTATTACAGCATCAAAATCTGCGCAGATCTGTGCAGCAACTTTTTCATCTGCCGCATCAACATTGAGCCTAAACTCAATACCTGATGCCCTAAGTTGCTCAATACGACGAGTTACCACTTCCTTGGGCAATTTCATACTAGGAATGCCGTACATCAGCAAGCCACCCGGAGCATCGTGACGCTCGAAGACGGTTGCACGAATGCCCTGCTGAGTTAAACTCCAAGCTGCAGCCAAACCGCACGGCCCCGATCCAATAACTGCAACATGAGGCGCATCGGCCTTGGGGTGAGGCAAGGGAGCTGGTCCACCCGCAGCCCATTCGTGTTCAGAAATTGCACGCTCGTTATCGCGAATCGTAGTGGCTTCATCCACATACGCTAAGTTGCAGGCAGCTTCACACAAAGCAGGGCAAATACGTCCTGTAAACTCCGGAAACGGATTGGTTAATACCATGCGCTTTGCTGCCTCGTCCCACAATCCGCGATATACCAAATCGTTCCATTCCGGAATGAGATTATGAAGAGGACAGCCTGAAACACGAGCCGCACCAAAGTTCTTTCCGAACTGACAAAACGCCACACCACACATCATGCAACGACTTGCCTGTATTTGCTGCTCCTCTTCCGATAGAGGGATTGTGTAATCATCAAAATCATGAATAGCTTCTTCAGTGGGACGCTCGCCATGATAGTGGCGTCCGTATTCTAAGTACGCTCCCGCTTTTCCCATGGCTAGTTCCCCTTTCCTACTACTTCAAAGGCTTCTTCAAGTGCTTCTTCGTGGGTTTTTCCTTGAGCTTTTGCTGCTGCCACGATATTCAGCACATGCTCATATTCAACAGGTATAACTTTCTTGAAATGCTTTGCCATGGAATCGAAGCGATAGAGCATCTTTATGCCACGTGGACTTGCGGTATAACGCACATGCTCTTCAATGAGTGAACGAATAAGATCCAAATCTTCCACACAAGGAGCATCAATCTTGACCATTTCTTTATTGCAGCGACCCTCGAGAGTGTTGTATTCGTCGAACACATACGCAACGCCGCCACTCATGCCCGCCGCAAAATTCTGACCGACCTCTCCCAAGATAAGTGCCGTACCGCCAGTCATGTATTCGCATCCGTGATTTCCAACACCTTCTACCACCAAGTTGCACCAGAGTTGCGAACACCAAAGCGCTGTCCTGCTAAGCCATTAATAAATCCGCGACCACTTGTTGCGCCATAAAATGCCACGTTTCCAACGATGATATTTTCATCATATTTGTAAGTCGCCGAATCGGAAGGATGGACGGAAACGATGCCGCCAGACAAGCCCTTTCCGAAGTAGTCATTTGCATCACCTGTTACCTTCATGGTTATACCTGCGGGCAAGAACGCGCCGAAGCTTTGACCTGCCGAACCTGCACAATCGATGGTGATAGATCCATCAGGCAATCCTTCAGGATGCGCCTTCGTTACCGTCGCGCCCAAAATGTACCTACGCAACGATTTACGTTTGCGATATCCGCATGGAAGTGCACCGGCTCCATATGCTTGCGCGCCTGTTCCGACATAGGAATAAACAAGGTGGCATCCAGAGTCTTTTCAAGCTCCACATCATATTTCATCTCTGGCAAATAATGACGACCTGCTGCGCCAGGAATATGGGCACCAAATTCACAAACCGCTGGAGCCAACACGCTCGATAAATCGATAAGGTTTGCCTTCCAGTTGTTTTCTACCTTAACCTGGCGTAAGCACTCCGGATGACCAACCATTTCATCTACCGTACGGAATCCCAACGAAGCCATAACTTCACGAAGCTGTTCAGCCACAAACAACATGAAGTTTTCAACGTATTCGGGCTTACCATGGAAATGATTCCTTAAGCGACAGTTTTGTGTTGCGATACCCGCAGCACGTATCTTGCTGGCAGTCTCGCTGCATCAAGCAACCCATCGCGATAAGAGGCATTGTAGCGAAGCCAAATTCTTCAGCACCCAGCAAGCAAGCAACCGCAACATCGGTACCATCCATCAACTTGCCATCAGCTTCAAGAACTACACGCGAACGCAAGCCATTGCGCACAAGCGTTTGCTGGGTTTCCGCCAATCCAAGCTCTAGCGGTAAGCCTGCATGCCAGATAGAATCTCGAGGAGCAGCACCTGAACCTC
>ENA-OQAS01001045-OQAS01001045.1-human-gut-metagenome-genome-assembly--contig:-NODE-1045-length-13530-cov-1.693651_pt1 | contig 13530 bp, 17 predicted proteins | sample MGYA00242733_ERZ504523 | MGnify/ENA primary metagenome ERZ504523 (study PRJEB26092, sample SAMD00036239) | human gut metagenome | host: Homo sapiens | study: EMG produced TPA metagenomics assembly of... | reverse complement strand
ACCACTTGCGCTTTGATAATCTTACCCAGGATCAGCTGAGAAGAACGCTGATGCCTGTTCGGTGAATACGAAAAAGACCAGATCCGGCGAGATCGCAAAAGAGATTGGATTGCAGATTGCAAACAAACCGGACAGCAGGATATTTGTTTTGTATCTGATGACGATTATGCATCTTTTATTGAAGAAGAAGTAACCAGAAATCCCGGAAGGTAATTTGTAACGACCGGACGAAAGATCCTGGGACGGCATAAAGGAATCATCCACTATACGATCGGACAGAGAAAGGACTTGGACTTTCTTTTGGGTATCCGGCATTCGTGCTTGAGATCCGCCCGGATACGAATGAAGTTGTGATTGGGACGAATGAAGATCTGATGACGACGCGGGTCCGTGCAAATAAGCTGAACTTATGACAGTAGAGGACCTGGAAGGCGAGATGCGCGCATTTGCTAAAATCAGATATAACCATAAAGGGGACTGGTGCACAGTCCGCAAAACCGGAGAAGATGAGATAGAGTGCATCTTTGAGACACCGCAGAGAGCGGTAACACCGGGGCAGGCACTGGTACTGTATGATGGAGATTATGTACTTGGAGGCGGAACAATTCTGGGTTAGCTCAGAATTGTTCTGCTTTTTGGTATATTGGAACCGGACTGCAATCCGACAAATGATTTGCAGGAAAGCCGGATGGATTTACACATGAAGAATGGCAAGGAGGGAAAAATATGAGAGCGGACTGCCATATGCACACTTATTTTTCCGGAGATTCAGAGGCAAAACCGGAAGATATGGTTCTTGCAGCAATCGATAAAGGACTGGAAGCAATCTGTTTTACGGATCATGAAGATATTGATTATTTTTGTGATGATATTGAATTTGTGTTTGATCCGGAAACCTATTTTAAAGAGCTTGGAGCACTGAAGGAAAAGTATAAGGAGAAGCTGGATATCCGGATCGGTGTGGAGTTTGGACTTCAGCCACACCTTGTGGAGAAAGCAAAAGCATTTACCGCGGCAAATCCGTATGATTTTGTGATCGGATCCATGCATGTGGTTGGTGGGAAGGATCCTTATTATCCTGAGTTCTTTGAGGGAATTTCGGATGAAGAGGCCTACCGGATGGCACTTCGGGAAACAATAGCCGATATCAGGGCTGTAGCGGATTTTGATGTGCTCGGACACCTGGATTATGTGGTACGCTATGGAAAACACCGGGAACAGGAATATTCTTACGGCAGATTTGCAGATGAAATAGATGAAATCCTGCGGTATCTTATTGAACACGGGAAAGGGCTGGAAGTCAATACGGCAGGACTGAAGTATGGTCTTCCTTTTGCACACCCGCATCCGGATGTGTTAAAAAGATACAAAAAGCTGGGGGGAGAGATCATCACCGTCGGCGCAGATGCACATAAACCAGAGCATGTAGGGTATGATTTTAACATAGTTGACAATATTCTCGAAGCATGTGGTTTTAAATATTATGCAGAATTCATAAAAAGGGCCCCGGTTTTCAGAAAAATAAAGTGAAAAAAGGGATTGAATTTTTGTTCTGAATTTAGTACAATAAATTACAGTTGATAAATCTTAAACAATGATAAGATTTATCAAGAAAAATGTAACTGTTATATACAGTAATACAATTTATCTTTAGGAGGACTAAATCATGGCAGTAAAAGTAGCAATCAATGGATTTGGACGTATTGGACGTCTTGCATTCAGACAGATGTTTGGAGCAGAGGGATTTGAGATCGTAGCAATCAACGACCTTACATCTCCTAAGATGCTGGCTCACTTATTAAAATATGATTCAACACAGGGAAAATATGAATTAGCTGATAAAGTATCTGCTGGAGAAGACTCCATCACAGTAGACGGAAAAGAAATCAAAATCTACGCTAAAGCTAATGCAGCTGAACTTCCATGGGGAGAAATCGGAGTAGATGTAGTTCTTGAATGTACAGGATTCTACACATCTAAAGCAAAAGCTCAGGCACATATCGATGCAGGTGCTAAACACGTTATCATTCTGCACCGGCAGGAAATGACCTTCCTACAATCGTTTACAATGTAAACCATACACAGCTTACAAAAGATGACGCAATCATTTCTGCAGCTTCTTGTACAACAAACTGCCTTGCACCAATGGCTAAGGCTCTTAATGATCTTGTACCGATCAAATCTGGTATCATGTGCACAATCCATGCTTACACAGGTGATCAGATGACTCTTGACGGACCACAGAGAAAAGGTGATCTTAGAAGATCTCGTGCAGCAGCAGTAAATATCGTTCCTAACAGCACAGGAGCAGCTAAAGCAATCGGACTTGTTATTCCGGAACTTAACGGAAAACTTATCGGATCTGCACAGCGTGTACCAACCCCTACAGGATCTACAACAATCCTTACAGCAGTAGTTGAAGGTGAAGTTACTGTAGAACAGATCAATGCAGCTATGAAAGCAGCTTCTAACGAATCATTTGGATACAACGAAGATCAGATCGTTTCTAGCGATATCGTAGGAATGAGATTTGGTTCTCTTTTCGATTCTACTCAGACAATGGTACTTCCGCTTGATAACGGAACAACAGAAGTACAGGTTGTTTCTTGGTATGACAACGAAAACTCTTACACAAGCCAGATGGTAAGAACAATCAAACACTTCGGAACATTACTTTAATCCGTAACGTTTGTTTGGACAGGCTGAATTGATTCTTACTGGAATATTCCAGAGATAGGCTCAAGCAAGGTCCGGTCTACATGGACCGGGCCCTTTTATTTAACAGGAAATTCTGATGGAGCTTCCTGTTAAATAAAGGGCACTATGTGCCCAAGATGCGTATTCGTGTGAAAACGTAGATTGCCGCAAGCAACTGCGCTTGGCACGGAAATGTGCCCGGGCACATCCCATTTAAACGAAATGTAAACAGGAGGCAGGATTATGCTTAACAAAAAATCTGTAGATGATATCAATGTAAAAGGGAAAAAGGTTCTTGTAAGATGCGATTTAACGTACCTCTGATCGATGGAAAGATCACAGACGAGAACCGTCTTGTTGCAGCACTTCCTACAATCAAGAAACTGATCGCTGACGGAGGAAAAGTAATCCTCTGCTCACATCTTGGTAAACCGAAGGGAGAACCGAAACCGGAGCTTTCTCTTGCACCGGTTGCAGTAAGACTTTCAGAACTTCTCGGACAGGAAGTAAAATTCGCAGCAGATCCTGAAGTAGTAGGACCAAATGCAAAAGCAGCAGTTGAAGCTATGAAAGATGGAGAGGTAATCCTTCTTGAAAATACACGTTATAGAGCAGAAGAAACAAAGAACGGAGATGAATTCTCTAAGGAACTCGCTTCTCTTTGTGATGTATTCGTAAACGATGCATTCGGAACAGCTCATCGTGCACACTGTTCTAACGTTGGTGTTACCAAATATGTTGATACAGCAGTTGTAGGATATCTTATGCAGAAAGAAATCGATTTCCTTGGAAATGCAGTAAACAATCCGGAAAGACCGTTCGTTGCAATCCTTGGTGGAGCTAAAGTTTCAAGCAAGATTTCTGTAATCGAAAACCTGATCGATAAAGTAGACACTCTGATCATTGGTGGAGGTATGTCTTATACATTCAGCAAAGCACAGGCGGAACCGTTGGAAAATCTCTTCTTGAAGAAGATTACTGTGAATATGCACTGAACATGATTCAGAAAGCTAAAGACAAAGGCGTAAAACTCCTTCTTCCGGTAGACAACGTAATTGCAGATGATTTTCAATGATGCAATATCAAAGTTGTTAAAACTGGCGAAATTCCGGAAGGATGGGAAGGACTTGACATCGGACCAGAGACAATCAAGATCTATACTGACGCTGTAAAAGATGCAAAGACAGTTGTATGGAACGGACCTATGGGTGCATTCGAGATGCCGAACTTGCAAAAGGAACAGAAGAAGTCGCAAAAGCACTTGCTGAGACAGATGCAGTAACAATCATTGGTGGTGGTGATTCGGCAGCAGCAGTTAACCAGCTCGGATACGGTGACAAGATGACTCACATCTCTACAGGTGGCGGAGCTTCCCTTGAATTCCTTGAAGGTAAGGAGCTGCCAGGTGTAGCAGCCGCTAACGATAAATAAGCAGCGTATGTAACCCATTGTGGCGTTAGATAAGACTCGGCGTACTGTTCGGTACGCGTCGTCTTATCTGCCTTGCACTGGAATCACATCCACTATTTATTTAGCTTTATGTATTAAGATAAAATAAGGGAGATTATTGCTATGGCAAGAAAGAAAATTATTGCAGGAAACTGGAAAATGAATATGACACCTTCAGAGGCTGTAGAGCTTGTGAATACACTCAAACCTCTGGTTGTGACAGAAGAGGCTGATGTGGTATTCTGCGTACCGGCAATCGATATCATTCCGGTTGTAGAAGCTGCAAAAGGAAGCAACATCCAGGTTGGAGCAGAGAATATGTACTTCGAAGAAAAAGGTGCATACACAGGAGAAATCTCTCCGAACATGCTTACAGATGCTGGTGTTAAATATGTTGTTCTCGGACACTCTGAAAGAAGAGAATACTTTGCAGAGACAAACGAGACTGTGAACAAAAAGATGCTGAAAGCATTTGAACACGGACTTACACCGATCATGTGCTGTGGAGAAACTCTCGAACAGCGTGAACAGGGTGTGACAATGGACTTCATCCGTCAGCAGGTTAAAGTTGGATTCCAGAATGTAACAGCAGATCAGGCTAAGACAGCAGTTATCGCTTATGAGCCAATCTGGGCAATCGGAACCGGCAAGACAGCTACAACAGAGCAGGCACAGGAGGTTTGTAAAGCTATCCGTGAATGTATCGCTGAAGTTTATGATGAAGCCACAGCAGAAGCAATCCGTATTCAGTACGGCGGATCTGTAAATGCAGCTACAGCACCGGAATTATTCGCTCAGCCGGATATCGATGGTGGACTTGTAGGTGGTGCTTCTTTAAAACCGGATTTTGGTAAGATTGTAAACTGGAAATAGTCAATTATACCAAGGCGCAGGCAGAAATGCCTGCGTTTTTCAGCTGTCAAGTTTTAACAAGTGCTTGCAAGCGTATATAAAATCATGTACAATATTTAACTGAAAGAGAAATCAAACGCTTTAAGACAAAATGAAGGAGTGTAAGACGATGAGTAAAAAACCAACAGTTTGATGATCTTAGACGGTTACGGTCTGAGAGATGAAAAGAAAGGCAACGGTATTGCAGAGGCAAACACACCGGTTATGGATAAATTAATGGCTGAATATCCGTTTGTAAAAGGAAATGCAAGCGGACTTGCTGTAGGACTTCCGGACGGTCAGATGGGTAACTCGGAAGTAGGTCATATGAATATGGGTGCAGGACGTATTATTTACCAGGAGCTCACCAAGATCACAAAAGCAATCGCTGATGGCGACTTCTTTGAAAATAAGGCACTTCTTGCAGCCTGTGAAAATGCGAAGAAGAACGGTACAGCTCTTCATCTGATGGGACTGGTATCTGATGGTGGTGTACACAGTCATATTACACATATTTATGGAATTTTGGAACTTGCAAAGAGACAGGGGCTGGACAAAGTATATGTTCACTGCTTCCTTGACGGACGTGATACACCTCCGGCATCTGGAAAAGAATATGTTGAACAGTTAGAAGCAAAGATGAAAGAAATCGGTGTAGGTGAAGTTGCAAGTGTTTCCGGACGTTACTATGCAATGGACCGTGACAACCGTTGGGACCGTGTAGAAAAAGCATACGCTGCACTTACACGCGGCGAAGGTGACACAGCAGCATCAGCAACAGAAGGAATCCAGGCTTCTTACGACAAAGAAGTAACTGACGAATTCGTAGTACCATTTGTAGTGACAAAAAACGGTACACCGGTTGCAACTGTAAAAGACGGAGATTCTGTGATCTTCTTTAATTTCCGCCCGGATCGAGCAAGAGAAATCACCAGAACATTCTGTGCGGATGATTTTGACGGATTTGACAGAGGAGAACGTATCAAGACAACTTATGTATGTTTTACAGAGTATGATGAGACAATTCCAAATAAAATGGTTGCATTTGTAAAAGAAGGCATCACGAATACATTTGGCGAATTTCTTGCAGCAAACAACATGACACAGGCAAGAATCGCCGAGACAGAGAAATATGCACATGTTACCTTCTTCTTTAATGGTGGAGTAGAAGAACCGAACAAGGGAGAGGACAGAATCCTTGTCAAATCGCCTAAGGTTGCAACTTACGATCTGAAGCCGGAGATGAGTGCATATGAAGTATGTGACAAGCTTGTAGACGCAATCAAAGCGGATAAGTACGACGTAATCGTAATTAACTTTGCAAACCCGGATATGGTTGGCCATACCGGTGTAGAAGCAGCAGTGATCAAAGCAATTGAAGCTGTTGATGAATGTGTAGGAAAAGCAGTTGATGCAGTGAAAGAAGTTGGTGGACAGATGTTTATCTGCGCTGACCACGGAAATGCAGAACAGCTGATCGATGAAGAGACAGGAGAACCATTTACCGCTCATACAACGAACCCGGTTCCGTTCATTCTTGTAAATGCAGATCCTGCATATAGCTTCGTGAAGGCGGATGCCTTGCAGACATCGCTCCGACGCTGATCGAGCTGATGGGAATGCAGCAGCCAGCAGATATGACTGGAAAATCATTATTAGTAAAATAGTAAATATATTTGCCCGGAATCATGAAAATGGTTCCGGGTGTTTTGTTGTCAGAAGAGCAAAACATACTGCAGGAGAAAAGAAAATATGCTGCATATAAATCTGATCTACTCTTTTTGAAAAGCATTGAAATGAAAAAATTGCATGAAATGAAAAACAAAAAATTCAAAAAAACACATTTAAATCAACAAAAATCACGATATATCATATTTATATGCAAGAATTAGTTGACGAAAAATCATTTTTCCTATATACTTACTACTTGTAGTGAGTTTTGATGTTGTCAAAACAGCTGAAAGAAACTGCAGATGGCAGATTTCGGAAGTATAAAGTACGGCAAGAAACACACAATGATTAGTTGATGATTATGGGAGGTTTTCAAGATGACTGCATATAGAGATATGAGTAGAGAAGAACTGCTTGAATTAAAGAGCAGACTGGAAAAAGAATTTGAAGATGTTAAAGGAAAAGGTCTGAAACTGGATATGTCCAGAGGTAAACCGTCCAAAGCACAGCTTGATCTTTCTATGGGGATGATGGATGTACTTAAGAGCACATCAGATCTTGTCTGCGAAGAAGGAGTAGATTGCCGTAACTATGGAGTGATCGATGGAATCAAAGAAGCAAAACAGCTTCTTTCTGATATGATGGAAGTACCGAAGGATAATATTATCATCTTTGGTAACTCCAGCCTGAACGTAATGTATGATACTGTTGCAAGAGCGATGACACATGGTATCATGGGAAGCACCCCTTGGGCAAAGCTTGACAAGGTAAAATTCCTCTGCCCGGTACCTGGATATGACAGACATTTTGCAATCACCGAACATTTTGGAATTGAGATGATCAATATTCCAATGACGTCGGATGGACCGGATATGGATCTGGTAGAGCAGTATGTGGAGAATGATCCGGCTGTAAAAGGTATCTGGTGTGTACCGAAATATTCTAACCCACAGGGAATCACTTATTCTGATGAAACCGTACACCGTTTTGCGAAATTAAATCCAGCGGCAGAAGATTTCCGTATTTTCTGGGATAATGCATATGGAATCCATCATTTGTATGAGGATAAACAGGATTATCTGATCGAGATTCTGATGGAATGTAAAAAAGAAGGACATCCGAACATGGTTTACAAATTCGGTTCTACTTCCAAGATCAGCTTCCCGGGTTCTGGTATTGCAGCAATTGCGGCATCCGATGAAAACCTTGCGGAAATCCGCAAGATGATGTCCGTACAGACCATCGGTCATGATAAATTAAACCAGCTCAGACATGCGCGTTTCTTCGGTGATATCCATGGAATGGTTCAGCATATGAAGAAACATGCAGATATCTTAAGACCGAAATTTGACACCGTATTAAATGTACTGGAAAGTGAGCTTGGCGAACTTGAGATTGGTTCCTGGATGGCACCGCGAGGAGGATACTTCATTTCCTTCGATGCGTTGGATGGATGTGCCAAAGCAATCGTAGCAAAAGCAAAAGAAGCCGGACTGATCATGACAAAAGCGGGAGCAACCTTCCCATACGGAAAGGATCCAAAAGACAGCAATATCCGAATTGCACCGTCCTTCCCGACACCAGAAGAACTGGAAGTTGCAGCACAGGTATTCGTACTCAGCGTAAAACTGGTAAGTATTGATAAAATTCTTGGCGAAAAAGTAGAAGTCGAAGAAGCTTAATATATGTGAGAAAACAGTGGATTTTCCAGAAGGAGAATTCACTGTTTTTTGATGTAAAGGTTGTGGTGGCCGATTGTACAAAAGAAAGAAGAAGCTTCGATGAAAGATGTGCTTTTTCGATAGTGAGAGAGGGAATTTTATCAATGGGGGAATCTGTGGGAGTGTGTTGAAGAGGGGAGAGTTTAGAATGATATAGGAAAACTATGACATGGGGATAACGGGAAAAGGAAATGCGATTTATGAATTGGTTTGAGAGTCGGATATTACACTAATCTTCCCTTCCGACTGCAATTCCCTAAATCCTAGTTCTCACCATCCAAAAAACTTTTGCATATGTAAAAAAGTTACCAATACACAGACCAGAGGAATCTAAAATACTCCCCAGTGCAACTGAATGCGTGGGGAGTATTTTAGATTCCTCTGGTCGTTCCATTAGAACCTATATTTTACATATCCAAATTTCTACATCTTCTTCTGCGCAGTCGAAAGCATCAGTTTGATGCGGTTCAGCTGGTTTACTTCGCTTGCTCCCGGATCATAATCGATTGCAACGATGTTGGATTCCGGATGACGGCGGCGCAGTTCTTTAATAACACCTTTTCCGACTACGTGGTTTGGCAGACAGGCAAAAGGCTGTGTGCAGACAATGTTTGGTGCACCGCTGTGGATCAGCTCCAGCATTTCTCCGGTAAGGAACCATCCTTCACCGGTCTGGTTTCCAAGAGAAACAATTTCTTTTGCCATCGAAGCCAGGTGTTCAATATGTGATGGTGGATCGAAGCGTTTACTTGCTTTTAATGCATCAACGGCAGGCTTGCGGAACCATTCCAGAGCCTTGATTCCGAGATTACCCATGCGGGCGGTTGATTTCTTCATGCCGAGATGTTCTGCTTTAAGTTTGTATTGTAGAAGCAGTAGAGCAGGAAGTCGGTCAGATCCGGAACCACGGCTTCGGCACCTTCCTGTTCAAGAAGATCTACCAGGTAGTTATTGGCAGCTGGAAGGAATTTAACAAGGATTTCTCCGACAACTCCGACACGTGGCTTTTTGACATCTTTTAATGGAAGAGAATCAAAATCTTCTACGATCTGGCGGCAGAGACGTTTAAACTCGTGTCTGCTTGGATAGCCTTTCTTGATAAATTCGATAACTGTCTTTTCCCATTTCTTATGCATGGTATTGGCAGAGCTGGAACAGCTTCATATGGGCGGACACGGTACAGGCAGCGCATGAAGAGATCACCAAATATCAGACCATACACACCTTTCAGTACAAGTGGAAGGGTGATCTTGAATCCAGGATTGCTTTCAAGCCCGCTTAAGTTGATTGAAATAACAGGGATATGTCCGTAACCGGCTTTTTTAAGAGCACGGCGGATAAATCCGATATAGTTGGAAGCACGGCATCCGCCACCGGTCTGCGAAATAATGACAGCCAGGTGGTCGGTGTCATATTTGCCGGAAAGGATAGCATCCATGATCTGTCCAACTACCATCAGAGACGGGTAGCAGGCATCATTGTTTACATATTTAAGACCCATGTCAACTGCATGCTTGTTATCATTTTTCAGTACTTCCAGTTTGTAGCCTGCTTCCTGGAAGGCTGGCTCAATCAGTGAAAAGTGGATCGGTGACATCTGCGGACACAAAATGGTATAGGTTTCCTTCATTTCCTTTGTAAAAGGAATTTTTTCGATATTTGCCGGACGAATGGTGCGCTCCATATGTTTCTGCTCGCGGACGCGGATGGCGGCGAGAAGAGAACGGATACGGATACGTGCAGCACCCAGGTTATTAACCTCATCAATCTTAAGAGAGGTATAAATCTTGTCGGAACCGGTCAGAATATCTGCAACAGCATCGGTTGTTACGGCATCAAGACCGCATCCGAAAGAGTTCAGCTGGATCAGATCCAGATCATCTCTTGTCTTTACAAAATTGGCTGCTGCGTACAGTCGGGAATGATACATCCACTGATCCATAACAATTAGCGGACGTTCTACCGGATTCAGATGGGAGATGGAATCTTCCGTCAGAACGGCAAGTCCGTAGGAGGTGATCATCTCCGGGATACCGTGGTTGACCTCCGGATCGTAATGGTATGGACGACCGGCAAGTACAATGCCGCGGGTTCCTGTCTTTTCTATGTAAGCGAGTGTTTCTTCACCCTTTTTGCGGATGTCCTGACGGCATGCAGCAAGTTCTTCCCATGCAGCATGAGCGGCATTTTTGATTTCTTCTGCTGGAAGATTCTTTGCAGAAGTAAATTCACGGACCAGTCCGTCTGTGATTGTTTTTTCGCTTGTGAGGGCGAGGAATGGATTCATGAATCTACTTCACCGTGTACGATCGGGTCCATATTGTTCTTGATGTTCTCCGCGTATGAGGTGACGATCGGGCAGTTATAATGATTGTCGCATCGGCAAATTCACTACGTTCGTATGGTATACAAGGGTAGAAGATAAAGTCTGCACCCTGGTTGATCAGCCACTGTACATGTCCGTGCGCCAGCTTTGCCGGATAACACTCGGATTCGCTCGGAATAGATTCAATACCAAGTTCATAAATCTTATGTGTAGAAGCAGGAGAGAGTAACACATGATATCCCAGTTTTGTGAAGAAAGTAAACCAGAACGGATAGTTCTCATACATGTTGAGAACTCTTGGAATACCAACCGTTCCACGTTTTGCTTCGGATGGATCTAATGGCGTATAACCAAAATAACGTTCATTTTTATAAGCGAAAAGGTTTGGCACATCACTCTTTGCTTTCTCTTTTCCAAGACCGCGCTCGCAACGGTTTCCGGAAATAAAACGACGTCCGCCGCTGAATTTGTTGATGGTCAGACGACAGTTGTTGGTACAGCCGTTACATTTTGCCATTGAGGTTGTATAGGTAAGTTCATTGATTTCATCAATGGAAAGCATAGTTGTATTTTTGCATTCTTTGAAACCATAGCGTTCTCTTGCAATCAGTGCAGCCCCAAAAGCACCCATGATTCCTGCAATATCCGGACGGATTGCCTGACATCCGGCGATGGTCTCAAAGCTTCTGAGTACGGCATCATTGTAGAATGTACCACCCTGTACAACAATTTTTTACCAAGCTCAGATGCATCAGATACCTTGATAACCTTGAAAAGAGCATTTTTGATAACCGAATAAGCAAGTCCGGCTGAAATATCGGATACTTCAGCACCTTCTTTTGCGCCTGTTTTACCTTTGAGTTCATAAATACGGTACAACGGGTACCGAGGTCAATCGGATGTTTCGCAAGTGCTTCATGTGCAAAATCCTCTACGGTGTAGTTCAGGGATTTGGCAAAAGTCTCGATAAAGGAACCGCATCCGGAAGAACATGCTTCGTTGAGCTGTACGCTGTCTACAGTCTGATTCTTGATCTTGATACACTTCATATCCTGACCACCGATATCGAGGATACAGTCTACATCCGGTTCGAAGAAAGAAGCGGCGTAATAGTGAGATACGGTTTCAACTTCGCCTTCATCCAGAAGAAGTGCGGCTTTAATGAGCGCTTCTCCGTAACCGGTTGAACAGGAGTGAACGATCTGTACGCCTTCCGGAAGCTGGCTGTAAATATCCTTGATCGCACCGATGGTCGTACCAAGAGGATCACCGTCATTGCATGGTAGAAGGAGTACAAAAGAGTACCGTCTTCTCCGACCAGAGCGGCTTTCGTGGTGGTAGAACCGGCATCGATTCCAAGGTAGGCATTACCGTGGTAGCTGGTAAGATCACCAACCGGCACCTGATGCTTTGCATGGCGGTTCTTAAATTCATTGTAATCTGCTTCACTGGAAAAGAGCGGCTGCATACGCTCAACTTCAAAGTCCATTTCAATATGGGCATCCAGCTTTTTCTGCATCTCACCGAGAGAGGTGACTACATCCTTTTAGAGTTCAGCGCAGAGCCGACGGCTGCAAAAGATGGGAATACTTTGGTGCGATAATGTGTTCGTCATCCAGCTTGAGAGTACGGATAAACGCTTCTCTCAGTTCAGAGAGGAAATGAAGCGGTCCACCGAGGAAAGCAACATGTCCGCGGATTGGTTTTCCGCAGGCAAGACCACTGATGGTCTGGTTGACGACTGCCTGGAAAATAGAAGCAGACAGGTCTTCTTTGGTAGCACCGTCATTGATCAGCGGCTGGATATCTGTCTTGGCAAATACGCCACAGCGGGCTGCAATCGTATAAGTGCTTTGTAATTTTGGCATATTCGTTCAGACCGGTTGCATCTGTCTGGAGAAGGGACGCCATCTGATCGATGAAGATCCGGTACCTCCGGCGCAGATTCCGTTCATACGCTGCTCAATATTTCCATTTTCAAAATAGATGATCTTGGCATCTTCGCCGCCCAGCTCGATCGCTACATCGGTCTGTGGTGCATAATCCTGAAGAGCGGTGGAAACGGCAACAACCTCCTGGACAAAAGGTACGCCAAGATGCTTTGCCAGAGTAAGACCACCTGATCCGGTAATCATTGGAGATACCTTGATCTGACCGAGCTTGTAGATAGCACGACCAAGCAGATCAGAAAGGGTTTCCTGAATATTGGCGAAGTGACGCTCGTAATCAGAAAACAGAACATCATTATTACTGTCCAGAACTGCGATTTTAACAGTTGTAGAACCGATGTCAATCCCCAGGGTATGTAATTCTGTCTGATTCATGATTTAACTACTCCTTATTACAATTAAAAAATTTGTCTGTGTTATTACCTATTAAATGTAGTTCGCAGAGAACTACAGTATCTTACATTATACGACAGAACCAACGAAAATACAAACAGAAGTTGTGCATGGCATTGTAGAAAAAGTGCCTGGAAGTGAACAAAAGATGTAAATTATGTGAAAAGAGAGTAAGAGGTGGAATGGAATTGACAAAGTAAAAAGCAGACGATAAAATAACATACGTGAAAGGAGATTTTGAATGAAGAACTGGTTAGATAAAATGGAGCGCAGGTTCGGGCGCTATGCAATTAGAAATCTTACAATGTATCTGCTTGCAGGCTATGCGATCGGATATCTTTTGAGTTTTACGATGCCACAGCTTCTTACCTATTTTACACTGGAACCGGCACTGATTTTGAAAGGGCAGGTGTGGCGACTTCTAAGCTGGGTG
>ENA-OQAS01001044-OQAS01001044.1-human-gut-metagenome-genome-assembly--contig:-NODE-1044-length-13541-cov-4.897197_pt1 | contig 13541 bp, 18 predicted proteins | sample MGYA00242733_ERZ504523 | MGnify/ENA primary metagenome ERZ504523 (study PRJEB26092, sample SAMD00036239) | human gut metagenome | host: Homo sapiens | study: EMG produced TPA metagenomics assembly of... | reverse complement strand
AAAAAAAGAAAAAGAGTAATGTTGTCCTGAACATCATTATTGTCCTGGTGTTTTTGGCGGGGGCGGGTGTGTTCCTTTATCCCACGATCAGTGATATGTGGAACCAGTATCGAAATGCCCAGCTAGTCAGTAAGTACGAGGAAGCGGTAACGGAGCTTTCGGACAACGACTATGACAGGCTGTGGAAAGAGGCGAAGGAGTATAATGCCGAGCATCCGGTGAATGCCATTGTAGATGCTTTTGAGGAAGAGGATACTTATGAGCTGAGTCATCCTTATGACAGGGTTCTGGATCCGAACGGTGATGGTCTGATGGGGAGTATCGAGATCCCGAAGATCAAAGCGAAGCTGGCTATCTATCACGGACTGAGCAAGACCGTGCTGGAAAAGGGTGTGGGCCACGTGAGGGCACCAGTCTTCCTATCGGAGGCAAGAGCACCCATGCGTTCTGGCGGCGCATCGAGGTCTTCCGAATGCGAAGCTTTTTACAGATCTGGATCAGATGGAAAAGGGAGATATTTTTATCCTGCATATTCTTGGCAAGAATCTGGCCTACAAGGTGGATCAGATCAAGACGGTGCTTCCGGATGAGACCAGTGACCTGGATATTGTTGAGGGCGAGGATCATGTGACACTGGTTACGTGTACGCCTTATGCGGTGAATACCCACAGACTTCTTGTTCGTGGTATTCGGACGAAGTATGTGGAGGAAGAAGTTACTAAGAATGACGAAACGATTCCGCAGAAGCTTGCAGTTGTGGATCCGAAGAGGGTTCTTGCCGGCGGTGCGGCAGCGCTTGTTATTCTGATTCTGTTGATTTACCTGATTGTCCGCCGCAAGGATAAAAAACGCAGAATGAAACAGCTTTCAGAAAGGAAAGAGGAGGCAGAGAGCGATGAAAAATAGAAGAAAGCAAGGGAAAATATTCCGGAGCCTTCTGGCTGTTCTGATGCTGACGGCTATGCTGGTCACGAGTGTTTTGCAGCCGGTTTTCGCCGGGGATTATGTAGCTGGAACAAAGGGTAATCTGACGTTGACGGTTCAGCAGGCGGATGAGGAGGGAAATCAGACTCCGCTGCCGGGTGTAGGGCTGACGATCTACAGGGTTGGCAGTGTGAATTTTGATGGTAATGTGCATTTCGTGCTGGATGAGGCACTGGCTGCCGCAGCGATCGATTTTGATTCCATCACGACGGCTGACGACTGGTATGAAGCAGCAGGGCAGCTGGCAGATATGATCAGCAGCGGAAGCGTGGATGTGTGGGGTCTGTCCAGAACCTCTGATGCAGAGGGTAATATGACTTTCGCTGATCTGGCTGAGGGTATGTACCTGGTGGTGCAGACAGATGGAAACAGCAGTGTTATGGTTTCACCGATGCTGATCTCCGTTCCTTTTGCAGATCAGGAGCAGGGCTGGATGTATGATGTGCAGGCATATCCGAAGACTTCAACGAAACAGCATACACAGATCCAGGTTACGAAGAGAATCTATAATGTTGATGAGAATGACAATGTGATTCCTCTGGAAACGAAAGAGGATGTAACTTATAAGGTTGGCGTTTTTTTCGGATCAGGAAGGTACGATCGTTCCGTGATGATTATTTAAAGGATATCCATATCCAGAATGCTTCCAGTGGTACAGCTACATGGACGGATGTTCCGGATGGCACCTATTATGTATTTGAGCTGGATGAGGATGGAAATCTTCTTCAGCAGAATACGAAGATTGAGGTGGATGAGGAGAACCTTTACTACTACAATGTAACGAAGCTGAATGGCGAGAGTGAAGAGAAGTCCAATCAGGTTGTGATCGGTGGAGATAGTGGTGCTGCTGAGGCAGCGGCTTATGTAAATAACTATTATACAAAGATTTCCGATATATTCAGCCGTAACGGATTTATCAACATTAAGAAGAATGTGATGATCGATGGTGTTGCTTCTACTGTGGATGATACGTTCTATGCAGGTGTGTTCTCCACTGAGAGTAACGGTGAGCTGACGCTTGAGAAGGTAGTGACTCTGAAACAGAATGATAGTGTTGAGGTAATGTTGGATCTTCCAAAGGATCAGGAGATCAACAGTGTTACTTATACTGTTCTGGAGACGGATAAGGATGGAAATCCGGTTGATGATGATACCTTTAAGTATACAGTTACCGGTCAGGGTGAGGTTACACTGAATAATGATAACCGATATACTGTAACAAAGGAGATCACCAACAGTCTTTCTTCCGAGCCGACACCGATTCCGACTGTTACACCTGGTGGAAATCATGGTGGAAATGATCGGATCACTCCGATCCCGAATAACGGCACAGCGGGCGGAACTGCTCCGAACGATACCAGCGGTACAGCAAGACGTTCTGTAAAGACCGGCGATGATACACCGATCGGCGTATGGGTTGGAATCCTTGCAGCAGCGATCATTGTTGGCGGTGGTGCAGCTTATGGAGTTAAAAGAAAGAAGAAAAAATAAATAACGGATCATTTTGAAGGATGATCGATGGAAGAACCGGGCGATGTGGATGCCCGGTTCTTTTTTTTGGAATATTTACGTTCTGTTGGGACTGTAAAATGTTATAATGGTTAATAATTTTTTTTATGCAAATCGCAGAACTGATAGTGAGTGATAATGTAAGAGAGGTGGATGATATGAAAAGGGACCCGTTTGAAGAGTATCTGAAAGAATCGGAACCGGATAAGGCAAATAAGGGGTATGCGTGGAGTACTGCAATCGGTCTTCAGGCTGTTGATGGTCTTAAAACATCGGAATATCTGATCGATACTGCTATTCAGAATATCGAAGGTAAGATCACAATGAGAGAAGCGCAGGAGCTTATCAACAGTTACTATGAAGAACGTCCGGCACATTTTTCCGATGAGGAACGGACGGAGGAAGCAGATAAGGTATCTTCGCGGATTGCAGGACTGCTTTCTGAGACAGCATTTTCATTTTCACCTAATGAATATATTTCAATCCACAGAAAGCTTTTTATGGGGATTTACAGTCATGCAGGGAAGATCAGAGATTATAATATTACGAAAAAGGAATGGGTGCTGGATGGTGCAACGGTTATGTATGGCAGTGCTTCAGAACTGATAGCCACGCTGGAATATGATTTTTCTCAGGAGAAGGCGTTCAGCTATAAGGGGCTTTCCATGGAGGAGATCATTCATCATCTTGCTGTTTTTATTTCAAGATTGTGGCAGATCCATATTTTTGAAGAGGGAAATACGAGAACCACGGCAGTATTTTTTATCAAGTATCTGCGAATGCTTGGTTTTACGGCAACTAATGATATTTTTGCGGAGAATGCATGGTATTTCCGAAATGCGCTTGTTCGTGCCAATTATACGAATCTGCAGAAAGGGATCTATGAGACAACAGAGTATCTGGAAGTTTTTCTGAGAAATCTGCTTTTGGGCGAGAGGAATGAGCTTCATAATCGAAATCTGCATATCAGTGGAGTACTGAATACTGGAAAAGTGGATATTGGGGATGAGAAAGTGGATATTGGGGATGAGAAAGTAGATATTGGGGATGAAAAAGTAGATATTGAGGATGGAAAAGTAGATATTGGAGATGGAAAAGCAGAGGTTGGATGTGAAAGCGGATATATGGGCGGTCCGAATGCAGAGATAGAGAAGCTTTTTTTTGGAAAAGGGGATAGCTTTTTCTGCAAAAACTACAGGGCATATTCTCAGATTGTTTGAGGTGGTCGGGTATGACAGGATTTTTAATAAGACTGTGGTTAAAGAACTGATCGGACTGAAGGATTCCGGTGCTTCAAAGTTTCTTTCCAAATTGGTACATGCAGATGTTATTGGAACAGTCCCTGGCTATGGAAAGGGAAAATACCGGTTCAAAAAGTAACGGGTGATATTTTTTATCGAAAATTGCTCTTGACATTTTGGTATGATAAGTATATTGTATGTGTTGCAGTAAATTTCATAAAAGATAGCCTTTTATTCAGAGTGGTGGAGATACAAAGGATCTGTGAAGCCACGGCAACCCCGGAGAATCCAGGAAGGTGCAACCTGAGCGAGCAATCGAACAATAAGAGGATTGTTTACAGAACTTAAACAGTCCGGATTGTACGGGCTGTTTTTTATGTGTATAACCGTTGTTTTATTACAAAAGGAGAAGATTATGGAGAAAATTTTATTTACGTCTGAATCTGTAACTGAGGGTCATCCTGACAAGGTCTGCGACTCTATTTCCGATGCGATTCTTGATGCTATGATGGCACAGGATCCGATGAGCCGTGTTGCCTGCGAGACTGCTACTACAACAGGTCTTGTACTTGTTATGGGCGAGATCACAACCAAGGCTAATGTTGATATCCAGAAGATCGTTCGTGATACTATCCGTGAGATCGGATATGACAATGCGGATTATGGCTTTGATGCAGATACCTGTGCGGTTATCACATCACTTGACAAGCAGTCCACAGATATCGCTATGGGTGTTGACAAGGCTCTTGAGCAGAAAGAGGACGATATGAATGAGGACGAGCTGGATTCCATCGGTGCCGGTGACCAGGGTCTTCAGTTTGGTTATGCTTCCAATGAGACTGAGGAGTATATGCCATATGCCATCAACATGGCTCACAAGCTTGCTCAGCAGCTGACAAAGGTTCGTAAGGACGGCACTCTGAAATATTTAAGACCGGATGGAAAGACTCAGGTTACTGTTGAGTATGATGAGGCCGGCAAGCCGAAGAGAATCGATGCTGTTGTATGCTCTACACAGCATGATCCGGATGTTACTCAGGAGCAGATCCATGAGGATATTAAGAAGTATGTTTTTGATGCGATCATTCCGGCTGATATGGTTGATGCGGATACGAAGTATTTCATCAATCCGACAGGTCGTTTTGTTATCGGTGGACCTCACGGTGACAGTGGTCTGACAGGTCGTAAGATCATCGTTGATACCTACGGCGGAACAGGACGTCACGGCGGCGGTGCTTTCTCCGGTAAGGACTGCACAAAGGTTGACCGTTCTGCTGCTTATGCTGCACGTTATGTTGCAAAGAACATTGTTGCAGCCGGTCTTGCTGACAAGTGTGAGATCCAGCTTTCCTATGCGATCGGTGTTGCGCATCCGACTTCTGTCAGTGTGAATACCTTCGGAACAGGTAAGCTTTCTGAGACTAAGCTTGTTGAGATCGTTCGTGAGAATTTTGATCTTCGTCCGGCTGGTATCATCAAGATGCTTGACCTTCGCCGTCCGATCTACAAGCAGACTGCTGCTTATGGTCATTTCGGCCGTACAGATGTTGATCTTCCATGGGAGCATCTGGACAAGGTTGAGACTCTGAAGAAGTATCTGTAAGAGAGTCAAAAAAAATATTTATATATCCTTTTGGCAGGAATATTGATTTTAAGAAATGCATATGATATAATGCCATTAGGCAAAAGAGATAGTAATAGTTCCAAAAGAACAAAGAGTGAAGCCCCCGGTAGTGCCAATACCGGGGGCTTCTTCTAATTTTTTATAGTGGACAAGAAACCACTAGGTTAGCGTTGTCCTACTTGTTGCCGTCTAGCCATTTGCAAACGTAATAGGCAGTTATGTTTGCCATGCAGGAAACAAGAAAAGAGATAATAATTTCCAAAAGAACTCACCTCCTCCCGTTGCCGGGTATCGGGTGGACAACAAGAATATGATAGCATAGTTTAGAACAAAATGGAATAATACTGATGCTAGAAGATGGGGCTTTTTTATAGAAAATTTAGAGATAGGGAATATAGTTTATGTTATAATACGTGTATGTGAATGTGTGAATTTATAAAGGACGGAGATACAGATGAAGTTAAAAACACGTATTATTGTGGGCTTCGTTGCGATCATCCTGCTGCCGCTGCTTCTTTTTTCCGCAAGTCTGTACGGGTTCAGCCAGACGCAGGCGAAGCATGTGCAGGAGAGCAGCAGCCAGGCTTCGGATTCCAGCCAGATGGTCTATGATATTTCGCTGCCGCAGTCTTCCAGCAGCCAGGTGAAGCTGATGGCCAAGGATATGATCCTGACCGCAACGATCATCCTTGTTTTTACTGCTTTGTCCGTGGGGCTGTGGATCTATCGGAGTATTGCGGTTCCGCTGGTGAAGCTTAAGAAGGCTACCAAGAACATCAAGGAGGGGAATCTGGATTTTGTGCTGGAGGTTGAGGGGAATGATGAATTTTCCCAGCTTTGCCAGGATTTTGAGGAGATGCGTAAGCGTCTGAAGGAGTCCACGGAAGAGAAGATCCTGATGGATAAGGAGAATAAGGAGCTGATCAGCAATATTTCCCATGACCTGAAGACGCCGATCACTGCGGTGAAGGGTTATGTGGAGGGAATCATGGATGGTGTGGCGGATACGCCGGAGAAGATGGACCGGTATGTGCGTACCATTTATAATAAGACCAATGAGATGGATCATCTGATCAATGAGCTGACCTTTTATTCCAAGATCGATACCAACCGTATTCCGTATACGTTCAGCAAGCTGAATGTGGAGGATTATTTTTCGGATTGTGCGGAGGAGCTTGGGCTTGAGATGGAGACCAGGGGATCGAGCTTGTGTATGCCAATTATGTGGAGAAGGGTGTGCAGGTTATTGCGGATGGTGAGCAGATCCGCCGAGTGATCCATAATATTGTGAGTAATGCCATTAAGTATATGGAGAAGCCAAGGGGGATCATCCAGCTTCGGGTGAAGGATGTGGGTGATTTTATCCAGGTGGAGATCGAGGATAACGGTAAGGGTATTGCCGCCAAGGATTTGCCGTATATTTTTGACCGTTTTTACCGTACCGATGTTTCCAGAAATTCTTCCAAGGGAGGAAGCGGTATCGGACTTTCCATCGTAAAGAAGATCATGGAGGATCATGGTGGAAAGGTCTGGGCTACAAGCCGGCTGGGGATCGGAACGATCATGTATTTTGTTCTCAGAAAATATCAGGAGGTACAGCTGAATGAGTAGAATTTTGATCATAGAGGATGAGGAAGCAATCGCGGATCTGGAGAAGGATTATCTGGAGCTTTCGGGGTTTGAAGTGGAGATCGAGAACCGTGGTGATACAGGTCTTGTACGTGCATGAAGGAGGAGTTTGATCTGATCATCCTGGATCTGATGCTTCCGGAGGTGGATGGCTTTGATATCTGCCGGCAGGTCCGTGAGGAGAAGAATACGCCGATCATTATGGTTTCTGCCAAGAAGGATGATATCGATAAGATCCGCGGACTGGGTCTTGGTGCGGATGATTATATGACCAAGCCGTTCAGCCCAAGTGAGCTGGTTGCACGTGTGAAGGCGCATATGGAGCGTTATAACCGGCTGGTTGGTTCTAATGTGCATAAGAATGATGTGATCGAGATCCGTGGTATTAAGATCGATAAGACGGCCAGGCGTGTGTGGGTCAATGGTGAGGAGACTACGTTTACTACCAAGGAGTTTGATCTTTTGACTTTTCTGGCTGAGAATCCGAACAGGGTTTTTACCAAGGAGGAGCTTTTCCGGGAGATCTGGGATATGGAGTCTGTGGGTGATATCGCTACAGTTACGGTGCATATCAAGAAGATCCGTGAGAAGATCGAGTTTAATACGGCCAAGCCGCAGTATATTGAGACGATCTGGGGTGTGGGGTACCGGTTTAAGGTGTGAGCCTGCTGGGAAGGCTTCGGATGGGGCTGCTGCAGGTGTATGAGTGCAGATCGGAATGATGGAGTATGATCTGCCGGGTGCTTTTGAGAGGAGTGGAGATATGCCGCTGTTGAGGGAAAGAATTTATACGATAGAGGATATTTATGCTTTGCCGGAGGGTGAAAGAGCGGAACTGATCGATGGACATATTTATTATATGGCGCCGCCGAATACGATGCATCAGAGGATCTCAAGTATCTTGTCCAGAAAGATAGGTAACTATATAGATTCTAACAAGGGGAAATGTGAGGTGTTTGCCGCACCGTTTGCGGTGTATCTGGATGAGAAGACGAATACTTATGTGGAACCGGATGTTTCTGTTATCTGTGATCCGGATAAGCTGGATGACAGGGGATGTAAGGGGGCTCCGGACTGGATCATCGAGATCGTTTCTCCGGCGAGCAGGCGTATGGATTATTATACCAAGCTGTTTAAATACAGGACTGCTGGTGTGAGAGAGTACTGGATCGTGGATCCTGTGAAGAAGCTGGTAATGGTGTATGATTTTGAAAATGAGGATACGGAGCAGTATACATTTCAGGATTCGATCAAGGTGGGGATCTATGAGGATCTGAGGATCGATTTTGCTGAGATGTGATAAAGATGGAGGGGAATATCGTCTGGTGATAGCCCCTCTTTGTTTTTTGGCAAAAAATAGAACGCCGTCGCAACGCCGTCCTTACAAAACACAAAGTGTTTTTTGATTCTGAAATTATTATATGTGCGAGATGATATTTTGTCAACCTGTTTACTGCGAAAATTTACCACGGTATACATCCGACTTAGATGCAAAAATCTGAAATATGGATAATCGTCAGTGACAGAAAAATTCGTTTCAGGTATAATGAAACTAACTGTGATATTGATATGGGGAAAGTAACAGAGGTGGATTTTTTGAAAGGATGAATTATGGAAGACAGATTATACAAGAAACTGGAAGCGTACGGTAAGAGTGATTTTTATCCGTTTCATATGCCGGGGCATAAGAGGAATCCGCTGGCTGTGGAGGGGGATTTTCCGGTGGAGAGGGATATTACGGAGATTGACGGGTTTGATAACCTGCATCATGCTGAGGATATTTTGAAAAGGGCCCAGGAGGATGTTGCACGGCTTTATGGTGTGCCGGAGAGTTTTTACAGTATTAATGGAAGCTCCGGGGCGATCCTGGCGGCGGTGTCTGCGGCTGTGGATAAGGGAGGACAGATCCTGGTGGCAAGGAACTGCCATAAGGCGGTTTACCATGCAATTTATCTGCGGGAGCTGAGTGCCACGTATATTTATCCACATGAGGATCGAAATTGGGGATAAACGGAGGGATTTCACCCGGCCGTGTGGAAATGTATCTGGCGGAAAATCCGGAGATCCAGGCGGTGCTGATCACTTCGCCGACTTATGACGGGATCGTGTCGGATGTGGCGAGGATCGCGGAGATCGCGCATCACTATGGTGTGCCGCTGATCGTGGATGAGGCTCACGGGGCGCATTTTCGGTTTTCGGATTATTTCCAGTGTCTGCGGCGCAGCTTGGTGCGGATGTGGTGATCAACAGTGTGCATAAGACGCTGCCCTGTCTGACCCAGACGGGGGTGATCCACCTGTGCAGTGATCGTGTGAGCCGGGAAAAACTGAAGCGCTTTCTGGGAATCTATCAGAGCAGCAGTCCTTCTTATATTCTTATGAGCAGCATTGATGCGTGCATGGATAAGCTGGAGCGTGAGGGGGATGAGATGTTCCGTGTGTTTACGGAGAATCTGGAAAAAGCACGCAGGCGTCTTTCCGAGTGTAAGTATATCCGGCTGGTAACGCCGCAGGCCTGTGAGTGCCAGAGAGTTTTTGATTTTGACAGATCCAAGATATTGTTTTCTACTGTGAACAGTTCGCTGAACGGCCGGGAGCTGCATCAGATCCTCCGGAGGGAGTTTCATCTGGAAATGGAGATGGAGGCGGAGAATTATGTGCTGGCGCTGGCGGCTGTGGGTGATACGGCGGAGGGCTTTGAGCGGCTTTGTGATGCTATTGAAGAAATTGACCGCCGTGAATCGTTAAAATACAGAGAAGAGGCTGTGGAGAAGGAGCCTTTGAAAAATGGAAAAATGAAGCAGATCATGCGGATCTCCCAGGCTATGGATGCGGAGAGTGAGCGGTGTCCGCTGGATGAGTGTATCGGACGGACGTCCGGGGAGTTTGCGTATCTTTATCCGCCGGGGATCCCGCTGATCGTTCCGGGGGAACAGATTTCTGGACATTTCGTAAAAAATGTGAGAAGATACCTGGAACAGGGCTTTGAGGTCCAGGGCCTGAGCGACCAGACCAGTGAGACGGTGTGTGTTGTGAGAAATGAGATGTAACAGAGGAGACATATGGGAAAGATTTTTTACATTATGGGAAAAAGCTCTTCCGGTAAGGACAGTATTTACAGACAGCTGGAGGCGGATCAGGAGCTGGGGCTTAAGCGGCTTGTGATCTATACCACCCGTCCGATCCGGGATGGAGAGATGAATGGAAGAGAATATTTTTTTGCGGATGAGAATAAACTGAAGGAGTTCCGAAGAAACGGGAAGCTGATCGAGGCGCGTACTTATCAGACGGTTTACGGGCCGTGGACATATTTTACCGCGGATGACGGGCAGGTGTCTGTGGGAAATGACAGCTATCTGGGGATCGGTACACTGGAGTCTTTTGTGAGGCTCCGGGAGTATTACGGTAATGAAGTGATGTGGCCGGTTTATATAGAGGTGGAAGACGGAGAGCGTCTGGAGCGTGCGCTTGCCAGGGAGAAGACTCAGGAGGTGCCGAAGTACGAGGAGATGTGCAGGCGTTTTCTTGCAGACCAGAATGATTTTTCCGAGGAATATTCTTAAAGCAGGTATATGGAAGCGTTTTGAGAATCATAATCTGGATGAATGTGTGAAGGAGATCGTAAATTATATAAAATCTGTGCAATAAGGAAAAATAGTTTTTTTATACAGAAGATTATGTTATAATTAGTTGAAAGATGTCCGCCGGGTATAACGGAGGGCACAAAAGGCAGAAAGAGGTGATTCTTATGGTAGGATTTCATGACATCATCGGCCATGACGATATAATCAGGCATTTGAAGAATGCGATAGAGACAGGGAAGGTATCCCATTCTTATATTTTTACAGGGGAACCGGGATCCGGCAAGAAGCTTCTTGCGGGGACTTTTGCGGCAGCACTGCAGTGTGAATCGGGAGAGTCTGAACCGTGTATGACTTGTGATTCCTGTAAGAAGGTGATCGGCAAGAATCATCCGGATATCATTACAGTAACTCATGAGAAGCCTGGAAGCATCAGCATTGACGAGGTGCGTGACCAGGTTGTGCGTGATGTGGATATCAAGCCGTACTGCAGTCCGTATAAGATATACATCATTCCGGATGCGGAGATGATGACGGTGCAGGCGCAGAATGCCATTTTGAAAACTATCGAGGAACCGCCGGAATATGCGGTGATCATGCTGCTGACAAGCAATATCGACAGTCTTCTTCCTACGATCCGTTCCAGATGTGTGCGTCTGGATCTGAAGGTGGTGGATGACAGTCTTGTGAAGGAATATCTGATGGAGCATCTTCAGGTGCCGGATTATCAGGCTGAGATCGATGCGTCTTATGCGCAGGGCAGTATCGGCAAAGCGAAGGAGGCTGCGACTTCTCAGGAGTTTGCGGATATGACTGCCAATGCCTGAAGATTTTGAAATATGCCAATTCCATGGAGGTTTATGAGCTGACAGAGGCAATCAAGACTTTGACTGCTGATAAGAATAATATCAATGATTATCTGGATATTTTCCAGTTCTGGTTCCGCGATGTTCTGATGTTTAAGGCAACAAGGGAAATTGACAACCTGGTTTTTAAACAGGAGATTAATTTTATCAGAGAGCAGGCCAGCGAGCGTTCTTATGAGAATATCGAAAAAATCCTTGAGGCACTGGAGAAGACGAAGGTGCGTCTCCGTGCCAATGTTAATCTCGAACTTGCCCTGGAGCTCCTGTTCCTGACAATTAGGGAGAAATAGAATGGAAAAGGTAGTTGGAGTCAGATTTCGTAACGTTGGTAAGATTTATTATTTTAATCCTAAGAATTATAAGGTAAAGGTCGGCGATCATGTGATCGTGGAGACTGCCCGTGGTGTGGAGTATGGCCGTGTTGTCCTGGAGCCGCGAAGCGTGAAGGAGGACGAGGTGGTCCATCCGCTGAAGGAGGTTCTCCGTGTTGCAACGAAGGAGGACGAGGATCATGAGGCTGAGAACCGCCAGAAGGAGAAAGAGGCTTTTAAGATCTGCAAGAAGAAGATCCGTGAGCATGGGCTTGATATGAAGCTGATCGATGCGGAGTATACCTTTGATAATAACAAGGTGCTGTTTTATTTTACAGCGGATGGCCGTATTGATTTCCGGCAGCTGGTTAAGGATCTGGCGTCTGTGTTTAAGACCAGGATCGAGCTTCGTCAGATCGGTGTCCGTGATGAGACGAAGATCCTTGGCGGTATTGGTATCTGTGGAAGGACGCTTTGCTGTCATACGTATCTTTCGGAGTTTGCGCCGGTTTCCATCAAAATGGCGAAGGAGCAGAATCTTTCTCTGAACCAGACGAAGATTTCCGGTGTTTGTGGTCGTCTGATGTGCTGTCTGAAGAATGAGCAGGAGACTTATGAGGAGCTGAACCGGAATCTTCCGGGTATCGGTGATATGGTAACGACGCCGCAGGGTGTTTCGGGTACGGTCCAGAGTGTGAATGTTCTCCGGCAGATGGTTAAGATCGTGGTTGAGGTGAATGACGAGAAGGAGATCCAGGAGTTTCCGGTCCGTGATCTGAGGTTCCGTCCTAAGAGAAAAAAGGGTAAGGGTGGTTCTGCTGACCACGAGGAGAAAGAGGTTAAAAAGGGAGATTCGAAGCCGAATGAGAAGTGATCTGGTTTATTGCGGTGAGCGTGTGGATGATCTTCAGAATGGGTTGTTTGTGATCCAGGATCCGAAGAAGTTTTGCTTTGGGATGGATGCGGTTCTGTTGTCTGGTTTTGCCCGGGTGAAGAGGGGTGAGGTTGCGCTGGATATGGGGACCGGTACGGGGATCATTCCGATCTTGCTTTCTGATCGTACGGATGGGGAGCATTTCACGGGGCTGGAGATCCAGCATGAGTGTGCGGAGATGGCTGACCGTAGTGTGAGGTATAATGTCTTGAGGACAGGGTTCGGATCGTTGAGGGTGATATCAGGGAGGCTGCCGGGATTTTGGGGCGGCTTCTTTTGATGTGGTGACGTGTAATCCGCCGTATATGATCGGGCAGCATGGGTTGACGAATCCGCATCTTCCGAAGGCGATCGCGAGGCATGAGATTTTGTGTTCGTTTGATGATGTGGCTTGTCAGGCTGCCCGGGTCCTGAAGGACAGGGGGCGGTTTTTTCTGGTGCACAGGCCGTTTCGGCTTGTGGAGCTGATGGCGACTTTGACGAAGTATAAGCTGGAGCCTAAGAGGATGCAGCTGGTGTATCCTTTTATTGATAAGGAGCCGAATATGGTGTTGATCGAGGCTTGTAAGGGCGGGAATTCCAGGATCCGGGTTGAGCGGCCGCTGGTGGTTTATGAGCGGCCTGGGGTTTATACGGAGGATGTTTTGAAGTTGTATCGGATGGTGTGAATGTTGTGATGTTGTGGTTTAGGGTGGCTGCCCCGGTTGTGAGAGATTGGGGTGGCTGCTCGGGAGGTTTTGGGCCATCGGCGCTGCGCTGGATGGCTGGGAGGTAGTGGTGGCTGTGGTACTTCGGTTGGTGAAGGGACGGCGAGGGGAGGCAGGCTGCTGGTGGTGACACGCTGCGCCCCCTGCTCGGCTGCG
>ENA-OQAS01001043-OQAS01001043.1-human-gut-metagenome-genome-assembly--contig:-NODE-1043-length-13543-cov-1.773330_pt1 | contig 13543 bp, 13 predicted proteins | sample MGYA00242733_ERZ504523 | MGnify/ENA primary metagenome ERZ504523 (study PRJEB26092, sample SAMD00036239) | human gut metagenome | host: Homo sapiens | study: EMG produced TPA metagenomics assembly of... | reverse complement strand
AGAATCGAGAGCAAGATAATAACCACGAACCATGCGGCATATCCTCCATGTAGATCGGGACGTTCATCCCGTAGAAGCTAGCGATTAATGTCGGAACCATTAAGATAATGGAAAGTGATGTCATACGTTTCATGATCGTGTTCACGTTGTTGGATATGATAGAGGCGAAAGCGTCCATCGTACCCGTAAGAATATCGCTATAGATATTTACCGTGTTATGGGCCTGTTTCAACTCGATCTCCACGTCCTCCACTAAATCCTTGTCGATATATTGCGGCTCTTGGAAAATATTCTGGAGCTTGGCCAGCATCACCTCATTCCCGCGGATGGAGGTGTTGAAGAATACCATGCTTTTCTCCAGCTTCATCAACGCTAGCAGATCCTCGTTGCGGATGCTTTTCTCTAACGCCTTTTCCGCCTCGGTGACGGCGTAATTGATTTGTTTCAGGTATTTAAGGAACCATACGGCCGATGAGTGGATCAGCCGGAGGATCAACTCATACTTGTTTTTAATCTGGAGTTCCTTCCGTTGGGTATAGCGGATGAAATCGGGGATCAAGTCCGTCTTATGGTAACATACGCTTACGATGATCTCATTGTTCGTGATGATACCAATCGGCACCGTATTGAACGGGATGTCATGATCTTGGTTCTGCAACGGGATAACGTAAGATGGTAAGCAACCAATTCCCCTCGTACTCGATACGGGGACGCTCGTCCGTATCGGCTATATCGCTCAAGAATGATTCGGGTACGTTAAATCGATCCATCAAGAATTGAAGATCTTCGGGAGTCGGGCACTCTACGTTTACCCAACTGTTAGGAAGCCATTGGTCCTTCTCCACATAACCGGCCTCACAATAAAGAAATTGTCTCATTATTGCCTCCTTTCGTGTTTAATCCGAGCAGAGGATCAATGAAACCCTCCGCCTCGTTAGTTCATACTCTGTTCTGTTTCTAGCGGGATACTGTCGTCCATAATTTGAAAATTACTTTTTACGGCGCAAAGATAATACTTTTTTACGTAAGTAAAGTTATGTCGCTGTATGCTGACAGCAATATTGTTGCCAGTTTACGTTAGCATAGGCTTACTTCTCTGAGAGTATTGCGATACTTCTGGTAATAGTACTGGCCGTCTATTCAATCCCGCATTTTCCCTCTTCGTTGAAGTAGAAGAAGAGCCCGGTATCTATGCTGGCCGGGCCATGGATACGGTTTACGGCGGTTCCCATGCGGGCATCAACTGGAGTACCCGTAAGGCTTCATCGCGGAACTCATCATAGGTTTTCCCCGTATTGCGAGGATACAGTATATTCTCGGGTAGCTTATGGGATTCTGTAACATTCCTAAGGAATCGATCGTGAAGGAGTAGAAGAGTCGTACCTTCGTGCCCGTACCTTTATAAGATTCGGGATAACGCAGGTTCTGTTCGAAGAAACGGATCATGCTTCTCTTCCTCCTTGAACTCGGCCATGGGCGAGGCTCGTGGAGCCGGCTGGCGAAGCGTGTGTATTCCTCATAATCTTCCGGGTTATCGGATAGGTAGAATGTGGCGGTTAAAGGGTAATGGACGAGGCCGGCGCCATGTCCGGTGCTGACGCTCTTATGCACCCGGTACAATCCCGGAGGGTTTTCCTTGAGTTCGGGTAGCAAGGTGGCCGAGAAATCGTCTCTTGTCTGGTTAGGAAAGATCGGATAGCCGAGAGCGACGAAGGCGGTGGGTTGCGGGATTCCTTTCCATGCCCTCCCGTCGAAACGCTCGATGAAATACTCTTCGCCTCCCATCCCTTCCAGGTCGGTATGGTTGGTGATAGCGATCTCGATCCGCTCGATGTTGGTTGGGTAGACGTTCGGTCTTACTCGCATGGAGAAGTGGGTGGTGTCCATGCTGATAGCTTCCTCGGGTGGCCGGTCGTAAGGGCCTCCGCCGATCCGGATGAGGGGTGAATTGAATACGTAAGTCTTGAAAGCCTCCACATACTCCTTCTCCGCTATGATAAGCTGTAGGAAGACGGAGTCGTCCGTGTTCCAGAGGGAGGTCAGGTTGCCGCGGATCTTCCGTAGATGCGGGGGAAGGGTATCGTATTCCTTGCCGAAGAACAATTCTATGCTGTCCCGTATCTGCTTGGCGGTCCATCCTTCCGTGGAAACTGAAGATGCGGCATGGGTATCAGTCGGTAACGGTAGGGTATCTTGCCGTGCTATGGATTGGGAGTCGGCTGAGTAGTCGCTACTGTTTTCCCCTTTCTTTTGTTTGGTATGGCAGCCGTATAATAGGCAACCTCCCATGATAACTAATCCGATAAAATACGCTTTCATGATTCGACAGGTTTTAATTCCTAAATATAAAGAATCTTTTTCAGAAATGGGTAAAAGATATTACCTTTGACTCCCCAAATAGAAAGAATGATGGCAGAAGGAACAAGAAATACAGGAAGAGGAAGGAAAAAGCCTGTGGAGATGCTCCCCGATATGGGGCGTCTTCAGCCACAGGCCCGTGAGTTAGAGGAGGCTGTGTTGGGTGCGTTGATGCTGGAGAAAGATGCGTACTCGATCGTCAGCGAGATCTTGAAGCCGGAGTGTTTCTATGAGAAAGCGCATGAGAAGATTTATGCCGCTATCGTAGACTTGGCGTTGAGCCAGCGTCCCGTGGATATGCTTACCGTAACGGAGCAATTGAAGAAACGGGGAGAATTGGAGGATGTAGGCGGACCGTTTTATATCTCTCAACTTACCAGCAAGGTGGCCAGTAGCGCCCATATCGAGTATCACGCCCGGATCATTGCCCAGAAATATCTGGCGAGGGAGTTGATCTCTTTCACGGCGATGATCCAAGGAAAGGCATTTGATGAGACGCTCGATGTAGAGGACCTGATGCAAGAGGCGGAGGGCAAGTTGTTCGAGATCTCGCAACGTAACGTAAAGAAGGATGTCACCCAGATCAACCCCGTCATCAAGGACGCTATGGAGATGTTGCAAAAGGCGGCCCTCCAGAAGGAAGGTCTGAGCGGATTGCGTACGGGCTTCGAGGGGTTGGATAAGATGACTTCCGGTTGGCAGAATTCAGACCTTATCATTATCGCCGCCCGTCCGGCCATGGGTAAGACGGCCTTCGTTCTTTCCATGGCGAAGAATATGGCGGTGAATTTCAATACGCCTGTCGCCCTGTTCTCGCTCGAGATGAGTAACGTGCAGTTGGTAAACCGTCTGATCGTGAATGTCTGCGAGATACCGGGTGAGAAGATCAAGAGCGGACGCTTGGAGAGCTACGAGTGGGAACAGCTGGATTTTAAGATCAAGGAGCTTTACGACGCCCCGATCTTCGTGGACGATACCCCGAGCTTGTCCGTCTTCGAGCTGCGGACGAAAGCCCGTCGTCTGGTGCGTGAGCATGGCATTAAATGTATCATTATCGACTACCTTCAGTTGATGAACGCCAGCGGTATGAACTTCGGTAGCCGTGAGCAGGAGGTGAGTACGATCTCCCGCTCGTTGAAGGGATTGGCCAAGGAATTGAATATCCCGATCATCGCCTTGTCGCAGTTGAACCGTGGTGTGGAAGCCCGTCAAGGCGTGGAAGGTAAGCGTCCGCAGCTAGCCGACTTGCGTGAGTCCGGAGCTATCGAGCAGGATGCCGATATGGTATGTTTCATCCACCGTCCCGAATATTATAAGATTACGGAAGACGAGCGGGGAAATTCCCTGATCGGTCTCGCCGAGATCATTATCGCCAAGCATCGTAACGGTGCCGTGGGGGATGTCCGGCTGCGCTTTAAGAGCGAGTTCGCCAAGTTTATGAACGTAGAGGAAGATATAGCGGTAAGGGAATTCTCCTCAACCATGAACGGTGGAGACCCGATGCCCCCGATCCCATCGCCGGGAGCTGATTTCCTAAGTCAAGGTAGCAGCAACGAGGTTCCGTTTTAATATAGCATGAATGAACGAAAGAGGCGAAAACGTTTGCGGTAGATTTTTCGCCTCTTTCTTTTCTGTTTCGTTGGCGAATCCGGTTCGAATCTTCTATCTTTGTGATTGAAAACAAATTACTGAATCAGCCATGACGAGACACTTAGTTCCGGTATCTATATACCTGTCGCTGTTGCTTAGCTGCAACTCGCCGAAAGAATACAAATCCTTTGATGAATACCCTTCCTATGAGGGAGACGATCTGGAGTTGTTCTATTCTCCCACGAAATCCGTGTTCACCCTTTGCCCCGACGGCGGAAGAAGTCCGCTTGAATCTTACGCCTCCGGTGAAGGAGGGGAGCCTGTCCGCCGGTTGCCGATGAAATCCTCGGACAAGGGTACGTGGCGTATCTCCGTGAGCGAGGATCTGAAAGGCTCCTTCTATACCTTCCAGATCCGTATCGGCGATAAATGGCTGGATGAGACTCCCGGTATCTGGCGAAAGCCGTCGGGGTGAATGGGAAACCGTGCGGCCGTGATCGATTGGGCGGCTACCGATCCGGAGGGCTGGGAGGCGGATAAATCTCCCGAGTTGAAAAGCTTCTCCGATATTATCATCTACGAGATGCATCATCGGGATTTCTCGATCGCCGCGAACTCCGGCGTGACGCATAAAGGTAAGTTTCTCGCCTTGGCGGAGGAGGGCACGAAAGGGCCGGGCGGCGTGGCTACCGGCGTGGATCATCTGAAGGAGTTGGGCGTTACCCATGTCCATATCCTTCCTTCCTATGATTATGGCTCGGTGGACGAGACTCGCTTGCAAGATAAATGTGTACAATTGGGGTATGATCCCAAGAACTATACGCCCCCGAGGGGAGCTATTCCACCGATCCTTACAATCCCGGGGCTCGTATCCGTGAGTTCAAGGAGATGGTGCGGGGATTGCACCGGAATGGTATCCGTGTGATCATGGACGTGGTTTACAATCATACCTTTGTGGGTGACGGGTCGAATTTCAGCTTGACCGTCCCCGGTTACTTCTACCGTCATAAACCGGACGGAAGCTATTCGGATGCCTCCGGCTGTGGTAATGAGACCGCTTCGGAGCGGGCGATGGTACGCCGCTATATTGTGGAGTCCGTGAAATATTGGGCCGAGGAATACCACGTGGATGGTTTCCGTTTCGATTGATGGGCATCCATGACGTAGAGACCATGAACGAGGTAAAAGCCGAGTTAGCTAAACTAGATCCTTCCATCTTCGTATACGGCGAGGGCTGGACCGCTAGCGATTCCCCGCTACCAGAAGATCAACGGGCGATCAAGGTAAACGCCCCGAAACTGAATGACGTGGCCGTATTTAGCGATGACCTGCGGGATGCTTTAAAAGGAAGCGTGTTCGAGACTACACAGGCCGGTTTCGCCTCCGGAAAGCCGGAAGGCAATGAGGAGTCTATTAAGTTTGGTATCGTAGGCGCTATCCGCCATCCGCAAATCGACTATAACCAAATATTATATTGCAAAGCGCCTTATGCGAACAAGCCTACGCAAGTGATCAACTATGTCTCTTGCCACGATGATCTTTGTTTGATGGATAAGTTGAAGCTCTCGGCTCCGAAAGACGCTACCCCGGATGATTGATACGATTCGGCAAGTTGGCCCAGACCATCATCTTCACCTCGCAAGGAGTACCCTTCATGCGGGCAGGAGAGGAGTTGCTGCACGATAAGAAGGGCGTACATAACAGCTATCAATCGCCCGATTCAATCAATGAGATCGACTGGTCTTTGAAGGCAAAAAACAAGGATGTTTTCAACTATTACAAGGATTTGATCGCCCTTCGTAAGTCACACCCGGCTTTCCGTATCGCCACGGCCGAGGGAGTGAGGGAGGCCCTTCAATTCCAAGAAGTGAACCAGCGGTGTCGTAGCGTATACCTTAGGGGAGCATGCGAACGGGGATAGTTGGAAGAAGATTATGGTTATCTTTAACGGGAACCGGAAGGCGGTAACGGTTTCTCTGCCGGAAGGAACATGGGTTCCGGTTTGTAAGGATGGTCGGATTTATCTGGACGGTAAAGGTTCCGTACAGGGTAAAACTACCGTAAGCGCCTCTTCCGCCTTGATCTTGAAACAAGATTAATACGGAACTAAATCAAAGAAAATCCCCCGGGACATCTCGAATATCTCGAGCGTCCCGGGGGATTTTTTATTAAATCACTTACTTATCTGATTATTTGTAAGCCTCGCCTTTTACAGCTGCGATACCTGGAAGAACCTTACCTTCGATAGCCTCAAGAAGAGCGCCACCACCTGTAGAAACGTAAGATACGCCGTTAGCCAAACCGAATTTGTTAACGCAAGCAACAGAGTCGCCACCACCTACTAAAGAGAAAGCGCCGTTCTTCGTAGCCTCAACGATAGCCTCGCCAACCGTGCGAGATCCGTGCGTAAAGTTCTCGAACTCGAATACACCCGTAGGACCGTTCCAAAGGATCGTCTTAGAGTTCTTGATAACGTCAGCGTAGATAGCCTCGGTCTTCGGACCTATGTCAAGACCTTCCCAACCATCAGGAATCTGATCTACCGGAGCGAAATCAGTCTTAGCGTCGTTGCTGAAATCGTCAGCGATCTTAGCGTCAACAGCCAATACCAAGTTTACGCCTTTTTCTTTCGCTTTCTTGATCAAATCAAGAGCAAGATCCAACTTATCGTCCTCGCAAATAGACTTACCGATCTTACCGCCTTGCGCTTTCGTGAAAGTATAAGTCATACCACCCGTGATGATCAAGTTGTCTACCTTGTTCAACAAGTTCTCGATGATCTCGATCTTAGAGGAAACCTTAGAACCACCCATGATAGCTGTGAACGGACGTTGGATGTCGTTCATAACCTTATCGACAGCCTTCACTTCCTTCTCCATCAAATAACCGAACATCTTGTTGTCCGTATCGAAGTAGTCAGCGATCAAAGCCGTAGAAGCGTGAGCACGGTGAGCGGTACCGAACGCGTCGTTTACATAGCAGTCAGCGTAAGAAGCCAATCTCTTCGTGAACTCTTTCTGGCTTTCTTTAACGGCTTTCTTGGCAGCCTTCTTCTCCTCGTCGGAGGCGTCTTCAGCCAAACCTCTTGGTTTGCCTTCTTCCTCAGCGTAGAAACGAAGGTTCTCAAGCAACAAAGCTTCGCCCGGTTGCAAAGCGGCAGCCTTAGCGCCGGCTTCTTCGCCAATACAGTCGTTTGCAAACTGAACATCTACGCCTAACAACTCAGAAAGGTGCTTCAATATGTGCTTCAAGGAGAACTTATCGGTAGTGCCTTTCGGACGGCCTAGGTGAGAACCGATAATTACGCTACCACCATCCGCTAAGATCTTCTTTAATGTAGGAAGAGCGGCACGCATACGAGTGTCGTCGGTGATGTTGAAGTTTTCGTCCAATGGAACGTTAAAGTCAACTCTTACAAATGCCTTGCCGGCAAAATTGAAATTGTCAATTGTTTGCATAACTATTGTATTTAATGTCTGTATTAAAATGTTCTTTTAATCGCTTGCAAACTTACACAAAATATTTCATTTGGCTGTTTGCGCTTGCTTTAAATTTTATACCAATTTGAAACGTAGCCGTAATCTCCCGTCGGCATAGTCGTAATTCAATAGCTTGAAATGTCCGATCTCGGATGTATTCGCCACGTGCGATCCGATACATGCGCAGGCATCGTAATCGCCTATGCGTACGATACGTAATGTATCGCTGGCATCATCGGGCAATTTACTTAAATCCACGATACCGCCGGCCTTTTCTTTTGGCATGAACTCGATGGTTACGGTAGGTGCCGGTCGATCACCTCGTTTATCTTCTTCTCGACCTCAGCCATGGCCTCTGGCTAGGCTCCTCCGCCAATAGATAATCGCATTTAGACTTCTTCCTCTCTATGTGTGCGTTCTTAGACCGGGGGCATCCGAACATCCGCACCATTGTCTGGTTTAAGATATGTTCCGCCGTGTGCATAGGAGGATACTCTTGCTTGTTGTGTTCGTTTAATTGGATTTCTTGTTTCATGTATTTGATGTTTTGATTGTATTTCGTGAAAAATATGCTCAAATGTACGAAATAAATCTTTAGTTTTGTAAGTCATAGAAAACACCTTAAAGGAACGATATGCCAGCTAAGCGCTTATTTGGAATAATATCTATCATATTTCTCTTTGTTACCTGTATATCATGTAAATCCTCTACAGACTTATCGGAGGAGAAGCGTATACTCGTGATTCAATCTTACGAAAAACATTTTCCCGCCTATGAGAAGATGAAGGAAATCATGTCGAGTGAATTGCGGAAGAAGGGGATACATGCGAGTGTCTATTCTTTTTATTTGGATTGTGAGCAATATTCGGAGAAGCAACAGCGACAGAAATTATTCAAGAAACTGAATGGGTTATCGACATGGAACCCGGATATTATTCTGGTCAATGACGATCAAGCCTTAAACGCTTTGATAAGTAGCAGGCATCCCCTCGCTAAATCGATCCCGGTCGTGTTTATGGGGGTTAGTTATCCCAATATCCCGATCATCCGGAAATATCCGAATATGACGGGCTTTTATGATAAACCGGATTATAAGAGGAATATAGATTGATACGGCGGCTTGTTGGTAATTGCATCGTCATAAGAGTCTCGGATGATACCTTTCAGGATAATATGATGCTGGCGGACATGAATGCGCAGATTCAGGATATTTGTGCCGTGAACAATATATATTCCTTGGATCGGGTACGTTTATCCGGAAAGAACGGGATTTCGATATCGGATATACCTAAGATAAAGCCGGATACGATGTATATAAGCACACTCAGTACGAAATCGGCGAATGCCCTGATTAAGGGATTCGGCGAGAATTATTATAATAAAGCGTATCTGGCAACCAAGAGGGATTATATGACAATCTCGTTGGGGCGGCTCAGCGCCTTTCCATGTTTCTCCGTGATCAATGAGTTGATCGGAAATCAGAATGGCGTAGTTGGCGGGTATGTCACTGTCTTTAAGGATGAGGTAGAGGGGGCTGTAAACCGGGTCGTCTCTATCTTGAAAGGAACGCCCCCGTCCGATTTTCCGCAAATCGAAGGGAGTAACAAGGCTTATGTTTTTGATTACGGTGTGTTAGAACGTTGGGGCATTGATAGTAGTAAATTGCCGGAAGGAGCTATTATTGCGAATATGCCGTTTGTCGTTCAATATAAATATTATATATGGGCTGCCGGCTTTATTCTGGTGGTGATGTTGCTTCTGCTTTTTAGTTACCAAAGAAAGCGATATATACAGGAGGCTTTACATAAGAAGGATGCGCAGGAGAAGTTAAAAAGGGAGAAGACTTTTCTTTCTTTTGCGTTGGATAGCGGCAACATTTTCGCTTTTCGGTATAGCAAAGGGGTATTCGAGTTTGATAATAGATTCTACCATTATTTAGGTATGCCCTGTGTACCGATGAAAATCGAGGAGTTTCAGGATGCTATACATCCTGAAGAACTGGATAATTTCCTTCGAGACCGGAATCTGCTGGATAGTGGCTTTCTTTCCCGGAAAGTGACGCAACGTCGTTGTAACTTTAATAAGAAGGGGTATGAGTGGTGGGAATTTCGCTATGCCCAAAATAAGAATGAGAAAGATTCGGTTTCCGGTGACGAAGCTGTTGAGGTAAGTGGCTTATGCTTGAATATCCAGCGGATAAAAGATACGGAGAATAGCCTTATAGCCGCCCGCAGAAAGCGGAGGAATCCGATCGGATGAAATTAGTCTTTCTGGCGAATATGAGCCATGAGATACGTACGCCTCTGAATGCGATCGTAGCTTCTCCCAATTGCTCAATTCGGATATGCCTTTGGAACCGGAGGAAAAGGCGGAGTTTATAGATCTGATTACCAAAAACAGTGACCTGTTGCTTAAGCTGATCAACGATATCTTGGATCTATCACGCATAGAATCCGGTAGCATGTCTTTCTCTTATGAGAACCTCGATCTGAGTAACTGATGGGAGATATCTTCCATACGCATCAATTGATGATGCCGGAGGGAGTGGAGTTAAAGATAAGGGTTCCCCATGAACCTCTTATCATCCGTTCGGATCATTTCCGGTTGACGCAGGTTTGTACCAATTTCATTAATAATGCGGTGAAGTTTACCGCTAAGGGATATATCGAGATCGGATACGAACTTAGCGCAGATGGAAAATCGATCCTTATTTCCGTGAAAGATACGGGTAAGGGCATTCCTGATGATAAAAAGGAAAGGTATTCGAGCGTTTCCAGAAACTAGATGAGTTTGCCCAAGGTACAGGCTTGGGGTTAGCGATCTGCCAGAGTATCGTTCATACGTTTCATGGAAGCATATCGCTTGAATCCGAGGTTGGTGTAGGTAGTAAGTTTACGATCTCGCTACCTTATACCCCGGGGTTGGAGCTGGAGGAAAGAACTTAATTACCTTCGATGAATCGTTTATTGGCCCTCGCTTCTTCCTGCCATTGGGGGATGACGGTTTCTAAAAACTTTTGTTTGGCCTGTTGCTCGGCTTCCATATCGAGGCCGATATATTGCTGGGCTTTCGCTTTCGTGGAGATATCCGGCATCGGAACGTCTTGGGTATAGCCTAGCTGCGCTAAGACCTCATGATCTGGATGCGGGCTTGGGTAGACTTATCGAGTCCGCTGCCAAGATACGTGTGACTTCTTGGGGCGCGTGGAAAGCCGCCCCGTGTGAGGCCACGGCGAAGTCCCAACGCCATTGTGCCTGCCGGAGCAGTTTTAATACGTTTTTCATTTGAGATTCCGTAGCGCCTTTGTCCCAAGCGAATTTCGCTTCTATATGGCTTTTGTCAATTCTTCCTCTACACGCATGCGTATGGCGTAGACTTTGTTTTGCCGTTCATAAACATCCTTGCGTAAGGTCTCCTCACTTTCCGGTGGCAGGCTTGGCAAGTACGGTCTATCATCGCCAACGGGCTTTTGATATGATGGTTGTTGTACCGGTTCTCATCTTCCCCGATAGCAGGCATATGGCATTCTCTGCAGGAAACGCCTCTTTGCCCGTGAATGCCCATCTGGAATAACTCGAAATCCGGATGTTGCGCCTTTATCAAATGTGCCCGGCTTAATTTATGGGTGAAATCGGTGAAGTTTATGCTATCGTAATAGGCTTCTATATTTTCTACTGTATAACCTTGATCCCAAGGTAAGGCTAGTATACGATCTTCTCCTTGGAAATAATATTCGGCGTGGCATTGGGCGCATACTAGAGATCGCATCTCTTGCTCGGTTGCGTCCTCTATACGTAATCCGTTGCGCTTATAGGCACTTTTCAAGAATGAGCGGGTCACGCGCAATCCCATGCTCTGCGGCTCATGGCAGTCTGCGCATCCGATTGGATTCACGATCTCGTTGCCTAGCTCCGCCCATTTCTTCTTATATAAGGTCTTGGCATTGGTGGTCGTTAATAAGCGGGGTATGTCCGGACTTTTACATGCCCAGCATGCGGCAGGCTGGGGACCACTCGTCGGGGTCATGGGAGCGCCGGTCCGCAGGCTTTTGTATAGATCTTCTATGGAATACATATGCCCTCTGGGACTTAGATAATCTTTGGAGAAAGCGTATCCTGCCCATAATACCATCATTCCGGGATGTTCGGCCAAGATATCAGCTTGTTGGTTCCCATTAAACAAACTGCGGAAAGTCGTGTCCGAGGTTTGTTTCCAACTTTGGTACTCATTGGAATAACGAAGGTCTATAGAGTCGCTGTTTTGTTGATCGATTAGCTGATCATCGGTATTGTCGATGAATTTGATGCTATCTTGTCCGGTAACAGTAGTACGTAAGATCACTAATACGATAATGACGATTAGACTTATGGCTATAGAAGTTTTATAGTGTGCTTTCAAGTGTTTACCTTTTATCTTAAATAAAATATTCTTTGTATTAACTGCGAATATATGAATAATAATGATACGACCGGTAGAAATTGAAAAAATCCTTATTTCATTGCTTCCGAAGACGCTGGATGAAATAAGGATTCTCAAGTGACTCGCATAGGATTCAAACCTATAACCTTCTGATCCGTAGTCAGATGCTCTATTCAGTTGAGCTAAGGAGCCAAGATATATTCTATTGCTATCTTCGAATGGTGACCGCGACAGGATTCAAACCTGTAACCGCTGATCCGTAGTCAGCTACTCTATTCAGTTGAGCTACGCGGCCATTGTTTCGTGATTGCGAGTGCAAAGGTACGTTTTTGTTTTAAATATGCAAACGTTTCGACTACTTTTTGCGAATTTAATCTAACATTTTTGGATTGAAGATCAGGTAACCAATGTTTAAGCCAAAGTTGAAATTCTCCTTCGGATAACTGTATCCGTTGGCGTACAGACTGATACATAAGAATGGCAATTGCAATACGACCGCCGCTTCACCCATATAATTAAACGAGTGCAAAAACTTACCATAATGCGGGATTCCGACATACGGGTTGTTTTCCGGCACCGTCTTTTGTATTTCATAGAGTGGAGCGAAGCCATACATATCCAACCGGAAGTGCAGAAGCTTGCTTAACTTCAAGATCGGGGAAAGCCCAAAAGCCACATATTGGTTCGCCCGGAACGCCTCGTTGAATACAATCTCGCTATGGGGTGTCGGGGTAAACGCCGGGGCCTGTAATACGCTAGCCGTATAGTTATTCATGAGGTTCTTGCTGGATATGACCATTTCCGCCAAATAACCTAAGTTGAAACGGTTGCTCAGCGTCTGGTATTGGTTCCAGCGCCCTTTCAGTTGCAGCCAGCTATGCACTTTGCGACCAATCGGGGCTTCCGTCGTGGCGGAAGTGGGGGATGGGGTATACTTCTCCGTACCGGTTACGTATTGGGCGATTAGGAATTGCTGTTTTCCGCTTATCGGGTATTGTTTGGTGTTGAGTGAGTTTTGCTCGATACTTAACGAGCCGCTGAATAAATCGTACCAGTATGGTCGAAAGAGGCGTTCGGGAAAGGTATCGTGGTGCTCTGCAAATAGAAATCGTTCAACCGTCCGTAGGCGAACCCGATCTCGCTTTCGCGTGGTTGAGGAAGGGGAAGCCTAATTTTAGTTTCATGTACAGTTCTTTCTGCTTAATCATGGCGGGCACTATATCCTCATAAAAGAGGGATTGGCTTTCCGTGTATTTCTTGTCCGAGAAGACTCCTTGCCAATTTAAATAAGTGGGGATTTGCGTTTGCAGGTACATCCGGCCACTCAACATGACACCACTAAAGGAGTTACCCACTTGAAGTTCGAGTTTACGTCGGCGGCGAACCGTCCCAGATATTGATACCCCAATCCTAGGTATAATTGATTCGCTTGATGAGACGATACGTTTCCACCGAAGCCAACCGTGATCTCTTCTTTCATCTTCACGTCCAGGTAAAGATCGAATTTCTTCTCTTTCCGGTTATAAACGGCATGCGGCATGATTTCCCTAATCTTGGAATAGGTCAGCATCTTGAAATAAGCCGCTTGAACTCTTCCATGGAGAACTCGTTATTGATATCCCTGTGTAATTGGGCCTCTATGTATTACGCTGGGCCTTCGGATACGCCCGTCACGTAAATATTGCGGAAGATCAGCG